>Ga0209863_10000226_pt1 | contig 34833 bp, 31 predicted proteins | sample OrgsoiDNA2013046_FD_185796 | JGI IMG/M metagenome (GOLD analysis project Ga0209863, IMG submission 185796) | Permafrost soil microbial communities from the Arctic, to analyse light accelerated degradation of dissolved organic matter (DOM) -... | ecosystem: Environmental > Terrestrial > Soil >...
CGCTTGCCTCACCCGAACGCACCCGGCTGGCCTGAGGCGGAGCCTCCCGGACCCGGGTTCTACGCTGCACCCATGAGCGACACCACCCGCGAGCCCGCGTTCCGCGTCGAGCACGACAGCATGGGCGACGTTCACGTGCCCATCGACGCCAAGTGGCGTGCCCAGACCCAACGCGCCGTCGAGAACTTTCCGGTCTCCGGACTCGTCATCGACCGTGAGCTCATCGGCGCGCTCGCTGCCATCAAGGGTGCGGCAGCGCTGGTCAACTCCGAGCTTGGGGTAATCGACCCGAACATCGCGCAGGCGATCCACGACGTAGCGGCCGAGGTCGCGCGCGGCGAGTGGGACGCGCACTTCCCGCTCGACGTCTTCCAAACCGGCTCCGGCACCTCGAGCAACATGAATGCCAACGAGGTGCTCGCGACGCTGGCGACCGAAAGGCTCGGCAGGCCGGTCCATCCCAACGACGACGTGAACGCGTCGCAGTCTTCGAACGACACGTTCCCTTCGGCCATCCACATCGCGGCGACCCGGTCGATCCTGGTCAACCTGATTCCCGCGCTGAACCACCTCGAGGCGGCGTTGTCGCGCAAGGCAAAGGAATTCGCCACCGTAGTCAAGAGCGGCCGCACCCACCTCATGGACGCCACTCCAGTCACCCTCGGGCAGGAGTTCGGCGGCTACGCGGCGTCCCTTCGTCTGGGTGTCGAACGACTTCGCGCTGCCCTCCCGCGAATCGGCGAACTGCCACTCGGCGGGACGGCCGTGGGTACCGGCATCAACACGCCGCCCGGGTTCGCCGCAAAGGTCATCGCCGCCCTCTCGGCAACGATGGAATTGCCGTTGTCGGAAGCGCGCGACCATTTCGAGGCGCAAGGATCGCGAGATGCACTTGTCGAGGCGAGTGGCGCGCTCAGGGTGGTAGCGGTCAGTCTCTACAAGATGGCCAACGACCTGCGATGGATGTCGTCAGGCCCCCGCACGGGGCTGGCGGAAATTCACCTACCCGACCTTCAACCGGGGTCGTCGATCATGCCGGGAAAAGTCAATCCGGTGCTGCCCGAAGCCGTCTGTCAGGTCGTCGCACAGGTCATCGGCAACGACGCGGCAATCGCCTTCGGCGGCGCAGCCGGCAACCTCGAACTCAACGTGATGTTGCCGGTCATCGCCCGCAATCTGCTTGAGTCGATTCGACTGCTCGCCAACATCTCGAGGCTGCTCGCTGACCGATGCGTCGACGGTATCGAGGCGGACGTCGAGCGCTGCCGAATCTTTGCCGAGTCGTCACCCTCGATTGTCACACCACTGAACAAGTACATCGGCTACGAGGCCGCGAGCAAGGTCGCAAAGCAGTCACTTGCCGAGAACAAGACGATCCGCGAGGTCGTCCTCGACAATGGCTACGTGACGAACGGGCTGTTGACCGAAGCCCAGCTCGACGAGGCGCTCGACGTGCTCGCGATGACCCGGAGACCGGTCTAGTACCAGCCGTTGCGAATCCAGTGCGCCCACGCGTTGCACGCGCTGCCGTAGCGGACGTCGATGTAACCCAGGCCCCAGGTGATTTGGGTGACCGGGTTGGTTCTCCAGTCGGCCCCGGCGCTGGCCATCCGCGACGCCGGGAGTGCCTGCGGAATGCCGTAGGCGCCCGAGCGGGGGTTGCTCACCGTGATCTCGAACTTGCTCTCGCGCTGCCACAGCTGGTCAAGACACGACCATTGCTGGCCGTTGAGACCCTTCGCGACCGCGATGGTATTGGCGATCTGACGAGGCGTGCCCGCGACGAGGGGCGGCACGACTGCCTTGGGCTGGGCACGCACCGTGGCCGGCGCAGCCACCGACGCGGTGACTCTCGCCGCAGGTACCGCGGCGTGGACGGCGGTCACCAGTGCTGGCGCCGCCACCACTGTCGTCACGGTCGTGAGAGGCGCGGGCGCGACAACCTGCGCAGGCGCGGCAATCTGCACGGGCGCGACAACCTGCGTAGGCGCGACAACCTGCGCAGCAACGCCACCAGCGGCGAGCCCGAAAGCGGCGGTTGGACCAGGTGACGAGATCGCACCGGAAGCATCGACAAGGGCGACACCGGTGCCGAGTTCGGTTGCAGGCGCGACCGGCGCCGAACCCACCGAAACCACATCGTCGGCACCCGCGAGATTCGTGGCACGCACAGCACCTATGGCACTAATGACAGTGCTGACGGGTGCGACGCTGTCGCCAGCGGGAGCCGCTGTGCCGACACCACCAAGCATGCAGATAGCAAGAACGGCGGAGATCGTCGTCGTCGCGACGATCGCACCGGGGGCCGGGATCCGGCTCATCAAGAAGTGTCCTTTCGGGAGCAGTCGCGCAGAGGTGCAGCACGTCTGTAAGCAGCCCAAGGCAAACCAGAAGATGGTCAACCGAGTGCCGCGGCGCGAATGCGCGTGGAGGGCGGCACATCATGCAGCGCACCGGTAGCGCCGGCCGAATGCATGGGGTGTGTTTCCAGCATGCATGAGTCAATGCATGGAAGCAAAGTCTCTGTGCACATTCATGGGTGATTGATGTCACAAATGGCTGCAGGTGTGAATGTTGTGACGACTGAGCCGAAGAATTATCCTTAACTAAAGCAAAACACGGGCTGCGCTTCACCTCGCGCGGCCCACTGTGCGCGTTCGCATCGTAACGCTTCGTGAGAATGCGTTAGCTAACACTTTGTCGATACATGGAGATATTGCTTCAATCAAAGGGTTTGTGCGTTCGGCCGGCAAATCCGAGCGGCCTCGATCCGAAAGCCCTCCGCGGCAAACTCCTTAATATATCTCGATGTCAAGATACATGTCTTGAGATCGAGATACTCGAACTAATCAATAGCTAGTCGATTGACTCGACCACCAGGCCGGTATCGATTTCCCGGTTAAGAACCGAACCGGCGTTCGCGTTCGGCGTAGGCGCGAACCGCACGCAAGAAGTCGACCCGTCGGAAGTCGGGCCAGTAAGCTTCGCAAAAGAACAGTTCCGAGTGCGCGGTCTGCCACAGCAAAAAGCCCGACAGCCGCTGCTCGCCCGACGTCCGGATAACGAGGTCGGGATCAGGCTGACCCTTGGTGTAGAGATGCTCGGCGATGTGGTCGATGTCGAGTAGGTTCGCAAGATCTTCGATGCTGGTGCCCTTGCTGGCGTGCTCATGCAGGAGCGCCCTGACGGCGTCGGCGATCTCTCGGCGCCCGCCGTATCCGACGGCAACGTTGACAATCAGCCCAGGGAGGTCGGCGGTGGCGTCCTGGGCCTCTTTCAGGCTCCGCGCAGTGGCGTCGGGCAGCAGGTCGAGCGCGCCGACGGGGTTGATCCGCCAGCGGCGACCCCGAGCCAGCTCGCCAACGGCGTTCTCGATGATCCGAAGTAGGGGGGCGAGCTCTTCTTCGGGTCGGTTGAGGTTGTCCGTCGACAGGAGCCAGAGCGTCACGACCTCGATCTGCAGCTCGGAGCACCAGCCGACGAACTCGTCGATCTTGGCGGCGCCTTTGCGATGGCCGGACGCGACCCCTACGCCGAGAGCCTTCGCCCAGCGTCGGTTGCCGTCGAGGATGACGCCGACGTGCCGCGGGACCCGGTCAGGGGTAAGTGCGGCTGCCAGCCGGCGTTCATAGGTGCCGTATAGGAGCCCACGCACGTCCATCGAAGGACGGCACCTCCCATCGCGCAACCCACTTTGGCCGAAACCCTACTGCGTGGGTCCGGCCTCGCGTACTTGCTCGACGGTCCGCATGGCGTCGCGAAGCTGGCCTAGCCAGTCGTCCGCGTTCTTACCGACCAAGCGCACGCACCAGGCGAGCGCGTCGCTGCGGCTGCGGGCGACGCCGGCATCGACGAGGGTGTCGAGCACCAAGCGATCACGCTGCCGGAGGCGAGTCATCACCGGCACAGACACACTGGTGAAGACTTCCGTTCGATCGCCACACGTTGCTCCCCAGGCGACCTTGTGGCCCAACCGGTGTTGCGCCTCCACGGCAATCTCGATGCGCTGCGCACGGGTGTCCTCCCGAAACGCTTTGATGCGGCCGGCAGATGCAGCGGCGCGTTCCTGGTCGGTGGCGTTCTCAGGAAGGTCGGGCGCCGCAAGCACGCCGGTGACGATGATCTCTTCGCGATCAACGGACACTTCGGGCCCGCCGACGAACCAGTCTGACGGCAGCCGCCCGGAGAACCAGCCCCGCGCAACCTCGTCGATGTGATCTGTAGTCATGACACGATGATTACATGCTTACATTGCAAGTACAACACGAACAGGTAGTTGTTCGCTGCCAGCGTGATGGCTCAGGCATCAAGGGCCACCGACAGCTCGGCGGCGCTCGTGATGGGGCGCCGGCATACGAACTGACGGCATATATAGGCCGCCGGGCGACCGTCGACGAGGTCGCGATGATCGAGGAGCGGCGCCCACCGCTGCGCCCCAGGCAAGCTGTCGGGCCCGTCGTCAGGCGGCGCCACCGCGCGGACTGCACCCGGTGCCGTCGACATCCACGCGGCGCGCTCGAGCTCGGCAGACTCTCCGATGATCGCGATCTCGGCGGGGCCGGCGAGCAGGGCACTCGACGCGGCCAATCCCCACCCAGCCGCTCGCGGATATACGGCACCGAGGACGCGGGTAGCGCCAAGTGCGGCTTCAGCCGCGGCGCGGTGTTCGGTCGAACCGGTCAACCCGGCGTACGTGAGCAGTGCCTGCGCCGCAGCCGACTGCCCCGATGGTGTCGCGTCGTCGGTGACACTTTGCGGCCGACGGACCAGCTTCTCGGCATCGTCTGCGGTATCGAAGAATCCACCGGTGCCATTGGCGAAATGGAGGAGGCAGACGTCGAGAAGGTGGCCGGCCGTGTCCAGCAGCGGCCGCGACGACGTCACCTGCGCCAGAGTAAGCAAGCCTTCGGCGACATCGGCGTAATCCTCAAGCACGCCAGCGGGCTGCCCGACGACGCCATCGCGTGACACCCTTCGCAGCCGGCCATCAACGAGATGGACGTCGATCAGCAGCCGCGCAGCGACAGTTGCTGCCTCGACAAAGTCGAGCCGCTCGAACAGCACCCCCGCTTCGGCCAAAGCGGCGATCGCCAGCCCGTTCCAGGCAGCCACCACTTTGTCGTCTCGCCCAGGTTGCGGACGCATCAGCCTGGCGCCGAGTAGCTCTGCCCGAACGGCAGTCCACCGCTCCTCGTCGTCTGGGTCGATAGGCAGTTGCAGTACCGACGCGCCATGGTCGAAAGTGCCGCCGGCAGTAACGAGCAAAAGGTCTGCAGCCCATGCCGCGTCTTCGACACCGAGGCGATCGAGCAGCTGGCCGCGCGTCCAGACATAGCTCGATCCCTCGACCCCGTCTGTGTCAGCGTCAAGTGCCGAGGCGAACCCGCCTTCGGGGGTGCGCAGGTCACTCAGCATGAACAGGGCGGTCTCGATCGCCACCCGACGGGCCAACGGCGAGCCGGTCGAACGCCACCAATGCGAATAGACCCGGAGTAGCTGGGCGTTGTCGTAAAGCATCTTCTCGAAGTGCGGTACCACCCAGGCGGCATCGACGCTGTACCTCGCGAAACCGCCCGCGAGTTGGTCGTACATCCCGCCTCGGGCCATCGATTCACAGGTGCCGGTGACCATCGCCAGCGCGTCCTGCGACCGCTCGCGGATGAGAAACTCCAGCACCGCCGACGGCGGGAACTTAGGGGCACCGCCGAAACCACCGTGTACGTCGTCGTACTCGGCCTGCAGGGTCGCCACTGCGGTCGCGAGAATGCCGGCGTCGGGCGGCGTGCGTTCTATCGGAACCGCAGACCGTTCCTCGAGAAGGCGAACGACGTCGGTCCCCGCTGTGGTGAGCTCGGCACGACGATCTCCCCAAGCCTTCGAGACCGCGTCGAGCACCTGCCGAAACGACGGCAGGCCGTGTAGTGGGCGGTTCGGATAGTAGGTACCGCAGTAGAACGGGTGCCCGTCGTGGGTGAGGAAACAGGTCATCGGCCACCCACCGTGACCCGTCAGCGCCTGGGTTGCGTCCATGTAAATCGCATCGACATCCGGCCGCTCTTCGCGATCGACCTTGATGCAGACGAACTGCGCGTTCAACTCGGCCGCAGTGTCGGCGTCCTCGAAAGATTCGTGGGCCATCACGTGACACCAGTGACACGCGGCGTATCCGACAGACAGCAACACCGGGACGTCGCGAGCGCGCGCCTCTGCGAACGCCTCGGTCGACCACGGCCACCAGTCGACCGGGTTGTCCTTGTGCTGCTGCAGATAAGGGCTAGTGGCCGCAGCAAGACGATTCGGCATGTACCCATCTTCGGCTATCTGCCGAACTGGGCGAAACCAGGGCTGTGCGGCTACCGAGGTCGCAGGGTTCGGCTGGATCGCGCGTTCTTAACCGCGTACATGGCCTGATCGGCGAGATCGAGTGCGTCAGCGACCTGGTCACCGGGTGCGCCAAGGTGAACACCAACACTGCCGCGGACATCAACCTGGTGGCCGTGCACACCGTGCGGATCACGCAGAGCTGCGTCGATTCGCGTCGCCAGCCCAGCCAGGCCGGCCTCGGTGATTCGCGGTGCGCACACGGCAAACCCGTCGCCTCCGAGTCGAGCGACGGTGTCCTGGGGCCGCACCTGACCGCGCAGCCGGTGGGCGACGGTGAGCAAGACCTCGTCACCGGCGTCGTGACCGTAGCGGTCGTTGACCGGCTTGAAGTGCTCGAGATCGATATACAGCAGGCCAACGTCGGCGACGGGGTCGCGACCGGGGCGCGCGGTCAAGGCGTCGCCTAGCTTCTCTCCAAACAACACCCGATTGGCCAGCCCAGTCAGGGGATCGTGGGATGCCCGGTGGACAAGGTCCTGCTCCGACTGGATCCGCCGGCTGATGTTCACATGCGACGCGACAGCGCCCCGGATCGGACCGCCGATTGGGGTAATCCTCGAAGTGAAATAGCGGCCCACCGCAGGCGATGGGCAAGGGTACTCGCGGTCGCTCTCTACGGTTCGGCCGTTTCCGGTCGTCCGCCGTTGTCGAGCGCGAACATCCGCCATGCCAGATTTACCGCGACGATCGTGCCCGACGAATCGAGTACCGCCGTGGCGTCCGGCAGCGCGTCCAACAGCGCAAGGGAGAATCCCTCGGCACCGAGTGCGGACGGAACGTAGTTCACTCCATCGTGATCGGCCATTCAGGAGCGAATCTGAGTTCCTTTCGCGGCGGAGTACGACGACGGGCGTAGCGTTTTGGGCACTCGACGAATGGGCAGGGCACAGGCGATGACGACCGCATGGACGTTTTCGGGCGAGAGTCCGACGCCGGTGGCGTCCGGAGGCACGGTCACGCTGGTCGAGGAGTCATCCTTCTGCCTTTCGGGGCGCGGTGGTGACATCCACCCAGGCACCGTGCAAGGACTCTTCGTCCTCGACACCAGGCTCATCTCCTGCCTCGAACTCTCGATCGACGGTGTCGCGCCAGAACCTCTTGCGGTCTCCACGGAGCAGCCGTTCGCTGCGACGTTCGTGGCGCGGGTGCGACGTCCGGATCAGATTTCGCCTTTTGAGAGCCCGCTGCTCGTCGTCCGGCGCCGGTATGTCGGCAGCGGAATGCGCGACGACCTGACCGTTCGCAACAGCAACCGCTATGACGTCAGCGTGCTCATGCGTCTTGACGTCGTCGCAGATTTCGCCGACGTGTTCGCCGTGAAAGAGGGCCGCGCAAGTGAGAATCCGTCAGTCGTCGTCGGGCGCGTCGAGGGCACGAGTGTGGTTCTGTCGGAGAACACTCCGACCGCGCGTACGGTGACGGTGCGGTTTTCTGGTGCTCCAGTAGTCGACGAGACCGGCGCCTCCTGGGAAATCACGATTCCCGCAAAGGGCGAATGGTCGACCTGCTTCGACGTGTCCTTGCGTCTGGGCGATCGGGCGGTGCCGGCCCGCTACACCTGCGGTCAGCCGGTCGTCGACTCGCCTGCCTTTCATCGCATCGAGGCCTGGCGTCGCAGCGTGCCCATCCTCGACACCGACGACACCGCACTCGAAACCGCGGTGGGCCGGTCACTCGAAGACCTCGGTTCGCTGCGGCTGTTCGATCCCGATGACGCATCGCGGGTCACGATTGCGGCCGGTGCCCCATGGTTCATGGCGGTGTTCGGTCGTGACTCGTTGCTGACCGCCTACCTCTCTCTTATTGCCGACCCCGATCTCGCGCTCGGGGTCCTCCAGACGTTGGCAAAGTTTCAAGGCACCAGTGTCGACGCCATGACCGAGGAAGAGCCCGGGCGGATCCTGCACGAAATGCGATTTGCGGACGCGACGACCGACTCGATGGCCGGCGCGAACATCTACTACGGCTCGATCGATGCCACCCCACTTTTCGTGGTGTTGCTGGGTGAACTGCGGCGTTGGGGTCTTGCCCGCGCAGCAGTCGATGAGTTACTTCCGCACGCCGATCGCGCACTCGACTGGATCGAGAACTACGGCGATCGCGACGGCGACGGATTCGTCGAGTACGAGCGAGCAACACCGAATGGGCTGGCGAATCAAGGCTGGAAGGACTCATGGGACGGCATCCCTTTTGCCGACGGCTCTCAACCCAAAGCCCCTATCGCGCTGGCCGAAGTGCAGGGATACGTCTACGCGGCGTACATTGCGCGCGCGTACTTTGCCCTCGAAGTCGGCGACGATGCGACGTACACCCGGTTCCGCGACAAGGCGGCTGCACTCAAGCAACGGTTCAACGACGCATTCTGGATGCCGGACGTCGGCTACTACGCGATGGCACTCGATGCCGACAAGCGACAGGTCGACGCCATCGGCTCGAACATCGGGCATTGTCTGTGGACCGGCATCATCGACCTCGATAAGGCACCCTCGGTAGCCCGCCACCTGTTGGCACCGGAACTGTTCAGCGGCTGGGGCGTCCGGACGTTGGCGACATCAATGTCCACCTACGATCCGATGAGCTACCACTGCGGTTCGGTGTGGCCACACGACAATGCCCTCATTGCATCGGGGCTGATCAGATACGGCTTCATCGACGAGGCGCACCGCATCGTTCGCGGCATCCTCGACGCCGGAGCGGCCTCGGGCGGACGGCTGCCCGAGTTGTTCAGCGGAATATCCCGATCGGACGTCGCGGTGCCGGTGTCGTACCCGGCTTCCTGCTCTCCGCAGGCCTGGGCAGCAGCGACTCCGTTGCAATTCCTCCGCCTGCTACTGCGCCTCGACCCGTGGATCCCGCATGGACAGATCTGGCTCGACCCGAGTCTGCCCGCCGGTATCGACGAGTTGATCGTGTCGCGAATTCCCTTGGGAGAACGAGGCATGACGGTCGCGGTGCGCGGCGGCGATGTCGCTGTGAGCGGTGTTAGCGACAGCATCGAAGTGATCAGATCTGGCCGGCCGCCGGTGTCTGGTCTGCTGGAGGCACCCCTCGACGCAGGCTGACCAACTCCTCGTACAGCACGACGTGCTCGTCGACCATCCGGTCTGCGGAGAAGTGGCCCTCGACGACCTTGCGGCAAGCCGCCCGGTCGAGATGCGCCGCCTCGGGCAGGCGAGCCACCATCTCGTCGATGTCGCGGCACAGTAACCCGGTGACCCCATCCTCCACGATTTCCGGGGCCGAGCCACTCGGGAACGACACGACAGGTGTGCCGCAGGCCAACGCCTCGACCATCGTTAGCCCGAACGGTTCGGCCCAGGTGATGGGATTCAGCAACGCGATCGCGCCGCCTAAAAATGCCGACCGTTGCTCGGGCCCGATCTCGCCGATGTATTCGATGTCGCCGCCAAGCAGCGGTTCGACCTCGTCATGGAAGTAGTCGACCTCGTCGGCATGCTGCATCTTGCCTGCCAACCGCAAGGCAACGCCCGCCTCCCGGGCGATCAGCACCGCCTCTCGGGCGCCTTTGTAGCTCGCCATCCGACCGAGCCACCCGTAGTAGCCGCCATCGCCGTTACCCACCGGGAACGCAGCGGGCTCGATGCCGTGATGGATGACGGCAGCGATCGGCACGAGTCCGGCGGTCGACGCCTGGTGATGCGATATTGCGATGATCGGGACCGCGGGGCTGATGGCGCGGTAGACGTCGCCAAGATCTCCGGTGAGCGGCCCGTGTGCCGTCGTGACGACGGCCAAATCAGGGAACCGAGCGGCGTACATCGGCCCGACGACGCTGTGATCATGCACGATGTCGCAGTCGAGCAACGCGTCGTAGGCAGCGATCACATGCCGCAGTTCGGCGACGACCTGCCCGAGCTGCGCTCGTTGGGCCTCCTCGTAGACCCAGGCCCTGGGCACCGGGCAGGTGCTGTCGCCGGTGCAGAACAACACCACCTCGTGGCCGCGTTCGACGAGGCCCCGGGCCAGCCGATCGACGACCGCCTCGGTGCCTCCGTACTTCGGCGGCGGCACGGGTAGCCAGGGCGGTGCGATCAATCCAATGCGCACAACCGGCTCATACCCAGAATTCAGCCGCTTAGCATCGCGCCGGAGACGGTTGCCTCGTGATCAAGCAACCAGCGCTTGCGATCAAGACCGCCGGCATACCCGGTCAACGAGCCGTCGGCCCCGACGACCCGGTGGCACGGAACCGCGATGCCGATCGGATTCCGGCCGATCGCCGCCGCAACCGCGCGTGTCTTCCGACGATCGGCTACCCGCTGGGCCACCTCGCCGTAGGTGCAGGTCGTGCCGAACGCAATGTCGAGCAGCGCCGCCCACACCGAGCGCTGGAACTCGGTGCCGCGAGCGGCGATCGAGAAATCGAAACCGGTGAGGTCTCCGCCAAAGTACGCGACCAGCTGCTTCTCGGCGTCCGCGAAAAGGTGAGCGTTACGGATCCACGCAGCACCGAGCATCGGCTCGTAGCGTTGGCCGGTCATGAACAGACCTGACACAGCGAATTGCTCCGCATGGTCGTAGCTGCCGACAAGCAGCACGTCGCGGATCGGGGTGTCGATCACCGTGTAGTACGTCGCCGGTGCGTCAGTCATGCGATCTTCTCCTCACGTAGACGTGCTGCCGGACGCCGATGTGCCGCCGCCCACACGTGTTGCAGTGCATACGAACGCCAGGGTCGCCAGCGCGCTGCCAGAGCTTCGATGCAACGAGCATCACCGGTGAATCCGAGCGTCTCAAGGCCGTGCCGCACGCCAAGATCGGTCGGCATGAACACGTCGGGGTCGGCGAGTGCACGCATCCTGATGTAGCTCGTGGTCCACGGCCCGATTCCCGGCAACGCCAGCAACTGCGCTGTTGTGCGGTCGCGGTCGGCGCCCGGATCGAGATCGACGGCACCGTCGACGACCGCGTGCGCCAACCCGATCAGCGCCGCCGCGCGACTACGAGTGACCCCCAACGTGGCCGGGTCGGCGGCCGCAACCGCCTGCGGTGTAGGGAACAGATGCGTCAGTTGGGGCGTTGCTGCGGAATCGTCAACCGGCAGCTGCTCACCCAGAGCCGCGGTGAGCCGAGCTGCCAACGTGCGTGCTCCGGCGACACTGACTTGCTGCCCCAGCACAGCTCGCACCGCCACCTCAAACCCGTCGACGTGCCCGGGCACCCGGCGACCCGGCTCGGCTTCAATCGCACCGCCCAACAGCGGGTCATCGCCAAGCGCCTCGGAGACTGCCTGCGCATCGGCATCGAGGTCGAGCAGTCGCCGGCACCGCGAAACCGCCGACGCGAGGTCGCGCAGGTCGGACAGCTCGAGGCGGCATGGCAGCCAGCCCCGTGCCACCCACGTGGCGGTTGGATCCTGCACGGCGGTGAATTCTCCGAGCTCGATGACCGCCGCGCCATGCGCAAGACCGACACTGCGGCGGTAACCGAACGATCCGCCGAGCTCGATGCCGGTGACCGCCCGAGTCGCCAGAAACTCAAAGGTCGGGGCGGCCGCGAACGGCAGGCGGAACGGCAGTCGCAGCTGCAATGCGCCAGCTGTCGGCGTCCGATTGAATGGCCTTCGGCTCGCGCGCAGCTGCGACGGAGTGAGCGCAAACACCTCACGCACAGTGTCGTTGAACTGCCGAACGCTGGCGAAGCCGGCGGCGAACGCGACCGAAGCGATCGGCACGTCGGTCGTTTCGAGCAGGAGCCGGGCGGCTTGTGATCGCTGCGCTCGCGCAAGCGCGATCGGGCCGGCGCCGACCTCGGCCACCAGCTGCCGGTGCAAATGGCGCTCGCTGTATCCGAGCCGGTGCGCAAGACCCGCGACACCTTCGCGATCGACCACGCCGTCGGCGATGTGCCTCATGGCCCGGCCGACCAGATCGGCCCTGACGTTCCATTCCGGTGACCCCGGGACGGCGTCGGGCCTGCACCGTTTGCAGGCGCGGAACCCTGCCTCCTGCGCGGCGGCTGCGGTGGGGAGGAACCGTACGTTGGCCCGCTTCGGTGTCGTCGCCGGGCAACTTGGGCGGCAGTAGATGCCAGTCGTGAGCACCGCGGCGAAGAACCAACCGTCGAACCGCGGGTCGCGGCTGGAAAGCGCCCGGTAGCAGGCGTCCTCGGTCAACATGTGACGAGCATGCACCCTGCGGACGGCGATGTGCTGGCGGATTTCGGACCTGGGAGATCACGTCCGATTTCCGCTAGCACACTCGCCCGGCCATGACGAGCCCGATAATCGGGCCATGTCCGATGTGGTGTCTGACCTCGTCATCTCGTCACGGGTGACCGTACCCGCCGCCGAATTGCGCTGGCGCTTCTCCCGATCGAGCGGCCCGGGTGGGCAGGGAGTCAACACCACGGACAGCCGGGTCGAGTTGTCGTTCGACGTCGCCGGCAGTCCGTCGATTCCCGACTTCTTGCGGGAGCGTGCGTTGTCGCGACTAGGTGAGCGGCTCACCGGCGGGGTGCTGGTCGTCGCGGCATCGGAGCATCGCTCACAGTTACGCAACAGAGAAGCCGCTGCCGCGCGGCTCGCATCGATCTTGCGCGGCGCACTCGCACCGCCGCCGCGGACGCGACGTCCGACCATGCCCTCACGCGGCGCCATCGAGCGTCGGTTAACCGACAAGAAAGCCACCGCACAAAGGAAATCGGAGCGCCGGAGGCCTCCGGAGTGGTGACTCGTTACTTGCGCGGGGCCCGCCCGGGCGGGAGCTCGTCAACGGACGGCTGCGGGGGGTCGTCGAATGTCATCCGCTCGGCTTTGTGCAGGTGCTTCACCATCGAGCGGAGCAAGAACACGACCGCGACCGCGAGCAGCAGAAACACCAGCAGTCCCAGCGCGCCATTCGGGCTCTTGGTCTGTTGATCGGCGGCCAGCACCACGCTGTTCAGCGTCATGTGCGCGCATCTTCGCGGACGCCGGCGAAAAGATCGTCTTCGGGAAGTGTCGAGTTGACGAACGATCGCGCAAGCTCGTACTCCTCGGTGGGCCAGGCTTCTTGCTGCACGTCGAGTGGCACATCGAACCAGGGCCCGTGCGGATCGACCTGGGTGGCGTGCGCCCGCAATGCATCGGCTCGGGTTGGGTACCACGGCGCACTAGGCACGCTGGTGGTGATCCGATCGACGTCTTCGGGCTTCACTACCCACTCGGCGAGACGCTCGGTGTAGGGCGATTCGAGGCCCCGACTGACCATCGCATCGTGCAGGGCCTGGAAGCGGGCGAGATGGAAGGTCCAGTGGTAATAGAGCTTCAATGGCTGCCATGGCTCTCCGGTGCCCGGGTAGCGGTCAGGATCGCCGGCGGCATCGAACGCCTCCACGGACACGACGTGGCACATCACGTGGTCGGGGTGGGGATAGCCGCCGCGCTCGTCGTAGGTGACGACGACATGTGGCCGCTCGCGCCGGATCAGCTCGACCAGCGGAGCGGCCGCAACCTCAAGCGGCTGCAGCGCAAAGCACCCTTCCGGCAACGGCGGCAGCGGATCACCCTCGGGGTAGCCCGAATCGACGAAGCCGACCCAGACATGCCGCACACCCAGAATGTGGGCCGCCGCCGCCATCTCGGCGCGCCGGACATTGGGCAGATCGTCGATCACCTCGGGGCGATCCATCGCCGGGTTCAGGATGGACCCGCGCTCACCTCCGGTGAGCGTGACGACCAGCACGTCGATGCCCTCGGCCGCATACCGCGCGAGGGTGGCCGCACCCTTGCTCGACTCGTCGTCGGGATGAGCGTGCACGGCCATCAACCGCAGTGGTTTCGTCACGTTGCGTCCTGGTCCCCTCGGTGCGCGCGGACCTCCATTGTCCCGTGACCGGTGCCGAGACTCCTGGCCAGGGTGACTGGCCCGATCGGGAGGGCAGCGGCCGGTTGTAACCTGAGGTCATACGCCGAGGCCCGCCCACCCGCCGTCCCGGCTGCATGCGAATCCCAAGAGGAGTCCCGTGGCGCAGATCGCCCCCATCACCTGGCTCACGCGAGAGGCCTTCGACCGCCTTACCGCTGAATACGCAGATCTCACCGGGCCAGCTCGGATCGAAATCGCGCGCAAGATCCAAGCCGCGCGCGAGGAAGGCGATCTCAAGGAGAACGGCGGGTACCACGCGGCCAAGGAAGAGCAGGGCAAGATGGAGGCCCGAATCCGGCAGCTGCGCCAGCTGCTCGACAACGCGAAGGTCGGCGCGGGGCCAGCCGACGACGGCAAGGTGGGGCCTGGCATGGTCGTCACGGTGCAGTACGAGGGCGATGACGACACGTTGACGTTCTTGTTGGGCTCGCGTGAAGACGCCGGCGGCTCGATCGATGTGTACTCCCCGAGTTCTCCGCTCGGATCGGCCCTGCTCGGAAAGACCGCTGGCGACACCGCGTCGTACGGGCTGCCGAACGGCACCAAGTTGTCGGTCTCGATCCTGGAAGCCAAGCCCTACACCGGCTGAGCCTGCCCACCACGCGCCACCGTCCCGCTGCGTCCGCCCACCCGCTGCGCCGCCTCCCGCTGCGCCGCCCACCCGGTGCAAATCTCCGATCTCCGGAGTCCTGGCGTCGTTATAGCAACGGTGAGACTCCGAACATCAGCGATGGCGGGTGGGCTGGCGGACGGCGAACGCGGCGGACGGCGAACGCGGCGGACGGCGAACGCGGCGGACGGCGAACGCGGCGGACGGCGGACGGCGGCCGGCGGAGGCCGCTGCGCGGAACCTTACCGGGCGGCTGCTGCGCGGTACTTGCGCACCGACAGCGGGATGAACACGGCGAGCAGCAGCACGCTCCAGCCGATCGACGTCACCTCCGGGTGCTGCATTGGCCACGCATGCGGCCGCGCCAGCGAGCCGTCGTTGCCAAAGAGCTGACGCGCTGATGCGACGACGGCGCTCACTGGATTCCAGTTCGCGACCGGCTGCAGCCAACTCGGTAGCGACTGCGCCGTGACGAACGCATTCGACAGAAAGGTCAGCGGGAACATCCAGATGAAGCCCGCGCTTTGCGCGACCTCGACACTTGAGACCGACAATCCAATCGTCGCCGAGACCCACGACATGGAGAACGCGAAGAAGAACATGATGAGGTAGGCGCCGATCGCGTAGCCGACGCCGCGCTCGATGCGCCATCCGACGATCAAGCCGCACAACGACATCACCAGCATCACGATGACGTTGTTGACGAGGTCGGAAATCGTGCGTCCGAACAGCACGGCCGAGCGCGCCATCGGCAGCGACCGAAAGCGGTCGATGATGCCCTTCTGGAGATCGTCGGCGAGCCCGACAGCAGTGATCGCCGCTCCGAACACGACGGTCTGCGTGAAGATTCCGGCCATCAGGTATGAGCGGTAGTTGACGCCCGGCACCTTGATCGAGCCGCCGAACACGTACGCGAACAGCAACACAAACATGATCGGCTGAATGGTCGTGAAGATCAGCAGGTCGGGAATTCGTTTGATCTTGATGAGGTTGCGTTTCGCGATGACCATGCCATCGGCGGCTGCCTGAGTGAGAACGCTCATGCCTTCTCCTCCTTGCGTGGGCGGCGGCCGCGTTTCGCAGTGGCGGCCGCATCGTTCGGCGCTTCCTCGGCCGCGTGCCCTGTCAACGACAAGAACACGTCATCAAGAGTCGGACGACGAATTGCCACGTCCTTTACGACAACGGCCGCCGCATCGAGTTCACGAAGAGCCTCGATGAGTACCGTTGAACCACCGACAACCGCGATGCCAGCATTCAAGGTGGCTGCGTCGACGTTCGGTTCACCCGACCCCAACCGCCGCAACACCTCAAGAGTCGCCGGCAACTCGGCGTCCGATGAGACTGTGAGTTCTAACCGTTCGCCGCCGATCTGCGACTTCAGTTCATCGGCGGTGCCACGCGCGATGACGACGCCATGATCGATCACGACGATCGAGTCTGCGAGCCGGTCAGCCTCTTCGAGGTATTGCGTCGTCAACAGCAGCGTGGTGCCACCGCCGACGAGTTCTGAGATGACGTCCCACATGCCGAGGCGGCTGCGCGGATCGAGGCCGGTCGTCGGTTCGTCGAGGAAAAGCACCCGCGGCCGGGCCACCAATGAACCCGCGAGGTCGAGGCGGCGGCGCATGCCACCGGAGTAGGTCTTGACCACGCGATTGGCCGCGTCGACCAGATCGAACTGCTCGAGCAACTCGTCAGCTCGACTGCGCGAAACGACCTTGCCGAGGTGGTACAGACGGCCGACCATGTCGAGGTTTTCACGGCCGGTGAGATTCTCGTCGACCGCTGCGTACTGCCCGGAGACCCCGATGATGCGGCGTACAGCTGTAGCGTCGTGCACAACGTCGAGACCAGCGACGGTTGCGCTGCCAGAGTCGGGCTTGAGCAACGTGGTGAAGATGCGCACGGCGGTCGTTTTCCCGGCGCCGTTCGGGCCGAGCAAGCACAACACGGTGCCCGCCGGCACGCTGAGGTCGAAGCCGTCAAGCGCCCGCACCTTGCCGTAATGCTTGACCAGACCAGCGGCCACGATCGAGCCGTCGACCATCGATGCAGCTCCTTAGCGGTGGGCGGCCCGACAACAGCAACGCCTCAGCAGGCTACCGACCCACCGCGCGACCCCGTCAACTCGGTGACGAGCGCTGCCTGCTAGCCGTGGGTGTGCAGGCCGAAGCCGATCACCAGGACGGCGACCACAAGACCGAACAGCAGGCGATTGAGGGTGTAACGATTTTGACGTCGAAGGTTGGCCCGACCCTGTGCCGTTCGACTCGAGATGGCCCACCCGGCGATTGCGATCACCGGAAGCAATACCGCGGGCAACAACATCAGATCGCCCATGGCGATCAATGCCCTAAATAGTGAGCTGCGATCAGCGCGACGTCGCCAGCCAGAAGTCCATAGAAGACCACCATCGCGAGCAGGGGTGAGATGGTCAGTCGAGTCGCGGCATCGGTGGTGCCCTGCGGGCTGAGCGTGTACCAGACGACCTGCGGGCTAATGTATTTCCACGCATACGGCGCGTCCCAGCCGCCGCCCATCATGTCGCGCTGAACACGCGACGTGGCGATCGTGAAAGCGGTGGCTCCCGCGAAAAACAGGAGGAAGCCGCCGATTCCGATAGAACTGTTGCCGATATGTGACGTGTGGTGGCCAGTTGGTTTCGCGGCGAGCAGCAGCACCAAGAGCCCGACCGCGGCGAGCACATGACCGCCGAGAAGCGCGGCGGCACGGCCCGCCGTCGGGAACGGATCTCCAGTCGCCGATGACGTCACGTTCGCCGGACTGCCCGCCGTGGCGCCGGGCAGAACGTCACCGCCGGCAACCGCGAGATCGGAATTCACCACTCCGAAGCGCGGATCCGGCGCGCTGGCAAAGCGAGGGGCATCGCGATATGCCGGAGCCTGGTCGACCTGATTGCGGTGTCGTCCTGGCTCGCTGGTGCTCCTGCCGCGCGCGAGCAAGAGGAGAACAATGACCGGTGTGCCCAGCGAGAGCAGCGGCAGCAGGCCGACGGACATCGCGTACCGATCCCGTTAGTTGAAAGTGTTAGGTGATCAGTTTCGACGGGCCCCACCCACACCTTGAGCGCGCGGGCTAGCTGAAAGCGACTCGATATCCGTGCGTGCGCAACAACTCCAGCACCTCGTGTGAGTGGTCAGGGCCGCGGGTTTCGACTTGAAGCGCGACCTCGACTTCATCGACGTGCAGGGTCGGAGCGGTGCGTTCGTGAACGACATCAAGAACGTTGCCGCCGGCATCAGCAAGAGTCGTGAGCAGACCGGCGAGTGCGCCTGGTCGATCAGTGATGGTGACGTGGAACGACAGGTACCGACCGGCCGCCGCGAGCCCATGCCGCAACACCCGCACCAACAAGACCGGGTCGACGTTGCCGCCGGACAGTACCGCGACTACCGGCGGTTCGAACGCGCGCGGCGAGTCCATCAGCGCGGCAACGCCCGCCGCCCCGGCGGGTTCGACGACCAGCTTTGCGCGCTCGAGACAGAACAACAGCGCGCGCGACAACGACTCCTCCGACACCGTCACGATGCGATCGACGTAATCGCGAACGAGACCAAACGTCAGCTCGCCGGGCGTCGCAACGGCAATCCCGTCGGCGATCGTGGTCATGGCCCGCAGCGTGGTCGGCGCGCCAGCCTTAAGCGACGCCGGGAAGGCAGCCGCCCCCTCCGCTTGCACACCAACAACGGTGATGTCAGGTCGCAATGCTTTCACCACGACGGCAATGCCGGCGATGAGGCCACCACCACCGACGCTCACCAGAATCGTGCGCGCCCGCGTGCACTGCTCAAGTATCTCCAGGCCTGTCGTCGCCTGACCGGCGACGATGTCGGGGTGGTCGAACGGGTGAATCAGCACCGCCCCGGTCTTCTCCGCAAACGACACTGCCTCGGTGAGCGCCTCGTCGACGCTGTGACCAAAGAAGTGAACGGCCGCGCCGTACTTGCGGGTCGCCTCAACCTTCGGCAGTGGTGCGCCGTGCGGCATGAACACGGTCGACTTCGCATTCAGCAACGATGCGGCGAGTGCCACCCCTTGGGCGTGGTTGCCGGCACTCGCCGCGACGACGCCCCGCGCCCGTTCGGCATCGGTCAGCCGGGCGATGCGCACATACGCGCCCCGAATCTTGAACGAGCCGGCGCGCTGCAGGTTCTCGCATTTCAGCTGGACGCCGCCCCCGACCAATTCGGCCAGCGCTCGCGACGTCTCGATCGGCGTCCGCCGGGCAACCCCGTCGAGGAGCGCAGTGGCCGCGCGTGCGTCCGTCAGCCACTCCGCCGGAGTGCGCTCGGACTCCCGCCGCACGACGGACTGACCTGTCATGCCCGAAGTCTGGCACCGATCCCGCATCGCGAACCTCTAGGCGAGCGGATCGGCGAAAGATTGCGATCCTTGAGCGGTTGAGGCTGACCGATCCGGTGCAGGATGGACGAATGCGCACCCAACTCGCTCCCGAGATCGCCGACCACGTCGTCGAGGGCATCCGGATCCACGTCACGAGCTACGGCGGCCCCGGCGACGGCCTCGATCAGGCGCCGGCCGTGCTGCTGCTGCACGGCTTCCCGACGTCGTCCCAGCTGTGGCGCAACGTCGCGCCCGAGATGTGTGCGGGTACCGACGACGATCTCTACGTGCTCGCACCCGACCTGGTACAGCTCGGTGCCTCGGAACGAACCGGCTCGCCTATCGATCTCGCTACCCAGGCCCGGCTCATGCTTGGGTTGCTCGACGCGACCGGCATCGACAAGGTCATCGTGGCTGGCCACGGTCTCGGTGGCGCTGTTGCCGTGCACATCGCGGCACTCGACGCACCGCGAGTAGCCGGGCTCGCGTTGCTCGATACTCCCCTACACGCCGACGCGTGGCCGGTGGCCGGCGCTCTTCCGATGCTGATTCCCGGTGTGCGGGCCATCTGCGGACGTGCGCTCCCCGTCGTCCCGTGGCTCGCTGAACGCGTTCTCGCGAAGCTTGTCGGCACCGGTAGCGACGCCGGCGGGCTACGACCGCTCGACCGCTACGTCGAAGAGTTGCGCCGACCGGGTGCCGCGCGCGGGCTGGTCCATTTTGCGACGGCCGTCGATCCGGTCGCCATCGAATCGGCTTGGCATATCGTGCGCGCGTCTCCGCCACCCACGCTGGTGATGTGGGGCGCCGAAGACCGCGTGCACAACCTCACCTATGGACGTCGCGTTGCAGGCGAAATTCCCAGCGCAGCTTGGGTTCCGGTGGCGGGCGCAGGGCATCTGCTACCCGAAGAGCGACCTGAGCGCGTAGCCGAAGAACTCGTCGCGTTCCACGCCGAGATTTCCGGCGACTGAGCGCCTAGCGCTCCCACACCTCGATGGTGTTGAGGTTGTAGAACTTCGGCGGCCCGTCGCACAACTCCGCCAGCCGCGTCGCAAACTTGGCGGTTGCGGGAAGATCACTGTTGGCCATCGCCGCTTCGTACGAGTCGAACTCCACGATGTTGAGGTAGTACCCAGGCCGGTCGCGGTCGGCCGTGAAGGTGCCGCGAGCCACCGGCATGGGGTCGTTCGACGCGGACCGTTCGGCGCGAAACTCCGCGGTAAGTGCATTGAGCTCGTCGGGATGCGATGTCTTGAGTTCGATGATCTGCACAAATCCAGCCATGACGCCTCCTAGCGTTCGGGTGCGCTCAGAGTGCTCCCACGATCCGGTCATCGCAAGGGGTGCGAGTGGAGCTCCTACGAGTGATGGTCGGCGGCCCAGGCGAGCAACCCATCGGCCTCCATGGTGTTGACGATCGTTGAGGATTCAACCCCGCACTCTTCGGCTCGCGCACAGCCGTAGATCTGCCAGTCGAGCTGACCCGGCGCGTGCGCATCGGTGTCGATCGAGAGCCGGCATCCCATCTCGACGACCATGGTGAGCACGCGTCGCGGCGGGTCGAGACGTTCGGGGCGGCTGTTGATTTCGACCGCGACCCCGTTCTCCTTGCAGGCAGCGAAAACTTTGTCGGGGTCGAAGTGCGATTCGGAGCGTGGCTTCCCGCCTTCGCGACCGATGAGCAGCCGGCCGGTGCAATGGCCGAGCACATCGACGTGTGGGTTACGAACGGCAACCACCATGCGACGCGTCATCGCGATGCGATCCATCGCTAGCTTCGAGTGCACGCTCGCCACGACGATGTCGAGTTGGGCGAGCAACTCGGGTTCTTGATCAAGCGTTCCGTCGTCGAGAATGTCGCACTCGATGCCCGTCAGGATCCGGAACGGCGCCAGCTTTTCGTTGAGCTCGGCAACGACTCGCAACTGTGAGCGCAGCCGCTCGGGAGTGAGACCGTTCGCTACCGTGAGCCGTGGCGAGTGATCGGTGAGCACCATGTAGTCGTGCGGCCCACTCGGCAAGGTGCGCGCGGCGTCCGCCATCTCGGCGATCGGGCTCCCGCCGTCGCTCCAGTCCGAATGCGTGTGCAGATCGCCACGCAATGCGGCCCGCAATGCCACGCCCCCTGCGACAAGCGGCGCTTCCCCCGCAGGCAGCAGCTTCGCGAGGTATTCCGGCACCTGACCCGCGACTGCCTCGCGCACGACTGACGCGGTCGCCTTGCCGATTCCGGGTAGGTCGGTGAGGGTGCCGTTCTTCGCTCGCCGCTCGAGCTCGCCGGCCGGCAACTCGGCAAGCGTGTGAGCGGCGGTGCGGAAAGCCTTCACTCGGTAGGTCGGTTCACGCGCCCGTTCGAGCAAGAACGCAATTTGCCTGAGCGCCTCGACCGGGTCACCCCCCATGCTTCGCAGCCCCCAGCGCACCTGCGCGCCCCGATTCAGCTACACCCAGGGCTACGACGGACGGCGACCAGTACCGATCGCCGTTCAGCACAAGTGCGGCGGCGCCAACAAGCCCCGCGTCTTGGCCCAACGCGGCGGGCACAACACGCAACTCCCGCAAGAACTCGATGCGAGCGTGCTCAGCAAGAGCAGCACGCAGTGGTGCGAACAACAACTCCCCCGACTGGGCGACGCCGCCGCCGATGACCACCAACGAAAGGTCGAGGAGGGCGGCGCTCGACGCAATCGCGATGCCGACCGCCCGCCCTGCACGCTCGAAAGCGGCCACGGCTGCCGCGTTGCCGACCCTCGCGTCGTCCGCAAGTGCACGGGCACTGCCATCGCCCGACGGTTGCCACCCCTGCGACCTCGCCCACGCCACTAACGCCGGGCCCCGCGCGATCGCTTCGAGACATCCCCGACCACCACACGAGCACGGCGGCCCGGCCGGGTCGACGACGACATGGCCGATGTGTCCGGCGTTACCGCTGTTCCCGTTGACGAGCCGGCCATCGACGATGAGGCCACTACCGACGCCGGTCGCGACCACCATGCCGAGCATGTTGTCGACTCCGGCCCCCGCACCGATCCAGTGCTCGGCGGCCGCCAGGCACGGAGCATCGTTGTGCAGCCGCACGTCAAGGCCCGGAAACTGCGATTGAAGCCTGCCACGCAAGGGAAAATCACGCCACGCGGGCATGTTGAGTGGCGAGACGAGCCCGGTCGGCCACACCATCGGTCCGCCGCAGCCGACACCGACGGCGGTCACCTGGTCGACGTCCGGCAAAGCGTCAATAAGCGCAACGAGGGCCACCCAGATCGCCTCGCCGTCAGCACCGATCGGTGTCGGCCCTCGCGAACTCGAGGCCACCTGACCGTCGGCACCGACGATGCCGACCGCGAGTTTGGTGCCGCCGACATCGACGGCCAAGACGGTGCCCCTCGTGCGGTCGCTCATCGAGTCGGCAGCGGCGACCCGAACACCAGGACCGACGCCGAGAAGCCGTGCAGATGGTTACGCTTGCCGACCGGTCCGATCTCACCGGACCCGAAGAATCCCGCGATGCCGGAGGTGGCCAAGCCTTGGCGCATCGCGATAACGTCATGGTCGGCCGAGGTGAAGAGATTCGAACCGCGCCCGTTGCACGAAAACAGCAAGGCGCCTTCGACCGAACCGAAGTTTTCCCTGAGGTGGCCGAGCATCGCCCGCAGATCATCATCAGCAGAGGCTGCGTCGCGCACCTGAAAACGCACGGTACGGCCGACGGGCACGACGTCACCGATCGCGATGCCGCCGCGCGCCCGGTCGAGACCGAGAATCCCCCGCACCAAGAAGTCGCCGCGCTCATGCGCTTCGACGTACTCGTCCATCGCGATACCGACCTGCAGGCCCGCACTCGCGAGCGCTTGATCGTTCGACGGTAGCGAGCTGATGACCTGCTCGAGCTTCTGGATTGCCGGCACGCCGGCGAGTTCGAGCAACACGTTGCCCTCTGCGGCGGTGACGGTCATCGCCGGACCGACCGGCCGGCAACCCTGACTCACCATCGCCTGCGCACCCACCGGCCCTCCGAGGACAACGCCGACCGCGCCACGGTCGACGACACGTCCGTCGATGAGCAGCCGAGTCGAGCCCGGACCGCGATGGCCGGTCGCCATACCGCCGACAAACGGCAGGCCGAGCGCGTCGTTGGCCTGCTCGACGAAACCATCGGCCGGGAACGAGTACGGATCGGCGACCACGACGGCCACCTCATCGGCGTCCTCGCCTTCGGGCAGACCGAGGATCGCCATGCCGCCCGACGTGCGAATGACCTCAAGATGAAAAGCCCTGACCCGGACGCCGGGCAACACCGCCGCCCACACGCTGACCGCACTGGTGGCTTCAATGCCCTGAGCGGCGCCGATCACGCCCGATGCGCTGCAGCCGATGACCGTGCGGGCCCGCAGCACGCTCGCGGCGCGCTGGAGCGCTTCTTCGACCTGGTCGGGCTCCGACCCGCAGACGAAAACACACGCGAGGTCGGGGTTGAGTCCACCCAACGGCGTCCGCGCTGCGACCGACGCTTCTTCGGCTGCGCGGACGAGATCTGCATCGACGGAAAGCCCGTCCCCGAATCGCGCCACCCGCCCATCCTCCCGGCTCGCCGCGCGGCTGTCATGGGGTTGGCCCGCGCAACCGGGTGGACTTTCCCGAAAATGTTTACGTCAGGGCACCAGCTGAGCGATCACGCTGTACCCGGAGCCGACGCTGGAGTCGGCCAGCGACGGGTCGGGCGTTGCACCGAAACAGAGGCTCTCGTCGACGGACTGGACGAGGTAAACCGTGTAGGAGGCGACGCCCGCCGGAAGCGCGTTGAGCACGGCGGCCGGCAGGACGAACGGGCCCTGCGCGAACGGCTTGAGCGTCACCCGCGCGACGTGAGGGTCAGTCCCCGCGGCCAGCTTCCAGAACGAATCCGGTCGGGCCTTCTCGGCGCCGTTGAACGAGCTCAGATCCCCGGTTGGATCGCCAGGAATGGGCGCAGCGACCGTGACGACGACGTCGAGACGGGCCCACCGGACCGTGGCTGCCGGGAATTGCGGGCCGAAGTTCACGCCGACATCGCTGAACGGCTTACGTACCGCCGGTCGGTGCGTGGGCGCTGTATGGCGGTCGGCCCCAAAATCGTCTGGAACTCCGCGCTCGGGCACGGCGGAGGACCCAAACCGACGATCTCGGTCGACGACGCGGGTGCCGGGCTCGCGGACGACGCGGGTGCCGGGCTCGCGGACGACGCGGGTGCGGGACCACCCGACCGTTCCGGCGACGAGGGCAACGGCGCGACTCCCGACCGGGCGGCCACCGACCCGGGCGTCGCGCAGCCGCCGAGCGCGACCGCGATGGCAACGATCCCGCCGGCGACCGTTCGGGCGCGGGTCATGGTGGTCGGACGCCCCATCCGACCTGACGGTTCCGCGCGACGTAAGGTCAAAAGGTGCCTCAGTCTCCTCAGCGTCCGCGCCCGGCCCGGGCGGCCACCAGTCCGACGTCCCGCCCCTCGATTGTGACGCTTGCCGCACTGCGCGCCAGCGGTCATGTGCACAAGCCGGTCAAGGTTGAGATCCGCGACAACCTGCTCTCCCGGCTGCGCTCGGGCGAACCCCGCTTCCCCGGCATCGTCGGCTTCGACGAGACCGTGCTGCCGCATGTCGAACGCGCGCTGCTCGCCGGCCACGACTTCGTGCTGCTCGGCGAGCGCGGGCAGGGCAAGACCCGGCTGATCCGCACGATTGCCGGCTTGCTCGACGAGTGGACTCCGGTCGTCGACGGCTGCGAGATCAACGATCACCCCTACGCACCGGTGTGCACCCGCTGCCGCCGACTGGCCGAGGAGCTCGGCGACGATCTGCCGGTCGGCTGGCTAAACCGCGATCAGCGCTACGGCGAGAAGCTGGCCACTCCTGATACCAGCGTCGGCGACCTGATCGGCGACGTCGACCCGATCAAGGTCGCCGAAGGTCGCACGCTCGGCGACCCCGAAACCGTGCACTACGGACTGGTGCCGCGCTTCAATCGCGGCATCTTCTCCGTGAACGAACTCCCCGACCTCGCCGAACGCATTCAAGTGTCGCTGCTCAACGTGCTCGAAGAGCGCGACGTGCAGATTCGGGGCTACGCACTACGGCTACCTCTCGACGTCCTGCTTATTGCCAGCGCGAACCCCGAGGATTACACCAACCGTGGCCGCATCATCACGCCACTGAAAGACAGATTCGGCGCCGAGGTTCGTACCCACTACCCGTTGCGGCTCACCGACGAAGTCGACCTGATTGCCCAAGAGGCGATGCTCAACGCCACGGTGCCGCCCTACCTGCTCGAAGTCGTAGCGAGATTCACCAGGCTCGTTCGCGAGTCGACCGCCGTCGACCAACGGTCAGGGGTGTCAGCACGGTTCGCGGTGGCGGGCGCCGAAACCGTTGCGGCGTCGGCACTTCGGCGGGCCGCTCTTACCGGCGAAGCGGACGCCGTGGCGCGGGTGTGCGACCTTCCCGGGATCGTCGATTCGCTTCAGGGCAAGGTCGAATTCGAGGTCAGCGAAGAGGGTCGCGAACGCGATGTGTTGGTGCACCTGTTGCGACGCGCGATCGCGGAGACGTTTCGGGCCAAGCTCGGCAACGCCGACCTCAGTGGCCTGCTATCGCACTTCGAAGAAGGGGCAACCGTCGAGACCGGCGAACTCGTATCGGCGACCGAACTACTGAAGCGCATCGGCCAGGTCGCCGGTCTCGCCAAGGTGCTCGAGCGGCTTGGTGACGACGGTGGCGAGAACCCTGGGCGCGCCGCAGCGGCCATCGAGTTTGCTCTGGAAGGTCTCTACTTGACGCGGCGGCTCAGCAAGGACGAAGTGCCCGGCCGCACGGTGTACGGCGGCTAGCCGTGCCTCATTCGTGGCAGGCCGCACCGTGAGCTCGCCGGCGTTTCGCTACGGATCGTGGCACGAAGGCCCTGATCCGCTCGCCCCGCCCTACGACATTGCGCAGGCGCTCGACGAACTCGGTGATGCCGTGCTCGACGGCGCCAACACGGCTGACGCGTTGCGCGATCTGCTTCGCCAAGGTGCGCCGGGCCTGCGCGGGCTCGATGAGATGCTGCGAAGGGTGCGCGAACAACGTCGGCAGATCCGGGAGCGCGGGCGGCTCGACGGAACGCTCGAACAAGCCCGCGCACTGCTCGATAAGGCGATCGGTCAAGAGCGCGCCGAACTGTTCCCCGATCCAAGCGACGACGCGCGGTTGCGCGAAACCGAGCTCGACACCTTGCCGTCAGACCCGGCGCGGGCGATCCGTGGCCTCGCGGAGTACGACTGGCGCTCCGACGAGGCGCGCGCGACGTACGAGGAGCTGAAAGAGCTGCTGCGCGAAGAAGTACTCGACAGCCAGTTCCGCGGCATGAAGCAAGCGATGCAGTCAATGCAAGCTGGGTCACCAGAATCTGCCGCTGCCATGCAGGGCGTCAAAGACATGATGGCCGACCTCAACGAGATGCTCGCCGCCGATGCGCGCGGCGAGCACACGCAGGCCGACTTCGACCAATTCATGACTAAGCACGGGCAGTTCTTCCCTGACCAGCCAGCAAATCTTGACGAGCTCGTCGACTCACTTGCTCGTCGCGCGGCCGCGATGGAACGCATGCTCGCGTCGATGACTGCCGAGCAGCGCGACGAACTTTCTGCGCTGATGGCGCAGTCGATGGAAGACATGGGTCTTGCCTCCGAGATGGCGCGCCTGAACGACGCGCTGCGCACGCGACGTCCCGATCTCGATTGGACCGGACGCACTCGCATGAAGGGCGACCAACCGCTCGGTATGTCCGACGCGACCAACGCCTTGGAAGAACTCGCCGACCTCGAAGAGCTCGAGTCGACGCTCGGGCAGGAGTACGCGGGCGCGACTCTCGAGGATGTCGATGAGGAAGCGGTGCGTCGTGCGCTCGGGCGCGCGGCCGTCGACGATCTTCGGCAACTGCGCGAAGTGGAGCGCGAACTCGAGCGCCAGGGATACCTGCGCCGCGAGGGTGGCCGGGTCGAGCTGACCGCAAAGGCGGTGCGCCGGCTCGGCGCGACCGCGCTGCGTCGGGTGTTCGCGTCGATCTCGGCCGGCACCCGGGGCGACCATGACGTACCCGACGCGGGCTCGGCCGGTGAACTGACCGGCTCGTCGCGGGCCTGGCAGTTCGGCGACGAGCAACCACTCGACGTCGTGCGCACGGTGTCGAACGCGATCCTGCGGTCTGGGGCGTCGCGCACTGGTGTGAAGCTGCACGTCGATGATTTCGAGGTAGTCGAAACCGAGCGCCGCACCTCGGCCGCGGTCTGCCTGCTGGTCGATCTGTCGTGGTCGATGACCTTGCGCGGAACGTGGGGTGTCGCGAAATCAACGGCGCTCGCACTGCACTCACTTATGAGTACCCGATTCCCGCAAGACGCACTTCAGGTCATCGGATTCTCTAACTATGCAAGGATTTTACAGCCAATTGAGCTTGCCGGGCTCGACGCCGAGATGGTGCAGGGTACGAACCTTCAGCACGCGCTGCTCATCGCCGGGCGCTTCCTCGACAAGCATCCCGAACATGAGCCGATCGTTCTTATCGTGACCGACGGCGAACCGACCGCTCACCTGCTCCGCAATGGTGACTACACCTTTGATTGGCCACCGTCACCCGAGACGCTGGCGGTGACACTAGCGGAGGCCGACAAGATGACCCGCCGCGGCGCGACGCTCAACGTCTTCATGCTCGCCCAAGACAAAGGTCTGGTCGAGTTCGTCGAGAAGCTCGCCAAGCGCAACGGCGGGCGGGTCTTCGCGCCGTCCGACGACAAGCTCGGCGACTACGTGGTGAGCGACTACCTCCGCGCCCGCCGAGGCCGCGCCAGCTGACGGGCCCTTCCCGTGGCCCAGACCCCCGAGGACACCCTCCTGAGCCTGTCCTCGGGGACGTCGATCACGTAAACGTGATCGACGTCCCAGGCCGGTAGCGTGGCGCGGGTGACTCGCATGCGCGGCAAGCTGTTCGGCGACCTCCCGAGCGAAGTGGCCGTGCTCACGGCCGTCGCGTTCAGTGTGGCGATCGGGTTCGGCATCGTGGCACCTGTCATTCCGTTGTTCGCCCGCCATTTCGGGGTTGGTCGCGCCGAGGTCGGCGCGGTGCTGTCGGCGTTCGCTTTCATGCGGCTCGCCTCCGCACTCGGTGTCGGCCGGCTCGTCGATGCGATCGGCGAACGCGTCGTGCTCGCCACCGGTATCGGCATCGTCGCCGTGAGCAGCGCACTCGCCGGATTCGCGCACAGCTACCTGCAACTCCTGCTGTTGCGCGGGGCCGGCGGCATCGGCTCGGCGATGTTCTCGGTCAGCGCGATGGGCCTGCTACTGCGCGTCGTCGGACCGACTCAACGCGGCCGCTCGGTCGGACTCTTCCAGGGCGGCTTCTTGCTCGGCGGCATCTCCGGCCCCGCCATCGGCGGCCCGCTCGCCGCGTGGTCGATCCGCGCGCCGTTCTTCGTCTACGCCGGCACGCTCGCTGTCGCCGGCACCGTCGCGATGGTCGGGTTACGCCGCGCCGCCCTTGCCCGCAAGTCCGACAAGACGGACGGCGACAAGCCCGGTCGCACCAGCCTGGCCGACGCCTTGCGCCAACGCACCTATCGAGCCGCGCTGGTCGCCAACCTCGCCGACAGCTGGGCGGCCATGGGCGTGCGCAATACGCTGGTGCCGCTCTTCGTGCTCGAGTCACTGCACCGCGGCACCGGTTGGGTCGGTGTCGGATTCACCATTGTTGCCGGCACGAACGCCGCGACGCTGATCCCGGCTGGGCGAATCGTCGACCGGCGCGGACGACGCCCGGTGATCGTGGCCGGCTGCCTACTGTCAGCCGCGTCGATGGCATTGCTTGCGCTGTCGCCGACCATCGTCGGCTACGTCTTCGCGATGCTGATCTTTGGCATCGGGTCGGGCCTGCTCGACGTCGCGCCGGCGGCGGTCGTCGGCGATGTTGCCGGCAAGGGCGGCGGCACAGTGGTCGCCGCGTTCCAGATGGCGGGCGACGGCGGCTCCGTGAGCGGTCCGGTGGTAGCCGGGTGGGTCGCCGACACGTGGTCGTACGGCACCGCGTTCTGGGTCACGACCGGGATTCTTGCCGGCGCCGCGACGCTGGCCGCTCGATCTCCCGACGCCAGATTGCTTGAGCATGTCGAGAATGGGCTGCCAGCTCCGTCTCATGACGAAAGCGCCACGATGGGCGTGCCAACGAATGGAGCCGGACGTGCCTAAGTTCATGTTGTTGCAGAACTACGACGGTGGCGACTGCCTAGTGCCGATGAACGAGTGGGCGCCGAAGGACGTCACGGCACACATCGATTTCCAGCACACGCTGAACAAGCAACTCGAAGCCAGTGGCGAACTTGTCGACGCGCAGGGCTTGGCGTGGCCCGAAGCGGCAAAGATCGTGCGATCGGACGGCGTCGGCGCGCCGGCGGTGACCGACGGACCGTTCCTTGAGGGCAAGGAATTCCTTGCCGGCTACCGGATGGTTGATGTCGAGTCGGAGGCACGCGCGCTTGAGATTGCCGCGATGTCGTCGGCCTCCCCTGGGCCGGACGGCGTCCCGATGAGGTTGTCGATCGAGGTTCGGCAAGTGATGGGTGCACCGACGACAGACGGGTAGTTCAGTACACGTGGCGACCGATGCCGGCGTCGAGGGTCTGCTGCGCGAACTTGCGCCGCAGGTGCTCGGCGCGACCATTCGGCGATTCGGCGACTTCGGGGCGGGCGAAGACGCCGTGCAAGAAGCGCTGCTCGCGGCAGCTGTGCATTGGACGCGAGACGGTCTGCCGCCGAGCCCGCGGGCCTGGTTGATCCAGACCGCGAGTCATCGCATGACCGATCACATTCGCAGCGAGCTGGCACGCCGGCAGCGAGAAGAGGTCGCCGCAATGCGCGAGCTGCCTGGTGCCGACGTCGCTAGCGACGCTGATGACACGCTAACGGTGCTCTTCATGTGCTGCCACCCGGCGCTGACGGGTGCGTCGGCAACCGCCCTGACATTGCGCGCGGTGGGTGGCCTGACGACCGCTGAGATCGCGAATGCGTTCCTGGTACCTGAGGCCACCATGGCGCAGCGCATCAGCAGGGCGAAGCACCGCATCAAGACCTCGGGGCTGCCGTTCGCCATGCCGACAACAACCGAGTGGGCGCCGCGGTTGCGCGCTGTGCTGCACGTGCTTTATCTCATCTTCAACGAGGGATACGTCAGCAGCGTGGGCAGCGAGCTGCACCGCGCTGAGCTGTCTGACGAAGCAATCCGGCTCACAGCCATGGTGCACCGCATGCTTCCTGACGACAGTGAGGTGGCCGGCTTACTCGCACTGATGCTGCTCACCGACGCCCGACGGCCCGCGCGCACCGGCGCACACGGTGAACTGGTCCCGCTGCCCGTGCAGGATCGGTCGTTGTGGAACTCGCGCCTGATCGCCGAGGGCACCGCCTTGGTCGAAGACGCGATCGCGAAGGGCGCGGTTGGCGAATATCAGCTTCAAGCGGCCATTGCTTCGGTTCATGACAACGCACCGACGGTCGACGACACCGACTGGCCGAAAATCCTTGCGCTGTATGGCTTTCTTGAGCAGCTGACCGGCAATCCGATGGTGTCGCTCAATAGCGCGATCGCCGAGGCAATGGTGCACGGACCGCACGCCGGCCTCGCGCTGCTCGACGCCCTCGACGAACCACTCGCCGGGCACTTCCGACTGGACGCCGTGCGGGCGCATCTGTTCGAGATGGCCGGCGATCCGGCGTCCGCCATCACGCACTACCGCGCGGCGGCCGCCCGCACGACCAGCATCCCTGAGCAGCAGTACCTCACGACCCAAGCCGCCCGCCTTCGGGCTGCGCAGCCAAGTTCATAGCGGAGTGGCAACGTCGACGGACAGGTTGACGGTCCGAGTAGCTGCGCGCCCTTCAGCGCAGGGTCCTGACCGATGTCGCTGGACGTGGCAGGGCGACGGCGGCGGGCCGTCTGCCGATGAGTACTGACGCGACACCTGCACGCTCGAAACTTACCGCGATCCGGACCTCTGCGCGCAGCAGGAGTCCTTGCTGCCAGCACAACCGATCCGCGGCAAAGTAGTGCGGTCGGATCGAGGTTCGAGCCGACCCAAGTCGCGTGCGCTCGGGGGTCAACGCGCGCAGAACAGGTAGGTGGATCAAGGACAGGCCCGTCCTTGTCGATAGATCACCGAAGGAAGTTGGTGTCCGAACCGCTACTGGGGGACGCAATCATGCGCGCGTGGCGGGTTGGATCAGCTCGGGCTCGATCAGTACAGGGTCGAATGCTCGCCGTGTCCGCCGTCGTCTTGCTGCTGGCAGGGTGCGCCGCGCCGAACACCCGCGGGGCGATGTCGTCGTCCGTGCAGCCTGGCGGGTCATCGACCCTCGGAGGGCCTGTCGCGAGCGACTCCGCTGACGAGAACCTTGCCGGATGGACCTTCCAGAACACATTTGTGGACTACCCCTACTCGAGCGCGAGCGGCGCGACCCTGGGCTTGGGGGATCTGACGATGACACCGCACGTCGCGGACCCGACATCGTGCCCGCTCCTGTTCCACGGTGGTGAGGTCGTCGACATCTCCGGCGACGGGTTCGCGCCTGCCGCGACCGTCACACTGATGCTCGGATTGGGTCGAGCAGGTACGGCCACCCGCACCGTGCAGGCCGACCAGGACGGCAATCTCGCGCTGACCGTGACGTTGCCGGCGAACCTGACAGGCCTGCCGATCCAAGGAAGCACCGTCGGCTACCTGGAAGCCGACGGCGACGGCAGCGATTCCACCACGAGCTCCGACAACACGATGTTCGGGATCGGCACGGCGGATGCAAACTGCGGGGCGACTCCCAGCATCACGGTGGACCTGGTGGGGCCATTTACGCCCAGCGTCTCAAGTGCGGGTGCCATCTTCGCGGTCACCGGGCCTAGGCTGCCGGCGCTCACGCGACCGTCGAAGCCCGGCACGTTCGCCGAGCTGGACACTGACCAGTACGGCGCGACGACGTGCCCGCGGCGGGAACCGTCCGGCGTCACCTGCAAGGACGGTGACCTGGGCGGGGTCGAAGCGGACGCGACCTACACCGTGACCGAGATCAGCGCGCCGCCGAATCTAGGCATCGCCCCGCCGCAGACCCTGACCACCGACAACGGCATCGACGGCCCTGACACCGTGGAGTTCATCGACGACTACGCCGGCCCAGCTCTCCCGGCCTCGGCACGGGTCAACCTTCTATCGACACAAGACAGGCCGCTGCCCGGAGCTGCGGTATTCGCGCTCACCGGTCCCGGCCTCCCATCGCTGCCCGGGCGACCCAGTCCACGGTCGTTCGCCGAGATCGACGTCCGCGCCGGTGGATTTACCGATTGTGCGGCCCAAGAACCTCCCGGCGTCGAGTGCAAGAACGGCGTGATCGAGAACCTCCAACCCGATGGTTCGTACGTGATGACTGAGGTCACCGCGCCCGACGGTTACGAAGTAGCGGCGGCACAGCAATTCGTGACGTCGAGCGACGGTCAATTGGTCGTCATGCAGTTCGTCAACGGTCAGATGTCGGCCAGTCAGGGTGCCGGCTGACCTGGTAAGGCCCTTCTGAAGGCATTGTCGCCTCCCGACTAGCGACCGCAGCTGCTACCGCGCGTCACAGCGGTTAAATGCGCGCGTCACAACGGATCAGATCCGAGGCGATGTCACGGGCTTGAATAACGGGGCCTCGCGGCCACCGGGGTGAAGGTGGTGGCGCAATCGGCGTCGAGCGCAGTCAGCTCCCGCCGTGGGGATTCGGGTGGCTCACCGGCACCTGAACGGGTCAGGTGCCGGTGCACCGCGCAGCCCGGTCAGTCGAAGTCGGGCTCTTTCAGGTCGAAGAACGTCAGGTCGCCTTCGATCGTGGCGCGCAAACGGCGACTCATCTCGGAGTCGTTCTGGATGGCTTGCTCGCCAACACGAGCAGCTTCCTCAGAGCTGAAGAAGAGGAACTGGCTGAACCCGCCGTCGCCGTGGAACGCGACAACGACGCCAAGCATGTCGGGCCGCAATGCACGCAACTCGTCTTGACTGGCGAGGCCGTTTCTGCGCATCTGCGCCTGGTCGTTGGTGCGTCCCTGAATCACCTGCACGAAGCCCGCGGCGTCGTTGCCGCCACCGAGAAGCGATTCCACCTCAGTGCAGTTGTGGAATGTCACGTCGTCCCCGAATGCCTTCGACGCCTCGTTCCACCAGGCACCTTGCTCGGCGCGATCGCTGTTGGCTTGCGCGTCAGCCTCAGACTCGAAGCGGACCATCGTGATGCCCCGGCCGTCGGGGGTGACCCCGCCGGTGGAGCCTAAGTAACCGTGCGCGCCAGGCTTGATCTCCTTGCGCCACCGAGCCACTGATCGCTGCAGAGCGTCAGCATCGGTCACCGTGCCTTGGATGATCTGGACAAACATGTGCGCCGCCTTTCAGAGGGTGAGCCGAGGCTATGGGTTACCCGCGCGGCGCACTAGGGGTTGGGCGCTGCAGCCGAGCACTGCCTCGGGCCCGACAATCACCTTCACAGCGGCATGTGCGCGCGTCGTGAGTCCCGGAATGCGCCGGCCGGACGACTCACGCCAGTGATAGGCCGCGTTCCTTCAGAGCCGCTTGGATGATGCCAAGTGCGCTGAGTCCCATGCCGTGGAGACCCGCAAGTTCGGCGCGCGGAACTCCGGCAAGCTGGCTGAGCCGGGTGTATCCGGCATTGTGCAGTGCGCGAGTGGCGGGGGCCCCAAGCTTCGGCAGATCGTCGTTGGGTGACGGTGTCATATGAACACGCTACGACCGCCCTGACGAGCGCACCGCATCGAGTCGCTCGCAATGACTGCGTGGGTGATGTCGGAGTCTGGGGGACTTCACGGCTGCAGGGTCCGGATACCTGAGGCGGCCGTGATCGTGCCGGTGAGCAGCGGCGTCGGAGGTCCGTCAGCGCCGCGAATACCTGGTCCGGCGAGGCGCTGATCACTCGGACGGCGGTGTCAGTCCGACTCATCGCGGGCGCGCCCGTAGCGCTCGTAGATCGTGCGCGAGCCGAACGTCCTGGTCTCGACCAGGACTAGTCGAACGTCTTCGGTCACCGGCGGCAGGAAGGGCGTGCCGCCACCGACGACGACCGGATTGCGGAACATGCGCAGCTCGTCGACGAGGCCGAGCTCGATCGCTGCCGCGGCCAGGCCGGCGCCGCCGATCGAAACGTCCTTGTCGGTCGCGGCGGCCGCCACAGCGGCCTCCTCGGCCACCGACGCTTCGGCGAGCCGGGCGTTGCCCTGAACGCTGTCGAGCGTGCGGCTGAAGACGACCTTCGGGATCGCGCACCAGACGTCGGCGAACGCGGCTCCGAGCTCGCTGTCGCGCAGCGACGGATCCGTCTCCCACACGAGCATGGTCTCGTAAAGCCTGCGGCCGCACAGATAGCAGCCGATTTCGCGTGTCTGCGCGAGGTGGAAACGAAACTGCTCGTCGTTCGGGACCGTCCACCCGAACGCGCCCGCGCGGTCGGCGATAAAGCCGTCCACCGAGACGCTCATCGAGTAGATCAGCATGGCTTCAAGCTCATCGCACCG
>Ga0209863_10000227_pt1 | contig 34676 bp, 35 predicted proteins | sample OrgsoiDNA2013046_FD_185796 | JGI IMG/M metagenome (GOLD analysis project Ga0209863, IMG submission 185796) | Permafrost soil microbial communities from the Arctic, to analyse light accelerated degradation of dissolved organic matter (DOM) -... | ecosystem: Environmental > Terrestrial > Soil >...
GAACGCAGAACGCAGAACGCAGAACGCGGAACGCGGAACGCGCAACGCTTACTGAAGTCGTATAATGGCAAATCCTGCCTGCTGACTGTTCAGGTAAGGAACGGCTACTTCATCGGCAGAGAAGCGATGTGCCTTTTGAAAATTCAGCATCTTGTTCATCTTCCAGAATATCAGGGCATCATCTGTTGTTTCGCCATGTTTATTCAGGGTTGTTGTCGTGGCGAGTGGATCTGTGAATCCGTCAAGGCTATTATATATGAGATATAGTTTGTTTTTTACCGGCATCAGCAGGTAGGAGAGGTCCGGGTTATTTGTTTCCGCATGTTGTTCCATCTCCAGTATGCCACTCCAGGTACTGTCTTTTGAAACAGCCGGGAAATAAAAAAGATTTAAATCACCCCGGTTACGTACCATAGAAATCGGGCTTAGCCCACTGTTTAAAGTATAACCCTGCTTTTTTTCTTCCTTTCCTGAATTTGATTCAGAATAATTTGCCATCAGATACGTAGTCTCCCAATTACTCATTAATGGAATATTGGGTTTTTCAAATTCAAACGGAGAACCATATTCTTTTAACAACATATAACCTCCGCCCGGAACGGCAGTAAAACTTTCGTGGCTGATATTTTTACTATGTATGTCCCGGGTCTGCTCATTAAAATGATAAGAAGAATCAAAATCAAATCTTCCCTGTCGGATCGAATAATTATATACCTGCACATTTTTTATTGAGGTATTCCGGTAACAGGATAACAAACCCAGGCTTAGTTGCTGTTGATCATTGTTGAACGACATGGCGATATCCTCCATTTTATAAAAAGGAGAAACCGGTAATTCTCTAAAAGAGTAATCGGTTCCGTTGGGGCAAGCATGGAAAAGAGAAAAATTATGACTGATTCGGGAAGGGAAAGCCATCATCCATTCGCCATTATCAGCAAGTTTGATGGGGAGGTTATCAAAACTCTCTGCGGGAAATCCGATCTCCTCATCTTGAATACAGGGCTGTGAAAATTGTATGTGAGAAATCACCTGGTGATAAATGGGATTCCAGTCAGAATCAAACAAGAGGGCGTGAATGGAGGTAGATTCAGGATCTGAATTTTCAAAAGCGACCAGCAAAATTTTAGACAGGTCTCCGGATCTTACTAAAAGCAAAGAAGAACCGCTGACTGAAAAGGGAAGACTGTCAAGCAAACGGGTTCGGGTATCCAGATTCGCCTGGTAATGATTACAAACAATTTTAGTAATCCCTGATGAACTGAGAACAATAATCTGATCGAGTCCGTTTGATCCGGTTAGCAGCCATTGTTTCAGGGTTCCGGATATGTTCAATGCTGTAAATTCTGAAAGCAGATTGAGTCTGTTATCAAATAGTCCAAAACTTTGTAATTCAGAAACCGGCTCTGTAGAATGCCGGCTTTTTGGTTTCTGTTTTTGCAGTTTCTCTACCCAGTAATTGTTTTCCGACCTGCCGATTACCTGGAAACGTATAGCGGAGCGGGTATTGATGGATTCAGAATAAATGACCCTTTGGGCAATTAGTTTGCCGGGAAGCCATAAAAATAGGCCAAAATAATATCTGATTATCCAGCGCACATGATCAATTGGCTTACAAGTTAGGAAATTTAATGACGGAAGATCAAAGACCTTTTTTGGCGTTAAATTCCCGGGAAGCTTTTCTTGGAATGGTGAGCGATTTCCAGTCCCTGTCAAGTATCATTTTACTGATGAAAATAATTTGCCCGATATGCGAAGCGTAATGAGTCAGCTGCCTGTTGATGGCTTCCATAACAGTATGTTCTTCATTTCGGATCAGTACGATTTTCGAAAGGTCTTCAGGGGTGAGCCCGTCTAATATCTTAAAAAGACAATCCCATCCTTCGTTCCACAGGGTTTTTAATTTTTCGCGTGACAATTCTTCGTTTTCAAATTCCCCGTCACGGTTCCTCCATTTTTTTTCACCATCACTGATGTAAAAATCGGTAAAACGGGAGAGCATATTGCCAACCATGTGTTTTACAATAATGGCGATGCTGTTTGTTTCCGGGTTGTACTGCCAGGATATTTTTTCATCCGGAACCTGGTCGATGGCTTTCTCTGCCAGGGTTTTGTACTGGGTAAACTGATTTTTCACACTGGCGACATAATTATTTTCAATCATAGTGAAAAGTTAAAAAAATGTTTCCTCAATTTAATTCTTAATGAAATGCCGGGCGAGGGGATTTTCCCTTAATTCTTTTTGTAATTTTTCAACATTTATTTCTTGTACCGGTAAATGATCTTTAATTGCAATCACTGCTGCAGTGGCAGCGGACTGCCCAAGAACCATGAACACCGGTTCCATCCGGATAGAACCATAGGCTATATGAGTTGCCGATAAACAAACCGGTACAAAGAGGTTCGTGCATTCATTTTGTTTTGGAATAATGGAACGGTATGAAACGGGATAAGGCGGGAAACCACCTACCTGAACATCCCCTTCATTTTTGACCATGCCATTTACAATGAGGCGCTGACAATTATGTGAATCCATTGTATATGCCGCCATACCAATGCCATCTGTTACTTTTACTTTGCCGGTGCAATTGGACTCTGTCATAATATATTCGCCCACCATCCTTCTTGATTCACGTATGTAAATCTGCGGTGACCAATGATCGTTGTCCATGTATTCATCCTTTGGATATCCCCATCGAAGCATTTCTTTTCGAAGATGTTCCGGAACTCTTTTATTATGTCCCAGAAAAAACAGGAGACCTTTTGTATAATTGATATGATCCTGAATTATTTTATTCCGAGTTTCTAAATTGCCATTTGGATAATCATAATTCATCCCGATCATATCTGTAGAAAATGGGCCGTTATTATTAATATCGGTTTTTCTTCCTGGCATTTCATTGATATTCAAAATTCCATCTTCCAGTGATTTGGGATTCCTTAACCTGATATAACGGAGCAGTAATTCATAATGACTGCTGTCATAATAATCCGGCTCTGTGATCTCTTTCTGGTTCTCCAGGCTATCAGTAAGGCATAAACGAAAATTATAAGCCTGAACTTTTGTATCTCCCGTGCCGCGGGCGTTGAGTTCATCGGCACGAATGCCCCAGAGCAAACCGCTTGCAGGTTTTCCCTCGGTGATATAAGGATCTACGCCATCAGCAAACTGGTGTTTATCCAGCAATTGAACTCCATCATAGGATTCGTGGTATTGCTGATTGCTCTCGCGGCCAACAGTATATGAAACCGCAGCCAATGCCATCAGATCACCTTCATAGGAGCAATCAATATATTCCTTTGCCTGTATAATATAAATAGAATGGTCGGTGCCGGAATCTACAGGGACGACTTGAATTTCCTGAATTCGCTGACCCTTTTTAAAAACAGTCCGCAATGCATGGTGAAATAAAACAGGGACGCCTGCCTCTCGGATATAGGTTTTGAAAATATCTTCTGCGACATGAGGCTCAAAAATCCATTGTTCCGGTTTTCCATAATGTACCCCGACGCGACGGTAAAAATCACGGGCCAGACCGGTAATAGCTGCTTTATTTCCGATATCTGTATTTCCCAGGCCGCCACTGCTCAACCCGCCCAGATGTTCGGCTGCTGTAACCAGGATCACTTTTTTCCCAAGTTTTGATGCTGAATAAGCTGCAATCACACCACCTGATGTGGCGCCATAAATACATATATCAACTGATATTTTTTGCTGTGCAGATGCAGAGACGAATGTGAATGGCAAAAGAAGGAATAACAGTCTATCCATATTTGTATAGTGAATGTGAGATTACAACCACACCAGGGACACTGGGCTATGAATAATTTGGAAATAAATTTATTTAACTTTTGACTTTTTAATGAATTTGTCGCGATGTGTGGTGCCCCATTTAAATAAGGAATCCATTACAGGATGCAGCGATTTACCGTGTACTGTCAATTCATATTCGACTGAAACAGGCAACGTATCATAAACGGTTCTTTTTACTAGCCCGTGTAGTTCAAGTTCCTTTAATTCTTTCGACAACATACGGGTTGTTATACCAGTTACCTGCCTGTGCAGTTCCCTAAAACGAAAATTGCCCTGCATCAGAGCAACAATGATCGGAATTTTCCATTTTCCGCTTAAAACCTCCAATGCATCCCTGACAGGCAATAACCTCGACTGACATTCTGTATGATTATGTTCCATATGATGTGATTCCCTTGAGTATACTGGTATACGGTTGTATACTGGTAACAAATATATACCAATTTGAGATTAATTTTACAATTCAATTAGAATTTTATGAAATATAAAAAAATCGGTTATTGGGTCCTGATAGTCATTTTTACAGGTATGATGACTTTGAGCAGTGTTCTATATCTCAGTCATGCCCCGGCTATTGTCAGCGGATTTCAAAGTCTGGGTTATCCTGTTTATAGTCTGACTTTATTAGGAACGGCTAAGCTTATCGGAGTTATTTCGCTGCTTCAGACCCGCTATACACTGTTAAAGGAATGGGCTTATGCGGGATTCACAATTAATTTGATAGGTGCCACCTGGTCCCATCTTGCAGTCGGACAGCCAATCTTCATGCCATTCATTTTATTTCTGGTATTAATGGGGTCTTATCTTTTATGGAAGCAACTGGCGAAAAATTCGCCAGCTAAAACAGAAACAAGGGTTGGGGGATTTGCTTTGTAATTGACAATTGTCAATTGTCAATTGTCAATTGATGACAGTAAAATGGTAGTTAATGTACGAAAGCTTTACGCTTTACGCTTTACGATTGATAATTGGGATAAAATATCGAAATTTATCATCCTAATCTCAAGCATGAAAAAAATTACTGCCTGTATGGCCCAGCTAAGCCCGGTATTCCTGAAAAAAGAGGAGACGACTGAAAAAGCGATCGCAGCCATTCTCGAGGCCGGTCAAAATGGGGCTCGTCTTATCGTATTCCCTGAGGCTTTTATTCCTGGTTATCCTGAATGGGTATGGACAAATCCACCTGGGAAAAAAATTCTTACCAATCCCTTATATGAAGCGTTATTGGAGAATGCAGTTTCTGAAAATGATCTGGCAATCCAAAAAATTTCAGCTGCTGCAAAAAAAGCAAAATTATTTGTGGTTATAGGGCTAAGTGAAAAGAACTCCGAAGCAAGTAATGCCAGTTTGTATAATTCCATTTTTTACATAGATGACAAAGGAAACCTGCTTGGCAGGCACCGGAAACTGGTGCCGACCGCAGGTGAACGATTGGCATGGACTCCCGGGGATGGCAGTACACTGGAAACTTATAATACAGATATTGGAAGATTAGGCGGATTGATTTGCTGGGAAAATTATATGCCTCTTGCCCGTTACGCCATGTACGCACAGGGCGTACAAATATATGTTGCTCCCACATGGGATTATGGTCCGGTATGGCATTCCACTTTAAAACATATAGCGAAAGAAGGTGCCGTGTTTGTAATTGGAGTTGGCATGCCATTTAAGATGGAAAATATTCCGGAAGAATTTGAGTTTAAGAAATTATATGAAGCGGGAAAAGAATGGATCAACCCGGGTGACAGTGTTATGATAAATCCAAAAGGAGAAGTGATCGCAGGTCCACTCAATAAAGCGGAAGGTTTGATATACGCAGAACTGGATTTATCTCTGATCTCTCATAGTAAATGGATGCTTGACGTGGCCGGACACTATGCGCGGCCAGATGTTTTTAATTTTTCCATAAACCGGACACCCCACCGGATTATGGAAGAGAAATCAAAATAAGAATATTGAAGTTTTTGATGACTAGTGGGCACAAAGCGTTAAGCGTTAAGCGTTAGGCGTTAAGCTTAATTGGTACGCAATTTGATCTTTAACAGAGTCCAAAATCCAACCCGATGAAACAACTGCATAGTCTTTTTACTATTATCATTCTACTGGTTTTTTCATCCTGTTCAAAAAAAGTAGTGGATCCGGTAACCCAGCAACCCGTCGGGAAGGATTCTACAAAACCGATTTCAACAACACCCAATAACAGCTGCACTGGCTCTCAGTCCGATATATTAAGTATGATGATTTTTCCGGCTGACAATGCCTGGAACCTCGACATTTCTGCATCTGCAGTAGATCCAAATAGTAGTCAGATTCTTGCTGCTTATGCAACAACCGGGGTAAAAGCTGATTTTGGAAGCGGTCTATGGGACAATGCACCCATAGGAATCCCATTCGTAGTGGTCTGTGGCAGTCAGCAAAAACTGCCCATCGTTTTCCGTTCTAATGGAACTGACGGGAATTATGGCGATGAAAGTGACCCCGGACCATATCCTGTTCCGCTTGATGCGCCTGTTGAAGGAAACGGAACCGGTGATTCACATGTGCTCGTCGTTGATAAAGATAATGATATGCTATATGAATTATACAATGCGAGCCTGAATGGGGATCATTGGGAAGCATCGTCGGGTGCTGTTTTCAATCTGGCTTCCAATGCGCTCAGAACTGAGGGCTGGACTTCGGCTGATGCAGCAGGATTACCCATATTTCCAGGTTTGGTTAAGTATGATGAAGTGGCAAGCGGAGTAATTCATCACGCCATTCGTTTTACGCTGGCGTCAGCTAATGTTAAACCTGCATATATTTCTCCTGCGAGGCACAAAGTAAACAGTAAGGGCGGACAATACTCGATTCCTTTTGGAGCAAAGATCCGATTGAAAGCAAATTTTGACATCAGCGGTTATCCCTCAAATGACCAGGTTATTCTAAGGGCGCTCAAGAAATACGGACTCATACTGGCTGATATCGGTAGTAATATGTATATCAGTGGTGCACCTGATGAAAGATGGAACAATGACGAACTACAGCAATTAGGAAAAGTAAAAGCCTCGGATTTTGAAGTGATTAAATAATATTCTTCACGATAAAGACAAAATCTTCACAAACAGGAGAGTAACAGGAAGTATCAAATTTTAAAGAGCCGCATTCTATTTAAGCTCACTCATTAAATGGTCTCCAACCCTTAATGCATTAGCGATTATGGTAAGTGAAGGATTCACGGCGCCAATGGAAGGGAAAAAACTTCCATCCACCACATAGAGATTTTCTATTTCATGCGATTTGCAATGGATATCCAGTACTGATTTTGAGGGATCTGTTCCAAACCGCAAAGTTCCGACCTGGTGTGCAACACCGGCCAGCGGAATATCTTTGCTCAGGTAAATGGAATGCGGGATCAGGCTGTGTCCTGAATCAATCCCTCCCAAAACTTCTTTCCAGGTATGGATCAATCGTCTGAATCCTTCGGTATTATTTTCATTATATTCCAAATGAATTTGGCCGTCGTTTACAGTGACCCGGTTGTCCGCTACGGGAAGATCCTCTCCTGTAAACCACCAGTCAATCGAATGAGAAGCCATTTCACTGAGGGTTTTACCCGGGGTAAAAAACGGGGCATCTGGCGATATCTGATCCTTGTCGGATTTCCCAAGTAATTGAATATGTCCCATCGGAAAATGAAACTCATCCGTACCGAAATAATAATCGTTTACTGCCAGGGTTTTTTGAAATTTTGTCGGGTTTTCCTTCGTGCTGATTCCTAACATGGCGGCACTCAGGTGTTTCATAAAGTTCCTTCCAACCTGGTCACTTTTATTCGATAATCCATTGGGGTGTTTTTCGTTTGCACTTTTCAATAATAGGGCAGCGGAATTAATGGCGCCACAGGCGACCACCACTATGGATGATTTGAATTGAAGTTTTTCATTCTGATAGGTTACTTCAATATAATCGATTTCATTTCCATTGCTGTTTGTAACCAGTCTTTCGACTTTTGCATCTGTCAGAAGAGTTACATTATTATTTGAAAGAGATGGCCTGACACAATTGATATCGGCGTCGCTTTTCGCGTGAATGAGGCATGGGAAACCGTCGCATGTGCTGCATCGGATGCATTCACTATGTAAGGGGTCTGCTTCATTCAGTTTAATGCCTACCGGCATATAAAAAGGATGAAGCCCTTTCTCAACTAAATTATCGTGCAGTTCCTGGATGCGGGGTTCATGACTCACCTGGGGATAGGGGTATTCTCGGGAGCGAAAGGGTTCGGTGGAATCCAGTCCCATTTTACCATGCACACAAAATAAATTTTCAGCATCGGTGTAATAAGGTTCGAAATCTTTGTACTTCAATGGCCATTCGGGTGAAATGCCACCGGTGTGTTCCAGGTTTTCAAAATCTCTTTCCCTTAAACGAAAAAGGGCGGCCCCATATACTTTGGTATTTCCGCCAACCCAGTAGCCCGTACCTGGATGCAGGTCCCTGTTGCCCGTTGTTTTCCAAACTTCTTTGGTATGATATCTTTCCTTCTGAAATACTTCAATACTGCTCCAGTTTTCTTTTTCCCGGGGAAGAAATCCACCCCTTTCGAGCACCAGGATTTTCTTTCCGCTGTCTTTGAGTTTGTGTAATAAAGTTCCACCACCGGCGCCGGTGCCGATAATAATGATATCATAGAATTCCATATTCTGGTTTTATTGATTAAAGGATCAGGCCAGTTGCAAATAAATTTAAGCATTATCGGCGGTTAACTCGTCAACTGTCAACCGCATTCACGATCCGCAACTCACGCAACCTTCCTCCAACGTACAAACACTGCCATCCAATAATTCATTATTGATATCTGACGAGTCGATATGTACGGGAATGGGTGACATAGTTTCCTTTTTCTCAATAGTGAATTGTACGGCCTGTGTGGCGGCCTGAGTGCGCAGGTAATACATACCGGTCTTTAATCCTTTTTTCCATGCGTAGAAATGCATGGAAGTAAGTTTGGCGGTTGTTGGTTTTTCTACAAAAAGGTTTAGCGATTGTGACTGGCAGATAAATGCGCCTCTGTCCGCAGCCATATCAATCAGGTGCCTTTGTTTAATTTCCCATACCGTTCTGTATATTTCTTTTAAGTCGGCGGGAATCTCTTCTATATCCTGAACCGATCCATTAGCAGCTATGATTTTATTTTTCATGTCGTTGTTCCATAGTCCCAGTTGTACAAGATCTTTTAAAAGATGTTTGTTCACAATAATAAATTCACCACTTAAAACCCTTCTCGAATAAATATTACTGGTATAGGGTTCGAAACATTCGTTGTTGCCCAAAATCTGGGAAGTAGAAGCGGTAGGCATTGGCGCGAGTAATAAGGAATTGCGAACGCCATAATTTTTCACTTCTTCTTTCAGCGTCTTCCAGTCCCAGCGATCACTGGTTTCCACGCCCCACATATCAAATTGAAATATTCCTTTCGAAACGGGTGATCCGGCAAAGCTCTCATATGCGCCAAGTTCCTTTGCCAGTTCCTTACTGGTGGTCATGGCAGCAAAGTAGATGGTTTCAAAAATATTTTTGTTCAGCATTTTAGCCAGGTCGCTATCGAATGGCAAACGCAGCATGATAAACACATCAGCAAGGCCCTGCACACCAATACCGATCGGCCTATGTTTCATATTGGAATGACGGGCTTCTTCTATCGGATAATAATTGCCGTCAATAATACGGTTGAGATTCTTCGTCACTTCTACCGTTACTTCAAATAATTTTTGGTGATCGAAAATCCCATTTACAACAAATCTGGGAAGGGCCAGAGAGGCCAGGTTGCAAACCGCCACCTCTTCAGGGGAAGTATATTCCAGGATTTCTGTGCAGAGATTACTACTCTTGATAGTGCCCAGGTTTTGCTGATTGCTTTTTCCGTTGGCAGCATCTTTATATAAAAGATACGGTGTGCCCGTTTCTATCTGGGCTTCCAAAATCGCAAACCAAAGGTCCTGCGCTTTTATTTTTTTTCTCGCCCTGCCTTCTTCTTCGTAACACGTATAAAGTAATTCAAATGCCTCTCCGAAACAATCCTGTAATCCGGGAGCCTCATTGGGGCAAAACAGGCTCCAGTCTCCTCCGGCTTCTACTCTTTTCATAAATAAATCGGGCATCCAAAGGGCATAAAATAAATCTCTTGCTTTCAACTCTTCCTTACCATGATTTTTTCTGAGCTCCAGGAAATCAAACACATCAGCGTGCCAGGGCTCAAGGTAGATGGCAAACGCACCTTTGCGTTTACCGCCGCCCTGGTCTACATAACGTGCCGTATCATTGAACACGCGTAACATCGGTATGATGCCGTTACTGCTTCCGTTCGTTCCCCCGATATAACTGCCTGTCGCACGGATGTTGTGAATGGACAAACCGATCCCGCCTGCGCTTTGTGATATTTTTGCCGTTTGTTTTAATGTATCATAAATACCATCTATGCTGTCATCTTTCATGGTCAGCAAAAAACATGACGACATTTGAGGCTTGGGTGTTCCGGCATTAAAAAGGGTGGGTGTTGCGTGGGTAAACCAGCGTTCACTCATTAGGTGATAAGTTTTGATGGCGCTTTCAATATCTTTTTTATGTATGCCAACCGCAACCCGCATGTACATATGCTGTGGCCTCTCGGCAATCCTTCCGTTTATCTTTAACAGGTATGATTTTTCAAGTGTTTTAAATCCAAAGAAGTCAAATCCATAATCCCGGTCATAAATAATCGAACTGTCGAGTAAGTCGGCATTTTCATTAATGATGTCCATCACGTCGTCAGCGATCAGCGGCAATTTTTTTCCGGTTACGGGATGCGCATAGGCATGCAGTTTATGCATGGTTGCAGAAAAACTCTTGATGGTGTTTTTGTGCAGGTTGCTTACCGCAATCCGCGAGGCCAGGATGGCATAATCCGGATGTTTGGTTGTAAGAGAGGCCGCCGTTTCTGCAGCCAGGTTATCCAGTTCCGTCGTCGGAACGCCATCATAAATGCCTTCAATGGCTTTTTTGGCAACTTCATAAATATCTACCAGCGGGCTAAGGCTATAGGAAAGTTTTTGAATACGGGCCGTTACTTTATCGAATTTTACGGACTCTTTTTTTCCGTCTCTTTTTATTACAAACATGGGATATTGATTTATAAATTAAAAATCTTCTTCGAGTGAAAAACTTTGCGTTTGTTTTGCAGACAGCAATCCGGCTTTCTGGTAATCTCCCACGCGCTTTTCAAAAAAATTGGTTTTACCCTGCAGGGAAATCATCTCCATGAAGTCGAAAGGATTGGAGCTGTTGAATAATTTGGGGTACCCGAGTTCGCCCATCCACCTGTCCGCCACGAATTCAATATATTGTTTCATCAGGTCCGCATTCATGCCAATTAATTTGACCGGCAATGCATCAGAAATAAATTCTTTTTCAATGGCCACAGCATCTCCGATAATGGAAGCCACTGCTTCATGAGAAAGCTTATTTTTCAGCATACCATATAATAAACACGCGAATTCGCAATGTAATCCTTCATCACGACTGATGAGTTCGTTGCTGAATGTAAGTCCGGGCATGAGCCCTCTTTTCTTCAGCCAGAAAATGGAACAGAAACTCCCACTGAAAAAAATACCTTCCACAGCAGCGAAAGCCACCAGGCGTTCTGCGAAGCTGCCATTCTGAATCCAGCGAAGCGCCCATTCGGCCTTTTTCTTTACAGCAGGAACCGTTTCAATGGCGTGAAACAGCCGGTATTTTTCCTGCGGGTCTTTCACATAACTGTCAATAAGCAATGCATAAGTTTCGGCATGAATATTTTCCATCATAATCTGGAAACCGTAAAAGCAACGGGCCTCGGGTAATTGTGTTTCACTCATGAAATTCACGGCCAGGTTTTCATTTACAATGCCATCGCTGGCCGCAAAAAATGCTAGTACATGGCTGATGAAATGGCGCTCACCGTCATTCAGTGCATTCCAGTCCTTCATGTCGCTGCTGAGGTCTATTTCCTCGGCTGTCCAGAAACTGGCCTCATGTTTTTTATACATTTCCCAGATCCTCGGGTAGTTGATGGGAAGGATTACGAAACGATCCTTGTTTTCTCTCAATAATAACTCATCCTGCTCTTGCATGACTCTGTTTGAAAAGGTTAATAATAGGTTCAGCGAAGACGGAGTCGAGGATTCATGAAAGAATGAACGGCTTATCTATGCGAAACCTTATTCGGGAAGGTTCCAAACAAATACTGTTATCGGCAGGTCTCCTGGCTCGTAACCGTTTTATCCTTCCTTCTCATGGCGTCGCTGGCGCCACAATGGAATAGGGGTGGTTAAAACGTTGATGTTACTTACAGTTGCCCGTCAGCCCGGGATTCTCACCCGGTTCCCTTTTAATCATCTCTGAAGAAATTGTCAGGATGAACCGCAACAAGTATGTTAACGAACAGTACAATACTACAAAGGCTGTAGGATTAATGGGCAAAAACTAAGTCACATTGTGTTAACATCTTTTATTTACCCGCTTTCTTGAATATCGAGCTCGCAGTATGCCCACCGAAACCAAAGGTATTATTGAGACTGTAGTTTACTGTACGCTGCAGAGACTTTCCAATCACGATATTTAAATTGGCCGGAATATTTTCGTCGATATTGACCGTGTTGATGGTTCCCGGAATGATATTATGTTTGACCGATAAAATACTGATAATGCTTTCAATCGCGCCGGCAGCTCCGAGCAAATGGCCGGTCATGGATTTGGTTGCGCTGATATGTACCTGCTGGTCGCCAAAAATACTTTCAACACCTTTCATTTCACTGATATCGCCTATGCCGGTAGAAGTAGCATGTGCATTGATATAGTTTATATCGGATGGCCCCAGTCCCGCGTCGTTCAGGGCCCTCGAAATACATAATTTTGCGCCGAGCCCATCAGGATGCGTTCCGGTCAGATGATAGGCATCGGCAGCCATTCCGCCTCCCACCATCTCTGCATAAATATTTGCTTTCCTTTTTACCGCATGATCCCAATCTTCCAGTATGATAGCGCCCGCTCCTTCACCGACTACAAAACCATCCCGGTCTTTATCGAAGGGCCTGGATGCCATTTCTGGAATATCATTTCTTTTAGATAAAGCCTGGGAGGCGTTGAATCCACCAACTGATGATGGGGTGATGGCGGCTTCGGAACCTCCTGCCACGATGATACTGGCTTTTCCTAACCGGATGGTATCAAAAGCGTTGATGATGGCGGTATTGGAAGAAGCACATGCAGAAACAGTGCAATAGTTCGGTCCATAAAGCCGGTGACGAATGGAAATGGCGCCCGCAGCTATATCCACAATCATTTTAGGAATGAAATAGGGGTTGAACCGGGGTGTTCCGTCTCCCGCATAAAATTCTTTTAACTGCTCCTCAAAGGTTCCAATACCTCCATTCCCGGATGCCCAGATCACGCCGATATCATATAGTTCTTCATCCTTCATCGCTGCCGGATTCAGGCCCGCATCTGCAAGGGCCTGATCACTGGCCACCATGGCATAAAGAGAGAACAGATCATATTTTTTAATTTCTTTTTTTTCGAAATGATCTTCCGGATGAAATCCCTTTACCTCGCAACCGAAACGGGTTTTAAATTTAGAAGCATCGAACTTAGTAATAGGTCCCGCACCACTTTTACCTTCAACGATATTCTTCCAGAATTCACTGACAGTATTGCCCAATGGCGTGAGTAAACCCAATCCGGTTATGGCGACTCTTTTCATGATACATTAAATTAGATCGGCGAAGATAATACGGACTATTTTAATAGTCGCATTTGCCCAAAATGATAGGCAAGGTGGTTAGTACGATTCAATAAAACACTCAGTTTATTGCGTGAGGGATCTTTTTCAAAATCTTCGTCTGTCATGGACTCGTGACGCTTGAACCAGTCATCCGGGGACATTTTTGCAAACTCATTTTTTAATCTGTCGTGGACGATTGTCCAGATCTTTCTCAATTCTGAAACGGTCGGAATTTTCTCAATGTTTCTGTCAGGTGCGTCAAGGAAAATGGTCTGGAGTTCAGGATAAGCCTTTTTCCCGAGACCTAATATTTCAGGTAATACATCGTGTATGGCTGCCAGGTGGCCGACCAGATAAACTCCTCTGTTTTTACCAGGGGCTATTTCGTTCAAAAGCTGTTCGTCAGACAGTTCGCTGATAAACCTGCCCGTGCGGTCAACCTGTTGCTGCCAGGCCTTCAACGCCGAATTAATGAAAATTGTCTTCTGATCCATAGTTTGAGTTTAGAATGGAGCTTGTTTTGAAGCTGGTGTTAATAAAACAATTTTAGCAGGAATAAGTTCACTTCACTTCGTAATAAATTATAAGGTATGTGGTATAAATTAAAGCTTTACGCTTTATGCTTTATGCTTTACGCTTTAAGCGTAAAAAGGTCGGTTATTGGGTAGGTAATGGATCGGATGGAGACTGGAAAAACCACTGTCATGTGGTAGCTCTCAAACATTGCAATCACTCAGGGGCGGTAATGAAAAATTAGTTCGTTTATCCAGAGATAATACAACTTTCAATTCATACCCTTCTCCGGGTTTCGATATCGTTGTTAACTTTCCATGATATAATTCCGCCCGGCTTATGATATTAATGATTCCCATTCCCATTTTCGCATTTAACAGGTCGCAACCCAGACCATTATCTGAAATTGTCAATATAGCTTCACTGGATTCTCGCGTTAAATTTATGACAGCCTGGGTAGCTTTCGCGTGTTTTATAATATTATTGAGTTGCTCCTGCACCATCCTGAAAATATCCCGCTGTAGTTTTTCATCAATCTCTTCTTCGCTGATGCCGTTCCTTTGAAAGTCAATTTTTATTGGAAACCCTATGGCTAAATCATCTGCCAGCATTTGTATACTTTCAAACAAACCATTAAACATTCTGTGCATGTCCATCGTGGTCGCTATCTTTCTGATGCCCTCTATAACACTTACTACATATCCGCTCGCTTTCTCAAGCCATTTTTCCCTGTGTTTTTCATCCGACTTAGCCATTTCTATATAGAGTTTGGCAGCTCCCAGGATCTGGTTCATGTTATCATGTAATTCCATTCCTATAAATTTCCGTTCTTTTTCCTGTGCTGTCAATACAGCGTATGTAATTTCTTTTTGCCTGGTCAGTCTTTCCTGCATCAGCTTATTTTCGGCAGATTTCCGCTCAGAGATATCCTGCGTGGCGCCAATCATCCTGGAAGCAATACCATCTTTGTCATAAATAATATGCCCCCGATCGTGTACATAGGCATATTCGCCGTCTGCCTTTTTGAACCGGTATTCGTCCTCCCAGGTAGAGGAGCTGCCTTCTCCAATGATTTTGTCCAATCCTGATAATATTCTTTCCTTGTCCTCCGGATGCAAAAGACTTTCCCAAAAACTTTGAGGTACGAGGGAATTCTCTATGGGATACCCGAAAACACGTCTGTGTCCCCCGTCTATCCAGAATATCTCCTGGGTCCTGAGATTCCATTCCCAAAGACAATCATTTGTGACTTCTGTTACAAACCGGTATAATTCGTTGAGTGTTTTTAATTGCTGTTCGGGAAGATGCGGATTTGGAGGGGTATTACTGCTTTTGAAGGAAACGGAAAGACTATTATCGCTGTGGTAGGTGATGACGTCAAACCAGGCTCCCATTTCTCCCAAATATTCTTCAAAATGAGCCGGAACATTCTGTGGAAATGCATTATGGTAAACCGTGTAAAATTGTAATGGAAGGATATTCGCAAATTTTTCCCAAAGGTTCTTTCCAACTATATCCTTTGAGCGGACGCCTAAGATATTTTCCGCTGCCCTGTTCCAGTATTTTACAGTCCATTCCTGGTCAACGATAAAAAAGCCATTAGCAATCGTTTCGTTGATGGGATTTCCTGAATAGCGATTGTTTTTTTGCGGTGTTTCAATTCTCTTTACAGATGAAAGAAATTCAACAGGCATATTTTCAGATTTCGGGGGTTTGGTATTTCAGGGGCGGATAGTGATTGATCAAAGATTCTGACCGAAAGGACTTACAAAGATGCAAAATGCATCGCCTTTATTGTTACACTTTAATGAATAAAATTTACATGATTCACAGTTTTTTTGTTTGCTGTTCCCTAGCTGTGTTATAACGACATAAGTGAAAACACTTAGCCTTCCGTAGAATTACTGGTGAGGCTTGCTTTTTGCACATCGGCTATAAACCTTTTTAAAAAAATTGTGATCATGAATATAAAAACCAGCCTGCTTATCATAGATGACGAAAAAGACTTTTGCAAAGTGATCGTCAAAATACTTGATCAGGAACCTTATGAAGTAGAATGTGCTTTTACGTTAGTGGAGGCTGAAAAAATTTTAATCAAATACAGTCCGGATTTCGTGCTGCTGGATAATAATCTTCCGGATGGTAAAGGAATAGATTTTCTACGGGAACACAGATTACTTTTTGAAAACAGCAAGGTCGTTATGATGACTGCCAATGCTTCTGATCAGTTGCGTAAAGCTGCTTTACTTTGCAACGTTTATGAATTTTTGGAAAAACCATTTTCCCTGGCAAAACTCATGAATCTTCTTTCCAGTGTCCCGGTCGAATTGTAGAGGAGTCCGAATAGCGGCTCGGAAACATCAGGAAGCGTCAACAGATTTTTCCCAACCCGTTTCTTTTAAAGCGGGATCATCTTCCTTTTTTAGGAAATCGGCATTTGAAAATGGGGAGGCCTCCCAACTCAGAATGGCATCATCAGCTACTATTTCGACGGGTGTTTTCCAGGACAATGTGGGTTCGTTATAAGCGGGGTTTGAGAGCGCATTGTAACAGGATATAATGGACCAGCGCGGATACTCGGAGAGATTTGCCTCAGAACGATGTAAAAGATTGCTGTGAAAAATGAGTGCATCTCCGGGATCCAGTTCGCAATAAACCAATTCCATTGTTCGCAACGCATTATTCACCATCACCATATCGGCGCCTACCTGTTCACCTGAAAATCCATGATTCACCCTTCCCAGTTTATGCGAGCCCCGGATCACCTGCAGGCAGCCGTTTTCAATATTCGCTTTCGTAAGGGCCGTCATAATACTGATCAGCTGATCCGGAAACATGAATTGATTTTTATACCAGTAGCCATAATCCTGATGCCATTCCCAGGCGCCGCCTACTTTGGGCTCCTTCTGCATCAACTTGGAATGATAATGACAAACAGGAGCATTGCTGTCAATTAACCGGGCTGCGGCATTCACCATTCTTTCACTTCTGGACAGGTAACCAAAGACGTCGTTTCCAGGTGTAAACCAAAGGGAGAGTCTGGATTTTTTTCCCGACGAATCATTCACTTCCATCGCCTGATGAACCATATTGCTGTCTTCAATGGCTGTTGTAAATAACTTATCAACTTCCTGCCTGTTGCAAAATTTTTTGATAAGAAGATATCCATCCCTGTGGTAGTCTCTTATCTGATCTTCAGAAAGTGTTTTGGATTGCATTGCAAAAAATTTAAAACATCGGATGTGAATTTGCAGATTTCGCCGGAACTTCCTGGAGTATGTCCCAGTGTTCCGCGATTTTACCATTTTCAACCCTGAAAATATCAAGTATCGAGTAGGTTTTATTTCCCATTTTTGATTTGGTATGAATATAAACCAGGTTACCATCTGCGCCCAGATGTTTTACATCAACCGTGTCCTTTGGCTGGCCCTTAAACCAAACCGCAACTCCTTTTTTTAATGCATCCTTGCCGTCAGGTAATGCCGGGTTATGCTGAATATACGTGTCGCCGATATATTGATCGATCGCACCTACGTTTTTATCTCCAAATAACTCCTGGTAAAAATCGGCCACCATCTTTTTGTTGGTTATCGTCTGGTTCAGGCTGTCCCTAAGGGATTTTACCTGCATGGTAAGAGAATCAATCTGTGCCTGGGAGGCGGCGTTTACTTCTTTGTTATTGCAGGAAATGACTGAGAAACTAAAAACCGCGATGGTAAGGAAGGCAAACAGAATACTTTTCATTTTAAAGATTTATTCAATAAAGTCAATGGTTGGTAAAAAACCTCCTATTAAGGTAATAAATATGGGCGAATGCAGACAATGCAAAAAAGGCCGCCTCATTATTATGAAGACGGCCTCTTGCTTTAAACCGGGATGCTTAGTTTTTTATCAGGTATCCGAATAGCCCGTCTGTTTCTTTGGCAGGCCCCGCTGTAAAATAAAGTCTCTTTGGATCAATGGTAGTTGCAGTTGTTGGGGCAAAGGACAAGGCCCATAATCCGTCGATCCAGATCTTGTTATTATGGGATTGTAGTTGTCCCAGATATTCTCCCTCTGTTGAAAATACATTGATGTAACCGTCACCAAAATTTCCAACAAGAATAACCGGTTGCTGGCCATTGTCATCATGTCCTTTATTATTTTTACCCGGACCCTCATTGCCATTCTTTTGTCCATGATCATCATCATTCATATCCCCGTCATCCAGAAAATTGGCAGGAGTCAGCACCACACCCCAGGGAGCATTCAAAGTTCCTTTTGATGCAAATCTTTTTACAAAGCTTCCGTCTGGATTGAAGATATCAACATAGCCCAGACCGGCGCCAGGCTGATCTCTACCGTCAGGACCCACTTTGGCATATTGTACATATAGCCAGGAACCAATGGATTGAATATTGAAGGGAGAAAATCCGGAAGGAATTCCCGGATCCTTGAAGGCCATTGGAACCGCGGTAAATGTAGTATCCCATACATCAATCTTTCCTGCTCTGAAATTGGCCGCATAAAGGAAATGAGATCCGTTCCAGGTGGCAATCGTCAGCCCGGTATAGGCGGAACTGGCGGAATTGTCTGCGATCCGCAGTGCATTATTTCCCGCTGCGCCATTCCAGCCGGAGACTACACCATCGACTCCGACGAAGAGAAAATTTGGAGCCTGATTATTAGAGAGTTTAAAACCTGCTCCGCCCGCAAAAACAATTCCTGTTGGCAGCCCTCCAATCGTGTCAGCAGGGGATGGAATGTTTACCGGCGGACGCACAATGGCTCCCTCACCCGTGTATAATTCGCTGACATGGCCGGCCTGTGAATTTACCCACGCGATGCCGGATGGCGCCCACGCAAGTCCCCAGGCATTTTGCAGAGTCGGATCAACCAAAACGGGCGAGTAGGAACCGTTGTTTGCAACGAGGTTCACCTGCTTAAAATCCTGCAGGTCCTTATTGTCAATATTCGCCTTCTTGCACCCGATGGAAAAAATAATAAAAGAAATGAAAAACAGGAAAAACTGAGCCGGTCTGAACCGGAAACTGAAAGGAAAAAGGTTGTTCATAAATAGCAAGTTTTAATGTTCGCGTTAGTGAATAAAAGTTCATTCCGCCTTTAGAAATCTAAACGCCGGCTAAAAAAATAAATAAACAGAGGAGCCCTGCCTTTTAGGAAGCAGAGAGAAAATTAAACCGCTTTTCTACAGTCGGTCGGGGCGCAGGTTGGAAGGTTTTCATTATAAACGAGGCTTTGGAAACCGGGGTTGCGTGGGAACCGATGGATTTAAAATCGATCAATAAAAATTAAAAGGGTTAACGAAAGGTTATGCGCCGGATGATTTCAACCTTTCCTACATTTATTTGCAGAGCGCGGTGCAGATTCTAACAGACAGCTTATGTTCTTAACGAAGAAATGGATATTAAGTATTATTTCAGTGACTGGTATATCATTCATGATACTGCTGGTCATCCAGTTTGGATGGATCCGAAAATCAATCGATGTCAACCGGCGTCACTTTTCTGACCAGATGGTTCTCGTGTCCAATAATATCCGGGAAGCCTTTCTCAACGATCTGTCACTGCAAAAGAAATATCTGACCGGCTCTTTTAGCAGACATGATTTGTATGTGGCCGACATGAATATTCAGAGACTGGAAGGAATCATCAAACAAAAGCTGGATTCGGTACTGGAGGTTTACAAAATGCCTCTTTCGACATCGCTCACCGGACGAATGGATACATCCTGCTACCTCATGAATTATGTTCCTCCCGGATTACGCAGTGGAAAACTGGATCATTCGCCCTATAAATTATGCCTCTGCAGTAATCGGTATAAGGGTTCCCTGGATATCGGTTTCGATTTATTTTCAGATAATATGCTCATCCGGGATTCCTCCGGACTGATATTTCCTTCCATGATTTTAATATTACTGCTGATTGGCCTCTTCGCGTATATCATACATGTGATCAACCGCCAAAAAAGCCTGGCCGAACTGAAGAATGATTTTATCAATAACCTTACGCATGAATTTAATACGCCCTTGTTTTCCATCGGACTTACTACAGGTCTTTTGTCAAGATCGGACGCGGTTCAGCATTCAGAAAAATTAAAAGGATATATTGAACTGATCAGCACAGAAAAAAACAGGCTTCAGACACAGGTGGATAAAATTCTCCGGTTAACATCTGTTGAATCAGTCAGTCTGATTCTGGAAAAGGAAAGCGTGGACATTCATGCCCTGATCAGGCAGAATATGGAAGTGTTTTTGCCCATCATCCATGAAAAACGGGGAACCATCTCATTCAGGGCAGTTGCGACAGATTATATTGTGGAGGGTGACCCGGTTCATCTGTTTAATGCAATCAGTAACCTGGTCGACAATGCCATTAAATATTCTAATGATTCACCAAATGTGATTATTGAAACATTGAATACAGAAACCGGCATCAGCATCAGTATCAGGGACAGTGGTATTGGCATGTCTCCATCGGATCTCCATCTGATTTTTAAGAAATTCTACAGGGTAAAACAGGGTGACAGGCACGATGTAAAAGGTTTCGGGATTGGATTGAGCTATGTAAAAAAAATCATTGAACTGCATAACGGATCAGTAGAAGTTAAGAGCAAACCCGGTGAGGGATCTGTTTTTAGTATTCATTTACCCATTCAAGCTTAAACTGATTTCATGTACAGAATTCTTTTAGTGGAAGATGATGCCAGCCTGGGTTATATTCTAAAGGAATATCTCGAAATGCATCATTTTCATATTGAACTGGTAAAGGACGGAGAGGCCGCTATACATGCATTTAACCGCCTGCCCATTGATGTATGCATCCTGGACATAATGCTTCCGAAGAAGGATGGCTTTGCTGTGGCAGCGGAAATAAAGAAACTGAATGAAAGAATGCCGGTTATTTTTTTAACGGCAAAATCATTAAAGATCGATAAGCTGAAGGGCTTCAACCTGGGTGCAGATGATTATATGGTGAAGCCTGTGGATGAGGAAGAACTAATCGCCAGAATAAATGCAGTTATGCGAAGAGTGGCCCCGGGACCCGGCGGCAATGAAAATCATTTCCTGATCGGAAAATATATTTTTGACTATGCCAACCAGGAGTTGGTGCTGGGGGACAAAAAACAATTTATTACGGTAAGGGAAGCCGCCGTGCTGAGACTGCTTTGTGAACACAGGGGAAAAATTCTGGACCGTAAACAAGCCTTGAAGCGTTTATGGGGTGAAAGCGATTATTTCACGAGACGCAGTATGGATGTTTTTATTTCACATTTACGTAAATACCTGTCAGAGGACCCGTCTATCGAGATAAGGAATGTACATGGGAAGGGCTATGTTTTAAGCTATTGAATATAATGAGATCACCTGCGGCAGTCGTGGGTTTTTTCATGCGGAGGTTAAAATCTGTAAAAAGCAGTAAAACCTGCGCCGGTTCCGCCAAAAGGAAGCAGGGTTAAATGCGGCGTTTTACCCGGCTTAATTTTATGAAGTGAGGGAACCAATAATCCGGATGCCGTCCCGACAGCTGCACCCAGCAGCACATCCGACAGAAAATGCATCCCGGCCAGGTTACGCATGATACCGGTTGCAGCGGTCAATGCCCCCGCGCCACTGTAAAAAACCCATTTAATTTTTGAATCCGGATAGTAGTCCGCATATATCCTTGCCATAAAAAAAGTTGAAGTGGCCACCAGAGCCACATGACCCGCGAAAAAAGACTTTTTGGAATTACTTTGTACGGCCATTTCCATTGGGCTTTCTGAATTATAAGTAAAGGGCCGGTATCTGTTGGTTAAACTTACGGCCGTGCTGTATACCAGCCCGGTAGCCGTCAGCGCCTCAAGATACAGGTAACCTATCTTCCAGAAGTCATGGCGCATCTTTTTGTCAGCCAGGCATAGTAAGGGTAGGGGAATAGCGACATAGAACGGTATATAACTCGCCTGGTCCATCGAATTCGAATACACGTGAACGGTCCAGCGGTCGAACCAGGGGATATTGCTTTTTTCCAATGCCCGTATTTCTGCTTCTGTAGAATTTTCTTTTTTAGAAATCCGGGAAAAATTATATACTGTAAAACCAGCCGCGACAACCGTTACCGGCACTTCGTATTTATAATTTATTTTATATACCTCCGGGAATGGATTTTTCATCCCTTTTGCGGAATCCAGTTGGGCAAAACCGGAAACCGCCAGGAGCAAACAGCTAACCAAACCAAAAACCGCCTTGTTCATATCAAATGATGAATTTTGACGTATTTCTTAATAGAGGAGAAAGAGAAAACCAATGGCCTTTTCAGCTCACAAAAATGGGAAATAATCCGATTCTTGCGATATACAGATGCAGAATTATTATGTATATTTTATTTTTACAGCTTTATTACACATCTTGCCCTTTATGCGGGTTGGCCAATGTCATATCTGCCGTATTTCAAAATAAGCCACGTGAAAATCAGTATGTCCAAAAGGATTGGAATAATAGCAGGGGTTGTTTTATTGATAATGGTATTCAGACTAATGAATGAATATTATTCACAATTTCCCACAGTCATGATTTTCGGAATAGTCGGAATTATTATCCTGGTTTATCTGATCGTTTTTTTTAAGGAGATTTTCTTCAGACGCAAGGGGAAATGAGAAGTCTGCACGTGTAAGATGTCCAATAATGTCTCCAATACCCATTGCCGGGTATGTCATATTGAAAATATTGTATTTCAAATTGGGGCGGTTTAAGGTCCCTGGGAAATTCGTTCCAAAGGGTGCGAACTGCATATTTGATTAAGAATCAACTTTATCTATATAACTGTTCATTGGCACAGATTCCTGGTAAGCCGTTTGCTTTATAAGACCGATAGTAATTCAAAAAATATTTCTTACCATAAAAAAAATCAAAAATGAAAAAGTTGTATAAAATTTCCAGCTATATTCTGGCCACAGTAATGGTTTTATTAATTTCCCAGACTTCGGTATTTGCCGCTGATGATTCTGTAAACAAAGGTTCGTCTCTTTCCGGCATGCAGGTATTCGGTGGTCTTGCAGTATTGCTGTTGGTTATCTTTTTGCCCCTGGTGAAAAAGTCCAAAAAGCACGAAACCATATAAAGATTGTTTTTTAAGAGCAAGTATTAGTCAAAGGACCGGGAAACCGGTCTTTTTTATAATTTAGTACTCATGCTGCTGCAATTGGATTACAGGATAAGTGAGGAGATACTTTCTGATATAGAGATCATTGAGAGTGACGAAAAACTTTACCGGGAAAAGAATTTCATTGCAAGGTCGCAGGCAATCGATCATATTGAATTCCATATTATTGACCGGATAGATGCGCTTACCGAAGGCAGGGAATCAGTTAATCAGTTGATTTTTTTGAAACAAAATGCAAAAAAGATTAAGTTTCGTTTGGAAGAAGTTGATATCCGCATGTTCCAACAACTTCGTGCGAAAATTTCACAGGAGGGTTACAGGGGGAAACTTTTAATGGACCTGTTTGAAGAATATCTCGATGATGAATTAAATACAATTCCACAAAAAGATGCAATCGGCTATGACAGTCTGGATACGTTTTTAAACGGACTTTTAACCGGTCATAATCTGCCTGTTGAAACGAAGGACAGGGAACCGGAAATGGTGTATTATCAAAAAACACCAGCCAGGATCATTTTAGAATTAATAAGAAAAGCCGAATTTAAACCAGAGGACGTCTTCTTCGATTTGGGATCCGGCCTGGGCCAGGTTGCCATTTTGGTGAACTTACTAAGTTCTGTCATTTCGAAAGGCGTGGAATTTGAACCTGCTTTTTGCGACTATGCAAGAACCTGTGTTTCAGATTTGAATTTGAACCAGGTGAACTTTATCAATGGAGATGCCCGGTTTGCGGACTATTCATTGGGGACTCATTTTTTTATGTATACCCCGTTTGAAGGAAAAATGCTTCAGGATACACTTCAAAATTTAAGGGGTGAAGCAAAGAAGAGAAAAATAAAGATTTTCACTTATGGATCCTGCACGCCCATAGTGGCGCGCCAGGATTGGCTTGAAAAAAGATGTGAAGTTCAAAGTTGCTCTCAGGAACTCTGCGAATTTCTCAGCGCCTGATTTTATTTCTGTAAATTAGAATATGGTTAACAGGAATTCAGATGAAGTAAAAGTTCCCGGGAAAATTGCATTGATAACGGGAGCTGCACGGGGAATCGGACGAGCCTGCGCACTGGCGCTCGCAGAAGCCGGGGCCGACCTTGCACTCGGATTTAAAAATGTACAGGCGGATAGTGGACTGGTGAAAGAAATCGAAGCCATGGGGAGGAAGGCGCTGCCGCTTCAGATGGATGTAAGCAAGATGGATGAAATACGTACCGCTGTAGAAAAAGCAGGACGACATTTTGGAAGAATTGATATCTTAATAAACAATGCGGGGATAGCTCCTGAAAACTACATTGAAAATGTAACAGAGGCAGATTTTGATTATACGTTGGACGTAAATTTTAAGGGGACATTTTTTACCAGCCAGTTTGTAGGAAAATGGATGATCAAACAGCAATTTGGGAGAATCGTAAATATCAGCTCACAAGCCGGATTTATTGCTCTTCCTACAGAATCTGTCTATTGCGCAACCAAGGCAGCCATCTCACATCTCACCAAATGCTTTGCCGTGGAATGGGCGAAACATAATATCACGGTCAACGCAGTGGCGCCTACTTTTATCTATACCCCCGGCACGGAAGAATACCTGGCCAATGAAGAAACTAAAAAAATGGTTCTTTCGAAAATTGTATTGGGAAGAATAGGAGAACCAAAAGACGTGGCTAACGCAGTTCTGTTCCTGGCCTCGCCGGCTGCTTCTCTGATCACCGGGACTACGTTGATGATTGACGGAGGATGGACAGCATCCTAAAGAATCCAACGCTAAGCGAAAGCGGCTTCCTTATTAAACTTCGCTCTATAGTCCAAAGGAGATAAGCCGGTTATTTTTTTAAAAACTTCCCTGAATGCCTTATCATCTGAATAGCCTACTTCATCCATGACCTCAAAAATGCTTTTCCTTCCTTTTTCTAAAGTCTTTTTTGCAAATTCCACTTTCACACGCTGCAAATATTCCACCGGGGTATTCCCTACCGCCCTGATAAAACGTCTGTCAAAATTCCGCCTGCTGATCGCAAGTTTTGAGGCCAGCACTTCGAATGAAATTTTTTCATTCAGATTTTCTTCAATATAAGTTTGTGCCTGGCAAATCAATTCATCACCGTGGTTCTTCTGTGTCTGAAAAATGAAAAATGGGGATTGCGATGTTCTCTCTATATCAATCTGAAAAACTTTTGAGCAAAGAATAGCAGTCTGCCTGTCGAAGTATTTTTCAACCAGGAAAAGTACCAGGTTTAAAAAAGAGTATGCGCCTCCGTTAGTATATATTCCCTTTGCCGCCGTTATCAGTTTGTCAGCTTGAAGATGAATGTTGGGAAACATGCGCCTGAAATCGGTTGCCGCATTCCAATGAGTTGAACAGGTCTTTCCGTCCAGCAGGCCGGTGGAAGCCAGCAAAAATGCGCCGGTACAAATACTCGCAATTTCAGCGCCCGACTTATATTGCTCCCTGATCCAGATGATCAGTTCTTTATTCTTTTTAATTGCATTTTCATAATCGTGGGAAAGGGAAGGGATGATCAGCAGGTCGGTTTTTTTTATCTCCTGAATATCTGCCGGACGAACCGAAAAGAAGCCGGCATTTGATGATGGGTCAGGCTCAAATCCGGCTATACGGATTTCCATCCGGGATTTGTTTCCCGCTTTTTGCCAGTACAAATTTGCCCGTGTCAGGATTTCGAATGATCCCGCTATGCTGCTCATATGCGCAGTTCCGTTTGGGACAATAATTGTTACTTGCATCATGGTCAGATTATTTGAGCAAAAATACAGAAATAGTTTGTCCAAATCACCCCGGCAGAATGTCTATTTTACACCCGGTAGCTTCCAGATTAGGGCCATAGTTTTGTTGAACAAAAACATTTCCGTCGGGCTATATTGAGCTGATTTTTTAAACAAGATAAAATCATCAAGAAAATGAAAACAACAGATTTTACCACTACCATCCTGGTAGACCAGAATTCGAAGCAGGCATTCGATGCCATCAATAATGTTCGCGGATGGTGGTCGGAAGAAATAGAAGGCAGTACTGATAAACTCAATGAGGAATTTACCTATCATTTCGAAGATATCCATCGCTGCCGGATAAAATTGATAGAATTCGTTCCTGCCAAGAAAGTAGTCTGGCTCGTGATGGACAACTATTTTAAGTTCACGAAAGACAAGACTGAATGGACCGACACAAAAATCATTTTCGAAATCTTTTCAAAGGATCAAAAAACAGAAATCCGTTTCACTCACCAGGGTTTGGTTCCCGAATATGAATGTTACGAAATCTGTCAAAATGCATGGACCCAATATATTCAGCAAAGTTTATATAACCTGATAACAAAGGGAAAGGGCCAGCCGAATGGCAAGGACAAACCACAGACCGAAGACGAAAAGAGACTGCAGACTGCTAAATAACTAAAAAAATGAAAGAAGAAAATTATCATGTAACGCTTACTGTGAATACTTCAGCAAAGGAAGTTTTCAAAAGCATTAACGACGTTACAAAATGGTGGACAGAGGATTTGAAAGGGAGTTCGCAAAAACTGAATGATGAATTTACCGTTCAGTTTGGCGATGTTCATGTTTCAAAACAAAAATTAGTGGAGCTCATTCCGGACAAAAAAGTAGTATGGCTCGTGACGGACAGCAAGCTTAATTTTATTAAGGACAAACAGGAATGGAACAACACTAAAATTAGTTTTGAACTATCCGGGCAGGAGGACAAAACTCAAATCCATTTTACGCATATCGGATTGGTTCCGGAAGTCGAATGTTATAACTCCTGCACAAAAGGCTGGGACTATTATATAAAGGGGAGCCTGTTTAAATTATTAACGGAAGGAAAGGGAACGCCCGGCTAAGTAGATCTGACTACAACTAAAGTAGATTTGACTACATCTGTTTACTGATTGTTGCGAATCTTTGCAATATCAAAAACAGATTTATGAAATTAGTCATTACGGGTTCTTTAGGGCATATCGGTCTGCCATTGACAAAGGAGTTAGTGCAAAAGGGGCATTCAGTAACGGTGATCAGCAGCAAGCCTGAAAAACAAAAAGACATTGAAGCATTGGGTGCGAAGGCTGCCATTGGTTCTATAGAAGACGTTCATTTTCTTACAGCCCGTTTTACGGGAGCAGATGCAGTGTATACCATGGTGCCTCCGGCCAACTACTTCAATCCTGACTTTGACCCGATTGCGCACTACCGGAACGTCGGCCATAACTTTGATAAGGCCATTCAACAGTCAGGCGTAAAACGTTTGGTTCATCTCAGCAGCATTGGCGCTCATTTAGAGAAGGGATCAGGTCTGATTCTCGGCCATCATCAGGTAGAAGTTATTCTGGATAGACTGGAAAATGTTGCCATCACATTTATGCGCCCTGTAGGTTTCTATTACAATTTGTATGGCTTTGTACCTATGATAAAAAAGGAGGGCCTGATCGCATCAAACTATGGAGCAGAGGAAATGCTGATCTGGGTCTCTCCAACAGATATCGCATCTGCGATCGCTGAAGAATTAGTAAATCCCCTGGCTGGCAGAAAAATTCGATATGTGGCAAGCGATGAACTGACCGGCAACGAAACCGCTGCCATTCTGGGAGCAGCGATCGGGAAACCTGACCTGAAATGGATCATTATTCCAAGCGAAAAAATGCAGCGAGGTTTGGAAGCGATTGGTATGAATCCGTTAATCGCTGCCGGTATGGCTGAAATGTTTGCAAGCCAGCATAGTGGATTATTAAACGAAGATTATTACCGTAATAAACCGGCAGTTATGGGTAAAGTGAAAATGGCCGACTTTGCAAAGGAATTTGCCGCCGCATTTAAACAAAAATGATTATATTTTGATATGCCGGACAAACAAGTTCTTCGGATTAAAACGATCAGCCAGTATCATCAGGTGATGGGACTCCCTAAGCCGGAGCATCCGTTAATCAGCGTGATTAATTTAGAATTCATTAAGCCCTGGTACGGAAATGAACCGGTCAGCCTGGTATTCGATTTTTATTCCATCTCAATGAAAAGGGATTTCAATGCCAAAATAAAATACGGACAGCAGGAATATGATTTTGATGAAGGAGTCATGTTTTTTATTTCACCATGCCAGGTTTTTGGAATAGCGGTGAACAAAGAAGAGCTGTTAAAACGTTCGGGATGGTTATTGCTCGTCCATCCCGATTTTTTGTGGAATACCCAATTAGCCAAAGCAATAAAGCAATACGAGTATTTCAGCTATTCGGTACACGAAGCCCTGTTTCTTTCGGATAAGGAAGAAACCATGATCACGGGCATTATGCGGAACATTGAACAGGAATATCACTCAAATATTGATCATTTCAGTCAGGACGTAATGATTGCCCAACTGAAATTATTACTTACTTATGCTGAAAGGTTTTATCATCGCCAGTTTATAACGAGAAAAATAACCAACCATAAAATTCTCAATCGCCTGGAAGAGATTCTTACCAAATATTTCAATGATGATTTCCCGCAAAAAGGATTGCCCACAGTTCAATGGGTTGCCGATAAACTAAACATATCACCCAATTATTTAAGCGAGTTGCTTAAAGTATTGACAGGTCAAAGCACCCAGCAACACATCCACGATAAATTGATTGACAAAGCAAAGGAAAAATTATCTACTACCGATTTGTCGGTCAGTGAAATTGCCTATGAATTAGGTTTTGAACATCCACAGTCTTTCAGCAAATTATTCAAGACAAAAACCAATCTTTCGCCTTTAGCATTCAGGCAATCGTTCAATTGACGACCACTATCTTTTCAGATTAGATCAGGAGTGTATTGAATAATTGCGTAAACTTCATTTATTAATAAAAGTACTATAGGGTTTAACAAAAATTTGCTAATTTGGGTACCAGTGAAAAGACTGCTTACCTTCATTGTTCTATCTGTACTGCTCTTCAATTGGATTGGTTACCAGTTATTTACGGCAATCGCAGAACAATATGCCAACCAGGTGCTGATGGCAAAAACCGGGCAAAATGATCTTCAGGAGTCAGAGTCAGTTCCCGTTAAAATGCTGTCTTTTCATCTTTCCTTATATGTAAAAGAAATGGACTCTGATGATTTACTCGAATTTACAACTGGTCCAAATCAATCAGCGGCAAACCATATTATGTCGAATGAGGTTTTTTCTAAAATAGTGAATGATCTTTTTCCTGATCATGCGAAAAAGGAAAATCAGCAGACTTCTTATAAGTGCTTTAATGGGGAATATTATTCCAGACAGAATAACCTGTTTTCAAAATATCCCGATTCTTATACATCCGGGAAAAATCCAGATCGGTATTTATTGAAAATCCCCATCGTTTTCCTTAGCCCCATAGGTCATCCTCCACAGCATATCGGTTAATACCAGATTTATCTACACAAGTCATCCTCGTTGAAAAATCAGCGAGTTAATCCGTAATTAACCAAGTCATGCAAAAAATATTTACATACATATTTACACCTATAATAATGCTCGTCCCGGTATTATTATTTTCACAGAATCCCACAGGCTCAATCAGGGGAACTATTCTTTTGACAGATGGTGAATCTGCACAGGGGGTGACTGTTTTCTTAAAAAAAACCGGGAAGATTACGACAACCAATAATAAAGGGATATTTGTCTTCGATAAATTACCAACTGGCACAGATAGTCTGATTATTACTTCAGTGGGATCAAGGGCTTTCGGGCAGGAGGTTGATTTGATATCAGGCCAGTCATTAAATATGGGTACGATTCATCTGACCCGAAGCGTAGCCCGGTTGCAGACTGTCGAAATAAACGGCCGTTTATCCCAGTCCTATAAAAGTGATTATTCATTTTTCGGAGCAAAAACAGAAACGCCTGCCAAGGATATTCCACAATCCATTTCTACAATAACCAAAGAACTGATACATGATAAAATGGAATTTACGCTGAAAGACGCGGTGGGTGATGTGGCTGGTGTTAATCAATACTCGGGATACGACGAATATACGATCCGGGGATTTCGTGCTGAAAATGCCAGGGATATTAACGGACTGCGTGGTTATAATACAACCTATACGAGTAATATGCTGGTGAATGTAGAGCGCATTGAAGTGATCAAAGGACCCACGGCCACACTTTATGGAAACTGTGATCCGGGCGGAACAATCAATCTGGTTACCAAAAAACCGCTCGATCACACAGAAGCTGAATTGAATATTTTCGGCGGCAGCTGGGATCATTTCAGGGCGGAGGGTGATGTGACCGGATCGCTGAATAAAAGCAAAACACTGCTATATCGTTTAAATGCGGGTTATGATCAGACGAATTCATTCAGGGATCAGATAAACGGTAAGTCATACCAGATAGCGCCTTCTTTTACTTACGTTCCGAGCGACAAAATCAAAGTCAATTTTGATTTTTCAGTATCACATATCAATACCGTGCTGGACAGGGGACAACCGGGACTTGACGATAACAACAACTTACAGGCAACACCGGTAAACCTATCTCTTTCCCAACCTGGAAATTATTTAAAGGAAACGGATATCGCTTCCATTCTGACCTTTGCCTATAAAATAAACAATCGTTTGAGTTTTAATTTCGGTTACCTGAATTATAACACGAAACAAAATGTAGCCGAACACGGTTTCAATAATTATATAATACCGGATTCTGTATCCCTTTATTATTCCACCTGGAATTATAAAACGAGTACCAACACACTGACCAACTATTTTACATATCTGGCCAATACGGGTAAAGTCAGTCATAAGCTTCTATTGGGATATGACTATGTAAAAAGCAAAGTAGACCTGAATCAGCAGTATTTTGAAAACCCGGACGAATTTGGAGAGGGAAGCGGAATCGCAGGAACATTTAGTTTAACCAACCCTCAGTATGACCAACTTCCCCCCAGTACTTACCAGTTATCGGATTTCGATGACGATGCCTCAGCCGTTGATGCAAGTAAGTATCATACGCAGGGAGTTTATTTCCAGGATGAATTGAGCTTTAACCGCTGGAAAATACTGGTCAGTTTCCGGGAAGAATTTTACAAAGGTGATAATTCGGACAGCGCCGGAAGGCTCAGTGAAAATGTTTTTCTGCCCCGCCTTGGCATCGTGTACGCACTAACACCGAACCTGAATCTTTACGTAACCTATAACAAGGGATTCGATGCTTTCGAAGTATCCACCGCAGCGCAGGAATTTGACCAGCCCTTCAAGCCCATCATCAGTGAATTATACGAAGCCGGGATCAAAGGCAATTTCTTTCAAAACAAACTTGCTGCATCACTTTCTTTCTATCAGTTGACCGTAGAGAACGTGGCGATAAATGCAGGTGACCCTTCCAATCCGAATCTGTTTGTACAACAGGGTCAGAACAGGTCGAAAGGAATCGAAGCAGAAGCAACCGGAAATATTCTTCCGAATCTGAGTGTTTTAGTTTCATACGCATACGATGTGGCTACGGTTACGCAGGACAAAGATCCCTCCATTGTGGGCACTACCGTCGCAAATGCTCCCCGGAATTCCAGCGCCAGCTGGATAAAATATTCTTTTAATAAGAATAAAATAAAAGGATTTGGGATTTCCATCGGACATTCATTCGTTGGTCAGAGAACCACTCTGGATCCGGATATTAACCTGCCATCCTATTTTCTATTGAACGGGGGCATTAATTATGGATTTAAAAAAGTATCCCTGGCACTTATAGTAAATAATATCAGCAATCAAACCTATTGGATGGGCGCCTATAACAATATCAACAAATGGCCAGGCGCGTCGCGTAATTTTATGGTTAACCTCGGCTTTAAGTTCTAAGTAAAAAGAAACCCGCTACAATAGCGGGTTTCGCTTCTCAAGTGACCACACTGGAACTTTCGTTCCCAAGAGAAATCCAATTCGGTGTACGCTGTATTTAATCATTCATATCCTTCCCGCTCTGCAGGTCTTTTATATTATTTTCAATGATCAGTTTATTTCCTCCCTTGGCTAACAGCAGCGCCTTTTGCGCATAAGCCAACGCATTCTTAAAATCACCCAATGCCGAATACCCGCTCGCCATACCGATATTCGTAAACAACGTATTGGGGGTCTTGCTATAATTCATTTTAAATATTTCAAAGGCCTCCTTGGGCTCCTTCGCCGTGATCAGGCTCAAACCATAAATATAGACCTCGAGCTGGTTGCCATAAGGCAATGCTTTTTTCATAATGGCTGCCGCTTCGGGTTTACGCCCCATGCTATCCAGGATGCTGGCCTTGGTTTCCCAAGCGGTAAAACTTTCCGTCCCGCCAAAGATGAAGCTGGTTGAGCTGTCCGCCCATGAAAGCCCTTCCTCCAAATTAGTATTGTTAGCCGCGCAATAAGCTGCTGCCTCATTCCAGGCCTGCCAGTTTCCCGGGAGCGCCTTATCGCCACGCAATTCCCTGCGGTATGAAGCAATCTGTGTTTTGACAACATCGACATCGATTCGAAAAGCGATCATTAGTTTTTCCCATTGCAATTGAACAAGGGCGCTGGATGGAGTCTGCTCCGTAAACTCATACCTTAGCCACTCGACGCCTTTATCTGTTTTAACAGGTTTTACTTTTATGCGCAAAGCATCTTCGGCGGGATCATAAAAAAAGTTTCCCCAGGAAGTTGAATTTTTCGAGAAGATCAGCGTACACTCTTCGGGGCCGTAAGCTACAAAGAAACCATACCTGCCCGCGGGCAGATCCTTGCCTTCGATTTTAACATCGGTCGAAAATTCGATGGTCGTATTTTCATTGGCGCCGGCACGCCAGGGCGCTGGTTTTTTAAACCCATAGCCCAGTTCGGTAAATCCGACAGGAATAAGCTCACCCCAAATATGGCCCTCCCTTTTTTTCACTCCCGGCCTGCTGTAATGAATAACGACATCCGTAATGCCAATCTGCTCGCCGACAAATGCTTTCTTGTTGCCGCCTCTTGGCAGACTCTTTAGCTGGGCAGTTGCCGGTCCGGCGAAACATAATTGAGCGATCAGGATAACTAAGCAGGGACGAATAAAATTTCTCATACACGGCGATTTCCAACAAAGAAAACGCAAATCATTAATAACAATAAATACTTAATTTGTATCTATTAATACCAAATTATACATAAATGGATACCCAGACCCTGAAGAATTTTATTACCCTCGCCGAAACCCTGCATTTCACCAAGGCATCCGGCCAGGTGTTAATGGCGCAGCCGGCACTAAGCCGGCAAATCAAACAACTGGAAGAATCGATCGGCGTCGAGCTCTTTAAAAGAAATAAACGAAACGTGGCATTGACGAAATCAGGTATATATTTTAAAAGGGCGGCTGAGCAAACCCTCAATCAATTGAACTATGCCATCGAGAGGGCCCGGCTAATACAAAACGGTGAAGTGGGTGAAATAAGAATAGGGTATACTCACTCCGTCGTACAAACTATTTTACCCAAGATCATTAAAAAGATACAGTCCGAATTTCCCGGGATAAAAACGATCCTGAGAGAAATGAACAATACCGATCAGTACAGGGATCTGGAGAATCAAAAACTCGATATTGGTTTTGTGACGAATCCCATTGTACCGGAAAGTCTGAAGAGCATCATTTTTTTCGAAGACATTTTTGTTCTCGTACTTCCTGAAAATCACCGGTTGCTAAAAAAGAAATTCAAGAGTCTCTCCGCATTTTCGAATGAGCATTTTATATTGCCCCACCGGATTGATGGAAGCGATTATGTACATACCGTAGAATCAATTTGCCTGGACGCGGGATTTCTTCCCAACACCGTTCACCATACTGCGTCGGTAAGCTCGGCTCTTAAGTTGGTCGAGGCAGGTCTCGGCATTACCATCGAACCCAAGGCATCCTTGTCCGGCCAGCACCTGGCGCTAAAATATATCGAACTCAATAATATTAATCAAAAGGCGCAGTCGGCGATGCTATGGAATGAATTAACTGAAAATGAGCACATGCCCATTTTACAATTGATCAGGAGAATTATCAATTAGTTGATTGAATCGGATCGCACTTACATTTTCAAGTCTGGTTGAGCTAAGTAGAAACACTTAGTATACTAAGACATTTTTGTAAACTTCAGGAAAATAATTAAATTGTATTCATACCAGATAATTCAATTGCTATTCCCCGTTGACGTCGCCTGTTTAGAATCCATACTATCTTTTTTTTTATTGTAATCCAACCCACTGGAACTTATAGTCCCTGCATTGATACGGCAAGATCTTGTAAACTTATTCCTAATTGTATGCCCCTGACCCAACCATCCCGTTCAAGAGGAGTGATTCATTCCTGCTTGTTATTGTTGTTTAGTTTTTTTGTATTCAGCAATTCCTTTGCACAAATAACAACCATTTTTACCACGCAACTGCCTGTCGCGGGTATCGACAACGATCATAAGCCGACTGTCGGACAGGAACTGGGGGTGAAATTTAAATCCAGTGCCGCTGG
>Ga0209863_10000228_pt1 | contig 34653 bp, 29 predicted proteins | sample OrgsoiDNA2013046_FD_185796 | JGI IMG/M metagenome (GOLD analysis project Ga0209863, IMG submission 185796) | Permafrost soil microbial communities from the Arctic, to analyse light accelerated degradation of dissolved organic matter (DOM) -... | ecosystem: Environmental > Terrestrial > Soil >...
GAGCGGTCAGCGCGCGGGGTGGCCGACGAGCCAGGCGTCGATCTCGGCGGTCTTGCGGGGGGGCACCTTTCCTTCGGCCAGCACCGACCGTGCGCCGCGGGCGAGCTCCACCGCGCGCGCGCGATCCGGCGGCGAGCTCCAGAGGGTCTTCGCCAGCACGAACTGGGCCTCGGCCGAGATGGCGGGAGCGTCCTTTCCCAGCGTGGCAATAGCCTGCTCCAGGGCCGCCCGTGCGGCCAGCGGGTGCCCTTCGGCGAGGTTCAAGCGGCCGAGATCCATGAGCGAATACCCGATGAAGAACGTGCTCCCACCCTTGGCCTTCCAGATCGCGACAGCCCGGTCGATCGCGGCGCGTGCGCCCTCGAAGCGTCGCAGGCCGGTGAGAATCTCCCCCAGATTGAGCGAGGCCATCGCGACCCGGGTGCTGTCGGCGCCGCACAGGTCGACGAAGATTGCGATCGCGCGGGCCATGATCGGCTCGGCTTGCGCGTCATGTCCGGCGTCGTGAAGGGCGACCGCGAGATCCATGGTCGAGATCGCCGTATCGATGTGTGAAGGCCCCAGCACCGACAGCTTGATGTCGAGCGCCCGTTGCTGCTCGCGGATCTCGTCCTCGTACAGACCGTTGAACTCGAACACCACCGCCCGTGAGACCGCGAGCCACGCCTCGAAGAGGGGGTGACCCGGGAAGCGCGTCAGAATGGTTTCGGCGTACCGGATCCAGAACCGGGCCATCCGGAGGTCGCGGATCCGGTCCGAGAAAAACGGGGCAATCATCACGGCCGCGCGGAACGCCACCTCGTCGTGGTGCGACGCCTCGGCGGCAAACACCGCGTCCTCCAAGCGATCGATCGCCTTGAGCGGATCCATGCAGTTGTCGCCCAGGGCGCCCAGCGCCAGGAGCGCCTCGGCCTTGAGCGGCAGATACCCGACCGCTTCGGCATCGGCCACCGCCTTTCGCCCCAGGGCCACGGCCTGGTCGCACTGGCCCGACATGCCGAGGACGTTGACCTTGGCGACCGTCTCACGAACCGCCGCGACGCGCGCGCGCGTGGCCGGATCGTCGGGCGGCTTGATCACCGCCCGCAACATCGCGACGTCGGCGCAGCGATCGAGCGTGGGGAGCCCGCTGGCGGCATCGATGGCGCTGTCGACGACACCCCGGTCGGCATGCGTGAAGACGTCGGTCAGCACGCGCACGCTCGACAGGCGCTCGTCGAGGCACGCCATGCGGAGATCGAGCACGTCCGCAGACTGCTCGCCGCGCACGTGGGTCGCCTCGCAGGCCACCGTGTACATGCCGGTCCAATGATCGAGATAGCTGTCGAGGAGTCCGGCCGCGGCGGCAAACGCCTGGCCGGCCCGACTGTTTCCGCTGTTTGCGAATGCCCGCCGAACCGCCTCGCGTCTCTCGGGGCCCCAGACCGCGGCCGCGTGGCTCGGTCCGCCGGCGCAGATCGTGCGCTGGCCGGCGCTGAACCGGCGCGCGCCGACGGCGGCCCCCGCGATGAGGAGCGCCGCCGTCGCGACGCCAATCCAGCGCCGACTGCGGACGGCAGGGTCCTGTCCGAGCGCGGTGAGAAGCGCGGCCATCGACGGAAACCGGCCGTCCGGGAGCGCGCTGATCCCGCGCAGTAGAACCCTGCGGATCCAGGCCGGCACGCGAGGTTGCTGCGGCGGCGGCCGGATGTTCCCCGCCACGATGTTGGCCATCAGCGCCGCCAGCGTGTCGCCGGCAAAAGGGCGCTGCCCGTAAAGCGCCTCGTAGAGCGCGACACAGAACGAAAACTGATCGGCGCGGGCGTCGCCATGCTTGCCGGCAAACTGTTCGGGCGCCATGTAGGCGGGGGTTCCCATGACCGCGCCGGTCTCGGTGAGCTTGGCTTGCAGATAGCCGGCGGAGGAAGCCGGTGGTCTCACTTTGTTCGCGGCGAGGTCGATGGTCGCGTCCGCGTCGGCCCGGATGCCAAGATCGACCGCCCGATTCAGAGCGGCAACCAGATCGGCGGCGTCCTCGCCCAGCGTTTCATCGTCGAGCAGCCTCCGGGCGAGGCCGAAGTCCATGACGCGGACCTGGGCGTCCTTGGTGATCATGACGTTCTCGGGCTTGAAGTCGCGATGCACCAGGCCCGCCTCGTGCGCGGCGACCAGCCCCTGACCTGCCGCCCGAAAAACGTCGAGCACCTCCCGCCAGCCACGCGCCCGGGCCTCGCTCCAGTAGCGGAGCGTGTGTCCGTCGACGAACTCCATCGCGATGAACACCGACTCGTTGAAGGTACCGATGTCGTAGACCACCACCACGTTCGGGTGGTGGAGGCGCGCGATCGCCTGAGCCTCGCGGAGCAGGCGCAGGCGTCCCGCGGTGGTGGTCTGTCCGGCGCCGCCTTTTTCCCGCAGCAACTTGACGGCGATCTTTCGGTCCAGCTCCGGATCGTAAGCGGAGTAGACGTCGCCCATTCCGCCGCGCCCGATGAGAGCCAGAACGACGTAGCGACCAATCGTGGCCCCTTTGGCCAGCTCCTTCGCCGCCTCCGACGTCTCGGGAGGCGGTGCCACGGGCCCGTTCAACGTCCCACATCCGATGCGGTCGAGATCGAGGCCACCGGCCTACAGTATCGCGCCGTCCTGCGCGTAAGGGAACCGCGGAGAGCCTTGGGGAAGTGCCCTGACGCCAGTGTCGATCCGACGAGGTTCGGGTCGCAGGCCGGCTCAGCGTTGACATCACAAGCGCGATCGGGCGCACTGACCTCCAAATCACTCCGATGGGCTTCCTCACCACGATTCGCCGATTGGCCAATCTTCCCTGCCTTTCGTTTTCGGCGCTCTGGCTCGCCTGCGCTCACGCCGGCGCGGGCGCGGAGCGGCGCGGCGAAGAGGTCCTGGAACGCGGCGGCGAGCTGGCGGGCAGCCGGGCCGAGCGCGCGACTGTGACGGTCACCCCCACCACGGTGACAGTCTGGGGGCTGACGGAGGTCCCGGACGGCTCCCGATTGCAGATTGCTTTTGCCGGTGTCGACGCCATCACGCGCGCCGAGCTGCTCAAGGCGGTGGAGGTCCGGGTGGCCGGCACCGTCACCAGCGTGGAGAGCACGGATCCCAATCGTCGCTCGGTGGTCGTGGAGACCGTGGAGGCCGTCGACGGCCTGCTGGCGCATTCGGGTCCCCTGCCCCACGGGTGGGTCCGCGTCCGGCGCAACGGTGAGGTCGTGATCCGGATCTGGGCGCGGCTCGAGGTGCCACGCGCGGCGCTCGAGACCAGCGTCCGCTCCGTGCTCGCGCGGAGGGGCCAGGGTGATCCGGCGGCCATCGTGGACGGCCTGCCGCAACAGCCTTCGGAGGCCCTCCCGGCGGGCTCCGGGCCATGACCAGCCTTCGCGCGCCGCTCGTCGCTTGGCTGCTGGTCGTCGCCGCCTGCGCCAGCGCGCCCGCTGACAAGCCTGCCGGCACGGCCAGGCCGGCGCCGATGTCGGCGTCGGGAGGGCCGGCCTGGGCCCAGACCGGCGATCAGGCCGGCGCCGACGGGAACATCTTCGTCTGCCGGGGCGAGGGTGCGACCGAAGAGGCCGCCCTCGCCGCGGCCCACGCCATCTGCAACGACAAGGTCTGCAAGCTCTGCGGCGTCGAGGTGGAGTCGGTCGTGCAGACGACCGAGACGCTCAAGGGGGTGTCGATGCAACGCAAGGTCGTCGAGCGCTGCCGGCGCTTTCGCAAGGGGGAGCCCAAGGTGCGGCAGAAGAGCACCGACTGCGGGCCGCAAGGGTGCGTCACCTGGCTGTCGGTCGCCTTCTCGAAGGACGACGAGAAGAGCGAATGCTCGGCCTACGCGTCGGAGCACTTCGCCGATCCGGCCGAATGCCAGCGCCTGATCGACGCCTTTCGCGCGACCAAGGAGCGGACCGCCGCTTCGTTCCGGCAGCGTACCCAACTGCTCGACGACGCGATGGCGGCCTGCAAGGACATCGACGTGCGCCCCACCCCGCTGGTCGATGCGCTGCACGAAAAGCTCTACGCCGGGATGGACGCCTTCGAGTTCACGCCCGACCGGCAGCAGGCGCGCCTCGAAGAGCCGTTCTTCGACACGACCTGGTATCACTCGCGCGAAGAGATGATGCGCGAGCGGCGCGCCGCCGACGCCTACCTGACCACCTACGCGCCGCTGCGCCAGCAGATCCGCGAGACGCCGACGCTGGTCGATCGGATCAAGCTGGCGCGCGACTATGTCTACAACCGGGCGCTGGTGTTCGACGTGATCGAAGCCGCGGTGTCGGACAACCTGGATTCGTCGGCCGGCATCGCGCGCCTGCTGGCGGCGTTGCGGGCGGCGCCGCCCGGCGCACAATACGGGTCATTGGACGTCCATTTCGCCGGCCTCTACAGCCTGGAAAAGGTGCGCGCCGACATCGGCGGCATCACCCAGTTCTACCGGCAGGCCTATTCGCCCGAATCGCTCACCTGGGAAAAGGGGATTCCGCTCGCCAATCTGTTCGCGAAGGACCACAAGATCGACGAGGTCGAATGGAAGTACATCTTCGATCTGCACAAGAAAAACCACTGCCCGGTCTGCGTGCTCGAGCTGCTCGAAACGGCGGACCACGGGGGCGCCAAGATCCGCGACGCCCGCTTCTTCGCGGTCCTCGACCACGACCTCTCCAAGACCCGCCGCCCGGAGGATCGAAAACGGACCGTCGCCGAGCTGATTCCGCGCGATCCGCAGTTCACGCTGCACATCCGCACGCTGCTGCCCAAGGATCTGCAGCCGGCGCTAGACTGGGACTTCTTCGTGCGCCGCCTCGATGAGGCCGAGGAGGCCGATGACCTGGCGATGGTCCGCCAGATCCTCCCGCTGCTCGGCGCGACGCTGGCCGCGACCGAGAACGCCGGGGGCTGCAACGGCCTGGCCGACCGACTGGGCCTGCTCTCGAAGAAGGCGGCGCTGGCCGGCGCGGCACCCCCCTCGGTCGATGACCAGATCTGCGCCTGCCTGACCGGTCCCATGGCCAAGGAAGGGACGCGCAACCTGGTGAACAAATCGGAGCTCTACGATTACGCCCTCGGCCGGCGGCTGCCATGCGTGCAATCAAAATAGGCTTCCTCGGTCTGATGCTCCTCGCGCCGGCCCTGGCGCGGGCGGCCGATCGTTGCGCCTGGACCGATCCCGGGAAGAAGCCTCGTTTGTTCATCGACGATCGGGTGGTGGTCTTCCGGGACTACTACCCGCCCGAGTGGGCGGCCTGCGTGATCGGACAGGGAAACAAGGACTTTGAAATTCAGTGGATCGTCGGCGCCGATCCACAGGCGCCGGCCGCCGAGACCGAGAAGGTTCACCTCTATGGCGGCAAGGACGACGCGCCACGAAAGGCCGAGGTGAAGCTGTTCCCCAACCACATCTGCGAGGACGAGGGCCCGCGCCGACCGTCGGGCAAGCCGGTCACCACCGGAATGCCGGGCAAGGAATACGTCGCCCAGCTCGTGGCGGTGCGGGTCCGGGTGGTGGCCTCGGGCGCCCTTGCGCCCCTCGCCTACACCTCGCCGCCGATCGAGGTCCCCTGCCGCGCCTGCGGCAGCGCCAGCGGATCGCTGGAGGTCAACCCGGACCGCAACGAAAAGGATCTGGTCCTCGAGGGGGAGGCCGATCGCGCCTGGTTCGAGTGCGCGTCGCGGGGGGCGACGCTGGCGCTGCTGGGATTCGGCGGCCAATCGTCGGCCGACGTGACGACGGCGATCCGTCCCGACCTCACGCTGGGCGGGCTCGAGAAGGAATTTTCGCGAAAGGGGGACAAATACGTCCTCCACAAACCGCTGCCGCTCGCGCGGCTCTGTGCCCACGGGGCCAAGGTCTGGAGCTTCGAGACCTGGGGGCGCGGCGAGCTGATGCACCTCGGCGGCGGCGGACGCTCCATCCACGAGCTGCGCTGCAAGTAGGGGCGCGCCGCGCGGCGAGCGCGGGCGGTTGGCGGCGCCGCTACGGGTGCGTCGCCCAGTCGAGCTGGGTGAACGCGCGATCGGCGCGCTGAATGATTCCGGAGCGGACCCGCTCGTCGAGATCCTTCATGCCGCCCAGCGATTCCTTGAACGGTTCGACGTCCAGCACCACCAGCGCCCAGTAGGTTCCGGTGTCGGTGACGAAGGTGTCCTGCAGCCGCGTCCCCGACAGCGTCACGTCGGTGATCTGCTTGGAAACGTCTTCGATGTGCTGCTCGCTGTCGGTCTTGTTGTCGGGCCCGCCCTGGGTGGCGGCCTGGTAGTCCTTCAGCATCGACTTGACGCGAACCTGCAGGCTGCGCGCGAGCTCGGTGCGCGCCCGCCCCTCGGCGGCCGAACGGGCCAGCGCGACGTTGGTCATCCCGGAGACGCTGCCCGCGCCGCAGATCGCGGTCTTCTTGGGGAGGCCCACCTGGCAATCGCCCTGGGCCCACTTCGGCGCGCCCGCCATTTCGGCCTGCAGACCTTCTTTGGGTTTCTGAGGGCCGGCGCAGGCCGACAACCCAACTGCCAATCCAATCGCCGCCCAACCAAACCGATTCACATTCGACATTGGGCAAGCTTTCGCATAACCGGTCCGCGAATGCAAAGCCCCGTCAACTGCGCAGCTTGTAGCCGGTGTGGAACATCCGGGCGGCCAGCGCGGTGGCGATCGTGGCCACGCCGCCCGTGATGGCCAGGCCCAGCCAGGGCGAGGTGCTCGACGCGCCCAGGAAGCCGAAGCGCAGTCCTTCGACCATGTAGAGGATCGGGTTGAAGCGCGTCACCGTGTCCCACGGCTTCGGCAGCATGTGGGCGCTGTAGAACACGCCCCCCAGGAACGTCAGCGGCGTGAGGATGAAGGTCGGGATGACGTTGAGCTGTTCGAACTTGTCGCTCCAGATCGCGACCGCCAGCCCGATCGACGCGAACGCCATCGCGACCAGCAACACGTAGGTCAAGACCCAGATCGGATGGACCACCCCGAACCCGGTGAACACACCAGCAATCAGCCAGACCAGTGTCCCGGTCATGAGGCCTCGCAACACCGCCGCAGCGAGGTAGGCGACCATCAGATCGACCACGCCCAGCGGCGCCACCAGCAGATCGACGATGGTCCCCTGCAGCTTGGCGATGAACATCGACGACGAGGTGTTGAGAAAGGCGTTCTGGGTGAGCGTCAGCAGAATCAAACCGGGAACGATGAAGCGGATGTAGGGGCTACCATCCACCTCGCGCACCCGGCCGCCCAGCGCATAGCCGAAGACCAAAAAGTAGAGCGTCGTGGTGACGACCGGCTGGGCCAGGGTCTGGCCGGGCACCTTGAGAAAACGCCGCGTCTCCTTGGCGAAGAGTGTGCGAAGCCCGATGCTGTTCATGCTTTGGCCCGCTGGAGAGAGGCGGCGGCATCGGGACGTCCCGTCAGTTGCAGGAACACGTCCTCGAGCGTCGGTTGCACGATCGCGACGTCGACGACCGCCGGCGAGAGCAGCGCGGCGAGCGCCAGCAGGTCGGCGATCGGCGTCGCGTCGACCGGACAGATGACGGTCTCCGAGGTGGCGTCTAGCGTGGCGCCCAGCAGGCGCAGCTGCGCCGGCAGCGTCTCGGCGCCGCCCGACCAAGGCGCGCCCAGCTTGAAGCGCACCTGTTTGCGGCCAAAGCGCCGCAGCAGCGCCGCCGGCGTGTCTGTCCCGACCAGAGTTCCTTTGTCAATGATGGCCACCCGATCCGCCAGCGCCTCCGCCTCCTCCAGATAGTGCGTGGTGAGGACGATGGTCGTGCCGCCGGCCCGCAAGGTACGCACGTACGACCAGAGATCGTGACGGAGGGCCACGTCGACGCCGGCCGTCGGCTCGTCGAGGAACACCACCCGCGGGCGCGGGACCAGCGCCTTGGCGATCAGCAGGCGCCGTTTCATCCCGCCCGAGAGCGCGCGGGTGTTGGTGTCCGCCTTGGACGAAAGATCGAGCGCCGCGAGGACCTCGTCGATGCGCGCGTCGTCGGGCGGAACGCCGTAGTAGCCCATCTGGAACCGCAATACCTCCCGCGGGGTGAAGAACGGATCGAAGTTCACCTCTTGCGGAACCAGGCCCACCTGCCGGCGCGCCGCCAATGAATCCCGGACCACGTCGTGTCCCAGCACCTGGGCCCGACCGGCCGTGGGGCGGACGAGCCCGCAGACTATCGAGATCCAGGTGGTCTTACCGGCGCCGTTCGGTCCGAGGAGCGCGAAGATCTCGCCCGGCTCGATGCGCAACGACAGGCCCCGCAGCGCCTCGACGCGCGGGTAGCTCTTGGCGAGATCGGTCGTCTCGACGGCCGCCGTGCTCGATGCCGGTACCAACATGGGGGCGGGAAGGATGGCGCCCCCGCTTTCGGCGCGCAAGCCTTTGCGGACGGCGGCCAAGGGACCCCGAACGCGCTACTCTCGCGCGGTGACCGGAATGACGGGAACGACGGGAACGACGCGATCGTGATCCGTTGGGGGGCGGTGTTCCTGGTCGTCTGCGCGCCGTGGCCCGGGCGCGCGCGGGCCGCGGACGTGCCTGCCGAGCCATCCGACGTGGCCCACGTTGCCGATGGTGCCGTTGCCGGCGACGCCGGCGCCATGCCCTACGCGACGCCCCGGCAGACGCTGATCCCGGGAACGCCCGGCATGGCGGGTGGTTTCCACTTGATGGTGAACGGGTTCGCGCACGCGCAGAACCCTGGGCTTTCCGGCTATACCATCGACAACCCGGGCACCGGACGCACCTTCGACGCCGGGCGCACGCAACCGCTGGTCACCGACGACTGGGTGATGGGATACGGCCGCGAAGCGCACGGCTGGATCGAGGGTCTGGTGATGCTCAACTTCGAACCGGCCACCGTCGGAAGCGCCGGCACCCCGGAGCTCGGCCAGTCGGGCGAAGGCCTGTGGGACGCCCAGCACTCGCACCAGTTCCTGCATCAGGTGATGATCGCGTTCCATCCGCTGGCGGGGACCGCGGGCGGCGCCGCGCGCATGGGACAAGAAGGCGCGTTCGATCTGTCGGTGTTCGCCGGCCAGGGGAGCGCCACCATCGGACCGCCCATCTTCATGCACCGGGCCAGCAGCCCCGGACCGAGCGTGCCGCGCAAGCACCACAAGGGCGAAAATCCTCACGAGACGTTCCCGGTGCTGGGCGCGGCGTTTCGCGTGGACACCACCTGGATCGAGGCGTCGGTATTTGGCGACCGCGAGCTCACCCCCGCCGACAGCCGCTGGGTCCCGCACCCGGGCGCGCCCGAATCCGTCGCGGGCCGCGTCCGCCACATCTTCGGCGAGGCGCTCGAAGGGCAGGTTTCGGGCGAGCGCCTGCGCGATCAGGGAGACGGCGAGCCCGACGCGTGGCAGGCCAGCGCCAGCCTCTACGGTTGGAATCGCTGGCACGATTGGCGCCTGGACGGTCTCCTCGACTGGGCCATCGACGTTCCGGCGCTGGGCGCAAGCGCCAACGGCGCGCTCGTCGAGCTGGCCGCCCGCGATCCGTCGCTGCGGAATATTTTTTGGGGGCGCAGCGAGATCAACCAGCGCGAGGAGCCGGCCTCCCGCGGCGGCGGCGTCAGCTCACCCTGGCTGTTCGAGACGCTGGGCGCCGAGCACGTCGTCACCTCGTCGCGCCACGTCGGCTTGCAGATCGGCGTCTACGGCGAGGCGACGTACATTCACATCCCGGCGGCGCTGGTTGGCGCGACGCCCGACTATCCGGCCTCCCACGCGATCACGCTGGACGTCGGCCTGCACCTCTTCGGGATGTGGATGCTCGACGGAAGCCTGCGCCGCATGGACAACATGGAAATGTGACGGAGCGACCTCAGATCCAGTTGTAATTGAAGCTGACGCTGACCCGCTCGCCGGCGCTGGGATTGGAGGCGACTTCGTGGCGCAGCCAGCTCTCGAACAAGATCAGCTTGCCGACCTCGACCTCGCGGAAGATCTGCTGGCGGTTCTCGGGCCGGCACTCGCTGCGTTTGGGCGGCGCGCCCATGAACTTGTCGAGGCGCGGATCTTCGAAGCGGATGCGCGAGCACCCGGGCGGCGTGGCGACGTAGTAGGTGCCGCTCACCACCGCGAGCGGATGCAGATGCAGCGGGTGAACCGCGTGGCGAGACATGACGTTCACCCAGCAATCGGTCATCTTTAGCCGCGCCCCCTGGAGATTCATGTCGAGCCGCCGCGCAAACCGTTGCACGTGCACGCGAATCTTCTTTTCCAGCTCCATGAACGTCGAGAACGTCTGGTGGAGGTTACAGAGCGTCCCGTACGAGGTGTACCCGGCGGGATAGTTCTCCCGGCACCAGCGCTGCCCCCCGCGATCGTGCGCCCGAACCTTGTGACAATCCTCCAGCAGCGAGCGCGCGAACGCCCGGTTGCCCCGCGCCTGCAGGGGGGACTCGTAGATGAGGGTCGGAAACCAGCGGTTTACCGGCACGTCGCTTCAAGCCTCGCGCAAGGCGTTCGAGATCAGATCGCGCGGCACCTTGGGGGTGGGCACCCGCCGCCTGGCGGGGGCGGCGCGGCGGCCAGCGCGCGAACGCGGCCGCCGGTCACCGGGGTGGTGCGAGGCCTCCGAAGGCTCCGAAAACCACGACCGCAGATCGATGTCGAGCCCGACGCCATGCATGTAGTTGTAGAGCGCCTTGCGCAGGCCACGACCCAGAAAATCGTGATCGGTTCCGGTCGGATCCTCGAAGGGGATCTCGTTGCGCGCGAAGCGGGTCGGCTCCGGCAGCAACCGGATGCCAAACCGCTTGGGGTGAAGGCCAATCGGGCTGTGGGCGGTGGCGGCGAACCGGTGCCAGAACGCCGACTGGATGCACCGCTCCGCGAACAACTGCCGGACCCGCTCCAGCGCGTCGATGGTCTCCTGCTCGGTCTCGGTCGGAAAACCGTACATGAGATAGGCGTGTACCATGACCCCGGCGTCGGTGAACGCCCGGGCGACGCGCGCGACCTGCTCGACGGTGACGCCCTTCTGCATCAGCTCGAGCAGCCGATTGGACGCCACCTCCAGGCCGCCCGTCACGGCGATGCAGCCCGACCGGGCCAGCAGCGCGGCCAGCGCCGGGGTAAAGGCCTTCTCGAACCGGATATTGCCCCACCAGGAGATCACCACCCCGCGCGCGATCAGCCGCTCCGCCAGCGCCCGCAGCGTGGCGGGCGGCGCGGCCTCGTCGACGAAGTGAAACCCGGTCTGGCCGGTCTCCCGGCAGAGCGCGACGATGCGATCGACCAGCAGATCGGCCGAGGCGATCTCATAGCGGCCGATGTAGTCGAGGGAGACGTCGCAGAAGCTGCACTTCTTCCAGTAGCAGCCGTGCGCCAGCGTCAGCTTGTTCCAGCGCCCGTCCGACCAGAGCCGGTGCATCGGGTTCAGCATCTCGAACAGCGAGACGTAACGATCCAGCGGCAACCCGTCGTAGGTCGGCGTGCCGGTGTCCTTGTGCGGGACGTCGCGCTGCGCGGCATCGGTCTTGAACACGATCGCGCCACCTTCCCGGACGAAGGTCCGGAAAAGGGGCGTCGGCGGCGGGGTCGGCTGGCCCGCCGATCGCAGATGCGCGATCAGGCTCAGCAGCGGCCGCTCGCCGTCGTCCAGCGTCAGGTAGTCGAAGTAGTCGAACACCCGCGGCTCGCGCAGATCCCGCAGCTCGGTGTTGACGTAGCCGCCCCCGAGGACCAGGCGGACCGTGGGCGCCAGCGCCTTGATGGCGCGCGCGATCCGGAACGCGCCGTAGACGTTGCCGGGAAAGGGCGCCGTGACACCGACCAGATCCGGCCGGTGGCGCGCGAGCAAGGCCGCGCTGATGCCGTCCAGGATCTCGTCGACCAGCGTGGACGGCGCGTCCAGCGCGTCCTGCAGTGAATCGAAGCTGGCGGCGCTGGTGGCCAGCTTCTCGGCGTAGCGCGACAGCTCGAAACGGGGATCGATCCCGTCGCGAATGACGTCGGCGATGTCGTCGACGTAGAGGCTGGCGAGATGCTTGGCCCGATCGCCGAGGCTCAGGGCGCCAAACGCGGAGGCCAGCGGATGGGCGGCCCCGTCGCCGTGGGCACCGTCGGCCGTGTCGCCGCCGTCGCCGCGCAGGGCATCCACCAGCGGTTCGAAGCGCGGACCCTCTGGAAGAAATTCGCGCCCCGCGATCCGCTGCGCCAGATCGGGATCGCGTCCCTGCAGGAAACGGATGACCGCGTCGATGGTTTCGAGGTAGCGCGGCGCCTGCGCGATGAACGAAGCCACCGGACGCGCGACGGGGCCCGCCGAGGGGGCACGCCTGGAACGCGCGGCGCGCGCCCGCCTCGGCAGCGCATCCCGGACCCGGGTGAGGCCCTTACGACAGAAGAGACCCAGAAAGAGCTCCAGCGCTGGATCCGCCTGCGCGACCTCCACGCCCAACCCGGCGGCGTGCTGGCGCAGAAATCCCGTCAGATAAGCGGTCGCCGGGTAGGGCGTATTCAACTGGACCATCGGAGCGGTGAGCAACAGAACGCGCATTCCGGGTGGGCGAAGTCTATAGGACGTTCAGCCCGGAACACGAATCCGCACCCGCTGCGGTGGGGCGCCGGGTCGTGGGGCGGCGGCGCTGAACGTCTGCCCGTCGCGCGCGATAGGCGGGATCGGGATGCGAATCGGGACCGCCTCCGTCACCTGGCCCTCGTACTCGCAGCGGCGACACCAGACGCCGCGCGGGCTGGCGAGGCCGCCGCAGGTCGGACAGGGCATTCGAATCGACAGGGTGACGATCGCCGTGCCGCCCGAGACCGACTCGGCCACCGACAGATCGAGCTCCAGCGTGCCCGCCAGATCGACGCGCGCCACGCCGGCGGCGACCAGCTCTTCTATCGTCCCCGTCAGACGCGGCAAGAGGTCGACGACCCTTCGCTGCCAGGTGGCCGCCCATCCGGTCTGAGAAACGGACCAGCTGCTACCATCGCCCCCGGCCGCGGTCGTTTGCCGCCCGTGCATCGTCTCGCGCTCGAAGAGGTGGGCGTCGTACGCGGCCCGGGCGGTCAGATTCGAAAGCATCCGATAGGCCTCCGCGATCTGAGCGAACAGCGGCGCGCTGGCCGGCCCGGCCCGATCCGGATGATGCCGGAGCGCCAGCTGCCGGTACGCGCGCCGCAGATCCGCCGCCGTCGCGGAGCGGGACACGCCTAGCAGCGCATATAGATCGACGGGCGCCGATCGCACGGGCGAATTCTACGCCGCTCAGGGCGCCGGTCCGAGCAACCGGATCAGCCGCTCGGACGCCTTGCCGCGTTTGCGCTCGGCGGACGCCCGCCAGGCCTCGGCGCCGTTGTGAATGTTGCCCAGGTAATATCGGAGGCCCAGCCCCAGTCCGAGCAGGCTCGCGTCGGCCACCGCGCCGTCGAGGATCAGCAAGGTGACGGCGGTCCCGAAGCCGCCGTTGACCGCGAGCGCCATCAGCGCGTCGCCCGGGTTGCCCCCGGTGAGCTGCCCCATCCCGGGGATCAACGCCGACAAGGTTCCGCCGATCCACCCGCGCCGGGGGACATTGATGTCGAGGTCGGCGAGCAGGTGGTCGACCTCGGCGGCGCGGGGCGCCGAAGCCGCGGGCAGCTCGCCGATGCAGGCGCGCGCCGCGGTCCCGTCGCGGGCCATTACCTCCGCGATGCAGCGCAGACGGGTGGCGAAGTTGCGCGTCGGCTCGTCGGCGCCGAACGTCTCCACCCGCGAGAAAACATGGACGGCGTGTGGAAACGCCTTGGTCCGCAGCAGCACCACCCCGGTCGCGAGCTCCCACCGATCGGCGCGCGTCGGATCGTCGGTGGCCGCCGCAGCTTCGGTCAGGAAGGGAATGGCTTCGTCCGCCCGATAGTCGAGCGCCAGCGCCATCCCGACCCGAAAGGCGGTCTGCGGCGCGATCGCGTCGGGACCGTTCTCGAAGGTCAGCCGTCGCGCCTCGAGGCCGGCCTCCCCGGGCAGACCGAGGCCGAGCAGCATGTTGACGAACCCATCGCCGTTGGCGGCGGGCTCGACGGCGGGCTCGGCCGCCGGCGCGGCGCGGGCCACCAGAATCGCCGCCAGCGCGCAGGCGGCCCCCAGCCGGCCACCGGAAAAACCAAGGGACCGCCAACGTTGGCGCCCGCGCGCCGAGCCATCAGGGTTCGAGTCGCCGGCGGTATTCACGATCCACCTCCTGGCTGAGCGCCTCCTCGGCGTCGCGGCGCTGAACCACCGCGCCCACCGCCGAGCCGTAGACGTTGCCGACATAGAGCAGCGCCCCCGCCGAGCCAACGATCCACCCCCGCACCGAGTGGCTACCCTCCTCGTAAAAACCCTGCGCGGACAAGACGGCGCTCAACCCCACCAGCAGAAAACTGACCAGCCCATCCTGCCAGCGGCCGATGTAGACGCGCCCCAACCCCGGCACCACCGCCGACAGGGCCCCCGCCAGCAGGGGCGACTTGCGCGGTAGCGCGTCGTAACGGTTCAGCAACGCGCGGTCCTTCTCCTGCCAGGCGCTGAGCGTCGGGTCGACCGATGCGGTCGCCGATCCGAAGGCCACAGTCGGCGCCGTTTTCGGCTGCAACGCGCGCGCCTCCTGCCAGTGCATCGCGTGCATCGCGCGCATCACGAGCGTGTATCGCCCGAGCGCATCCTCCCGATCGGGTGACGGAACACGAACCAGGTCCGGACAGGCCGGCGCGCCAGCGCCCACCTCGGGCATGAAGACCTCCGTCAGGCAGACCCGAAAACGCCCGCGCGCATCGAGCGCCTCGCCCGCCGCCGGCAAGGCCAGCATCAACCGGCGGGCGTCGTCGAAGCGCCCGGCCAGGGAGAGGCACCAGGCCGCTTGGTCGAACCCCCGCTGGCGCTCGATCGGGTGCTGGTACGCGTGGCGCAGGGCTTCCACGGCGCATTCGGTATAGCTGCCTGCACCGCGGAGCCGATCCGCCAGCTCCAGATACGACGGCGCCAGCGGCGACGGCGCCGCCGCGGGTGGCGACTGCGCCGACGCGGACGGCGCCACCGCGGGCTGCGCCGCTGGGGGCGCCTTGGACTCGGCACGCGCGGGCGACAGCGCACCCAGCAGCAGGGTAGCGATCGTCGCGAGCGTCGCGAGCCGTCCTGCCTTCACGCGGCTCGCCCAGCCTCCGGACCACATCTCGCTCACCGGGGTGCCGTCAAACAGTAGCGCGCCGGATCGTCCTTGAGCAGCTTACCCCCTTCGTCGACGGGATAGAATGCGGCCGCGAGCGGGTGGTCGCGGAGCAGGCGATCGAGAGAAAGAAGCGCCCCCTCGATGAAGCCACATCGGGCGATCGCCTTCTGCGAGAACCGCGAGCAAGACGGGTTGAAGGCACAGACCGGCAGGTCCTGCGACGATAGGACAATCCGGTAGGTTCCGAAAAGAGCGCGGGTCACGCCGTTGCCCAGGGCGCCATTCCAGCGCGGCGGCTTGTCGTCGACGGCATCGGTGTCCGTCGTCTCGGTCGGCGCCGCGAGGAGAAAGGCCACCGCCTCGGCGGGCTGCCAGAGCTGCGCTTCGTCGTCGGCCGCCGCCGCGCTCGGCGCCGTCGCCACCAACGTCGCGAAGACGATCCCGCTCCAGAGCCTCAACATCGCGGCGTCACCATTGCAGGTCTTGAACCTTGGTACGCGGCCCCAGGTGGGCGCAGCCGATCGCCGCCGGCCGCAGATCGTCCGCCCGGGTCAAGTTGGTGAGCGTCCATTGTTCCTGGCGCTGGCGCGCGCCACCGGCCGCAAAGTATTCCGCCCCGATCGTGCGCGGCACGCTCCGGCCACCCACCCGAAGTCGGTCAGCGAACGAGAACCGCCGTTGCGGCTTGCCCGCGGTGTCGTAGAGATCGAGAGAGAGCACGCCCTCGCGCGATTCGGCGGAGCGCATCTCGCCGAGCTCATGGCCCGCGCCATCGATGACGCGCCAGCGGGTCGAGAGGTTCCCGTTCGCGCGCTTTCTTTCGATCAGCTTCGACTGGTTGGGCAGCGTGCTGCCCGGATCGGCAATCCCGGCCGCGAGCGCGTCCAGCATCGGGGGCGCGTGCGGAGGAATGACGTTGGCGACGAGGGCCAGATCGCGATCCGGGTAATAGATGACCAGCTCGCGCAGCGAAAGGTGCATCTCTTGCAATCTGGGGGTCTTCACGGCGACACAAACGTCGCCGCCCGGAACGAAGCGCAGGGCGCCGGTCACCGTCTCGGTCCCCTGCGCGTCGGTTGTCTTGAGCACGAAATCCGCCGACAGCGTGAGCGACACCCCGGCGTGCCCCCTCGGCGCTTCAGACGACACAGCGGCCAGGGCGGCGGCGATCGAGGCGCCCCACCAACCGACCATCACTGTATCGTGGTCATGTCATTCGCGGTCTTCAGGACTGCGACAACGAGAATGATGTAGATCGCGATGCCGACCGCGGTGCCGATCAAACAGCCGTAGATCGCGTGTCGGCCCTGCACAGACTTGCCTTCCGTCTTGTAGGCGCCCGTATAAATGGCAATGTATTCTGCGGACTTGCCCATCAATCGGGCGGGTGGCGGCGAGGGCTCGGCCAGGTAGGCGATGGCGATTCCGATGACGCCAATCAGACAGCCTGCGAAGAACCAAAGCGTGCCATTGATGTCGGCGTCGGCGTCCTGAACACCCTCGGACAACGCGCGGCCCGCATCGACCATCGGCGGGGCATAGGCGGGCTGGCCTACCGGGGGCGGCGCCCAGCTCTGCTGCGCGAGGACCGGCCGTTGGAGAAGCGGTATGAGGACCAGCGCGCCGGAAACAATCGCGACGATCGTCGAGGTGGCAATCCGCTTGCGAAACTCCGTCGGTCGACTCATTCCCCAGCTCCCCTCGCAGTTGGTGACCCCGAAGCTGCCGAGTCCCTGTACCGGGCTTTTGTACACGGCTTGTTGCGGTTGAGTCAACCTTCCAGGAACCCGCCGGAACGAACCGCCTGACGGCCAATCGGGAATTTCATCGATCAGATTTGGACGAAAATTGCGGCTTGTTACAGTGGTCCCATGCTCTTTCCGCTGATCGGGATACGCCTGCACGGATGGCTAGACGATCTGGTGGTGCTGACCTACCTGATCGGGGCCTTCGGTCTCCACTTGCGCGGGGGCGCGCTCGCCGTCGCGCTGACGGGCGCCACGACGCACTTCCTGCTGACCCGCTTGACGAACTACCCGCAGGGGACGCTGAAGCTGATCCCCTTTCGCCTCCACGCCTTCATCGAGCTCGGCGAGGGTGCGGCCGTGGTCGCGACGACGGTTGGCCTGCTCCCCGGAATGCCCCTGCGCGCGCGCATTTTCCTGCTCCTCCTCGGGCTCTCGCAGTTCGCGGCATTTTCGTTTTCCGATTATCGAACGTCGCCCCGAGCGCGCGCGACCACCTGAGCCGGCGGAGGGCCCAGGCGATGTTTTGCGGCCCGACCCGCAAACGGATACCCTAAGGGCCATGGCGACCCCCGACGAAGCATGGGATTCCGTGTTCGGCGCGCTCGAGCGCCTGCGCGATCGATGGCCCTCCTCCGATTGGAGCTACGACCGGCGGTTCAAGTGCGTCGCCTCGTCGTTTCCGATGTCGGGTGAGGCGGCCGCGCGCGCGGCCTTTGCGGAGGCACTCCCCGGCGCCTGGTCGTTGGAGACTCTCCCCGGCGCGCCGGAAGGGGTGCGGGCGCTCAGCGAGAGCTGCGGCGGGTTGCGCGCGTCCCAGCAGCTGCTTTGGGGCGGAGACGCCGACGGCCCCGGCGCGTTCGGTCTCTGGTGGCCGTGGGGCGACGGCACGACGGTGACCTTGAGGATCGGCCTGCACGGCGTCGATCTGCCGAAGCAACGGTATCCGCGCTTACGCGACGTGTTCGGCATTCCGCAAGCGCCCGCGCCGGCGTAACCGATCGCGCGGGCGCGTGACGTCCGACGCGACGACGCGATCTCCGAAATTCGAACCGTGACTCTCCGATCTTCGGAGAGTCGACCGGGCCTTCTGTGCGCCGAGGTGCGGCCCGCTCTGACATTTACGGCGCGGACCAACCTGGCACGAGGCTTGTAGTGCGAGAGCGCGACCGCGCCGCGCGCGCGTCTACAAATCTTGGAGGTCACCGTGTTTCGAACAACCAGCAAAATTTCCCTCGTCGCCCTTGTTTCGGCCGCGCTCTACGTCGCCGGCAGCAGCTGCTCCGGAACCCACGGCCCGTCGTCGTCGACCAACGACCAGACCGGTGGCTCGATCGGGCTCCTGCTCGTCGGCGGCACCGTGAACATCTCGACGCTCAGCTACTCGATCACGGGCCCGGGCGGGTTCACCAAGAGCGGCTCGATCGACGTCTCCTCGAGTACCAAAGCCAGCTTCATCATCGGCGGCCTCCCAGCGGGAACCGGCTTCACGATCACGCTCACCGGCACCTCGACCGACGGATCGACGATCTGCGGCGGCAGCGCGCCGTTCAACGTGACGGCGAACAGCACGACCGCCGTCATGCTGAGCCTCGACTGCCATCAGGCGCCGAAGACCGGTAGCATCAGCGTCACCGGAACCTTCAACGTCTGCCCGAACCTCACGGCCATCTCCGCCAATCCGGACGAGGTTCTGGTCGGCTCCAGCATCGCCCTTTCCAGCACGGCGGTCGATCCGGACAACGGACCGGCGCCGCTCACCTACAGCTGGAGCGCCAGCAGCGGCAAGCTCACCGGCGCCAACACGGCCAGCCCGAGCTTCGAGTGTCTCACCACCGGCACCACCACCATCTCGGTGACGGTCGCCGACGGTGACCCGCAGGCGAGCTGCGCGGCGCAGGGCTCGGTGCAGGTGACCTGCAGCGGCCACAACGACGCCGCCCTCCTGGTCCCGACCGCCACGCCAATCAAGCACGTGGTCGTGGTGTTCGGCGAGAACATCTCGTTCGATCACTACTTCGGCACCTACCCGAACGCGGCGGGCTTCACCCCGGCGCCGGGAACGCCGGCGGCCAACAATCTCTCCACGCCGCTCGACGTGCTCGGCGGCTTCGCGCCGCTGGCGGGCGTCGACCTCCTCCACAACAACCCGACGGCGGTCAATACGGCCAACGGGACGAGCGCGATCAACCCGTTCCTTCTATCGGGCGCCGCGCAGGCGTGGACTCCGGACATGGGCCACAACTACAAGCCCGAGCAGCAGGCCTCGAACGGCGGAGCCATGGATCTGTTCCCCGCCTTCACCGGGACCGCTGGTCCGCCTCCGGGCGCGCCTCCGGCCGCCTCGACCAAGGGCCTGGTCATGGCCTACTACGACGCCACGACGGTGAGCGCCTACTGGAGCTGGGCGCAGAGCTACGCGATGAGCGACAACTCCTGGACGACGACCTTCGGCCCCTCCACGCCCGGCGTGATGAACCTGGTCTCCGGCCAGACGAACGGCATCCCGACCTTCAACAAGCCGCTGTCGACCTTCTCGGCCAACCACGTGACGCCCGATGGAAATGGCGGATGGTCGCTGATCGGCGACACCGATCCGCTCAATGACGTCTGCTCGACCTCCACGGAGCAGAACACCATGGCCGGCAAGAACATCGGCGACCTGTTCAACGCCAAGAGCCTCACCTGGGGCTGGTTCGAGGGCGGCTTCGACCTGACGGTCACCAATGCCAACGGCACGACCGGCTGCCAGCGCGAGACCGATCCGACGGTGCCGTTCCCGGCCGGTGGGAGCTCCGCCGACTACATCCCGCACCACCAGCCGTTCCAGTACTACCCGTCGACGGCCAACCTGACCCACGCGCGTCCGAGCTCGGTCGCCGCGATCGGCTCGACCGATGTGGCCAACCACCAGTACGACTCGCACGACTTCTTCCAGGCGCTGGCGGCGGGGAACCTGCCCGCGCTCACCTACGTGAAGGCACCCGCCTTCCAGGATGGCCACCCGGGTTACTCGGATCCCATCGACGAGCAGAGCTTCCTCCTCAGCGTGGTGAACGCGCTCCAGGGTAGCCAGGAGTGGTCGTCGACGGCGATCATCCTCGCGTATGACGATTCGGACGGCTGGTACGATCACCAGGCTCCCCCGATCGTCAACACCTCGGCGGCTCCGGCCGACCAGCTCAACGGGAACGGCGTCTGCACGCACGGTGCTCAGCAGCGGGGCATGGCTCCCACCACGCCGCTTCTTGGCGCGGACGGCAACCCTGCCCAGGGCCGCTGCGGCTACGGCACGCGCGTGCCATTGGTCGTGGTGTCGCCCTACGCGAAGAAGAACTACATCGACCACACGCTGACCGACCAGAGCTCCGTCCTCAAGTTCGTCGAGGACAACTGGCTGGCCGGCCAGCGGATCCAGCCCGGTGGGTCGTTCGATACCATCGCCGGCTCGATCAACGGCATGTTCAGCTTCTAGCTCACCGATCGAGCTCGTAACCAACCGCGGCGGCGGTCCCGGCAGGGGCCGCCGCCGTTCTCATTGGGCGCATGGCCGGGACCAAGGCGGCCCGGTGTCGATTCTGTGATTCATTCGTCACCTTCACCGGCCCGGGTTTGGAAATATGTTGGGCGTTTGATTCGCCGCCGGAAGTTCCTCGCGCTCCTCACGACGCTCGGTCCTGCTTGGGCGTGCCGGCGCGCCGCCGTTGCGCCGCCGGCGCCACCGCAACCGGCGACGCCGACCGAGGGGCCGCCGCTGCACCCCGAGGCGCTTGCGCGCTTCGTCGACCCGCTGCCGATTCCACGCACACTGGCTCCCGAGGGAACGCGCCCCGATCCGCGGGATCCGTCGAAGCAGATCGCTTTTTACAAGGTCGCCATGAGCGAGGTCCTCTGCAAGGTTCACCGCGACGTCCCGCCGACCCGCTTCTGGGGCTACGGCGGCAGCTTCCCGGGTCCGACGATCGAGACCCGCGCCCGACAGGGGATCGTCGTCGAGTGGGCGAACCAGCTCCCGGCGCGGCACTTTCTGCCCATCGATCACACGCTCTGCGGCGCGGGGCGCGATCGGCCCGATGTGCGCGCGGTCGTCCACGTGCACGGCGCCAAGGCGTCTCCGGAGAACGACGGCTACCCCGAAGATTGGACGACGCCGGGCCGCTCCTCGCTCTTCCACTACCCGAACCAGCAAGATGCGACGGCGCTCTGGTACCACGACCATGCGATGGGTATTGAACGCCTCAACCAGTACGCCGGGCTCCTGGGTGTCTACCTGATCCGCGACGCGGCCGAAGACGCGCTCGATTTGCCGCGCGCCCCTCACGAGCTGCCGCTGGTGCTCTGCGACCGGCTGTTCGGGCAGGACGGCCAACTTCGATACTCGACGTCGGGCGCGCCCGACGCTCCCTGGATCTCCGAGATCACCTGCGACGCCCACCTGGTGAACGGCAAGCTCTACCCGTACCTCGACGTCGAGCCGCGCCGATACCGGTTCCGCGTCGTCAACGCTTCGAACTCTCGTTTCTACGACCTGTCGCTTTCGAACGGTGGAACCTTTCATCAGATCGGGACCGACCAGGGCCTCTTGCCGGCGCCCGTCGCGCTCACCGCGCTGACGTTGGCACCCGCCGAACGGGCCGACCTGCTCGTCGACTTTGGCGCGGCTCGAGGTCAGAAGATCCTGCTCAAGAGCCAGTCGTTCGAGCTGATGCAGTTCCGCGTTGGAACGTTGACCGGCGCGCGCGCGACGAAGCTCCCGACCAAGCTGCGCCCGGTGCGGAAGATCCCCGAGTCGGCAGCCGCTAAGACTCGGACGCTGACCCTGAACGAGTACCACGACCCCCAAACCCACCGGATGCTGATGCTGCTCAACGCCAAGCGATGGCACGAGCCGGTGACTGAGAAGCCCGAGCTCGACAGCGTCGAGATCTGGAAGTTGATGAACCTGACCGAGGACAGCCACCCGATTCACCTGCACCTGGTGCGGTTTCAGATCCTCGATCGCCAGCTGTTCGACGCCGACGAGTACAACACCTCGGGCAAGCTGGAGCTGGTGCGGGCGCCGATGCCGCCTCCGCCCAACGAAGCGGGGTGGAAGGACACCGTGCGCGTCGATCCCGGAACGATCACCCGCATCATCGTGAAGTTCGAAGGCTACGCCGGCCGCTACGTCTGGCATTGTCACCTGCTCGAGCACGCCGCCAACGAGATGATGCGCCCCTTCGAGGTGGTCGCCCGGCGCGGGACATGACGCGGCTCGCCCGAAAGGTCGGGGGCCCCGTCGCCGCGGCACGGCGCCGGGAATACCCTGGCTTGCCGGGGACTTGATGGTGGAGTAGCTTTTCCAGCCGGTTCGGTAGGTCTTTCGCCCCCATGCTCGGCCTCGTCCTCTCACTCGTGGTCTCCGCCGCACCGGCGATGCCGTCGGCGGCGGTGACGTGCCCGGATTGGCCCGCCAGCTGCGACGGGGCGGCGGTCGCGATTGCCAGCGGAGCCCAAGGGAATGCCGACGCCGGCGACGACGCGGGTCCGCGCGACTACGCGACGCCGGCCGAGATCGACTGTCCGACTCCGGGCGACGGACCGATCGCCAGCGGCGAATGCGACGAGGCGCCACTCGACCTGTGGTATCGGGTCTCGCGGTCGCCCGACAGCGAGCAACCGAACGGCGCGATCGCCCCCCCGGCGCACCGCGCCCGCGCGGGCCACGGCGACTCCTGCGGCAGCGGCCCGGCCGACCCGGGGCACCTGGCGCCGCCCGATGTCCAGCCGGTGGCGCTCTTCGCCCTCCCCGGCCTGGTGCCGGCGTCCGTCCGCGGTCGGTTCCTGGTGGGGGCGCAACCGTTGCCTCTGCGCACGCCCACGCCGCCCGATCGACCGCCTCGAGCCTGACCGGCGCTTCGAGGTCTCTGGTCTTGCGCGCGTTCGGGCTAGCCGCGCTCCCGCACACGCCTGGTTTTCTTCCGCGGCACGTTTTTCGAATCCCAAGGGAGTCCGATCATGAACAAAGGAACAGTTTTACTATTGCTGGTGGTGGTGCTCGGAGGCGGTTACGGCCTCGGGCGCCTGGCAACGCGTGACAAGGACAGCACGACGACGGGCGCCGCGAACGCCGCGGCGATGAATCAGCCGGTGGGACCCAGCGACGGGGTCGATCGCATTCGCGTGCCGCTGGAAGGGCCGTCGAAGGGCCCCGCCAACGCCAAGGTGAACATCGTCGAGTTCTCCGATTTCCAGTGTCCGTTCTGCAGCCGCGTGGTCCCCACCATCCAGAAGATCGAAAAGGATTACCCGAACCAGGTCCGGATCTTCTTCCGCCACAACCCGTTGCCGTTCCATGAGCACGCGCCGCTGGCGGCCGAGGCCGCGGTGGCGGCCGAGGCGCAAGGGAAATTCTGGGAGATGCACGACAAGATGTTCGCCAACCAACAGGCGCTGGACCGGGCCGGCCTCGAGAAGGACGCGCAGGAGATCGGCCTCGACGTGGGCAAGTTCAAGAACGCGCTCGACACCCACGCCGGCAAGGCGCGGGTCGACGCGGACCTGGCGGCCGGCAAGCAGATCGGCGTGCAGGGAACGCCCAACTTCTACGTGGACGGGCGCAACATCCAGGGCGCCCAGCCCTACGAGGAGTTCAAGAAGGTCATCGACGACGAGCTCGCCCGCGCCGACAAGCTGCTGGCCGGCGGCACCTCGCCCGGACAGGTCTACGCCGCGTTCATGAAGGGCGCCAAGGCGGCTCCCGGCGGGGCGGCGGCGGCGCCCGGTCAGGCCCCCAAGGGCCCTGGCGCGGGACCCGAGGTCTACAAGGTCGCGATCGGCGACGCCCCGGTTCGTGGCGGCAAGCAGCCCAAGGTCACCATCGTGGAGTTCTCCGACTTCCAGTGCCCGTATTGCAGCCGCGCGAGCACGACCGTCGCCCAGGTCCTCAAGGACTACGGCAACGACGTCGAGGTCGCGTACCGGCACAATCCGCTTCCCTTCCACAACAACGCCATGCCGGCCGCCCTCGCGGCCGAGGCGGCGCGCGCGCAGGGGAAGTTCTGGGAGATGCACGACAAGATGTTCGCCGGACAGGCGAACCTCGACCGTGCCAGCCTCGACAAGTACGCGCAAGAGGTCGGCCTGAACATGTCGAAGTTCAAAGAGTCCATGGACAAGGAGCAGGGCAAGGACCGCATCAAGCGGGACATGGACGACGCCAACACGTTCGGCGCGCACGGCACGCCCAACTTCTTCATCAACGGCCGAAACTTCCGGGGCGCCCAGCCGATCGAGGCGTTCAAGAGCGTGATCGACGAAGAGGTCAAGAAGGCCGACGCGAAGATCGCCGCGGGAACGCCGCGCGGGCAGGTGTACGCGGCGCTCACCCAGAGCGGGCTCACGAAGGCGGCCGCGCCGCCGCCGGCCGCCGCGCGCCCGGGAGAGCCCGACGCCAACACCCGCTACCTCGCGGAGATCAAAGGCGCGCCGCTCAAGGGGGCCAAGGACGCGCCGATCACGATCGTGCAATGGTCGGACTTCCAGTGTCCGTTCTGCAGCCGCGTCGAGCCGACCGTCACCAAGGTGATGGACGACTACAAGGGGAAGGTGCGCGTGGTCTGGCGCGATCTCCCACTGCCCTTCCATCCCAACGCGCTGCCGTCGGCGATCGCCGCCCGCGCGGCCGGCGAGCAGGGAAAATTCTGGGAGATGCACGACAAGCTGTTCGCCGACCAGCAGCACGAGGACCGGGCGACGTTCGAGAAGTACGCCGGCGAGCTGGGCCTCAACATGGGCAAGTTCAAGGCGGCGCTCGATGCCCAGAAGGGCAAAGAGGCGATCGAGGCCGACGCGGCCGCGGGCGGCAAGATCGGCGCGCGCGGCACGCCGGCGTTCTTCATCAACGGCAAATTCCTTTCGGGCGCGCAGCCCTACGAGGTGTTCAAAGCCAAGATCGACGAGGAGCTGGCCGTGGCGAACGCGATGATGGCCAAGGGCACCTCCAAGGGGAAGATCTACGACGTGCTCATGAAGGAGGCGAAGGCCGAGCTGCCGGCCGCGCCGGCGGCACCGGCGGGACAGCCGCAGGCGGGCGCCGAAAAGACACCCGACCAGGACACGACCGTCTACAAAGTCAGCTCGGCCGGCGGCCCCGCCAAAGGCTCGAAGAACGCGCCGCTTCAGGTGGTCATCTTCTCCGACTTCCAGTGCCCCTTCTGCAAGCGCGTCGAGCCGCAGCTATCGCAGCTCGAGAAGGACTACGGCAACAAGGTGCACATGGTCTGGAAGAACTATCCGCTTCCGTTCCACAACAACGCCGAGCCGGCGGCCGAAGCGGCCATGGCGGCTGGCGCGCAGGGGAAGTTCTGGGAGATGCACGACAAGCTCTTCGAGAACAACACCGCCCTCGATCGCCCGAATCTGGAGAAGTACGCCCAGGACCTGGGCCTCAACATGGCCAAGTTCAAGTCCGACCTCGACGCGCAGAAGTACAAGGACCAGATCCAGTCGGACACCAAGGAAGGTCAGGCGGTCGGCGTGAACGGCACGCCGGCGGTGTTCATCAACGGGCGCAAAATCAACGGCGCCTATCCGTGGGAGACGTTCAAGAAGATCGCCGACGACGAGCTGGCCAAGAAGCAGGGAAAAGTCCTGGCCAAGAAGCCGGGCTGAGGCCCAGTTTGACGACGACGACAACGCAGGGTCGATGACGCCCGGGTCGATGACGCCCGGGTCGATGACGCCCGGGTCGATGACGCCCGGCTCCATGGCGTACCGTTGACCCGAACGCGGCGGAGGGGGTTTTGGCCCTCTCCGCCGACCGGTACCTACTTGTTCATGCTCATTCCATGCCCGACACGATGAGCCGATGAAGTCGGCGGCCGCGCCACGCCCTGCCGGGCCGTCCGGTGACGTCGGTGCGCTGCGCCGCCTGGCGCCGGTGGCGCTCACCGCGCTGGCGATCGCGTTCGTGGCCGTGCGGTTCCTGGGCGCGGCGCACGAAACCCTGGCGCGAACGCGCGGCGGTGCCTGCCTGGCGCTCACCCCCGATCCACTGCCCGAATTTCTGCGCAACGGCCTGGCGCCAGATTTCCAGCTCCCCGACGCCGCGGGGCGGACCGTTTCGCTGCGCGGTCAGCTGGGCCACCCGGTGCTACTCAATTTTTGGGCCACCTGGTGTCCGCCCTGCGTCGAGGAGGTGCCGTCTTTGGAAGACTTCGCCCGCAAGATCGACGGCACCGACCTGCGGTTCCTGGCGGTGAGCGTCGACGACGACTGGGGCGCCATCCGCCGCTTTTTCATCAAGGGAACTCAGATTGGCGTGCTGCTCGATGCCTCGCACGACGTCCCCAAGACCTTCGGAACCGAAAAGTACCCGGAAAGTTTTTTGATCGACGCCACGGGGCACGTCCGTTACTACTTCATCAACAAGCGTGATTGGTCGCGGCCCGAAGCCGTCGCCTGCCTCGAAAGCCTGCGATGACTTCCGTTCCGATGACCGCCGCCGTCCCGCCGGCCGTGGGGCGCTCGCGCGGTATCCCGCCGCTGCCGCTGCTGACCCTGATAAATTTCTTCAACTACGTCGACCGCCAAGTGGTCTACGGGATGACGCCGGACATCGGGAGGGCCTTCCACCTCTCGAACTTCAGGCTGGGCTGGCTGGCCTGGGTCAATCTGTTCGTGTTCGCGCTGGCGTCGCTCATCTCCGGCCCCATCGCCGATCGCGTGGGGCCCCGCAAGGTCATCTTCACCGGGATCATGGTCTGGTCGATCGCCACCATCGGCTCGGCGCTGTCGACTTCGTTCCCGATGTTGCTCTTCTTCCGGGCGTTGGTCGGCGTCGGGGAAGGCGCCTACGGACCCTCGGCCAACACGCTGCTTTGCGCCGACGCTCCGCCCGAGAAACGCGGTCGCGCGCTCGGCATCTACAACGTCGGGATGGCGCTGGGGGGCACCAGCGGGCTCGTGCTGGGCGCCACGCTCGCGCCCCACCTCGGCTGGCGGGGCGTGTTCTGGATCGCGGGCGGTCCGTCGATATTGCTCGCGATCGCCTCGGCGTTCGTCGCCGCGCCGGCTCGCCTGGAACGCCCGCAAGCCTTGCCGGCGCGCGCCTACCTGCTGTCGCCGACGTTCATTGCCGCCCTGGCGGGCGGCATCCTCGCCACGTTCGGCGCCAGCTCGCTCATCTTCTGGACGCGCCAGCTCGTGATCGAGGATCGCCACTTCAGCATCCTGGTCGGCAGCATCTTCATGGCCGTGGTCGGTCTCGTCGCCGGGGCCGGCGGCGTGATCGCCGGCGGCTATGTGGGCGATGCCCTCAGCCGTCGCGCCCGTGGAGGTCACGCGCTCACCATTGGCGGCTCCATGTTGATCGGCGCGCCGGTCGGGGCACTGGCGCTCCTCGTCACCGGCCATCCCATCTTCATGGTCCTGACGTGCGCGGCCGCGTTCTTGTTCTCCGTCTACAACGGACCCTCGGCGGCCGTCGTCGACGAGCTCGGGCCCCCGCAATATGCCGCCACGCTACAAGCCGTGTTCCTGTTCGGGATTCACGTCCTCGGCAACGCGCCCGCACCGATGGTGGTCGGCTGGCTCTTCGACAGGTCCAAGTCGGTCTCTCTGGCGCTGCAGGCGGCCATCGTCGCCTTCGCGATTTCCGGCGTCCTTTTCATCCTGGTCGCGCGGCGCCAACGACACGCGCCCAGCTTCCATTGACGCCATGTCGACGCCGCCCAGCACCCAGACCTACTACGATCGCTTCGCCGCCGGCTACGAAGCCGAGCGGCACCACGGCTACCACCGGCTGATCGACGAGCTGGAGCTGGATCTGGTCCGTCGCTACGGCGCGGGCAAGGACGTCTTCGAAGCCGGCTGCGGCACCGGCCTGCTCCTGCGCGAGGCCGCCGCCGTCGCGCGCACGGCGGTGGGGCTCGATCTGTCGCGCGGGATGCTGGGACCCGCTGCCGCGCGCGGCCTGCGGGTCGTGCAGGGCTCCTTGACCGACGTGCCGCTGCCGTCGGCGTCGTTCGATCTCGTCTACAGCATGAAAGTGCTGGCGCACGTGCCGCCGATCGGGCGCGCCATCGCCGAGCTGGCGCGCCTGCTGCGCCCCGGCGGCCACCTGCTGCTCGAGTTCTACAACCCGCTGTCGTTGCGCTATCTCGCCAAGCGCATCGGCGGGCCGGGGCGGATCGCCGACGACGGGACGACCGAAGGCGACGTCTACACCCGGTTCGACACGCTGGCGCGCGCGCGTTCCTACCTGCCGCCCGACCTCGAGATGGTCGCCGTGCGGGGCGTGCGCATTTTTACGCCGACCTCCCGGGTTTTCGCGTTTCCCCCGCTCGGTCGCCTTTTCAGCTGGGCCGAGCGCGCGGCCTGCGACGCGCCCCTGCTGCGCAACTTCGGCGGCTTCCTCATCCTGATCGCGCGAAAACGCGACGGCGCGGGCTGAGTCGATGCGCTTCGATCTCCCGCCGCGCGGCTCGCTGACCCCCAACGACGCGCACGATCCGCTCCCCTACTACTATCACCCGTGGGTCGGCTGGCTCTATCGCCACCGCCTGCAGATGGGCCTCGATCTCCTGCCCGCCGGTGGACGGCGCGTCCTCGAAATCGGCGTCGGCAGCGGCGTGCTGGTCCCGACGCTGACCAAGCACTATGCCGAGTACACGGGAACGGATCTGACGCTGGCCGCGAATCTGGCGAGGTTGGTCGCGCCCGGCTGCCGCGCCGAATTTCGCAGCGCCGATCTCCTGCGCGACGGCGATCTACCCGGCGATCACTACGACGCCATCGTCTGCTTCTCCGTGCTCGAGCACATCGCCGACGCCGCCGGCGCGGCGCGCAGCCTGGCGCACGCGCTCCACCCCGACGGCACGCTGGTCACGGGCTACCCGATGGTCAGCCCGCTCATGACCCGCGCCTTCACCGCCATCGGTTTCCCCAACATCGACGACCACCACGTGAGCCCCCCGGCGGCAATCGCCGCCGCGCTCGGCGCCGCGCTCACGCCCGTTCGGCGCGTCGCCTTTCCGCCCGGGGCACCGGTTGCGGCCGCGCTCTACCAGTGCAGCGCCTGGACCAAGACCCGCTGACACGGGTGGTAAGAAGCCCTTCTAGTCTAGCTGGCGCAATCAGGCTCAGGTCCGCTCGATCGTTACCAGGATCCGGAAGGCGGTTCGGCGAAGGACGGCGGCGGGAAGCCGCGCTTCCAGCCCGTGAAGCGCCGACCAGAGACGCATGGGCAGGATCGGCCGCCGCGAAAATCCGCCCGAGGCCGGATAGCTCAGGCCGGCGAAATATTCGACATCGCGGATGGCGAGCGTCGGGAACGCGCTCTCGAACGCCGCGCGCGCGCGCCCGAAGAGCAGCGTCGGGATCGCCTGGTTCGAATCGAAGGGATCCCGGGCGTCGGTGCCGGTCTGGTCCGCCAGCGGATCGACCCGCAACGAAAGCGGCTCCTCGTGAAACAGCTTGTAGACCGGGTAGGAAACCGGGCTCACGTAGGGCTCGCACATCACGAGCCGTGCGCCGGGACGCAAGACGCGCACCGCCTCGGCGAAGAATCTGCGCGGCGACGGCAGGTGATGAAGCACGTCGAAGAGAACGATCGCGCCGAGGCTGGCGTCGCTGTAGGGCAGCGCCTCGGCGCTGACTTCGCGATCGTGCCAGGGGGCGCGTGCCAGGTCGGTGAGCTCGAGGTCGGCAATGAACTGGCGCGCGAAACCCGGGCCGGATCCGATCTCGACGCGCGGCCCCACCGCCGCCGGCGGCAGCGCGGCGGCGATCCGCCCGTACCACTCGGCGTAGAGCGTGCGCAGCGCCGGGTTCTCGTCCCAGGCGCGGCGGTGCTCCTCGAAACGCGCGATGGTGCGCGCCCGTTGCTCGTCGGACAGCGGCATCGCCGTCTACACGAACTTGATCTTGCGCGCCGCGATCGCCGACATGCGCAGGAGGAGCAGGCCGTGTTTCCAGCGCGAGATGTTGGTTTCGCCGTAGGTGCGATCCCGGTAGCGCACCGGAATCTCCGCGATCTTCAGATTGAGCCGCGAGGCCCCGAAGATGAGATCGAAGTCCCCGAACGGATCGAAGTCACCGAAGTAGCTGCGCGCCGCCGCGATCCGCTGATAGTCCCTGCGCCACAGGACCTTGGTCCCGCAGAGCGTGTCCTTGATCGGCTGCTGGAGCAGATAGGTGAAGAGCTCCGAGAAGGCCATGTTGCCCAGCTTGTTGAAGAAGCGCATCGCCCCGGCCTCCATCGGATACACGAGGCGCGTGCCCTGGACGTAGTCGGCGTGGCCACCGGTGAGGACATCGTAAAAGGTGGGAAGCTCCTCGGGCGGGACGGTCAGGTCCCCGTCCAGGATCATGAGCACATCGCCGCCCGCGTGCGCAAACCCGAGGCGCACCGCATCGCCCTTCCCCTTGCCGGTCTGCTGGAACGCCCGCAGCTTGAGCGGGCCATCGTAGGCGCGCACTGTTCGCTGGATCGTGGCCCAGGTGTCGTCGGTCGAGTGTCCCTCGACGAAGATGAGCTCGGTGGACGATCCCACGAGCGGTGTCCGCGCGACGGCGGCCGCGACGTTCCCGGCTTCGTTGCGGGTCGGCACGATGACGCTGACGCTCGCCCGCCTGGCCACCGCCGCGGCGCCGCGATCGCGGAGCACGTAGATGCGATACAGCGACGCGTGTTTCATCCCCGGCGCGCGCACCAGATAGCGATTGAGCGCCGTCGACAGACCCGGCACATCGATGGGCAGGAGCAGTCGGTCTTCGTAGCGAACCACCTCCAGACCGGCGATCTCGTAGAGGTTGCGGAAATCCGAATCGGAGAGCCAGTTGGCGGTCGGCGCCGGGCGCTTGAGGCCGGCGATCTCCGCCAGGCGGACCGGGACCTCCCAGAGCGTGCTGAAAGCGGTGAGGTAGATGCGGCCACCGGGCGCGAGCTGGCGCTTGAGGCCGACGAGCAACGCCTTGATGTCGAGCACGCTGTGGCACAGCCGATCACAAATCACGGCGTCGAAGCGGTCCAGGCTGGCGAGCGGCTCGGCGGTCGCGTCGGCAACCTCGAACGCGATCTCGGGATGGCGGGCCCGGGCCCGTCCGATCACCTCCGGCAGGTAGTCGCTCCCCTTGCGGCGCGTATTCGGCAGCGCCGCCAGGAGATCACCTTCCCCACACCCGACCTCCAGCACCGAGGCATCGCCCGGCACCAGCCGAGCCAATGCCGTGGTGAGATCCCGGTGCAGAAAATCGCGGGCGACCGGATGACGGGGCGATTCGCCTGCCCGACGGTAGAACTCCAGCCAGGTCGCCTCCAGCGCATCGGCCCGCGACGGCGGCTTCTCCAAGACGCCCTCCGGCTCAACGGTGGTCGGGCCCTGCCCAACCGAGCCCATCGGGTTACTCATCCGTCGCGAGCGTGTAGCGCTGCTTGAACTTCTCGCCCGGGTGAACCGTGATGTTCTCGCTGTAGTCGATCTGCATGTCGGTCCGCTTGAACGCCAGCCGATGCTTGCCGCAGGGAATCTTGTAGTCGACGAACGGCGTGTGCTTGCTGGTGTTCTTGCCGTCGATCCAGACCTCCGACCAGGGCGTCGAGTTCACGGTGATGGTGCAATCGCCGCCGCTGGCGGCCGGTGCCGCGCTCTCCTTGTCGTCGTCGTCGGCGCTGGCGACAGCGCCCCCCTCGTCGGCGCCAGCCTCCCGCGGTTTCTTCCGCCGTCCGCCCGATGGGCCAGCGCCACCCCCGCTGGGATGGCGCGCTTCGCTCGCCTCGGGGGCAGGGGGTGGCGGCGACGGCACGCGCGAAGCGGGCGGTGGCGACGACACCCGCGGCGCCGACGGCGGGGGCGACGACACGTGTGGTGCGGGCGCGGGCGGCGGCGGCGCGACCGCCACCTCGGGAGGGGCGGCCGCAGACGGCTTCGCCCCCGCAGGCGATCCGCTGGTCGGAATCAACATCGCGTGGACCTTGCGGATCGATCCGGGATCGACCTCGACGTCCTGGCGCCAGGGTTTGAAGCGATTCTCGCCCTTGATCTCGAGGACGTGATGACCGGGCGCGATCCGGAAGGCGCGGAAATCGGTCCGCGCCTGCTGCCCCGATGCCCCCTTGATCGGCGCGCCATCCAGCCAGACCAGCCCGCCGGGCGGCTCGCTGGTGAGCTCGAACCCGGTGTCGGGCGAAGGCTCCAACGTCACCGAGAGCGGCAGCGGCTCGCCCGCGCGCAGTTCGACGTTCTGGTCGCTGCGCACGTATCCGTCGCGGGTGACCGACAGCGTATAGGGTCCCGGCGGTCGCTCCACCGAGACCGGCGAGTGATCGCCCACCTTGGCGTTGTCGATGAGGACCGTGGCATCGGCGGGAACGGTGGAAAGCTCGATGCGGCCGGGCCGGTTCGTCGTCAGGTGGTACCAGTAGCCCCCCCCACCGGCGGCCGCCAGGAGCAGCACCAGCGCGGCGTAGACCCCGCCCCGTTTCGGGCGCTGGTTCCCGATCTCGTCGGCGAAATTTCCGGTGCCGAAGGGGGCAGCCGTTGGGGGCGGTGGATAGATGTGCCGTTGCGGCATCGGCGCCTGCATCCGCGGCGACGAATGCGAAACCGGCGGCAAATTGACCGGTGGCAAGCTTACCGGCGGCAGATTGAGGCCCGACTTTCGCAGCCGCGCCGCGGTCGGGGAGCCAACCGGCACCGCCGGCAACGATGGAGGGGGCGGCGGCACGGGGAGAGGGGGTCGCCCCGAAGACGACGACCGCAAGTTGGGAACCGGCATCCCAGCCAGGGTCGGCCGACGTGGCGCCTGGGGCCGCTTGACCGGGGGCGGCGTCGGGGCGAATTCCTCGACGGGTGGTGGCTTGATGGGCGCCGGGCGCGGCTTCGGCGTCACCAGCGCGCCGGGCGGACGTGCCTGCTCGAGGATATCGGGCGGTGGCTCGTTGGCGACGGTCCGATCGTCGTCTTCGAAGAAGAGATCGGCCGCCATGTTGTCGGCCGTCTTCTCGTCGGTGATCTCCTTGTCGAAGATCTGCGTGTCCAGCTCTTCGTCGTCCCAGCCCATCTTCTGCGACGGCGGATTCGCCGTCGCGCGTGGCGACGACCCGCCGTCCTTGGCCGCAGCGCCCCGGCCAGGCCCGGGGCCGCCCCGCGACGGTGCGGGGTCCGCACCACCGACCGCCGAGCGGCGCGACGCCTCGGCGGGCGCCGCAACCGGCGCCGCGATCTGGCGGTACTGTTCCAGCTTGTCGTTGTCCTCCTCGATCTCGACCGCGAAGGTCTTCTTCATCCAGGCGGCGAGATCCTTGCGCGAGTAGAACTCGCCGATCGAATACAGAAACGACTGCAAATCGTCGTGCAGATCGATCGCGTTGCCGTAGCGGTCCTCGGGATCGCGCGCCAGCGCCTTTAGCACCAGCTTCTCCAGCTCGGGCGGGATCTTCTTGTTGTAAGAAGACGGCGGCACGATCTCGACGTTGCGGACCTTCTCCAGAGTGGAAAAATCGCTCTCGCCGACGAACAGCCGCTCCCCGGTCAGTAGCTCGTAGAGCACGATCCCCACCGCGAAGATGTCGCTGCGCCGGTCGATGGGGAGCCCGCGCACCTGCTCGGGCGACATGTACCCGAACTTTCCCTTGAGAATTCCGGCCTGCGTCTTCGACGCCTTGCCCGCAGCCTTGGCGATGCCGAAGTCGATCAGCTTGACCTCGCCCTCGTAGCCGATGAGGACGTTCTGCGGCGAGATGTCGCGGTGAACGAGGTGCAGCTCGCGCCCCTGTCCGTCGCGTTTGTTGTGCGCGTAGTCGAGCCCCTCGCACACCTGCATGATCATGTGGCAGGCCATCGCGATCGGCACCACCTCGCCCCGGCTGCGCATCCGATCGAAGATCGAACGCAGATCGCGGCCGTGGACGTATTCGAGGGCGATGAAGAAGGCGTCATCGACCTTACCGAGGTCGAAGATCTGGGCGATGTTCGCGTGCTGGAGCTGCACGGCGATCTTCGCCTCGTCGATGAACATCGTGATGAACTCTTCGTCCTCGGCGATGTTCGGCAGGATCCGCTTGACGGCCAGCAGGCGCTCGAACCCCTCCACCCCGAAGGTCTTCGCCTTGAAGACCTCGGCCATGCCGCCAACGTTGATCCGCTCGAGGAGGTAGTACTTCCCGAAGGGGAGGGGCTTCTTCAAGGCGCTCATATTACGGGGGATTTCACGTATTTGCAGCTACATTTCCGCCGATTTCCTCACGCCACCCTTCGCCCCGTCCTTGTCACCGTCCGTCCTGTCCTTTTTGCTCGAATGCTTGCCGTCGGCTTCGGTCAGCTGCGTGCCGCCTTCGGCTTCCAGGAAAACCAAGGTAGCGCCGGCCGCGACGAAGGGCGGCGCGACGAAGACCGCCAGCGGGATCAGATAGAGCAGCGTCGCGCCCAGCCCGAAACCGAGCGTCTGCGCGGGGTGCCGCGCGAGGTACGCCCACTTCTTTCCGAAGCTCGCCCCGCGGCGGGAAAGCGGATAGTCGAAGCCGTCGTAGGCCAGGAAGAGCGCGCCCAACCCCACGCCGACCAGACTGCCGATGCCGGCGCTCACAATCGTGAGCACCGCCGCGACCGCCAATGCGAGCCCGTAGAACACCAATTTCATGAGGCCATGAACGAGGGCCCATCCGGTCGACGACAAGAACGGGGCGCTCGGAGCTGTTCCCCGTACGGAACGCTCCACCCGCTCCGATAAGCGATCAGAAAATACCGCCAGCAATAACGGCTGAGCCACGATGAAAAGGATCGCGCTGGCTAACGAGGTCAGGAGGATCAGGATG
>Ga0209863_10000229_pt1 | contig 34539 bp, 25 predicted proteins | sample OrgsoiDNA2013046_FD_185796 | JGI IMG/M metagenome (GOLD analysis project Ga0209863, IMG submission 185796) | Permafrost soil microbial communities from the Arctic, to analyse light accelerated degradation of dissolved organic matter (DOM) -... | ecosystem: Environmental > Terrestrial > Soil >...
TTTCGTACCGGATTGTTTTTCCAATGGCGGATGATGGACTGCCAAAAAAATCCACAGCCATCCTGCGGGAGATCGAAATGCTATTGGGCGAATTCAGTGCATCCTTTGCATTTCCTTCCAGCAGCGGATAACTGAACATGGTAAAGAAATCCGGCCCGGCGCTGTAACCATCCTGTTTTAATACTTTGTCGCCAACAGAAAATGTATGCATACGGGGCCAGGAAATAGCCGTAGCGGCTTTTATTTCCGGGATTTCTTTTTTTAATTCTTCTGCAAGAGGTCCCTGGGTCCAGTACCAGGATTCGATCTTTCCGCCCAGTGTGTTCCGTTCGTAAACATAATAGAGATTTTTCCCGTTCTTATGGAAAGCATCCACTCCAAGTTCGTCCTGAACCCATAAAAGGATGAGCAGGCTGCAAGCCATGCCCAGGGCCAGCCCGGCTATATTAATAAAGGAGAATCCCTTGTGTTTCCAGAGGTTCCGGAATGCAATTCGCAAATAATTTTTTATCATTCAAAAGATTTGACAATTATTCAACCGAAGCGTTAAGCGTTAAGCGTTGCGCGTTAGGCGTTAAATGTTATTCACTTCTCAGACTCTTCGCCGGATTGGTCATGGCGGCCCTGATTGACTGAAAGCTGATGGTTAATAAGGCGATGGCCACCGACAACAGAAGCGCTAAAGCAAAAACCCACCAGTTGATTGATACACGATAAGTGTAGGACTGGAGCCAGTTGCTCATCGTAAACCAGGCGATCGGAGAGGCGATGAGAAATGCAATGATAACCAGTTTAAGGAAATCACGGGAAAGCAATTGCGTAATACCCATCACAGAAGCGCCTAAAACTTTTCGAATTCCGATTTCCTTGATCCGGTTTTCTGCCATAAAACTGGCTAAACCGAAAAGACCGAGACAGGATATAAAAATGGTCAGTCCGGCAAAAAGGCCCGCGAGCTGGCCGGTTCTTTTTTCATTTGCAAACTTTGCGGCATATTCGTCATCCAGGAAATTATATTCAAAGGGATAGGATGGATTATATTTTTTAAAAATGATCTCCGCTTTTTTCAAATTTTCGGAAGTGGAATTTGCCGGATTGAATTTCATGTTCATGATATAAAAGCCGAGATCCTTCGGTCCGACAATAATCATAGGCGCAATCGGTTCGTATGGTGATTCCAGAATAAAGTCTTTTACGACACCCACTACATGCCAGCCCGACCCATTGTACTTTATGGTCGCACCGACCGGATCTTTCAAACGCATGATTTTCATTGCGGCTTCATTCAATAATACGGCGTTGGAATCCGTCAGGTAGGTCTTCGTGCTGATATCCCGGCCTGAGATTAATTGTAAACCCAGTGTCTGAACGAACCCTTCATCAGAAGCAAAATAATTGAAATCTGTCTTTAGGTCATTCGCTGTTGATCCCGGCCATTCGAATCCCCAGGTATCCGCCCAATGTTGCGTCATAGGCTGACTCGTGCGGGTGATCTGCGTGGCAACACCCTTGCTGATAAGCTCATTCCGGATCAACGGATAATTTTTCCCCAGGTCGCCCTGCATAAAGCTATATACCAGGTTATTTCTGTCATATCCTGAATCCCGTCCCTGTGCATACCGGATCTGCCGCATGACGATAATGGTTGAAATGATCAGGATGATGGCAAAACTGAATTGAAGGACGACCAGGAATTTGCGGGATATGGCGCCTTCCATGCTGGTTCTCAAAACACCTTTTAAAACCTTAATCGGTTTAAATGAGGACAGGTAAAAAGCAGGATAACTGCCGGCCAGAAAACCGGTAAGCAGAATAAAACCCACTGCCGATATCCAGAAATTGATATTCCCGTAAGGAAGAAATAATTTTTTTTGTACGAGTTGGTTAAAGGAAGACAGACTCAGTTGTACAATCAGGAGTGCCAGCATCCCGGCAATCAGGCTGAACAGGAGTGATTCCGAAAGGAATTGCAGGATCAGGAAATTTTTTGGTGCACCGACAACTTTACGAATGCCCACTTCTTTTGCCCTTTTTTCGCTGCGTGCCGTACTCAGATTCATAAAATTGATACACGCGATCAGCAATAAAAAAGACGCGATGATGACGAAAAAGCGGACGATCGTTATTTGACCTCCGGCGATTTTCCCGTTTTCAAATTTGGAATAGAGATGCCATTGGGATGCCGGGTGTCCAAACAGAACATCGGTTTCGGGTGTTTTTTCCTGACTCGTATACCTAACGAGCAGGTTTCTGATTTTTGCATCGAAAGCTTTGCCTGAAACGCCTGGTTTTAAAGTATAATAGGTGCTAACAGAGTTGTTTTCCCAATAATTATCATCCCACCCTAATTTTTTCAGATAGGCCCAGGGCAGAAGGTATTCGAATCTGAACTGGGTATTGTCCGGAAGATCTTTTAAGATGCCCTTTACAGTTAGCAGATTCACACTGTCGATCCTGATCTGTTTACCCAGGGCAGGTTCCTTTCCGAATAATTTTTTTGAGAAAGATTCGGTTATGACGATATCATCGGGGCCGGTCAGGGCCGTATTCGGGTTTCCTTCGAGCAATGGAAAACTGAACATCCGGAGAAATCCTGAATCTGTAAAATTACCCGGGACATTAAAATGGCGGTCCCCAACCGAAAATAAAAAATTTGCATTTTGGAAGCGCGCAACGTCCTCCACATCGGGAAAATTAGCCCTCAGGGTGGTCGCCAGAATTTTTGGCGTATAAATTACAGTTTGGTTATTACTATTTCCGGTTTCCTGACGGAAAACCCTGTACAGTCTGTCTTCTTTGGCATGAAACCGGTCAAAACCGATTTCATCCTGTATCCAAAGGCCGATCAGGATCGCACTGGCCATGCCGATCGCAAGGCCCAGGATATTGATGGTTGAAAATATTTTATTCCGCCTGAGGTTCCGGGTAGCGATGATGAAAAAATTTCTAATCATACCATTAAAAATTAAAGTTTACGCGTTGCCGCACTTTGAAAGTCAAAATAATGCCACAATACTATCTGATTATAAATCAAGCCGGTATAAGTCGGTCGCGGGGCCGGACTGCCCGGTTTTGATACGGTGGATGTCCGTTTCCATGGACCAGGTCGTGTCAATAAAACTGACCAAATCCTTATCTTCGAAACAGCAGAAAATCTATTGAACCCTCCCATAAATTTCAACGGTATACTCACCGGTCCGCAAACCGCGGTTGCCACCGCATTCAACCGCGGCCTGCGTTATGGCGACGGACTTTTTGAAACTATGTACTGGGATGGACTTAAGATCCAAAATCTGGATTTCCACCTTGACCGGCTTTTTCAGGGCCTGATGATTTTGAAATTCGATTTGTCCGGCGGGTTCACCCGGTCTTTTATTTCTGAAGAAATAAAACGCCTTTGTGATAACAACGCAGTGGCATCAAAAGCCAGGATCCGGTTAAATGTGTTCAGGGAAGACGGGGCTGTATTGTTACCCGCCGGCAATAAACCCGAATTCATTATTGAGTCATCTGTTCTTCCGGAAGAAAACCAGGGTCCCTTGCGTTTGACCCTTTTTAAAGCCGAGTCGAAATCAACCGGGATATTAAGCAACCTGAAAACCAACAATCATCTGCTGAATTTGCTCGCGATACAATACGCAAAGGAAAACGGATTTGATGATGCCCTGGTCCTGAACAGCAGGGGTAATATTTGCGAGGCCAGTTCCAGCAACCTGTTTTTGGTTCAGAAAGGTATTCTTTTCACACCTGCTTTATCACAGGGCTGCGTAGCAGGTACAAAGCGAAGGGAATTGCTGGAAATACTGCCCACGCTTGGTTTTCAGATTGAAGAGACAATCATCACAAAGGACATGGTATTTGAAATGGAAGAAGTATTTCTCACCAATGCCATCCGCGGCATCCGGCCGGTCATATGCATTGATAATACATACTACTCCCGCGAACTAACAGGCATCCTTACCCGATTGACGGCGGAGAAGAAGGAATAATTCATATTACATCTTTTTGTAAATCTCGACCAATATATCAACGGCGCGTCGTCCTTCATCACCCAGTGACAGGCTGAATTGATTTACATACAGGTCTATGTGCTGGCGCATCACGGATTCCTGCATTTCCTGGGCGTGTTGGATAACATAATCCGACAGGTCGGGATAGTACGCTTCAGCAAACGCCACACTATCCCGGATCAAACGATCCACTTCCGATCGTTCTTCGGGAGTAAATTCATTTCGCATCACAATACCCCCCAGCGGAATCGGTGATTTTGTTTTTTGTTCCCAGTATTCACCCAGGTCCATTTGTTTTACCAGGCCCTTCTGCATGTAGGTAAAACGGTTTTCATGGATGATGACACCGCAATCCACTTCATCATTCAGAACGGCTTCCTCAATCTGCGAAAAGACCATAAATTTTTTTCTCTTTGCCTGGGGGAAGGCCAGACTAAATAACAGATGCGCAGTGGTTTGTTCACCGGGAATGGCAATACTAAGCTGGTTGATGTCTTTGAGCAGAATATTATTTTTGGAAATTAACAGGGGGCCGACGCCTTTTCCCAGAGCCCCGCCGGAATCCAGCAGGGAATAATTTTTTTGCAGCAGCGGCCATACGCCGTAACTGATTTTACTGATGTCCAGTTTTTTTTCCAGCGCCCACCGGTTCAGTGTTTGTACATCTTCCAGTATGACGTCAAACTCAAATTCACCTGTATCTATTTTCCGGTTTACGAGGGCGTCAAAAATAAAAGTATCATTCGGACAAGGGCTAAATCCTAAAGATAGTTTCATCAGTTTTTTCAAATTTTTGAATCAGGAAAACCAGCGATTCATGCAGGCTTTTCCCGGCTTCTTTTAATTTCCAACGGCTTTTATCCCGTTCTCCTAATATATTGGAAACCGACCGGATCTGAAGAAACGGAACCTTTTCCATCAAACAGACATAATGCAGGGCGGCTCCTTCCATACTCTCAACAACCGGATCTTGATTTCGTTGAAAACCGGCAAAATCTGCTGACTTTATTTCATTGACCGTTATTCCTTCCAGTATGGGCAGGCCGGACCAATCCAGCAGCAACCGGTAGGGATTTTCTAATTTTCCTTCCCGGAAAGGAAACCGGTCGGCCCTGTCCAGACCCAGATCAAAAATATTTCTGAAGCCCGTTTTTCCCATGACCCCCAGATCAGCGATCCTATCGGAGCCGATCGCAAATGTCTTTCCCAAATCTTCCGGACTGGCCGATCCTCCAAACCCCGCCTGGAGTACCAGGTCAGGACGCTGTGAATGGATTTTCTTTTGCAGGGCATGGGCTGTTTGCAATTGACCAATCCCGCTGATCAACAATTCGGGGTTTGGTACGTTAACCGAAACGGGACGGTTGTTCAGCCAGATGGCGGTTTCTCTTATTTCAAATTCTGTAGCGGACACCAGAAGCAGGAACATGTGCAAATATCCGTAAACCTGTCCAATCCGGCCGAACCATTACCTTTGCAAAAATTTTTCTCTGGATGGTCTTTCTCACGAGAATCGAACATTTTAATGCGGCCCATAAATTATTTAATCCTTCCTGGACCCGGGAAAAAAACGAAGAAGTATTCGGAGCCTGCGCGAATGAAAACTGGCACGGACATAATTATGAATTGTACGTGACCATTCAGGGAGAACCGGATCCGGAAACGGGATTTTTATATGATGTAAAAAAACTGAGCAATATCATAAAAGAAAGGGTTATTGAAAAACTGGATCACAAAAATCTCAACGTGGAAGTGGGGTTCCTGGAAGGGAAAATGTGTACAACGGAAAACCTGGCCATCGGAATCTGGAATGAATTAACGGGACATTTACCGGCGTCGGTCAAAATGCATTCGGTTAAACTATTTGAAACACCCCGAATTTTTGTCGAATATTTTGGTTAAGCTATTATGGAAAGAAAAGTAGCCATATTCAGAAAGGAACATTTCAATGCTGCACACCGGCTTTTTGTTCCCGGCTGGACGGACGCTCAGAACTTTGAAAAGTTTGGGAAGTGTTCCAATCCACATTACCATGGTCACAATTACGATCTGGTTGTTAAAGTAATCGGGGTACCCGATCCGCAGACCGGCTATGTGATCAACCTCTCTGACCTTTCTTCTATTATTCAAAAGCACGTACTCGCCAAATTTGATCATAAAAATCTGAACCTCGATACGAAGGAATTTGCTCATGTAAACCCTACGGCAGAAAATATCGTATACGTTATCTATGAAATTCTGCGGGGTCAATTGGATGTTTCGCTGGAACTTTCTGTCAGGTTATATGAAACCGAAAGAAATTTTGTTGAATATCCCGGTTAGAAGCCTAAAGCGTAAAGCTTAAAGCCTGAAACTAATACAAGGTAAAAAGCGTAAAGCCTGAAACCAATACCGGCCTTAAGAACCTAAAGCAATTTTTGAATATTGACAATTTGTAATGATTTAATTTAACTATAGAAAGCTTAGCATAAAGCCAGCTCTGCAGAGCGTTCGGCGTTAGGCGTTAAGCGTTAAGCGTAAAAAATGGCATATAAAAAAACAGAACAGTACGACGAAAAGACGACGGCCTCGCTGATGATTAATTATAAAGATATTCTGGGGCAGCTGGGAGAAGATCTCACCCGGGAAGGTCTTAATAAAACACCTGAACGTGTGGCCAAAGCCATGCAATTCCTTACGCAGGGTTATGAACTTGACGCGCACGCCATATTGGATTCTGCAAAATTTCACGAAGAGATCAGTGAAATGATTATTGTAAAAGACATTGAAATTTACAGTTTGTGTGAACACCATATGCTTCCTTTTTTTGGGAAGGCACATGTTGCCTATATTCCGAACGGATGGATCACAGGCCTGAGTAAAGTGGCCCGGGTCGTTGACGTTTTTGCCAGGCGACTACAGGTGCAGGAAAGGCTTACCACTCAAATATTGCATGCCATCCGGGACACGCTGCATCCGCTGGGGGCAGCCGTTGTTATCGAAGCGTCCCACCTGTGCATGATGATGCGCGGCGTACAAAAGCAAAATTCCGTAACTACCACATCTGCTTTTTACGGAGAATTTCAGAAAAATGAAACCAGGACAGAATTCATCAAGCTGATTTCCTCCGATCTGAATTAAGCGACTGGAAAGATTTTCTTTGTTGAGTCGGGGCTTTGTGGCAAATTTGTTTTTTAACCTCTAAGTCGATTATGAAGCATGCTTACGTTTTTCCTGGTCAGGGTTCTCAGTTTCCGGGCATGGGAAAGGACCACTACGATAAAAGCGCTTTCGCAAAAAAGCTTTTTGAACAGGGGAATGAAATTGCAGGCTTCCGGCTTTCAGACATTATGTTTTCCGGTTCTGAAGGGAATCTGAAACAAACCAACGTTACCCAGCCTGCAATTTTTCTGCATTCCGTCATCGCCTTTAAAACAGTTGACAATGCCCGTCCCGAAATGGTTGCGGGACATTCGCTCGGTGAATTTTCTGCCCTCGTTGCCAATAGTGTGCTGGCTTTTGAAGATGCCATGCGCCTGGTCATCATCCGCTCCGCTGCAATGCAAAAAGCCTGTATTTCCAATCCGGGAACCATGGCGGCCGTGCTGGCGCTGGATGATGCAAAAGTTGAATCCATTTGCCGTGAAATTGAATCGGAAACCGGTGAAGTGCTAGTACCTGCAAATTATAATTGCCCGGGACAGGTTGTGATCAGCGGTTCGCTTAAAGGTATTGAGATGGGTTGTGAACGGATGAAGGCAGCGGGCGCGCGCAGGGCCGTTGTATTGTCGGTCGGCGGTGCATTTCATTCCCCGCTGATGGAACCGGCACGTGAAGAATTGAGGTCCGCCATTGACAAAACAACTTTTTATAATCCTACCTGTCCCGTTTATCAGAATATCGTAGCCAAGGCAGTAGTGGATAAAGAAGAGATCAAAAAAAATCTTATCGACCAGCTGACGGGTCCGGTGCGCTGGACCCAATCTGTCGTGGCGATGATCGCGGACGGAGCCACCCATTTCACTGAAATCGGTCCGGGAAAAGTTTTACAGGGATTGATTGGAAAAATTGACAAAACGGTCAGCGCGGTTGGAGTGGAATAGCGGTTGGCGTTACGCGTTAAGCGTAAGAGAGCAATTCAGCCATTCGCCGCTGATTTGGACGCCGTATTTTTTATAAAATTCAATGGCGGGTTTATTCCAGTCCAGCACCTGCCACATCATTCCATAAACGCCGAGGTTCCGGGCTTCTTCTACGGTCCGGTCAAATAAAGTCTTTCCAATGCCCTTTCCCCTGAAGGTTTCGGTAACGATCAGATCCTCCAGGTAAAGCATGAGTCCCTTCCAGGTGGAATATCGCAGGTAAGACAGGCTGAGGCCAATAATTTTTTCGGTTTTTTCTCCCGTATCAACAGCTACCAGGGCATACCATACCGGATCTTTTCCAAACCCGGTTTCAACAAAATGTTCCAGTGAGACGGTAACGGCATCTGGCGCTCTTTCGAAGGTTGCCAACTCGCGCACGAGTTCCAGCATGGCCGGGCAATCTGATGCGACGGCTTTGCGAATTTTTATGTTCATGTCAGATAGAGGTTGAATGGAAGATATATATAGCTTATATCGAAGGCGAAGGACTTTTGAATTATGGATTATGAATTATGAGTTATCATAAATCGATAAACGATATACGATTTACGATACTCGAAAAAAGATTAAGGCTTTAAGCTTTCGGCTAATAAAGGCGTTACGCGTTAAGCGTTAGGCGTTAAGCTTAGAACCCCCACTTCACCAAAGTCGCTCCCCAGGTGAATCCGCCTCCGAAAGCAGCGAGTACCAGCAGGTCGCCTTTTTTCAGCTGGCTTTCCCAGTCAGAAAGGCATAGCGGGATCGTGCCTGCCGTGGTATTTCCATAACGTTCAATATTTATCATCACTTTGTCGTCGGTTAATCCCATACGGCTGGCAGTTGCATCGATAATTCTTTTATTGGCCTGATGGGGAACCAGGTAGGCGATGTCTTCGCCGGTGAGTTTATTTCTTTTCAGAAGTTCTTCACTTACATCGGCCATACGGGTGACGGCAAACTTAAAAACCGGCTGACCCTCCTGGTAAATATAATGTTCCTTACGGGCAACGGTTTCGATGGTGGAAGGACTCAGGGAACCGCCCGACTTCATGTGCAGGTGGACCTTTCCGCTGCCATCACTTTTGAGAATGCTATCCTTCACCCCAAATCCTTCGTAGTTGGGCTCCAGCAATACGGCGCCGGCCCCGTCACCGAAAATAATACAGGTACTCCGGTCGCTGTAATCGACGATTGAACTCATCTTATCGGCACCGACCACCACAACTTTCTTGTATCTGCCGCTTTCAATCAGCGAGGCGCCGGTGGTCAGGCTGTACAAAAATCCGCTGCAGGCCGCCAGCAGATCAAAGCCCCAGGCATTGACGGCCCCGATTTTTTCACAAACTACATTGGCTGTTGAAGGGAAAAGCATGTCCGGAGTAACTGTTCCTACGATAATACAGTCTATTTCTGCCGGATCCATGCCCCTTTTTTCACAAAGCTGGAGAATAGCCGGAACACAAAGGTCAGAAGTGCCTTTATTTTTGCCTTTCAGAATTCTTCTTTCGGATATACCGGTCCGGGTGCGGATCCATTCATCATTCGTATCTACCATTTTCTCCAGATCGCCATTGGATAGGATATCTTCTGGCACATAGCCGCTAACAGCTGTAATAGCGGCAGAGATCTTTTGGGTCATTCGACAAAGATCGTTGGTTTTTATAAAATATTTACGCCGTTTAAAAATACTATTTTCGCGGTCATGATTACGTTTCTCAGAGGCGAGTTTGTATATAAAACGCCGGCGCTCATTCATATAGACGTGCAGGGCATCGGGTATGAAGTGCAGATCAGCCTGCATACTTTTTCCCAGATGCAGCATCTGGATAAGGGTCTTCTGCACATTTATCACCAGGTAAAGGAGGATGACGAAACCCTTTTTGGATTTTTTGAAACGGGCGAAAGGGAGATGTTTATTCAGTTAATCAGCGTTTCGGGAGTGGGCGCTTCCACGGCGCGCATGATGCTCTCGGCAATGAGGCCCGAGGAATTGGCGAGGGCCATCATACAGGGTCATACCAAACAGCTGGAAAGTATAAAAGGGATCGGTAAAAAATCGGCCGAAAGAATCGTTTTGGAACTCCGGGATAAAGTCGGAAAAAAATTTTCCGGTTCAAATATTCCCCCATTGATAAACAATACATTGGAGCAGGATGCGTTGAATGCTCTGGTGTCTTTAGGCATCGCCCGGCCCGCGGCCGAACAGGCCCTGAAAAAGCTGGCTCTCGATACCCCGGTTCCACAAAAAGTCGAAGACATCATTAAGCAAGTTTTAAAAATCCTTTAAGCCTATCGCAGGGATCTATACCTAACTAATTCTTGAGGAAGTTTGACCAGGCATCTGCTTCAGAGTATCACTTTCGCGGTATGGATCTTTGCCGTAACGGTAGTCGCTTTGGCGCCCGTGACCATCCATGCGCAGAATGCCCCCGACACAACAAAACACCCGGTTACTTCAGACAGTCTGCATTACCCCATCCACGACCGGCGCGGAGATCAGCTAACTAGTTTCGACTCAAATCCGTTCAACCTGAGAAACCCGCCCAATATCAGGGACTCCATCGAATACGATCCGAAAACCAACCTCTATTACCTCGTTGAAAAAATCGGCGGCAAGTACTACCGCACGCCGACCGCTTATACCTATGACGAATACATGAAACTGTATTCCCAGCAGGCGCAGGATAATTATTTCCGCCAGCGGGCCGACATGCTGAGCGACCTGAACCGGCGCCTGGAACAGCCCAAACTCAACATGAACAACAATCTCTTCAACCGGCTTTTCGGAAACGGTAAAATTGATATCAAGCCCCAGGGAAATGTAGACATCCTGGCGGGATACCAGGGACAGAATGTTCAGAATCCCACCCTGCCCGAAGCGGCAAGAAAAACCGGCGGACTCGATTTTAATATGGACGCGAATGTGAACGTGCTCGGTAATATCGGAAGCAAACTCAAACTGCCGATTTCCTATAATACCCAGGCTTCTTTCGACTGGATGAACCAGCTCAAATTGGAATATACCGGGAACTCAGACGATATTGTCAAGAAAATTGAAGTCGGGAATACTTCCTTTACAACCCGAAGCGCACTCATGGCCAATGAGCAGTCCCTTTTCGGTATCAAGGCCCAGTTGCAGTTCGGAAAATTATTTGTAACCGGAGTAATTGCGAGTCAGCGTTCCCAGAGTCAGTCTGCCACCCTTCAAGGGGGCGCATCGCTCACCACCTACCAGTTTAAAGCGGATGATTATGATGAAAACCGACATTTCCTGCTGGCGCAATTCTTCCGGGCGAATTATAACAAGGCCATGTCAAACCTGCCCATTGTTACATCGCAGGTACAGATCCTGCGTATGGAAGTTTGGGTAACCAACCGAAATGGAACTTCCACACAGGCCAGACAAATTGTGGGTCTTTCGGACCTCGGCGAAACGCAGCCGTATAATCCCAGTGTACATCCCCTGACGGCTCAGCCTTATCCGTTCAATGATGCCAATAGTCTTTACCGGAATGTGATTAATAATCCCGGCAGCCGGAGTTCAACCCAGGTTATCGGAGTTTTGACCTCACTCGGCCTGACACAGGTGCAGGACTATGAACAGGTTTATGCGCGTAAGCTTAATACGACAGATTATACCTACAATCCGCAGGTAGGATTTATTTCTCTGAATCAGACATTACAACCCAATGATGTACTGGGTGTGGCTTTTCAATATAGCTATAACGGAAAGATCTTCCAGGTGGGAGAATTTTCGCAGGATATCCCACCGGATACAACCCTGGGCAATAACCCCGGTGCGCAGAAAATTCTCTACCTGAAATTGCTGAAAGCAACCTCTCAGAGAACGACACTGCCCATCTGGAACCTGATGATGAAAAACATTTATACACTAAAAACAGGCACCGGAAGTTATCTGTCGAATATACAGCCTGCGGGATTTCAAATGAATATCCTTTATGAACAGGCGGGCAATGGTACAAAAAGATATTTACCTGCTGGCGATCAGGCAGGTGTTCCCCTGATTTCGGTATTGAACCTGGACAGGCTGAACGCGCACCTGGATAAGGGACCGGATGGCGTGTTTGACTATGTTGAAGGATTCACCATCGTGTCTTCGCAGGCGCGCATCATTTTTCCGTTGCTGGAACCTTTTGGGAACGACCTGGATTCACTGGCATTCAAGAATTCGCAATCCCTGAAGAATGATTATGTCTTCTTTCAACTCTATGATACCATCAAAGAAGTTGCAAAGACCTTTGCCAACGTGGACCGATATTACCTGAGCGGCGTGGCAAAAGGAACAGCCAGTTCGGATATTTCGCTGGGGGCTTTTAACGTGCCCCAGGGTTCGGTGATTGTCACGGCCGGGGGACAAACCCTGAAAGAAAATGTTGATTACACCATTGACTATACCAACGGTTCCGTGAAAGTGATCAATCAATCCATCATCAACTCCGGCGTACCCGTAAATGTACAGTATGAAAACAACGCGAGTTATGGAACACAGCAGCAGGGATTTATGGGATTGAGGCTGGATTATCTGGCAAAGAGCACGCCTACGCAATCCTTATCCTTTGGTGGAACAATTGAACGGCTCAATGAACGGCCTTATTTTACAAAGACGAATTATGGCGAGGATCCGATCCGCAATACCATGTACGGAACGGACGTCAATTTCCGTTCCCAATGGCCCGGATTAACGAGGCTGCTGAACAAACTGCCATTCTATTCTTCAAAAGAAATGAGCACGATCACGGCCGTAGGCGAAGCAGCATATCTCCAACCCGGACACCCGCCACAGATCGGAACAGGAAATGCAGGTACCATTTATATTGACGATTTTGAGGGTTCCACCAGTTCGGTGGATCTTCGTTTTCCTTTAACTGCCTGGGCGCTGGCTTCCACCCCCGCGGCCCGTTTTCCTGAAGGCAATTTTACGGATTCGCTTCCTTATGGATATAATCGCGCAAAAATAGCCTGGTACAATATTGAACCAACACTTCAGGATAAAACGAGCAGTTCCAACCCGGTCAAGGATTACCAGAATTTTCAGGATCCCAGTATTGCGCCGATAAATATTCAGCAATTATTTCCGCAGATCACACCCGAATTCGGACAGGCGCAGCTCATCACATTCGACGTATCTTATTTTCCCAACCAGAAGGGTCCCTACAATTTTGATACGAGACCGGGAAGTATCACTCCAACCGGTTTGCTGACAAACCCCGCAACCCGATGGGGAGGTATCATGCGTGCGATCGACCAGACGGATTTTGAAACTTCCAATGTGCAATACATCGAGTTCTGGATGCAAAGCCCGTTTATACTCAATCAGGCTTCTTCGGGCGGCCAACTCTATATGGACCTGGGTTCCGTTTCAGAAGATGTGTTGAAAGATGGTAAGAAATTATTTGAAAACGGATTAAATACGCCCAATATTCCGGCGGCAATGGATACCTCATCTGTTTGGGGCAGGGTGCCCTTCAATCCTGTTCAGACAACAAATGCATTCAGTACGGATCCGACAGACCGTCCATACCAGGATCAGGGTTTCGACGGGTTGGACGACGCGGGAGAGCAAACAAAATTTGCCGGCTACCTGAACAGTCTGGCGTTATTATTCGGGACCGGGTCTGCTATTTATCAGAGTGCACTGGCCGATCCGGCAGCAGATAATTTTAAGAACTATCGCGATCCATATTATGATTCCACAAAAACGGGTATCATTGGCCGTTATAAAAATATCAACAGTCCGCAGGGTAATTCACCGATCGCTCCTCCCGGCGCTACTTACGTCAATGCCTATACGCTTTACCCGGATCAGGAAGACCTCGACCATGATAATACGATGAATGAACTGGAACAGTATTTTGAATACACGGTCAATCTCAAGCCAGGTCAGTCGGTCGGTGCAAACTATGTTACGGATCAGCGAAGTTTTCCCGGATCCAATGGCGAGCAGGAACTCTGGTATCAGTTCCGGGTTCCGATATCTGCGTATACTTCGAATGTCGGAAACATGCCGGACTTTAAATCCATCCGTTTTATCAGGATGTACCTGGCAGGATTTACCGATTCCGTCGTATGCCGTTTTGCAGAATTCCAGCTGATCCGTGACTCGTGGCGCAATTTTAATTATGAACTGGATACCACCGGACAATATATTCCAATATCCCCGAGCAGCCCGACCTCGCTGGATGTGACGGCAGTAAATATCGAACAGAACAGTTCCCGTACTCCGATTCCCTATGTTGTTCCGCCCGGAATTCAGAGGCAACAACAGTTGAGTACGAATAACGTGAACCTGTTATTGAACGAGCAGGCCATGAGCCTGCAGATCTGCGATTTGTTGCCCGGAGATGCACGCGGCGTTTATAAAAATACCAATCTCGATTTACGCCGCTACGGGAAAATGGATATGTTTATCCATGCTGAATCCAGAGGCGGACCCGGGGCAGACTCCATAAAAAACAACCAGCTGTCTGCTGTGATCAGGATAGGTAGTGACTTCATCAGTAATTTTTATGAAATAAGAATTCCGCTGGAAATAACGCCGTGGTTTACCACGAATCCTGCAGTGATCTGGCCGGATTCTAATAACCTCAACCTGAACTTACAACGGTTGGTCCAGCTAAAAATGGACCGGAATGCAACCGGAAACTCAGCAGGATTTTATTCGGAAATAGATACGACCAATCACCGGGTCTACACGATGTTTGGAAACCCCAACCTGGGGCAGGTGCAGGCTATATTTCTGGGAGTTGAAAATGTTTCCAACGGACCCAAATGCACGGAAGTGTGGTTTGACGAACTCCGGCTTTCCAATATCGATGACCAGGGAGGGTATGCGGCAAATGGCCGCGTGGATATCAAGATCGCGGATCTCGGAACTCTCTACATGTCGGGAAGTATTCAATCTGTGGGATTTGGAACGCTCGACCAGGGGATCAACCAGCGTGCCCTGAGCAGCACTACGCAACTTGACGCAGCAACAAATCTGGAACTTGGAAAGCTGCTTCCCAGAAGCGCCGGTTTGTCCATTCCATTTTATGGAAGCGTTTCAAAAAATGTGAGTTCACCGGAATTTGATCCCTATGACCTGGACATCAAACTGCAGGACAAGATCAATGCGGCACCACCTTCCGAACGGGACTCGATCCGTCAGGAGGCGTTGGATGTTACGCTGATCAGGAGTTTCAATTTCACCAATGTCCGGCGAAATAATATCACAGGAAAAAAGTTAAAGATCTGGAGCCTGGAAAATTTCGATTTCAGTTATTCATATACAAGAACGGATCATCATAACCCCATTGCACAGGAAGATGAATTAACGGTTTATAAAGGGGGCCTTGGTTATAATTTTGTGGGCACGCCAAAATACTGGGAACCGTTTAAAAAAATAATCAAATCCAGGTCGCCCTGGTATGCTTTATTTAAAGATTTCAATCTGAATCCTGTTCCGGCTGTGTTGACTTTCCGGGGTGACGTTGTCAGGCAGTATGGCGCCTATCAGGCCAGAAATGTGGGCGGCGGCAAATACCAGATTCCGGAGACCTTTAATAAATTTTTCACCATCGACCGCACGTATATTCTGCGATGGGACATCACGCGGTCATTCAATATCGATTTTGCCGCGGACAATAAAAGCTGGGTCGATGAAGACAGTGGAAGGCTGGATAAAGCGGAACGAAAACAGATGTGGAGTAATTTCTGGAAAGGCGGAAGAACGATCCAGTATAACCAGACGGCCAACTTTACCTATACGGTCCCAACCAATAAAGTGCCGGCGCTTGACTGGACAACCGTTCGTTTGGGATATGGTTCTTCTTATCAGTGGACCGGAGCGTCTACCATCGCCATCACGCTTGGAAATTCACTGCAGAACACGCAGAAAAAAGATGCTACGGCGGACCTGAATTTTTCGCGGTTATATGCCAAGTGGCGGTTGCTGCGCGAACTGGATCAGCAATCCATGCATCCGCCGCCGAACCTGCCGGGTAAAAAGACAGATAGTCTGAATCCGAAAAAACCGCAAATAGATAATGCTGATTTGAAACATCTGACGGGTCTGATGAAGGGGGTTGCCAGGATACTGACTTCTGTAAAAGATATCACGGTAAATTATTCGGAACTCTCCGCATCAAGTATTTATGGTTATACAGATAGCACCCATTTCCTGGGCATGAATCTGAAATCTAATGAACCCGGATGGGGATATATTTTTGGTGAACAACCGGACACCAGCTTTGTAAATCGTCTTGGCAAAAAGGGATTGCTGACGACAGATACTTTATTCAATTTTCAGAACCAGGCGAGCTTTAATCAGATACTTACGATCGCCGCCCAGATACAGCCCGTGCGTGACTTAAATATTACGGTGAATGTAAGTAAGAGTTTTGGAAAAAATTATTCTGAACTCTACAAGGACACAACCGGAAGCAGTACGTTCGCACGGCTCAATCCGTATACGGCCGGAAGTTTCAGTATCAGTTTTATTTCCGTGAAAACGCTTTTTGAAAATAACAATTCGAACCAGATATCTTCTACTTTCCAGACATTTGAAAATTACCGGTCAATTATTTCCCAGCGACTGGGAAAACAAAACCCTTATTCCGGTGGCCAGCAAACCGGGGATGGATATACAAAGGGCTACGGAAAATATGCCCAGGACGTGCTGATACCTGCTTTTATTGCGGCATATAGTGGAAAATCCGCCAACTCCGTCGCATTGGTGCAGGAAGATAATCCAAATATTAAATTCAATCCTTTTTCCGGATATCTCCCAAAACCAAACTGGCATATTACGTATAACGGACTTGTCCGGATTCCGGGAATGGAAAAAATATTTACCAACTTCAGCATTACGGATGGTTATAACAGTACGTTAAGTATGAACAGTTATAATTCAAACCTCAATTACCAGGATCCTTTTGGAATAAGACAGCCCGGATTTATCGATACACTTACTGGAAATTTTGTTCCTTATTTCATGGTTCCCAATATTACCATCAGTGAACAATTTGCGCCGCTGATCGACCTGGATATGCAGTTTGTGAACCAGCTGCAGGCAAAATTCAGTTTCAGTAAATCCAGGCAATTGAGCCTGAGCCTGATCGATTATCAGATGAGTGAGACCCGGTCTACCGAATACGTATTTGGCCTGGGATTTCGCAAACGGGGAGTTCCGCTACCGTTCAAGATCATGGTCGCCGGGAAAAATGGGATGACGAATAAATTGGAAAATGATCTGACGTTGCGGCTGGACATGAGTTTCCGGGACGATGCCACGACAAATAGTTACCTGGATCAGAATGCCGCCGTGCCGGTCGGCGGACAACAGGTGATCAGCATTTCGCCTTCGATCGATTATGTGGTCAACAACCGGATTAATTTGAAACTCTATTTCGATGAACGACGAACGGTGCCCAAAATATCGAGCTCTCCGCCGGTTACAACAACCCGTGCGGGCATACAGATCAGGATTTCTCTGGCGGAAATGGCTGCGCAGCCACCCAAATCCAAGTAAGCAAGTATGGGAGTATGGGAGTATGGGAGTATGGGAGTATGGGAGTATGGGAGTATGGGAGTATGGGAGTGTGGAAGTATGAGTTTTAGGCTTTAGGCTTTAAGCTTTCGGCTTTTAACGTACTTTCTTCAAAAGCATAACATAACCGCAAAGTTTCTTTTTGGATTTGTTTACCTGAACCGGCTTGATCATGTGATATTCAGAGGACTGCGGTATATATGCGTAGGAGATAATATTTCCATCGACATCTCCCCACATATTTTTCTTATACACGACCTGGTTTTCAGCCCAGTCATACATCCTTACTTCGTATAATCGCGAACTGGGATCGCCGATAAAAACAAATTCATACATGGAGCCCTGCGTCATCGGAACGATGATGGGCATTTCATAGGCACTTTCCATGCTCATGGATGCTTCTTTCAAAACAATAAAACCTTTGGATTTGAAAAAAAATTTGAGAGAATCTATTTCTGTCAGATAAGATTTAATATCACAGCTTTCCTGGTGTATTACTTCCTGCGCACGGAGGCCGCGGCAGAAAAAAATAAATAATATGAAGGGAAGGCATTTGCCAAATTGGATTTTCATAGTTGGGTCAGTCGGATTCAATCCAAAATACGCAATCCGACTTCATTATGCAAGCCCCAAAAAATGTACCCCTTTTTAAAGCTTAACGCGTAACGCGTAACGCCTAACGCCTAAGGCCTCATGTAAAATGTTTAAATTCAACACTTTATAAATATTTCAAACCGCCAACCGCCAACCGCCAACCGTCAACCGCCAACCGTCAACGATCTTATCCGGGTTCCTTAAATAAATAGAATGCATTAGCTTGTGCCAAACAGGTGATTTCCAGCTCATTAATACAAACATGGGCGGGGAGGGTGGCGGCATAATAAACCACGTTGGCGATATCTTCGGCGTGCAGGGGTTCGTATCCTTCATAAACCTTTTTCGCTTCCTGGCTATCCTGCCTGAGCCTGACAAGTGAAAACTCAGTTTCCGCCGCGCCGGGATGAATAACGGTCACTTTTATTTTATGGGGGAGCAGGTCAATTCGCATCGCTTCCGTAATAGCCTGAACGGCGTGTTTGGTGGCACAATACACGTTGCCTTTTTGATAAACCTGTTTCCCGGCGGTGGATCCGATATTGATGATGTGTCCGCTTTTATGGGGAATCATAAAAGGAATAACCGCTTTGGAAACGTATAAGAGTCCTTTCAGATTCGTATCAATCATCGTATCCCAGTCGTCCAGGGAAGCTTCATCAAAATTATCCCTGCCCAATGCCAGGCCCGCATTGTTCAGCAACAGATCTATTTTTTTCCATTCCGGTGGTAATGTTTTAAAAGCATTCTCCACATCCTTTCTTTTTTGCACGTCGAACGGAAGCACATAGACCTGGTTCCCGAATTTTTCTTCGAGTATTTTTTTGAGAGCATTTAATTTTTCTTCTCTTCTGCCCGTAATGATCAGATTATACTGATTGGCAGAAAATGTATAGGCACAGGCTTCTCCAAAACCAGAGCTTGCACCGGTGATGCAAATTATTTTTTTCACGATTGAATATTTTTTGTTGAAAGAAGGTTAACGTATAAGAACAACGGTTCCTTTTTTTGTAACGATTTTGCCCGTATAGTCAGTTCCCCGAACCATCCAGACATATCCACCGACTCCCTGTGGTTTTCCGTTATAACTGCCATCCCAACCACTACCGATCTGGCTGGTGTTGAAGACGAGCATTCCATTCCGGTTATAGACGCGGAAATATTCAATTTTTGAAATGCCCACCGGGATGGGACGGAATATATTGTTGACCGGACTGCTTGGTGTAAACGCATTGGGCACAAAGATATCGGGCGCCGTGGTGAATACCTTGATGTTGATGGTGTCATAGGCAAAACATCCTTCTTCCGTAAAAGTCTTCATTACGTAAGTCTGGTTTTGGCTCAATAGTGTTTTTGGATCCTGTATATCGTTCCGGTCCAGACCGGATTCGGGATACCATAAAAAAGACGGCGCACCGGAGCCATGCAATTGTAATGGCTGGCCCACGACAATGGACGTATCGTTGCCGGCGAATGCGACGATTTTTGGATTGACGGTGATAACCACTTTTGAAATACCGGGTTTGGGACATCCGAGCGTGTCATAAACCAGTAGCTGGTAAACCGTAGTCTGAAGCGGATAAGCCAGCGGATTCAGAATTGCCGGATTACTTAAAAAATTCGTTGGTACCCAATTAAACCGGGTGCCATTTGCCGCAGCTTCGATCTGAGCCGTATCCATATAACAAATGAAAGTATCCGGGCCCGCCTTCGAAAGGGGATAAGGAACGGCTTTGATATTTACACTGCCGGAAGTAAAACATTTTCCAATACTGGCTACAACAGTGAACGTGGTGGTGGATGCCGGAAAAGCATGCGGATTTTTTATGCCCGGGTTATCCAGTGAAGCGGTGGGCGTCCACGCAAAATATAATCCGTCTCCCGAAGGATTTAACAGGATCGTGTCCCCCAGGCAAATTGTCGAATCATTTCCCGGAAAAAGGGTAACGTGATCCACTACGCGCACGCGAAGCGAATCGTGGTTTATACACCCCGTCTGATCCAGGGTTACCGTATAATACGTTGTGGTTTTGGGGTATACCAAAGGATCGGGCGTGTCAGGATTGATCATGTTTGCAGAAGGGGTCCAGGTGAAATTTCCATATCCTTCCGCATGCAGTTGAAGGGTATCAATATTACAGATCAGGGTATCGCGAAATGGAAAGAAAATCGGCGGCTTGTCCATCACGTGAACGGTCTGATTCACCGTATCGAGACAGCCCTTGTTGTTAGCCACAATAAAGCTGACATTTTTCATTCCCGTATCACTGTATTTCCAGGAAGGATTTTGAGCGGCCGATGTGTCGGCCCCCGTCGTGTTGTCACCAAAATTCCACGACCAATAGGAAACCCGACCATACCTTGTTTTTGTCGTATCCGAAAATAAAACAGGATTAAGGATACAGGTTCCCAGGGAGGAAAAACCGGGAAAAAATCCTGGAAAAACACTCATGAGCGTGGTGGCGCTATCTGTGCAGGGTTCATCCTTGTTTACAAAAAACTGGACCTTATAAACGCCGGTATCCGGAAATGTAAATGTTGGTTTGGATTGGGTACTGGTGTCTGTTGTAATGCCCGGAACGCCAAAGTCCCAAAAATAAGAATGGATCAGCGGCGAGGACCCGGCCTCGTTATGAAAACTAAAATCAAAACCATTGCAGGTAATATAATTTGGATTGAGGTCAGCGGATGGAAAATCGCATCGGTCATCCACGTGGATGATAAAATCTTTTCTATGAGATGAGACCAGTTTGCCCAACCGGTATTCTTTTACCAGTACGCAAACTACGTAATCGCCGCCCGTCGGGGCCACACCCGATATGAGTCCGCTTTTCCGGTCAATCGTTACATTGTCTCCCATGGGCAGCAGACCGCTATAGCCGGCCCGGTATCCTAAGGGACTCAGATCGGAAGGCGCCACCGGGTTGGTAACGATCGCATTGTTGATACCACCTCCATAATAACCGGGAGAAAACTCATACGTGAGCGAATCTCCGTCTGCATCTGTCGCGTGATAATCGAGTTTAAATCTCTTGCCCTGACAGATGAGTACGGTATCTTTTATTCCAAAGTCAGGATTTGAGTTGACTCCATTATTTCCAATGGAATTGGTTCCCTGGATCTCGCAGAAATAAGAGGCGCCGATATTTATGTCGGGCAAAATATTCTGGATTCCGTCGATCCGGCAACAGCGCTGGAAAATCACCGTATAACCATTTGGAATCTTTGGAAGTTCCACATCTACCGTAAACTCGCGGATCCAATAGCAAACCGGTGAGGGATTCACAATACAGGGGCTTGGAGATTGCAGACTGATCTGTTTGCTAAAATTCAGATCTGCCTGAACGTCTTCATAAAGAGAATTGTTATCCGTTCTAAAAATGCCCAGGACGACAGTGGTTTCCAGCTGACCCATGGTTGACTGGCAGCTGATAAATAGACGAAGCCGGAGCTCGTACCGGTCATTATTGGGATTGGTCGCGGGACCCAGATAGGTATAATGAATCTCTCCACCCTTAATGTGTTTTCCATAGCCAGTCAGGGCCAGCATGAAAAGAAAAACTGAAGTGAACAGTATTTTTAATGATCGGCACACGTAGGGTAACTGCTTTTGTTTACACGGGAATCTCTTCAAGGAATCGATCTACAATTGAATTACACAGGCTGGTATTTTCGATCATGCCCATGTGGGCGGTATGGGTCAGAATATGAATGTACGCAATTTGAGGTAAATGACATTGTTCCAGAACGTCTTTCATCGGTACCGCTTTATCTTCTTCTCCCATAATGAATAATACGGGTCTGGTGATTGACTCTAATACGCCGGTTGTGGCTGGCCGTTGCTTCATGGCATCCAGATAAAGTACGAGAGAATCGGGAGTAAAGTTGGAATACCGGTCAACCAATCGGAGAATTTCTTCCGGATGGGTCTCTTTAAAACCATCTGAGAACAGACCGGGTATCGACTGTTCGACAAACGGGGCCGATCCGTTTTTTTGAATGAAGCGTATGTTTTTCTCCCGTGATTCTTTTTTATCGGCCGGATCCGGATAGGAAGTCGAATGAAATAATCCAAGGGCGAGTATCATTTCCGGATATTTTTCTGCAAAGGCCAATGAAATATAACCTCCCATACTATGGCCGATAAAAACCAACCGGCTGATCTTTTCCTGATCTGCAATCGCTTTCAGGACTTCTGAAAAATCGCTGAGCCGGGCAAGGGAGACATTGAATAAGGACCGGCCACTTCCAGGCAGATCCGGAAGGATCCATTTATATTTATCTTTTATACTGCCTAAGAGGGGATCCCATATTCTCCGGTCCTCCGTAAAACCGTGTACCAGCATCACGGGCAAACCATTTCCCAGCACCTCATATTCCAGCATTTCATTTCTGAACAACAGGCTTTTCTGCATGGTTCTGATTTTGAAATAATTGAAAACTCCGGAATAGGATGATACCCAATACAGGCAGTGTGGCCGTATTCATTCTTTGGGTCCACCAGGGAAACCCAATCAGGAGCCCGGCAGCCAGGATGGCCGTGATCAGAAAATAATATTTTATCCAAACTGCTTTTTTACGAATAAAAAAAACGGCGACAATATGGGTGGGAAGCGCCCAGAGTATATTGATATTCTTTGCGCAGACATCATCGATGCGTCCGAGCCACATAAAAGCCATCAGGATTCCGGTCAAGCCCAGCAGGGTGAAAAAGCTGATGTCGAAAATCAATAGGGCTCTTTTCAGTCTTAAAAAATAAAGCAGAAGACTCGCGAGAAAAACGAAATTGAAAACGGCCACCGGGGTGAACCAGGATCCGGTTATTTTGGTATCGGGAAATGTCAGGAGGGTCTGTCTTTCGCTAACCATGGACCTCGTGCCGGTGTGGGCGCTGTCCATCCCCCGGTATAAATAGTCGGGCAGAAAATGGATGGCTTCGGTGTTTGTCGGATAGATATCCAGGTTGCTTCCCAATAAAAAATCTATTCCCATCTCCGACCAGTATGCGTGCTGTTTGTCCAGGTATTCGTGAATCATGCTTCGGTAGCTCATGCCCTGCGGATGGCCGGCAGAACTGTTCACCAGGAGAACATTCCCGTATTGAAGCGGTTCATGGGTATTGTCTTCGATGATCCTGGCCGCGCGCGTTGTACAGTTGTCCGTATGAAAATGATACTGGTAATAACGGTTTTCCTCCAGCGTGTTTTTTCTCAGGGATTCATACAGCTGATTTTTTTCGGAACAATCCAGGTTCAGCACCTGTGCGACGACCGACCGGTGGCCATACTGGTATTCCTGCATGAAATCATGATAGGTTGACACGGAAACGGAATAGAGCATGATGCCGCGCATAAAGCGCAGGTAAAACAACGGATCCGTATCATCGAAAGTGCCGTAGTTATAGACAATATCCATTCCTCTTTTGAGATCCTGGACGCGGATGGCGGTATGGCCGAAAAGAGCATCGAGGTCGGTGCCCGGACCGACCGTCAGCAGGCTGATCTGCATGGAGCAGGAATCGGTTTGCGTCTGTGCAGTGGACAGGAGACTGCAGATAAAAAGTATACAGACGATGGCGGTCCGCTTCATCAGCATTTTATTTTTGAAAGAAGAATGGGCCTTTTTTAGCGGCTGTAATTGGGCGATTCACGGGTGATTTCAATGTCGTGTGCATGGCTTTCCTGCATGCTGGCATTGGTAATTTTTATGAATTGAGCCGCCTGCAGGGCGGAAATATTTTTTGCCCCGCAGTAGCCCATGCCGGCTCTCAAACCACCGACATATTGTTGAACCACTTCACTCAGATTTCCTGTAAATGCCACCCGGCCCTCAATGCCTTCGGGCACCAGTTTTTTTATGCCGTCTTCCACATCCTGGAAATAACGGTCGCTGCTGCCCTGGGTCATGGCACCCAGGGATCCCATGCCCCGGTATTGTTTGAATTTTCTTCCCTCATAAATAATGGTATCGCCCGGACTTTCTTCTGTTCCCGCAAATACATTACCCATCATGACCACATTGGCACCGGATGCGAGGGCCTTTACGAGATCGCCCGTATAACGGATACCACCATCCGCAATCAGCGGAATGCCCAGCGGTTTCAGCACGGAAGCCGCTTCCATGATGGCAGTAATTTGCGGGACGCCCGCACCCGTAACGATACGGGTGGTACAAATAGATCCCGGTCCGACGCCGACCTTTACGGCATCAGCGCCAGCCGCGGCCAGGGCTTTTGCTCCGGCAGCCGTTCCGACATTGCCCGCGATAACCTGTAATTTGGGGAAATTCTTTTTTACTTTTTTCAATGCGTCTATCACTCCTGTATTATGACCGTGTGCGCTGTCGAGGCAGGCAACGTCCACGCCGATTTGCAGGAGTGCTGCTGCACGGTCCATCAGATCCAGTGTGATCCCCAGTGCCGCACCCACACGCAATCTCCCGAAATCATCTTTGGCTGCATTGGGAAAACTGGAAAGCTGCAGGATATCCCGGTAGGTGATTAGTCCGATGAGTTTTCCGGATTTATTTACTACGGGGAGTTTTTCAACTTTATGTTTGCGTAAAATAGCTTCAGCCATTTTCAGATCGGTTCCTTCCGGCGCCACAACGAGATTATCCTTTGTCATTACCTCGAGGATTTTTCTTTTCCTGTCCTCTTCAAAACGAAGGTCGCGGTTGGTGAGAATGCCCACGAGTTTCTGGCGATCGTCAATGATGGGGATGCCTCCGATTTTATTTTCCTTCATAAGGGTGAGGGCGTCGCCAATCGTCGCATGGGGATGCAGGGTGATCGGATCGATGATGAGCCCGCTTTCACTTCGTTTTACCTTCCTCACCTGTTCAACCTGTTTGTCCAGGGGCATGTTCTTATGCAGGATGCCCATACCGCCTTCCCTTGCCAGGGCGATGGCCAGGGTCGCTTCGGTTACCGTATCCATGGCTGCCGAAAGCATCGGAATATTTAAGCTGATTTTTTTTGTCAGGCTGGTCCGGATATCCGTTTCCCTCGGAAGAACTGCAGAATAGGCGGGCAGTAATAAGACGTCGTCAAATGTCAGGCCGTCACCGAAAAATTTGGGGGGAAGTTTGGTTGAAGAGGAATTTATTCTTGCCATGTGCAAAGATACTGCAAGGGATAAATTGCTCCCAAATTCAATTTATTCGTTGGCGGTTGACGGTTGGCGGTTGATGGTTGGCGGTTTATGGTTGGCGGTTGATGGTTGGCGGTTGATGGTTGGCGGTTGGCGGTTTATGGAGGATGGTTTATGGTTTATGGTGGTTGGTTTATGGTTTTTGAATGACGGATTACAGATGAAGGATGACGGACAGAAAAATTCCCGAATTCCCGAATACCCGAATTCCCTCAGGCTTTCAGTCTGTAAATTCTTCCCGGCATACTACAAATCAGGTCCCTCATCTCGAGTTCCAGTAAAGCCCCTGCATTCCGGCTGTTTGGAAATCCTGTAGTTGCATTGATCACGTCAATATGCATTTGTTCTCTTTCCTTTAGAAGGTCCATAATACGCTGTTCCACTTCAGTAAGGTTGATGAATAAATCACCCTGGATCTTTTCGCGCGCCTCTTTCCTTTCTTCCCAACCCATCCCCTTTACAAGGTCGAGTGCATTTTCCAGCAGGGTGGCCTGGTTGTTTCGGATCAGCCAGTTGCAACCCGCACTTTTGAAATCGGTTGTTCTTCCGGGGAAAGCAAAAACTTCTTTATGATATCCATTGGCGAGATCGGCCGTAATCATGCTGCCGCCCTTCACTGCGGTTTCCATCACCAGGGTGCAATCGCTGATACCGGCCACGATGCGGTTCCGGACAGGGAAATGATGTTTGTCCGCCTTGACATGGCTGATATATTCGGTGATCAGGCCGCCCTGCCCGAGCATCTGTTTTGACAGTTGTCCGTGTTCCGGCGGATACAGGGACGCCAGTCCGTGGGCCAGTACGGCAACAGTTGACAATCCCTGTTTCAAAGCCGATTTATGCGCAATGGCATCGATGCCGAAAGCCAGGCCGCTGATGATCATTACGTCGTATGGAACCAGGTCCTGGATGATTTTTTCAGTAATCTGTTTTCCATATTCTGAATTCCGCCGCGTGCCCACGATCGAAATGACGCGGGCCGCGTTGAGATTTGCATTTCCTTTATAAAAAAGAAGAACGGGCGCGTCGTAGGCCAGTAAAAGTCTTTGCGGATATTCCGGATCCCGGAAGCTGATTGCGCGAACACCATATCGTTGAAGAAAGGCGATCTCTTTTTCCGATGCATTGAAATCCCTGAATGATTTTATGGAACGGGCTCTTATTTTTCCGATGCCCTCGATTTTTTCCAACACAGATATCGAGGATGTAAAAACGGCTTCTGCCGAGCCGAAATGTTGGAGCAGGGTCCTTGCGTGAATGGGTCCAACCAGTGGAACCCTTGTCAGGCTGATCAGGTGAAGCAGGTCGGGATGCAAATAATTTTTTACCAAACCTATTGCGGGCAGGAGAATTTAACATGTGGGAATCACGTGAAAACTGGCCGTTTTATACTGGTGCTATGAGTTGGTTTATGGATTATGAATTATGGATTATGTTTCGTGGATCGTGTATGGTATATGGTTTATAGTGAGCCGGGTATCGATATTCGATAAAAGTTGTACGATAAGTGACACACGATAAACGAAATACCATAAACCATAAACCATATACCATACACGATCCACGATAATCGAAAAATCACATCTACTGCGTTTTTACAACCTTCAATTCCGTACGCCTGTTTTGTGCCCGGCCGGCTTCTGTACTATTCGGGCTTACGGGTTGTGTATCGCCATATCCTTTAAAGGATAGGCGCCGGGGATCAACGCTTTTCGATTTTAAATAATTTACGACGGACTTTGCCCGGTTTTGAGAGAGCAGAAGATTGTCTGCCGGTTTACCCACATTATCAGTATACCCGTTTATCTGGACCGATACGAGCGGATTTTCTTTTAGCAATTTAACCACGTCGTCCAGTTCGATTTGCGAAGCGGGTTTGAGATCATACATATTGACGTCGAAAAAAATATTTTTTAAAATCACACTGGCGTTGGCTTCAATGGGCTGGAGCGGAATATCCATCTGGTATACGGAATCTGCAGAAGAATTCGACAGCGTGAAATTTTCCGAAAAAAACAAATAGCCCTTCCGGTTCACATTAAATGCATAATCGTTTCCCATGGGAAGGGTTGTAAGATAATTTCCTGTTTCGTCGGTTTGCAGTTTGCTGACGATTCGTTTGTTTTTGAGATCGCCCAATTCTACGGAAGAAGGAAGTCCCTTACCTGTTTTCTTATCGTATACTTTTCCTTTTACCCAGATGGTTCTTGCGGGCCGGAGGTCAAGACGCAATTCGAACGTATAGAGATCGAGCTGACCACGGGTATCCGCCCGGTCGCTTGCATAATACGCGGTTTTTCCGTCGGCGGCTACAAACAGGCTGCCTTCATTTTCAATGGTATTGATGGGATAACCGAGGTTTTCAGGAATGCCCCATTCGCCACTGGCCGTTCTGCGCACTACGAAAAGATCATCGCCTCCATAACCGGGTAATCCGTTTGAAGTAAAATACAGGGAATTGTTGTCGGCATGGATAAAGGGCGCACTTTCATCCCCGGCCGTGTTAATTGAGGGCCCCATATTTTCCGGAGCGGACCAGCGGCCATTTTCTGTTCGGTGGCTTACATAGATATCATTGCCGCCGAAACCACCCGGCCGGTTGCTGGTAAAATATAAATCTCTTTTATCGGGTGAAAGAGAGGGCGCCGATTCCCAGAATTCGGTATTAAAATTTGGACCCATATTTTCGGGTGTGCTCCACCCATCGGGCGTGAGATAAGAAATAAACAAATCGCAGCTTCCGAATCCATTCTGAAAATTACATCCGGTAAAAATCAGCCATTGTCCGTCCTGGGAAATATTTAACGCGCCTTCATTGTTGTTGGTGTTGATATTTCCCAACAGGGCCTTTGCGGTTGTCCAGCCATTGGGTTTACGATCCGACTGATAAAAATCTTCGTTGGTTCCGTGCACCCTTCTCGTAAAGACCAGATGATTTCCATCGAGACTGATGGTAGGGAAATATTCCGGAACCGATGTGTTGATACTGTCCCCCATATTCTGCGGCTCAAATTTATAGTCTGAAGGATTTTTTTTTGCCGCATAATCGATTGCGAACTGGTAAGTTTTCGCCCGGTAAGCAGCGGACCGGATGGAGGACTCATGGAGGTTGGGAATAGATTTGAAAGCATTCACGGCATCCAGTGCTTCCTGAAATTTTCCGAGCCCGGCCAGATTTATCGAATAGGAGAGATTATAGTCAATGAAATAAACGCTGTCGATCGATTTGGCTATTTTGTAATTGTCCACCGCCGCCTGATAATTTTTTAGTTCACTATACATCCCTGCCATGGAAAGGTATGCGTCTTCATACCGGTTGTCGATGGACACGGCCTGTTTGAGCGATTCAATACCTTCCTGAAATTTATCATCGGCTCCCTGAACCTGAGACCGGTTATAATATAGTACTGCCTTCTTATCTACTTTGGCGGGATCGTACTGTGCCTCTGCCCGGACGATCAGCAGAATAAAAAACAGCGTGCAGGAAAATTTCATGGGAATCATTGACGTAAAGATAAATAATAACAAGTATGGGAGAGAGAAGTATGGGAGTATGGGAGTATGGGAGTATGGGAATGTCCGCCAACCGCCAACGGTCATCTGTCATCTTCTCACGGAACATGAATATATTTATGAAGCTGTAATGAAAACTCCCATTGGGGATTTGACAAAATATAATCAACGATCAGCGGCACAACGGTTTCTCTTTTGCTCCATTCAGGCTGTAAAAAAAGTTTGCAGCCGGGCTTTACTTTTTCCGCAAATGATTCCGCCCATGAAAAATCAGAAGGATGATAAATCACCACTTTCAATTCATCGGCTTTTTCAACAGGTCCGGAAAGGGGCTGTTTGAATTTCTTTGGCGAAAAACAGATCCAGTCCCACTCGCCGCTGAGCGGATACGCGCCGGAGGTTTCAATATGGGTTTGAAAACCGGCCTTGTGTAATTCACGGGTGAGGGGCAGACAGTCGTGCATCAGGGGTTCACCGCCGGTCACGACGGCTATTCTGCAGGGGAATTTTTTTGCTGTATCCACCATTTCTGAAACCGGATGTAAGAGATGTGCAGACGCATCCCAGCTTTCTTTTACGTCGCACCATACGCATCCCACGTCACAACCGCCGAGGCGAATAAAGTAAGCCGCTTTTCCCTGATGAAATCCTTCACCCTGGATAGTATAAAAAGCTTCCACCAGGGGCAGGGACATACTGGATATGGGGAGTGTTTTTGTTGGCATATTCAATACTTGCGTTTCAGGGCAGTAAATGTGTTTTTCATGAGCGCGGCAATGGTCATCGGTCCGACGCCGCCCGGTACGGGTGTAATAAAACTGCATTTGGGAGAGACTTCCGCAAACGCCACATCGCCTTTGAGCGCGTAACCACTTTTTTTTGAAGCGTCTGCTATGCGCGTGATGCCCACGTCAATAACCACCGCACCTTCCTTGACCATGGCGGCTTTTACGAATTCGGGTTTTCCCAGGGCAGCCACGATAATATCTGCTTCCGCACAGATTTCGTTTAGGTTATGCGTATGGGAATGACAAAGCGTAACCGTACAATTACCCGGGTTGGCATTCGCGCTCAGCAGGATACTCATAGGCCTGCCCACGATATTGCTTCGGCCGATAACTGCAGCCTGTTTACCCGCAGTATTGATTTTATAATATTCTAATAAGAGCATGATGCCATGGGGTGTTGCAGAAATAAAACTCGGTTTTCCGAGCACCAGTTTTCCAACATTGACAGGATGGAATCCATCCACATCCTTTGTTGGATCGATGGCGAGAATGATTCTTTCATCCGAAATGTGTTTGGGCAGGGGAAGCTGGACCAGGATTCCGTCGACATCCATATCCCTATTCAGATCGTCAATCACCGAGAGCAGCCTGGATTCGCTGACCGAGTCCTCGAGCCGGAGCAGGGTTGATTTAAAACCGATTTCGGCACAGGTTTTTACTTTTGCTGCCACATAGGTTTCACTCGCACCATGGTTGCCAACAAGCACGGCCGCGAGATGCGGGATTTTTTTTCCTTCCGTCAGCAGGGCAGCGACATCCAGTGTAAGCCTTTCTTTTATGGTACGGGAAACGAGCTGGCCATCTAAAATTTGCATCGTGCAAAGGTAATCCATTTTAACGCTTAACGCTTAACGCTTAACGCCTAACGCCTATCGCGTAACCATTGGATATGGTGGACACTCTTTCTTTAAATATTCCAATGGTACGTACAGCGAACTACAAATTCTTGAATTAAGTATTTTCTAAAATCATTCATGAATGACTAGTCGTTAAGCGTTAGGCGTTACGTGTTAATACCTCCAATCGAGCGTCTTTTAACGTTTTTTTCTTTTTCGCTCCTTAATAAATTGCAATCATTCTGAAGTATATGGTGCGTATGATGAAGGTATCGTGTTGGTTGTTGTATTGTCTGAATGGAATGGGTCAGCCTGTTCACCTGCCATCAGAAAATGGATATATAAAAGCGGGCGCGTATAGTGAGCATTTTGTCGATGCTTTTTCCTTTACTTCCAATCCGGCCTGTCTGGGTGGTATAAAAGATTTTTTGAGTGGCGTATTGCTGGAGAGAAAATGGATGCTGAAGGAATTGGATAACTATGAAATGGCCGTTGCCTGTCCGATGGGAAAAGGCGCATTGGGTTTTACGCTGCAACGCAGTGGGGATGCGGATTTCAATGAACAGGCCCTGGAACTGGCTTATGGGAAAAATCTGGGGCGGCTGGATTTGGGGATCCGGTTTGATTATCTCCGGGACCAGGCCGCGGGATATCCCGATGTCGGTTTTGGTTCGTCGGGGCTGGGAATCCGTTTTCATGTTTCAGAGAAATTGATTACGGGATGGGAGATTGGTTTACCGGTATTTGGAAAAGCCGGTAAAACGAATACTGAAAGGGCTCCGCAGTTTTTCCGTATGGGGTTTGGATATGAGTTGAGAACGGATTTATATATGGCGCTGCAGGTAGAAAAAACAGGCGGTTTGCCCATGACCGTCCTGCCTTCCCTGGAATACCGTTATGGTGAACAGTTCTTTTTTTCTTTCGGAATAAGTAGTTATGCAGGGTCGGTTTATTTCAAAACCGGATGGAAGAAAAACCGGCTCTGCATTCAGATATATTCTCAATATGAACCTGTACTTGGCTTTAGTCCGGGACTCGTGCTCCTTTGGGAGAGGAAAAACAAAAGGGCATGATCATCCGGAAATATATTCCTGCTGCATTTTTGTTTTTGATTTTTTTTATGAAGGGACGAGCCCAGTCTGCCGAAATCCCTGAATACAGGAAAGAACAATTAGAAATCCAGGCGGAAAAAAAAGATGCAGAACCCGAAGACGATTCCTACGAACTGGATCTGGAGCAATTCAGCAAACATCCACTGAACCTGAATGCGGCTTCAGAAGAGGAACTCATGGAACTTCATTTACTGGATGCTCTTCAGATCAGGAATTTTATGGCCTACAGAAAATTACTGGGTGCCCTGCTGAGCATACATGAACTGCAGGCTGTGCCGGGATGGAATATTGAAACCATCCGCAAACTGCTTCCATATATCCTGATTGGGAGGGATGAGTCCGTGTATTCGGCATTAAGGGAAAGATGGACGGGCGGCGACGCGGCTTTTTTAATCCGCGCTTCGCAGGTAATGGAAAAATCGAAGGGATTTGAAAAACCGTTAAATCCGGATGCCTCTTATTATAAAGGAAGTGCGCAGAGAATATTTTTCCGGTATACATACAATTATAAACAGTTGTTATCTTATGGTTTTACCGGAGACAAGGATGCCGGGGAACCTTTTTTCAGAAGCGCACAGCGATATGGATTTGATTTCTATTCATTTCATTTTTTCCTTCGGCAACAGGGTATTATTCAGGCGCTGGCGATTGGAGATTTTACAGTGAACCTGGGCCAGGGTCTGATTCAGTGGCAAACGATTGCATTTACAAAAAGCAGCGAAGCACTTGCGATCAAGCGGGAAGCAGCTTGTTTAAGACCCTATCATTCTGCAGGTGAATTTAATTTTCACCGGGGAGCGGGAATCAGTTTACAAAAGGGAAAATGGGAAACGACTTTATTTATTTCTTTGCAAAAAATCAGTAGTAACCTCGAGGGGGACACAACAGGAAGAGAAGACCTGTTCAGCTCTTTTCAAAATAGCGGCTATCACCGGACCGCTGCTGAAATCGCTGACCGAAATGATACAAGGCAATTTTCTGCGGGTGGCAATATCCGTTATTCAGGCAGCCGGTTTTTGATCGGCTTCAATTATATATATTTTCAATTCAGCCGCCCGTTTCAAAAAAGAGATGTTCCTTATAATCTGTATAGTCTCAAGGGGACACAACTCACGGATTGCAGTGTCGATTATAACTATACTATGGGAAACATGCATGTTTTCGGTGAACTCGCTGCGGACCAGTGGCGGAGGCTGGCCTTTGTGCAGGGAGCCCTGGTCAGCCTGAGTGAAAATCTGGATATGAGTTTTCTCTACAGAAATATTTCACCGGCCTTTCAATCCTTGTATAGTGATGCATTTACAGAAAACACGGTTCCTAATAATGAGCAGGGTTTTTATACAGGGGTTAGTTTCAGACCCGGGACCGGCTGGAGGGTCAGTATATATTATGATGTATTTATTTTCCCCTGGTTGAAATACCGGGTGGATGGTCCTTCGGGCGGAAGAGATATTCTCTTTCAAACTTTGTATCAGCCAAATAAATCATGGCATTTCACTTCATTGTACAAGACTGAAATGAAAACCGGAAACGCCGGTGATTCGAATTCCGGGACCCATGGACTTGTGACACCAGTAAAACAAAGGTGGAGGTTAGATACGGACTATCTCATTTCCAGGTCTCTCCGTTTCGATGGCAGGATGGAATTCGTTTGGATAAAGCAGTCCGGACTTCCACTGCGGCGCGGCTTTCTGGGAACCGCGGGTTTTAATTTCAGAAAATCCGGCTGGTCCGGAAATCTGGGCTGCACGATTTTTGAAACGGATGATTATGACACGCGCCTGTATACTTACGAACCGGATTTATTATATAATTTTTCTTTACCCGGTTATTATGGAAACGGGCTTCATTATTTTGTGAACCTGCGGGGTGATTTGATTCGTCAGCGCCCGCATGCCGGAAAACATTTCCGCCTTTCGGGCTGGATTAAATGGGGACAAACTTTTTACCCGGGGTCTGTTTCCATCGGGAGCGGATTGGATAGAATTCCGGGTAACCGCAAATCTGAATTGAAGGTCCAGATTTTGGTTCAGTGGCAATAGGCATACAGTTTCGCAGCGATTTACCATATATGAAGGGGAGGTGTTATTTTTGCCAAAATCATTACCGATGCCCGATCAGCCAAATCAGTTAAATATAGAAATCAGCGAAGAAGTGGCCGAAGGTGAATATGCTAATCTGGCGATTATCACCCATTCCCATGCTGAATTTGTAATTGATTTTGTGAATGTGATGCCGGGAACTCCAAAAAGCAAGGTCAAGTCCCGAATTATTTTTACTCCCCAACACGCCAAACGTTTTATGAAGGCGCTGACCGAAAATATTCTTCGCTTCGAAGGAACAAACGGGAAAATCCAGGACTTAGAGGAAGTGGCCCTTCCCATGAACTTCGGCGGACCTACCGCACAGGCATAACGGCTCAAATTAACTTGTCCCCCGTCAATATATTCATTTTTGGAATATATTATCTTTCGCAGAAATTGCAAAAATTCAATTGTATTATCTTATAAACTAATAGATATATTTTTATCTAATACGTTAATCGTTCATTTCAAAATTCAATCCCACAGCTGATTTATTTAATGGTTTTTTAATAAACCGGTAATTTTTTATCAATTTATTTAACAGTTTGGAAATCTCTTCGAAAGTTTAAATATGAGATTTTTTTGGGCTCCGGAGGGTGATTTTTGAGATACCATAATTATGTAAACTATAATCGATTGATAAATACCTATTTATAATAGTTATGAAATTCAGATCGTTTTTAAGCCTTGCAGCGAAAATTGATTTGATATTGTCTAATTATGAAAAGGGGGATATTTAACATTTTTTTTTGTTGGATATAAAACTTCCCTATTTTGCACGATCTAAATTCAAAATTCACA
>Ga0209863_10000230_pt1 | contig 34513 bp, 23 predicted proteins | sample OrgsoiDNA2013046_FD_185796 | JGI IMG/M metagenome (GOLD analysis project Ga0209863, IMG submission 185796) | Permafrost soil microbial communities from the Arctic, to analyse light accelerated degradation of dissolved organic matter (DOM) -... | ecosystem: Environmental > Terrestrial > Soil >...
ATAAGCGGAACAGGGTCGCGTCCTCACTTCGAAGCGGTAAAACCCATATGATCGGGGTGATCATCCCCAGTGCGGAAATAAATTTTTTTGGATCCGTTGTCCATGGCATTGAGACGATTGCCAATGCCAACGGATATAACGTTCTCATCTATCAGTCCAATGAATCTTACGAACATGAAGTGAAGGGTATTGAAACCCTACTGGCCGCTCGCGTTGACGGAATACTAGTTTCCATAGCCAAGGAAACGGTGGACTATACCCATTTTACAGACGTGGTCAAAAGAGGGCTGCCGATTGTATTTTTCGACCGGGGAAACGATAACATGGGAATCCCTTCCGTAGTGATTGACGATTACAAAGGCGCTTTTATTGCCACCGAAAGACTAATCAAACAGGGATACCAGCGGATTGCCCATATATCAGGACCGCAACACGTGAAGGTCTTTTATGACCGGTTGAAGGGTTATATGGCCGCCCTTCAGATCAACAACCTGCCCTTTGACCAGAACCTGGTCTTCAAGGGAAATATATCTATTGAATCTGGAAAAAATGCGGCAAACTATTTTCTTTCCCTTCCCCAAATACCGGACGCCGTATTTGCAGCGGAAGATTTCTGCGCATTGGGTTTAATGAAGACAATCAAGGAACATGGCCTGAACATCCCTGACGAATTTGGCATTATCGGATTTGCTAATGAACTTTTCAGCGAACATACGACGCCGTCTTTATCAACAATTGATCAGCAAACCGTATTGATGGGCAAAGAAGCTTTCAAGTTGATCCTTCAACTGGTAGAACGAAAGGACCCGGGTGTTGTCGTTCAGAGTAAGATCGTACTGGAGCCCATTCCCATCTTTCGGGAATCTTCAGAAAGAAAATTCAACAATGGGTCAGGTGATTAAGCATGCCAGATAAATTATTTTTCATCATGTTAACCGGTCACGTCAGATATCGCGGGTTTTTCTATCTCGCCGCTCTCCTGTTGATCCTGGCTTGTAAAAAGAGCGGGCATGATATGAGCACGCCACCTCCCGTTATCCCTCCGGACACCATTCCGGTCAGCAAACCGGTCCCATCGGGATTTGCCAAAGGCGCGGATATCAGCTGGCTTACGCAGATGGAATCTTCAGGAATTTCATTTTATGATAGTACCGGTAAAAAAATGGATTGTATGCTGATCCTGAAAGGTCTTGGCATCAATTCGATCCGCCTGAGAGCCTGGGTGAATCCGTCCGACGGATGGTGTAACACCGCGGATCTGGTATCCAAGGCCCTGCGTGCGAAAAACCTGGGCTTTAAGATCATGATTGATTTTCATTATAGCGATGTGTGGGCAGATCCGGGTCACCAGTCAAAACCTTCCTCATGGACAAACCTTGATTTTACTTCACTGACCGATACGGTATATAGTTATACCCGGCATGTTATAGATACTTTAAAAGCAAATGGGATAACTCCGGTATGGGTACAGATCGGTAACGAAACCAACGATGGCATGTTATGGGAGGATGGAAGGGCTTCTACCAACATGAAACAATTCGCTGGCCTGATCAATTCCGGCTACCAGGCTGTAAAATCTGTGAACGACTCTATCCGGGTAATCGTCCATATATCTAACGGTTACGATAATACGCTTTTTCGATGGGTATTTGACGGTCTCCATTCCAATGGAGCAAAATGGGATATCATCGGCATGTCGCTTTATCCCTCCACGAGCAACTGGCAAACGCTGGATGCACAGTGCCTTTCCAATATGAATGACATGGTAACGCGATATGGTACACCGGTCATGATTTCTGAAATCGGGATGGATGTCAATGCGCCATCTGCATGCAGATCATTTATTGCGGACATCATTCAGAAGACAAATTCTGTATCCGGCGGAAACGGACTGGGCGTGTTTTACTGGGAGCCCGAAAGCTATAACTGGGAGGGCTATTCACTTGGGGCATTTGATAATAGCGGAAAACCCACCGTTGCACTCTATGGTTTTTCCGATCAGTAAAATATCCTTTGGCGTTCGGGCCGCAAAAAATAAGAAACCATACTACCTATATTTTAATAAATTATTCTTATGCAAAAATTCAATATTCATGTTTTTGCCTATCTGGTTTTTTTTGTTTTTGCCTTATCATTTTGTTCTGCGCAAACCATCGTACGTAAAAAAATAAATATTGACGAAAATTGGAAGTTTCATTTCGGTAACGCGGCAGACCCGGGAAAAGATTTCAATTACGGCATAGTTAATATTTTTTCGAAGTCGGGCGGGGCCTGGGGAACCGCGATTGATCCAAGATTTAATGACAGCCTTTGGAGAACACTTAACCTTCCTCACGACTGGGCCGTGGAATTACCTTTTGTCCAGTCAAATAATATGGATGTTGAAACCCACGGTTACAAACCGGTGGGCGGACTATTTCCGGAAACCAGCATCGGATGGTATCGTAAACATTTTATCGTTGCCCGGGCAGATTCCGGGGGCCGTTTTCAAATTCAGTTTGACGGAATTTTCAGGAACGCAACAATCTGGATAAATGGTTTTTACGCCGGCAATAATGTAAGTGGATATATCGGAGCTGCATTTGATATAACAGATTTCATCAAATTTGACCGGGAGAATGTTTTGGTGGTGCGGGTGGATGCCACTCAGTACGAAGGTTGGTTTTATGAAGGAGCCGGCATTTACCGGCACGCCTGGTTAAACCAGTATGACAACCTCCATATTACAGATGGTGGTTTGTTTGTTCATTCTGAATCGCAAGGCAGGAATACTATCGTAACGGTTGAAACGACAATCGCCAATAAGAATCCGGCAAATGCAAATGGCACTGTTTATACATTTATAACTGACCGCGATGGAAAAAAAATAGCGCAAACAAAGGAACAACCACTTTCTTTAGCAGTGAATGAGGAAGGAAAGGTCACGCAAAAAATGACTGTCACTGATCCGAGAATATGGTCGCTGGAAGATCCTTATTTATACCGGGTCGTATCGGTGGTATCATCGGCCGGCAGAGCAGTCGATACGGTGGGTTGCCGGTTTGGTATACGCACACTGCGTTTTGATGCCGCTCAGGGATTTTTTCTGAATGGAAAACATGTGGAAATTCAGGGGACCAATAACCATCAGGATCATGCGGGACTGGGAAGCGCAATGCCCGATTACCTGCAATATTACCGCATCAGGCTATTAAAAAATATGGGAGTCAATGCATGCAGAACCAGTCATAATCCGCCAACTCCGGAATTCCTGGATGCCTGCGACAGCCTCGGAATGCTTGTATTGGATGAGAACCGCTCATTAAACAGCAGCCCGGAAAATATGAGTCAGTTTGAGCGGATGATCCTGCGGGACCGGAATCATCCCAGCATATTTCTGTGGTCGATAGGAAACGAGGAAGGATGGATACAAACAAATAATCTGGGTAAACGCATCGCACAAACGCTACTGGCGAAGCAAAAAGAACTGGATCCCACAAGAATAAGTACCTATGCTGCAGACATACCCAATGTCTTCCCCGGAGTGAATGAAGTAATACCCGTCCGCGGATTTAACTACAGGCAGAACGGGGCAGCGGATTATCACCGGGATCACCCCACGCAACCCATACTGGGCACAGAAATGGGAAGTACGGTTACCACTAGAGGCGTTTATACAAAAGACAGTATCAGGGGATACGTGCCAGATGAAGACATGACTGCACCCTGGTGGGCCAGCACGGCGGAGGCCTGGTGGGTATTGGCGGCTAAAAATCCGTACTGGATGGGAGGATTCATATGGACTGGATTCGATTACCGGGGAGAACCTACCCCCTTTCACTGGCCAAATATCAATTCTCATTTTGGCGTGATGGACATGTGCGGCTTCCCAAAAAACATATATTATTATTATCAATCCTGGTGGACCGATAAGGACGTTCTGCATATCTCGCCTCACTGGAACTGGAAAAATAAAAGAGCCCAGCCCATCGATGTCTGGGTGAATACCAACTCAGACAATGTAGAATTATTTCTGAATGGAAAGAGCCTGGGCAAAAAGGATATGCCCCGCAACAGTCATTTAAACTGGGAGGTAAATTATGAGCCTGGAACACTCTCGGCCATTGCATTTAAGAATGGAAAAAAATTAACGGCAAAAGTGGAAACTACGGGACTGCCCGAAGAAGTGGTGCTTACCCCTTATAAAACGACGATGCTTGCGGATGGGAAAGATCTGTCGGTCATCAACATCAGCGTTGTTGACAAAGAAGGCCGTGAAGTGCCTGATGCGGATAATATGATCCGGTTTTCTATTTCAGGTGATGGAAAAATCATCGGAGTGGGGAATGGAGATCCAAGCAGTCACGAGCCCGATAAATGCATCGAGGGAGCCTGGCAAAGAAGTCTGTTCAATGGCAAATGCCAGGTCATTGTTCAGTCGGACAAGAATAGCGGGTCGATAAAATTTGAGGCGCGGGCCGTTGGATTGTGGCCCGGTTCAACAGATATCATCACCGTTTCACCCGCCAGTGCAGCCGTTATCAGCACGGATAAAAATTATGAATTGAAAGGCGATGGCGCCAGCGCACGTCAAACAACAAAAATGCTGGGCGCTGATATTTCCTTTTTACCACAGCTGGAAGACAGGGGAATGAAATTTTCCGATAACGGCTCACAGAAAGATCCCATACTTATTTTAAAGGATCACGGATTTAATTATGTAAGGCTCAGAATTTTTAATGATCCGGCAAGAGACAGCGGCTATTCTCCCCATAAAGGTTTCTGTGACCTGGAGCATACCAAACAAATGGCAAAAAGGGTGAAGGACGCAAAGATGAAATTGTTGCTTGATTTTCATTACAGCGATTACTGGGCCGATCCGGGTAAACAATTCAAACCCGCTGCCTGGCGCAATTTGTCATTTGAAGAACTTAAGAAGGCGCTGTATGATTATACAAAAAAGGTAATGCAGGAATTAAAGGACCAGGGTACCGAACCGGATATGGTACAAGTGGGTAATGAGATCAATCACGGAATGGTGTGGCCCGAAGGAAGCATCAGCCATCCGGATAGTCTGGCCCAACTTATTTCTGCAGGAATTGCCGCGGTCAAATCCGTGGATCCTACCGTCGTGATCATGCTTCACATTGCCCTGGGCGGTCAGCATGATGAGTCTGCCTTTTTTATTGACCAGATGCTCGCGCGGAAAGTCCATTTTGATGTGATTGGCTTTTCTTATTACCCCAAATGGCATGGAACTTTGGATGATCTTCGGGATAATTTAAATGATATCGCAAGAAGATATAATAAGGATGTGATTGTCGTGGAGTATTCATCCAGGAAAGAAGAAGTGAATAAAATTGTTTTTGAATTACCGGATGGAAGGGGGAAGGGAACCTGTATCTGGGAACCCCTGAGCACCTGGGAATCTTTTTTTGACAAGGACGGTAAATCCAATGACTTTTTAAAGATGTATGATTCAATAAATAAAAAATACCTTGCTGACAATTAGTCCCCTTGCCTGAGAAATATTACTTTCTCATATTACCTTTATTCTGAAATAAAAATAATGAACTACATCGGAAACCCCGAACCGCAAGAAACAATTGAATTATTCTGATCTTAATATGTTAACCGGATTTTTAAGGGAAGCTTTAATAATCTGATGACTCACCGTTAATAATGTAATAAATAATAAACCCAGGGCAGGGACGACAAATAAGGTCCATGAAATTTCTGTATGCGAAGGATAGTTTTGCAACCATCTGTTCATCAAATAGTAACTAACCGGCGAAGCGATTCCTAAGGATAGAATCGCCAGCAGCACGAAGTCCTTAGCCAAAAGGGTCCACAGCTTAAACACAGTTGAACCCAGCACTTTTCGAATACCTATTTCCTTTAACCGTTGATCAGCTACTATGACGGCGAGTCCGAAAATGCCGAGACAGGATATAAAAACAGCCAGTATGGCGAAAAAGCTGGACAGTTTACCCGTCCGTTCTTCATCTTGAAACTTCTTCCCATATTCCTGATCCACAAACTGATAGTCAAAGGGAACTTCCGGATTGTATTTGCCAAAAACTTTTTTGATTTCGCTCAATGATTTTGAAATATCTTTCCCCTTATTTAATCGAATCGTCAGAATGACACTATAGCCCCCGGCCATCGTATAAAAATAGGGATGCACAGGCTGATAGGGAGATTCGAATATAATATCCTTGATTACGCCAATCACGGTATAGTACCTGCCCAGTCGTTCTATCTTCGTTCCTACCGAATTTTTTAAAGACATAAATCTGGCGGCGGCTTCATTGATAACGAATGCATTCGAATCTGACGCCATATTGTTCGAAAAATCACGCCCCTGTAAAATTTCCCATCCAATTGCTTTGCCATAATCAGGGCTTACGTTACTGATCGGAAAATCAACCTGCAGGTTGGGATCTTTTCCGGGCCAGTTGAAATGTCTATCATCCACATAAGACTCTGTCGTCGGACTGGTGGATTCAACAACCTGCTCCACAGCACCAGATTTCTTTAATTCATCCCTGAAAGTCGGGAAATGGTTGTGAATCTCCGTCGTTTCAAAAACTGTGACCAGGTTATTCGGATTATATCCTATTCGTTTACTGTCCCTTGCAAACTGCAGCTGTTTGAAAATCACCAGGGTGCTGATGATTAGGATGGTGGATACCATGAATTGCAAAACCACCAGCGATTTACGCTGCAGAATGGCCATCCGGCTGAAGCGGAATGTGCCTTTCAAAACCTTTACTGGTTTAAATGATGAAAGATAAAGTGCCGGATATAGACCTGCTATGAGTCCGGTGAAAAAACAAAAAACCAGACTGGTCATCCAAAACATTGGAGCGTTCCATAAAATGTGCAGGTCCTTACCCGCTATCCCATTAAAAAATGGCAGGGACGCCATTACCAAAATCAGGGAAAACAGAAAGGCGAAAAAAACGAGCAGCATGGATTCAGCCATAAACTGAAAGAATAAATGCCGGCGAAGCGATCCGATGGTTTTACGGATCCCTATTTCTTTTGCCCGGCTTTGTGCATTGGCCGTACTCAGGTTCATGAAATTGATACAGGCCAGCAATAAAACAAAAACGCCGATAAGCCCAAACAGCCAGACATATTCTATACTTCCACCGGTATTCACACCGTTTTTAAACTCAGAAAATAGATGCCATTTATTCATCGGATGTAAAAACATTTCTGTTTTAAACGGATCAATTTCTCCTGTCTTCAGATTATTTTTTCTGATGTCCTTTATTTTCGCTGATATCTTATTGATATCTGCCTGGTCAGTCAGTTGTACATAGGTTAGAAAACTATTATTGCCCCAAGGATCGGGTATTTTAACATTGGGAAACATGGTGAGGTATAAATCCCAGGGAGCGATGAAGTATAAATGACTAAAATCGGAATTGGACGGTATATCTTTGTATACACCGGCAACCTTCACATCTGTTTTATTCTCCAAGCGGATGGTCTGATTGATCGGATACTCAACCCCGAATAAGTTCTTAGCAGTTGTTTCTGAAAGCAGAACCGAATTTAGATTGCTTAGACCATTTTGCGATCCGCTCACCATCTCCAGGCTGAGCATCCCAGGCATCCCGGAACTCACATAATTTCCTTCGACTGTAAGCTTTTTATCTCCGTATGTTAGTATATGGCCGGCCAGATAGGTTGACATGATCACCTGGCTGAAATCACTACCGTTTTGCTTACTAAGCAAATCCCCCAGATGATAAGGGTTCCAGAAAAGGGTTATTGTTTCGCCATTGGACACACCATTATGCATGACCTGGGCGATTCTATCATAATGTTTATGGTATTTGTTAAAGGATAGCTCGTCCCGGATCCAAAGTCCATCGAGCATGATTACGGCGAGCCCAATCGATAATCCAAGAATATAGATGCATGTAAATCCCCTATTCTTTTTTAGGTTCCGCCAGGCGATCTTTAAGTAATTCATGCTTTGGGCTTTAGGCAGCAACAATTTAAACTTTTTTAAAGTAAGAAAATGTAGATATTAAACCGGACAGGGGTTCTAAGTAAAAACCCCTATTACTGTGGAAGGTACCTTAAGGACGAGAGAAATTTGATAACCCTTTAACTTTCTGTTGTATAGTTAATCCGCACCACGGCATTAGCTTTATTAAGAATGATTAAGATCGCCATAATGATGACACTGGTACTATCCTTCTTAATAGGACATTCTCAATATGGTATTCTACTCTTTAGAAAGAAAAATCGAACTATCACCACATATCTTAAGGATTCCTATATAGCATTTCAACTGGAAAGCCACCAATGGATTGCTGGGACTATTACAAGAATACAAAACGATTCATTTTATTTAAAACCATTGGAAGTTATATACGGAATGTTCAATACTGATACCCTTGCGACAGAAATAATGGGCTTTGCCCTTTCAGATGTATACGCCATGCCCAAGAAAGGAGTCCAGGTCGATTACCGAAATGGAAGTTTCCAAATCTCAACGTCTGGTGGTCACGTTCATTGGTATTGGGTGAAAAGTGGTTGGATATTCCGTGTGTTAGGAATTGGGTATGCCGGGCTGGTCGTCTCTAATGGTCTTATCCAGAATAATTTGTCGCTCTCCGGTAGTAAATTAGGAATTGCTGCTACCCTGTTTTTATTTGGTGAACTTTTACATCTATCATATAAACCAACATTACGTTTGGGAAAAAAGTATAAATTAGAATGTATAACTGTTCAATAAGTGAAAACAGAAGCCCATAGCTATCTAATACCATGAAGGAGCTCAGGATTGTTTCAAAAACATTCTTACCTATTAAAGTCTTATAAAACACTATAGCCTAACAGGACCTCATAAAGTAAACCATAAGTTGGTAAACCAGAAAACTATTATGATCCCCTAATTTCTGATTGGGCGTTGAATATCTCCATTTTTCCTTCCGGTAAGAAACAGGTAGATTACTCCTGTCGTTATCCAAACGTCGGCGAAGTTGAATATCCCGGTCCTTAAACTCAGAATTCCCAGGTTCATGAAGTCGGTGACATGCCGGTCAAACAATAGTCGGTCGATGACATTCCCAATTCCACCCGCGAAAATCAGGGATAAAGCAAACAGTTTCCCAAAAGACATCCCCCTAGCCCTTCGAATCGCATAAAGCAGAAGCATGATCAGGAAGGTCAGAGGTATGATGCTCAAAAGCCAGAAACTGGCGGTCTTTGACAGTCCATCTGCAAAACTCATCGCCGCTCCTGTATTCTCAACATATTGAAGCCGGAAACTATCATGGAAATAGGAATACTCGGCCTTGTCCTTCAAGTGTTCTTTAGCCAGGTCCTTGGTTACCCTGTCCCAGCTGATCAGAGATAAAGAGCTAAAACAGAACAATGCGATTTTCAGCCACCTTTTGTTAAGAATCTTTCGTATTGAAAATCGATTCTTACTTTTCATATCCCCAATAATTTTAAATATAATTACACAGCGTCATACTCTTTCATTAAATATAACCAATAAAAGTATCCGCGCATACCCAAACGACGGTTCTCAAGTGCGAAATCGAATTGAAAGTATCACTACAAATTCATGGCAATCGTTTTCATTCTTTGCATCATTTTTCAAAATATGCTTGCAAATTGCATGCAAATAAAAAGCACCCGGAATTTTTTATCTCCTAAGTGCTTGATTTTCAGTGGACCCTGCTGGGCTTGAACCAGCGACCCTCTGATTATGAGTCAGATGCTCTAACCAGCTGAGCTAAGGGTCCCGCCTTTTCAGGCAGCTACAAAAATATAGATTTCGGATCAGGATTAAAATATTCTACGCCCATGCCGTTTAAATGCAGCAAATAAAACCATTTTGTGGTCAAACAAGTATTCAGTTTATTCGGTAACTTGTTCCTGCCTGCTAAACGCTTCTACATGCCATCGATTGCTTCCGCCAGAATTCAATACCTGCAAGGCAGGATTAGCCGGTTTGACGACCAACTGGCTTATAAAGAGTTATTTGCCAGTTTTTATCCCTCTCTTTTTCAGTTTGTTTCCGGAATTCTCAAATCCCGTCAGTCTGCTGAAGAAATTGTTTCCGATCTTTTCTTAAAGATCTGGGAGAAAAGGAAAACCCTGGAGGAAATTCATAATCTGCGCGTGTATTGCTTTGTATCTGCCCGTCACCTGAGTATCAATCAACTGGAAAAACAGAAAAGACAGCATTATACGAACATTGATGATTACAGGGGACGGCTCATTCACCCCGGTCCCGATCCGGAGCAATCGATGATCAGCGCCGAAATGCTGCGTCGCATACAGGGTGTAATTGAGGAATTACCCCCGCGTTGCAAAATGTCGTTCAAACTCGTAAAAGAATACGGTTTTAAATACAGGGAAGCCGCTGAAATACTCCAGGTTTCTGAAAAAACCATTGAAAACCAACTGTCCATCGCACTAAAAAAAATCAGCTCCGCGATTCACTTTGATATCGGACGAAGCATCCCTGTAATTGCGGGGATACATTGAGTTGACTGTTAGCGGTTGGCGGTTGACGGTTGACCGCCCAAATTTCCAAATTTCCAAATCTCCAAAATTTCAAATTTGCTCTTGGGGGTAACTGCCGGATCTCCTGTCCTAATAGCCTAACTCCCAACATGGAAAACGATCGCATCTGGAATTTAATCGCTAAGAAGCTGGCCGGCGAAGCCACCGCTGGTGATTTGAAGGAACTGGAATCGGTTCTGCGTCTGGATCCTGACCTGCATTATTCCCTGGAAGCCCTTCATGATATGTGGAAGAAGAAATCTGAACAAAAACCCGAAGAAGCTGAAATCGCTTTTCAAAGGCACATGGACCGGATGCAAACACTCGGCGTCGATATGGGCGCGCCTGAAATGGGTTCTTCATTGGACATATTTCCGGAACCCCCGCGTCGTTTTATGAACTGGAAAAGAATTGCCTTTGCTGTTTCCGGATTTTTGTTGCTTACCATCGGTTTTCATTTTTTAAGTATAAAGAGTCCGGCGTCTTCCCTTCCGCAAAAACAGGTATGGGAGGTCGTAACCCGGAACGGGAGCAAAACCAATCTCCTGCTTCCCGACGGAACCACCGTCTGGCTAAATGCCGGCAGCCGTCTCGTATATGATTCTTTATACGGAAGCCGCTTACGGGAGGTCACCCTGAGTGGCGAAGCTTATTTTGATGTCGTGAAGAATGCGAACAAACCATTCATCATCCACACCGGGAAAATAAATATCAGGGTCCTGGGAACGGTCTTTAATGTGAAGTCTTATCCCGGAGAAAAAACCATTGAGACCAGTCTGATCAAAGGCAGTATCGAGGTGACCTTCACATCCCTTCCTTCAAAAAAAATAATTCTTAAACCCAACCAGAAACTGGTGATCAATAAATCAGAAACGGTTTCAAATACCGCATCCAATCATGTCATCAGGGCTTCGATGCCTTTTATCAGCATTCAGCATCTGAAAAGGATCGGATCCGACAGCACCATCGCAGAAACCGGATGGATGCAAAACCGTCTTTACTTTAGTGATATGTCGTTCCATGATCTGCTGAAAAGTATGGAAAGAAAATATGGTGTTTCCTTTAAGTTGTCCGATGTCTCCCTGGATACGATTCACTTTACCGGGAGTTTTCAGAATGAAACCGTCCCGCAGGCGCTGGATGCGTTGCGGTTAACGGCAGAAAAGTCAACGGAAGATTTTACCTATGAAATGCAGGGCAACCAGGTATTTATTTATAATAATACGAAGGACAGTCATTCAATTCAGCCAAAATGAAAATCACATCATGTATGAAATGTAGTTTCCTGCTGGTCTTTGTAGCGCTGTTGCAGTTTACGGCCAAAGCATCCGGACAGCCAGTCGTTTCCATCCATTTGAAAAATGTGGAGATCAATCAGGTTTTTGCCACCCTTGAAAAAGAAAGCGGGTATCATTTTTTATTCAATAGCCGCCTTCCGGGAATACACAAGCTGGTGGATGTAGATGCTGACAATGCGGATATCGGCCAGGTGCTGAAAAGCATTTTCACCGGAACAAACCTTCAGTATAAAATGCTCGACAATAAGCTGATCGTAGTAAGTTCCAGTGACGTGGGGCAGGATATTATCATAAAAGGGAAAGTGACCAACGAGAGCAACGAACCCCTTTCGGGCGTCTCTATAACCCTGAAAGGAAAATCAACCGGAACAACTTCAGACCTGTATGGAAATTTTACAATTTCCATACCTGAAAACGCAACGCTGGTGATTTCTTATGTCGGATATGCTTCTCAGGAACTACCGGTGAATAATCAAAATGACTTACAAATAAAATTGATACCATCTACCAAAGTCATGGAACAGGTGGTGGTGGTTGGATATGGAACACAAAGAAAACTGGATATTACCGGAGCAACCGCAACCGTGAAAGGTTCAGAACTGGTTAAACAGCCCGTAACCACTGCAACACAGGCATTGCAGGGAAAAATGGCAGGCGTTCAGATTATATCAGCCGGACAGCCAGGCGCCCTTCCGGTAGTTCGGATACGGGGAGTTGGAACCATGCTGAGCGGGGCAGATCCGTTATATGTCGTGGATGGTATTCTAACGAATGATATTACCAACATCAACAGCTCTGACATTGTAGACCTGACTGTTTTAAAAGACGCTTCTTCCGAAGCCATTTATGGCGTACGCGCTGCCAATGGGGTTATTATCATCACAACAAAACAGGGCGTCGCCGGCAAGGTAAAAGTCAATTACTTCGGAAATTTCGGTGTGCGCATGGCGACGAACCTGGTGAAGATGGCCAACTCACAGCAATACATAGATTATGTTGAGGCTTCTTTGGGTCCTGATGTGAATCCCACCGGTTATTCAACCAATTGGTATGATCAGTTCTTACGAAATGGATTTGAACAGACACATAATATCTCCATGTCCGGCGGTTCTGAAAATAATAAATTTCTTTTTAGTGCGGGATATGTAAATGATCAGGGAATTGTTATTGACAACAGTTATAAGAGATGGACGTTCCGGCTGAATGACGAATACAAGATCAGTCCAATTACGAAATTTGGTTTTATGGCCTCCTATGCAAACAGCGTTACACAAAGTGTAAACCAGGCATATAATAGTACCAACACCGCACAGAACCAGGGAACCGGCAGCGCTTTCAACGATGCATACAGGGCCAGCCCTACCGTTCCTTCAAAGATCAATGGCAAATACGGAAATACTTCCGCGTTCCAGAATGTAGGAAATCCGATTTTAGATATTGAAAATAATAACAACAGGACAAATGATAACCGTACACAGGGTACGGCATACCTGGAGATAAAACCCATCACGTCGTTAACTTTCAGAAGTGCACTGTCAGGCGATTTGGACATACCGGATAACCGCGTTTACAATTATGCTTTTGCCGCAGATACCAGCACATTTATTACTGGTGGCGGGAATCAAAGCAACTCAAAAAGTAATCTGACCGTTGGGAATTTGAAGAGATTTCACTGGCTGTGGGACAATACGCTCACATTTAATAAAAGATTCGACAAGCATAATTTAACCGTATTGGGCGGTATAGTTACCGAAGAGGCGAATAGTAATTATAATACCTCTTACAGACAAAGTGTGCCGGCCAATCCAAACCTCTGGTATATACCGGAAGGAGACCCGCAAACACAACAAACCGGTCCGCAGGATCAGGGGACCATTGCTGCAAATATTTACAAATGGACGAGGATGTCCTATATCGGAAGAGCGAACTATAGTTATAATGACCGGTATTTACTGACCGCTACCATTCGGGCAGATGGTAGTTCCCTGTTCCCATCAAACAACCGCTGGGCCTATTCCCCATCCATCGGCATAGGATGGGTTGTAACTAAAGAAGACTTCATGGACAAACAGCATATTTTCGATATGCTTAAAATCAAGGGTAGCTGGGGAAAAGTAGGGAACGATAATGTGCCCGCCGGATCTTTTACTAATACGCTCACACCTAATCTGCCATATTTCTATGGAGGCGTTGCAACCGGTGGAAGTGCGGTCACGCAGCTAAAGGACCAGAATCTTACCTGGGAGCAAGTGGAAGAAACGGATATCGGCTTAGAGTTCAGTACGCTGAAGAACAGACTTTCCGGAGAAATAAATTATTACAATAAAAAAAATAATAACGCGCTGATCAATGTGCAGGTTCCTTCTACACTGGGCAGTCAGCCAAGTTATGTTTTAACAAATGCCGCTGATATACAAAATCAGGGCGTGGAACTTTCCCTACGCTGGAATTATCCGGTAAATGCTGATTTTACCTATTATGTATCCGGTAATATCACCTACAATAATAATAATGTGATCGGACTCAATGGAGGCCAGCCCTTCGTGGATGGTCCGGTAGGCGCTAATCAGCCAGACGTGACCAAAACAGATAATGGTCATCCGATCGGAAGTTTTTATGTACAGAAAGTATTGGGTGTATTCCAGACCCAGGCTGAAATAAACAGCTACACGGATAAAGATGGAAATATCTTACAACCCGCCGCTCAACCAGGAGATTTTAAGTATCAGTATACGAATGGTAAGTTAGATTCCGTATATGCCGGTTCTTACCAGCCAAAGGTTTATTTCGGATTGGCCCTGGGCTTTACCTATAAAGCATTCGACTTCTCCATTGACTTTTATGGAAATGTCGGCAACGAAATCTATAATGGCAAAAAAGCCCTGCGTCAGACCTTCCTGGATAATGTAGAAGAATCCACAGCCACGAAACGGTGGACGCATTCCAACCCCACCAATTCAGAACCCAGGGCTAATCCAGGCAACCTGCCCGCTTCTACTTATTTTGTTGAATCTGGGGACTTCTACAGAATCAATAATATAACCATTGGTTATAATTTACCCGCATCGCTTTTGCAAAAAACAAAATCGATCAGCAGTCTGAGAATATTCGTAACCGCACAAAATCCGGTGACCATTCAGAGGTATAGTGGTTTTACTGCTGAATTACCGGGAAGTCCTACGTCTTCCGGAATTGAATTGAATCCTTATCCGACAACAAAAACTTTTGCAGCAGGCCTGAGTGTTGGTTTGTAAATATATCAATGGACAAAAAGAATAGTTATATGAAGATTTCAAAATACCTGATCTTACTCCTCTGCATAAGTGCAGGATGCAGTAAGAATTTTCTGGACGCGCCGTTGCAGGGTCAGTCTACTCCCGAAAACGATCCGAACGTTGCACAAAACCTGGTTACCGGCGCATATAGCAGTCTGATCTATACGGATGCCGGCGGACCCTTTGGTGGATTTGATACCCATGGTTTTGCTTTTATTTCAGCTACAAATATCATGTCGGATGATGCGGATAAAGGCAGTTATTCCGGTGATCAGGCATCTACTTCGGGAGAATTTGACATTTTTACTTTTACCAGTGGTAATTCTTTTGTCAATTCCATTTGGAGCGGACACTATGCGGCTATCTCCAGGGTGAACAACGCGATAAGTGCACTGGCCATTGCTCCTCTTGACAGCGCAACGGTTCGGCGATTAAGAGGGGAGGTTCGTTTTATCAGGGCATACTATTATTTTAATCTTGTCCGCTTCTTTGGTGGCGTGCCCATCGTTACTAATATTCCCGATGGACCGCGTGCTGCTAATTCCAATCCTGCTTATGTTACACGGGCCAGTGTGGATTCTGTTTACAATACGGTGATCATTCCCGACCTGGAATACAGTATTGCCAATTGCGCAATGAGAGGACAAATTGCGGCAGGACATATTACCAAAGGCGCTGCTGAAACATTGCTGGCGAAAGTGAATATGTATTTGAAAAACTGGCAAAAAACCCTGGACCTGACAACCTCGGTTATGTCTGAAGGTTATGCGCTGGTTCCTGATTACCGGACCATCTGGCGGGAATCGGGTGATAATAATATTGAATCCATTTTTGAAATCGAAACCGGTTCTTATGGTAATACAGATGCAGGAATTCCTTTGTATTCAGAATGCCAGGGACCCAGGGCGCTGGGCGGCGGTTGGAACAATCCGGGTTTTAATTATCCTACCGGCGATCTGGGCTGGGGATTCTGTACACCTTCACAGACCTTACTCAGTTCATATGAACCGGATGATACGATTCGTAAAAATGCAACAATCATTACCATAAATCCGGATCCAAATGCACCTTACGGTGCTATTTTATGGGATGGATTTGTCGTTCCAAACCAGTCGAAGGTTCAAAATTCCTTCTACAATTATAAAGCCTATCATAGTGAACGAAATGATAATATTGAGCCATATTTTGGAAATCGCGACAGAAAAGAAAAAAATGTTCATTTATTGCGCTATGCTGAGGTGCTTCTGATGCATGCGGAAGCAGCCAATGAGTTAAATCAGTCTTCTGCTGCGATTGCGGATCTCAACCAGGTTCGAATCCGGGCCGGACTGCAGAATACAACGGCTTCCGGTCAGTCTGATCTGCGGACCGCAATCTGGAACGAACGACACGTTGAATTAGCCCTTGAACACGACCGGTTTTTTGATATCGTAAGGCAGGGCAGGGCTGCCCTGGTAATGAATGCGGCTGGCAAAAATTTTGTGGCGGGTAAGAACGAAGTTCTTCCTATCCCTGGCTTGCAAATTGCACTGAGTGGTGGGAAGCTCACTCAGAATCTAGGTTATTAAAATATAAATAAGACAATTTCTTTCCTTTCTAAAAATTCTAAAAAAAAACAAGCGTATGAAAAAAGTAAATCGAAAGTTGGGCTTTCTCGTATTGGGATCAATTATCATTGCATCCAGCATAATAAGTTCATGTAGTAAAAGCAGCAACAACGGCGGTAATCCACCACCACCGCCCGGACCTACACCACCAACAAATCCTGGAGGCTATGATTCGTCTGCCCAAATCTCAGCTGCTACGCTGGTTGCTTTTTTCCCATTTGAAGGATCCTACAATGATGTCAAAGGTGGATTAACAGGAACAAATCACGGAGGAGCTTTTACCACAGGGCTTAAAGGACAGGCTTACGCCGGCAGCGGTCAAAGTTTTGTAACCTTCGCAAACCCCGGAGGTTTGGCGACTTTAAAAAGTTACACCATTTCCGCCTGGTTCAAGATCGCGGCACAACCTGTCAATAACCCCGGCTCCAATTTTGTAGTTGGTCAGGGTACGATGGGTATTTTTGCCATGTATGATTCTATAAGCGGTAATCCGAATTTAATGCTGCTTGAATTCGAGCCCTATACACCCGTATCAAACGATTCAGTAAGGGTTCATGCCGGCTTTAATAATACCGGAAATACAGCCGGAGCCGGATATCAGGGAATTATTCCTGAAGGATTTCTCGACACCGCTATCGGGAAATGGACACAGATCACCCAGACTTATGATGGTACGAGTTCTATGTATACACTGTATGAAAACGGTGTTGCGATTGCTGCAGCTTCCGCCTGGACTAAGCCAACAGATCTTTCCCCATTTGAGGTCTTTAATGGCCCAACCGGAGGTGCTACAACAGGTCCGATGGGCAATATAAATTTCAAAAATCCGCCACAGGGATTTATCATCGGCGGATGGCCATATAATTCATTAGCGAGCAATGTATTTGGACCACAGCCCTGGGCAGGTTACTTACAGGGCGCTTTGGATAATCTGAGAATTTACGGTTCAGCATTAAATTCGTCTGACGTAAAATCTCTGTATATCCTGGAAAAAGCCGGATTCTAATTTTATATCTCCTGAGGAGGTTGCATACACATGCAACCTCCTTTTATTTTTTCTTATTGAATGAATTATAATGTATGAAAAAAGCAATCCCGGCATTGTCATTTTTACTCCTCATTTTATTTTCATGTAGTAAGAAAACAAATATGCCTCCTCCGGGATCCGGGAGCCCTTTTTTTATAAAGTCCTTCACGGTGAATGGCGAATCCAATGGCAATAAATATTACAATCTGAACACGACCCCCGTTGTTAAAATCTCATTTTCGGGAGGACTCATCGATAAAGGCTCGGTTAATAACGGAATATCCATCTCCAGCAGCACCGGGCACGTCGTTGCGGCTAGTTTCACTTATGATAACGACAGCACCCTGAATGTAATGCCTGCCGTTCCATTCTCTCCATTGACCGGATACACCTTGCAGGTTACAAAAGCGGTACAATCCCAACAGGATTCTTTATTGCAATCCGGCCTTCAGCTGATTCTCGTTACGAGCATCGATTCAACCGATAAATTTCCGCAGATCGCAGATACTGCATTACTAACCCTCGTTCAACAACAGACATTTAAATATTTTTATGATTTCGGACACCCAGTATCGGGACTCGCCCGTGAACGGAATACGTCGGCCGACGTCGTAACCACCGGTGGGAGCGGATTTGGCGTGATGGCGCTTGTAGTAGGTGTACAAAGGAATTTTATTACGCGCGCGCAGGGACTGGCCCGCATGAATCTCATCGTAGATTTCCTTACCAATAAGGCACAAAGATATCACGGCGCTTTTCCGCATTGGATGAACGGTGCCACGGGCGCAACGGTTCCCTTCAGCGCACAGGATGACGGAGCCGATCTCGTCGAAACTTCATTTATGATGCAGGGCCTGCTGACCGCCCGACAGTTTTTCAATACCGGCGATCCGGATGAAATCACACTCCGGAATAATATCAATAATTTATGGAACGGCGTTCAATGGAACTGGTTCCGTCAAAACGGACAAAACGCGTTGTTCTGGCACTGGAGTCCTAATTTTAATTTTGTGATCAACCAGCAGATCAGTGGTTGGGATGAAGCGATGGTTGTTTACGCTTTGGCCGCTTCATCGCCCGTTGATTCCAACCGGATTCCAAAAATTGTTTATGATAATGGCTGGGCCCTGAATGGCAATATAAAAAACGGCGGATCCTTTTATGGTATCACGCTCCCGTTGGGCCCCGACTTTGGCGGCCCCCTGTTTTTTGCGCATTATTCATTCCTCGGTATCAATCCGACGAACCTTATGGATACTTATGCGAATTACTGGACACAAAATCAAAATCATTCGCTCATCAATTATAATTATTGCGTAGCCAATCCCCAGAAATATAACGGATACAGCAGTGCCTGCTGGGGACTCACCGCCAGCGATGATAATCTTACGGGTTATTCAGCGCATTCACCGACAAACGACCTGGGAATCATAACTCCTACCGCGGCCATTTCTTCACTACCCTATACGCCCGCTGAATCCATAAATGCCCTGCGATTTTTCTATTATAAACTCGGAGATAAAGTCTGGGGGCAATATGGTTTTCAGGATGCATTTAATCTCACGAATGTTTGGTTCTCCAATTCATATCTTGCAATCGATCAGGGCCCGGAGATCATCATGATTGAAAATTACCGTACAGGCCTTTTGTGGAATCTGTTCATGAGTTCTCCTGAAATCAAAACCGGAATGAAGAGTCTCGGATTTCAAAGTCCGAATCTGAATTAAAAATGGCTATGTCAAGCTTTCTTTTAAAAAAAGGAATTTTCACCCTGATCATCGGGGTGATATCCTCTATATCCTGTGCCCAGGTCCCCGATCCCATTGTTGAAAGACCGAAAGCGAAGGCCATCGGAAATGAAGAAAAGAAAATCCTCTCCGACAGCGCGCTGCTCGACCTGGTTCAGAAACAAACATTTACTTATTTCTGGGATTTCGCGCATCCCGTCAGCGGCCTCGCCCGGGAACGAAGCAATACCACGCCTGCCTATGGCAATGAAGTCGTTACCCTCGGCGGCAGCGGATTTGGTGTCATGGCTATCATCGTTGCCACCGAAAGGCATTGGATCACGCGCGATACCGCCATTAAACACCTGCTGAAGTCGGTAAACTTTTTATTAAAAGCCAATAGTTATCACGGCATTTTCCCGCACTGGCTGAATGGAGCCACGGGCCTGACCGTTCCCTTCTCCAGAAAAGATGATGGCGCCGACATCGTCGAAACCGCTTATCTGTTTGAAGGGCTTCTTTGCGCGCGCCAGTATTTTAATCAGCATACAGTCCTTGAAAATAACCTGCGTAACCGGATCAACCTGCTCTGGAGAGACGCAGAATGGAGCTGGCACCAGCGCGACGGGGGAAATTCTTTTTACTGGCACTGGAGTCCGAATAATGGCTGGAGCATGAACGTGGAACTCAGGGGCTGGAATGAATGTCTGATTGCTTATGTGCTGGGGGCTTCATCTCCCACCTATCCCATTACGGAAAATGTGTACCGGAGATGCTGGGCCGAGAGTAATCATTTTATAAACGGAAGAACATATTACGGAATAAAACTGCCCCTGGGTTTTGATTATGGCGGTCCGCTTTTCTTTGCGCATTACAGTTTCATGGGATTAAACCCGCACGGATTAAAGGACCATTATGCCGACTACTGGGAACAGAATTATAATCATACCCTGATCAACTATAAACACTGCGTGCTCAACCCCAACCACTTTGCGGGTTATGGAGAAAACTGCTGGGGTCTTACTTCCAGCGATACCTACGACGGTTATAATGCCCAATCGCCCGATAATGATTTTGGAACGATAACACCCTCCGCGGCGCTTTCTTCCTTCCCGTATACGCCGGAATATTCCATGAAGGCCCTGAAACATTTTTATTACGATCTCGGAAATAAAATTTGGGGGGCCTATGGATTTACCGATGCCTTCAATGAAAGCAAAAACTGGTATGCGGAAAGTTATCTGGCGATTGATGAAGGACCCATCGTCGCGATGATAGAAAATTACCGGTCCGGACTTTTGTGGAAACTTTTTATGAGTTGTGATGAAGTGCAGCAGGGCCTTCAAAAATTAGACTTCCAACGTCCGTTTAATAAATAATCGTTTTTCAAAAGGACGCCATGCGTTCCACATCAAAAGTGGCATGAAAAAAATCTGTCTTTCCTTCAGATATCATTTTTATTTTTTACTCCTCTCCGGCCTGCTGCCGGTCGCCTCCATGGCCCAACAAAAAACCTATTGCAATCCCATCAATATCGATTATGGATATACCCCCATACCTGATTTCTCGGAATCGGGCAGGCACCGGGCAACGGCAGATCCCGTCATCACGATGTATAAAGGAGATTATTATTTATTTTCCACCAACCAGTGGGGATACTGGTGGAGTTCCGATATGCTGAACTGGCATTTTATCCGCCGCTCTTTCTTAAAACCATATCATCATGTATATGATGATCTCTGCGCACCGGCTACCCTCGTGCTGGGCGATACCCTGCTGGTCATCGGTTCTACCTATGCAAAAAATTTCCCACTTTGGATGAGTACCAATCCAAAAGAAGGCCAATGGAAGGAAGCCGTGGATTCTTTTCAGGCCGGGGCCTGGGACCCGGCCCTATTCCTGGATGAGGACGGGAAAATTTTTCTCTACCACGGATCCAGTAATTTATATCCGCTGTATGGATGGGAAATTGACCGGAAGACTCTGCAACCTGTCGGTGAACATAAAGAGCTCATCAGACTGCACGATGATGTTCACGGATGGGAACGATTTGGTGAATACAACGATAATAATTTTCTGAACCCTTTTATTGAAGGCTCCTGGATGAATAAACACCATGGCAAATACTATCTGCAATATGGAGGACCCGGCACCGAGATCCGCGGCTATGGCGACGGCGTCTATACATCCGATCATCCACTGGGGCCCTTCACTTACCAGCCCAGTAATCCCTTTTCATATAAACCCGGTGGTTTTGCACGGGGCGCGGGTCATGGATCCACCTACCAGGATCCGTTTGGAAACTGGTGGCATATATCCACTATGGTCGTGAATATGAAAAATAATTTTGAAAGAAGGCTCGGCATCTGGCCGGCTGGTTTTGACAAGGATGATATTCTTTATTCGAATACTGCATTTGGCGACTACCCGCAGTTTCTTCCGTCAGAAAAAAAGAACCACCTTGCCGGAAATTTTACGGGCTGGATGTTATTGAATTATAATAAACCGGTGCTTGTGTCTTCTACTTACGGAGGATTTTCCGCCAACAACGCGGTGGATGAAGATATCCGTACCTATTGGAGTGCTACTTCGGGCAAGGCCCATGAATGGATCCAAACCGACCTCGGATCCGTCTGCACACTAAACGCTGTCCAGATCAATTATGCCGACCAGGACGTGGACACAACCTTTCTCGGAAAAATTCCGGGGATTTATCACCAGTACATTCTATGGGAATCTGAAGATGGAAAAACATGGAAGATATTGGCAGATAAAAGCCAAAACCGGACAGACATTCCCCAGGAATACCTGGAATTATCCAGGCCCGTCCGCACGCGTTATTTAAAACTGGAAAACATACACATGCCAACCGGTAAATTTGCAATCAGCGGCCTTCGTGCTTTTGGAAAAGGATCCGGGGAAAGGCCCGACAGTGTGAAAAAATTTATTGTTTTGCGAAGCGAATACGACCCCCGCAATGCACTGATCAAATGGTTTACAGTCAGTAGTGCTACCGGATATAATATTTACTGGGGAATCGCACCAGATAAGTTGTATAATAATGTGATGGTATATAACGACAATCAGTATTATTTTAAACCCATGGATAAAGGAAGAACTTATTATTTTTCCATTGAGGCGTTTAATGAAAATGGCATTTCTCAAAAAACGGGCCCTGTTGAAGTAAAATCGTTCCAACCCAGTCCATAAACGTCCGGATCAAAAGCAAAGTAAGATCACCCCAAATGAATTAATGAATATCCCGATGCATTAAAAGTAAAATCACATCCCAATTTATAAACACCCTGACAAATAAAAATGGCATAATGAAAATAGTAAAATACCTGTTGCTGGTCTGTTGCATTTCTTTTACCGTGAACGTACTTGCGCAACCTTTCGCGGACGAAATACAGCAATTTAAAAAACAGGATGTTCTCCAGCCGCCACCGGCAAATGCCATTTTGTTTGTAGGCAGTTCTTCTTTTCGAAAATGGACCGATGTCAGTAATTATTTTCCGGGTTATCCCATTATTAACCGGGGATTCGGCGGATCAGCCTTTCCGGATGTTATCCGTTATGCGCCCGACATCATATACCCGTATCATCCTAAACAGGTCGTCATCTATTGCGGAGACAATGACCTGGCTTTTTCTGATGCCGTCACGGCCGATACCGTGTTTGAACGGTTCCGCGTACTGTTCGAACTGATCCGTACCAACCTGCCAGGCGAAAATATTTTATATGTTTCCATCAAGCCCAGCCCCAGCCGTTCCCGGCTTATGAAAAAAATGGAAGACGCCAACCTGCTCATTCAGACCTATCTTTCCCTTCAGCAGCACGCGGCTTTTGCGGACGTCTATCATAAAATGCTGAAACCCGATGGTTCTGTGATGACAGATATTTTTCTGGAAGACAATCTGCATATGAATGCAAAGGGTTACGCGATCTGGCAAAAAGTTATTGAGCCATACTTATCCAAATAGACCGGTATAAAAAATCTGCAATTGATTCTAAAAGTTATTACGCCATACTTATCAAAATAAATCAACATGAAAAATGTTCTAACGATTTTACTTGCACTGATCATTTCCGGTTTGGTCCGGGCACAGGATGCCAAAATGGATGCATTCGTCAGCAATCTCATGAGCCGGATGACCATTGATGAAAAAATCGGTCAGCTCAATCTCGTAACGCCCGGTGGTGCGGTTACCGGTTCAGTCGTCAGTAAAGACGTGGACGATAAGATCCGCAAAGGCATGGTGGGTGGTTTGTTCGGCATCACCGGACCCGATAAAGTGAGGCAGGCACAGGACATCGCCGTAAAAAATACGCGCCTGCATATTCCGCTGATCTTCGGGCTCGACGTCATTCACGGACACAGAACCATATTTCCCATTCCGTTTGGACTTTCCTGCTCCTGGGATACGGTCATGATTGAAAAAAGCGCACAGATTGCTGCCCGGGAGGCAAGTGCCGACGGATTGGCCTGGGCCTTTTCGCCCATGGTCGATATTGCCCGTGATCCGCGCTGGGGAAGGGTTTCAGAAGGATCGGGCGAAGACCCGTACCTGGGTTCCCGGATCGCCGCCGCAGTCGTAAGAGGATACCAGGGTAAAAATCTGAGTAATCCGGAAACGGTAATGGCCTGCGTAAAACATTTTGCTCTGTACGGAGGCTCCGAAGCTGGACGCGAATACAATACGGTTGACATGAGCCGGATCAAAATGTATCAGTATTATCTGCCGCCATATAAAGCGGCTATTGATGCAGGAGTCGGATCCGTTATGAGCTCATTCAATGAAATAGACGGTATACCGGCCACGGGTAACCGCTGGTTGCTGACCGACCTGTTACGCAATCAATGGAAATTTAATGGGCTGGTCGTTTCGGATTATACTTCCCTGAATGAAATGGAATCTCATGGAATGGGCGATCTTCCTGCGGTATCCGCACTGGCCCTGCACGCGGGTCTGGATATGGATATGGTGGGAGAAGGATTTCTGACAACCCTGAAAAAATCTTTGAATGAAGGTAAAATTACCCAGAAGGAAATCGACCAGGCCTGTCGCCGGGTACTGGAGGCAAAATACAAACTCGGTTTATTTTCTGATCCCTATTCGAGGATGAACGCAGAAAGAGCCATAAAAGAATTACTCTCCGGCGATAACCGGAAATTTGCCCGTCAAATGGCTGCGCACAGTTTCGTGTTGCTAAAAAATAACGACCAGGTCCTGCCGCTAAAAAAAACCGGAACAATCGCCCTGGTCGGACCATTGGCAGATAATCACCGTAATATGCTGGGCACCTGGAGCGTGTCGGGCGATCCGTCAAAATCTGTCTCCGTCAGGGAAGGAATAAAAAATGTGGCGGGCGGTCTCAATATCTTATATGCCAAGGGAGCGAATATTTCTGATGATACTCTGCTGGTGAAACGCACGAATACACTAGGGATCGAGATAGAGCCCGAATCCCGCAGCGCGGAAGCGATGCTGCAGGAAGCCGTGGAAACCGCAGGAAAAGCAGACGTGGTAGTTGCTGTTCTGGGTGAAGCGGCGGACATGACCGGTGAGTCGTCCAGCCGCAGCGATATTGCGATTCCAGAAAGCCAGGAGAACCTGCTGAAGGCGCTTGTGAACACTGGCAAACCCGTTGTGCTCGTGCTTTTCAACGGTCGTCCGCTGATACTGAAGTGGGAGAGCCAGCATGTAAATGCTATTTTGGATGCCTGGTTTGGAGGAACCGAAGCGGGCAATGCGATTGCCGATGTGCTCTTTGGCGATTACAATCCTTCTGGTAAACTTTCGATGACTTTTCCTGTAAGCCAGGGTCAGATACCCATTTATTACAATGCAAAAAATACGGGTCGTCCGTATATGAATGACGGCAATTCAAAATTTAGATCAGACTACCTGGACATCACCAATGATCCGCTCTATCCTTTTGGTTTTGGACTGAGTTATACTACATTTTCTTATGGACCGATTTCATTGAGTTCTGTAAATATTTCAACCAACCAGCCCGTCATCGTCAAACTAACGGTCACCAATAGTGGAAATATGGATGGAGAAGAAACGGCACAATTGTATATACGGGATATGGTTGCTTCTGTTACCCAGCCGGTGAAAGAGTTGAAGAAATTCCAGAAAATTTATCTGAAGAAAGGAGAGAGCAAAGAAATCAGTTTTACGCTTAGTACGGAGGATTTAAAATATGTCAATAGTGATCTGAAATGGGTTTATGATGCGGGTGATTTTAAAATATTTGTCGGCGGCAATTCGCGCGATGTCGTGGAGGCAGATCTCGTAGGTACTGCTTCGAAAGCGCAGGTACCGAAGAGTTCGATTAAGCAGACACAGCGTAACTAACGCTTAAAACTAAACGCATAACGCGTAACGCCTTTTTTAAGCCAAAAGCGTAAAGCTTAAAGCCTAAAACCTTTTTAAGCCGAAAGCTCAAAGCCTAAAACTATTATTGAATTTAGTTTTAATTAATATTGTCTCCCGTTGCGCTAAAGTTTTAGGCTTTAGGCTTTCGGCTTTAAGCTTGATAAATGGAAAACGTATCAACAATTATTTTCGATCTGGGCGGAGTGATCATGGATATAGACGTGAAACGGACCCTGAATGCTTTTTCTGATCTGGGTCTGAAAAATATACACGAATATTTCGGGCATGGTTTCGCCGCTTCTTTTTTTAGCGATCACGAGGCGGGGAGAATTTCGGATGAAGACTTTATACAGGAAATAAAAAAGCTGCTTACCGCAGAAGTAAGTGACGACGCGGTGACCGACGCCTGGAATGCCCTGCTCCTGCGTTTTCCGCCCGACCGGATTGCCTTACTCAGGGAGTTGAAAACCCGGTACCGGATCTTTCTTTTTAGTAATACCAACGCCATTCATTACAAAAAATTCAGGGAGATCTATCGGAAGTCATTTTCCGGAGAGCTGGAGGATCATTTTGAAAAAGCCTATTATTCCCACGTTTTGGGTCATCGCAAGCCGGATACGGCCGGATTTGAACATATTATCCGCGAAAACAGTCTTGATCCGAAACAAACGCTCTTTGTGGATGATGCCCTGATGAATGTGGAGGGGTCCATCAAAGCCGGTTTAAAAGGACTTTACCTGCCACCGGGATTTTATATTACCGATATACGCTGGTGAAAAGAGTTGGCGGTTGCGGTTGGCGGTTGGTGGTTGGCAGTTGGCTGTTGGCGGTAATTCCCACTCCCATACTCCCATACTTCCCTACTTGCTTTTGATTTCCTCAAAATCAATGTATTCCCCAACCTTTTCGGATCCTTGCCCTGTAGGGCCGGGTTGTTCCCCCGATGCCTTGGAGTTTGTGGGATTTCCTGGCTGACCGCCGGGTGGCGGCTGCTGGTTCATATTGTGAAACTGCTGACGCATCTGGCCGGTTGCCCGGAACAGGGGAACCAGGAATCCGGCGATGAACCGGTAAAGAAAATAACCCAGTATGGCCAGGACAAAAACATTCATATAGTACAAAATTAATACAGGCGCGGCAAAATCCCTGTTAAAACCTGACGCTAATTTAATTACCATATTTGGGAGGAATCGAATAAAACCGTTAAATTTGCAGCCGGTATAGTGAAACAACAGGAAGGGAACGCAATCGTTCCCTTCTTCTTTTCATATGGATAAGGAAACCCAAATTGAAAGCATCCGGGGAATGATAGAGGAGATCCTCCGGGAAGAACCCCTGTATTTCCTGGTTGATCTGCGGATCAAACCAACGGATAATGTAAAGGTTTTTCTGGACGGCGATTCCGGAATTACGATCGAAAAATGTGTTCAGGTAAACCGGAAGCTCTACAAAAAGCTGGAAGAAGCCGCTTTTTTCCCGGCAGGCGATTTTTCGCTTGAAGTTTCCTCGGCCGGCCTCGATGAACCCCTGAAATCACTGCGCCAGTATAAAAAAAATATTGGCCGGCAGGTAGAAGTTCTTCTCCAGGATGGCAGTCAGAAAATAGGGAAACTGATGGAAGTGAATGAAGAGGGTATCGTAATGGAAATAACGGAAGGCGGCCATTCAAACGGAAAACTACCTTCCAGAAAAAAAGAAATCAGTTCGTTAAGTGTATTATTCAACAATATAAAATCAACCAAAATCCAGATTGTTTTTTAACTGGACAAAAAAAGATCGGTTATGGCAAGTATCAATTTAATCGAAGCTTTCCAGGACTTTAAGGAAGCCGAAAATATTGACCGTCCCACGATGATGAAAGTGGTGGAAGACGTTTTTAAGACCCTGCTGCGTAAAAAATACGGGAGTGATGAGAATTTTGACGTAATTGTGAATGCTGAAAAAGGTGACCTGGAAATCATGCGCAGACGCACTATTGTGGAGAATGGCGCAGTGGAAGATCCGCTTGCGCAGATCGCCTACAGCGACGCCGTGAAACTGGAACCGGATTATGAAGTGGGAGAAGACCTGTATGAGGAAATCGAGATCCTTGATTTCGGCCGCAGGGCAATCCTGGCAGCCAAACAAACGCTGGCCAGCCGTATTGGCGACCTGAAGAAAAACGTATTGGTAAAAAAATACAGCGAACGCATCGGTGAGATCATCAGTGCAGAAGTATACCAGGTTTGGAAAAAGGAAATTTTATTACTGGACGAAGAAGGCAATGAACTGATTCTTCCCAAATCAGAACAGATACCTCAGGATTATTTCAAAAAAGGAGAAAGCATTCGTGCCGTTGTGAAGAAAGTGGATATGAAAAACAATTCTCCCGTTATCATTCTTTCCCGTACCAGTCCTTCTTTCCTGGCCAAGCTGCTTGAAATTGAAGTGCCTGAAATTTTTGACGGGCTGATCGTCATCAAAAAAATCGTGCGGGAGCCCGGCGAAAGAGCAAAAGTGGCCGTGGAATCATACGATGACCGTATTGATCCGGTGGGTGCCTGTGTGGGTATGAAAGGAAGCCGCATACATGGTATCGTACGGGAATTGAAAAATGAAAACATCGACGTAATTAATTATACCGCAAATATCCAGTTGCTCCTCCAGCGTTCTTTGACGCCTTCTAAAATAACGAGCATGGACATAGACAGCGAAAAGATGCATGTGAATGTCTATCTAAAGCCAGATCAGGTTTCACTGGCGATCGGAAGGAAAGGAGTAAATATAAAATTGGCCCAGGAGTTGACGGGTTATTCCATCGATGTGTTCCGGGATAATGAAGGAGAGACAACAGAATTCGATATTGACCTGGACGAATTCAGCGATGAGATCGAAACCTGGATAATAGATGAACTGAAGAGGATCGGTTGTGATACGGCCCATAGCGTGCTGGACTTATCCGTGGAAGAACTGGAACGCAGAACGGACCTTGAAAAGGAAACGATTGAAGAAGTCCGTCGCGTGCTGAAAGAAGAGTTTGAAAAAGAATAACCCCTGAATCATGATTTTATGATTGAGGCGGTTTTTCATTATAAATTATCTATAACAACATGACGACGGTCCATGGACGGACCGTCAGTTCATGGATTCAATTCATATGGCAGAAACGACAACACCACGTTTAATGGCAGCAGCCAAGGAATTCAACATCGGCAAGGAAACGCTGGTGGATTTCCTGGTGGGCAAGGGATTTAGCAAGGATGATCTGAAAATTACCGCAAAGCTGACCGATGATATGTACCGGTCTCTTCAACAGGAATTCCAGGGAGATAAAGTAGCCAAGATCAAGAGTAATCAGATCGACCTGCCAAAAGGCAGTGTGGAGGCAAAACGCAAGAAAGAAGACGAGACCGTTCTCTTCCGGAAAGATCCTAAAAAACCAGCGAAGGAAGAACCCGTGATGGCGGTGGTGGTAGAAGAACCGAAACCGGTAAAAATCGAAGAACCGAAGAAAGAACCCGAAATCATAAAAATCGAAGCGCCGGATATTGAAGGGCCGAAGATCATTGATAAGATTGATCTCTCAACGATCGATTCCTCCACGCGTCCAAAGAAAGCCGTTAAGAAAAAAGTTCAGGAAGAAAAAGAGCCGGTCGTAGAAGAAAAGACCCCCGCGCCCGCTGCAGTATCTGAGGAAATTGTGCTTCCGGTAGATGAAGTGGAAACGGAGAAACCGGACGAAGCCAATATCGAAAATATTCTGGTAGATAAAATTGAAGGTCCCCGGATTATCGGAAAAATAGACCTGCCGGCTGAAACGGAAAAGCCCAAACAGGCTGATGAAAAGAGAAAAAGAAAACGCATTCCCATTGAAAAAAGGGAAGGCGGCGGGGGAGGAAAACCCTCCAGCAACGGAACGCCCGTACAACGCGATCCGGCCCGTCCGAGCAGTGGGGCGAAACCGATTTTACGCCGCGATCTACGTTCGCCTGCAAGCAATACAAACCGCAGTACAGCCAGCGCCCGCGATCAGAAAGAAATAGACAAAAAAGAAATTCAGGAAAAGATTCGTGAAACCCAGGCCAAACTGGCCGGAACGGGTGGACGCGGAAGAGGAAGCAAGGCAAAATACCGTCGTGCCCGTCGGGAAGAAAATGCCGAGCAAACCGGTAATGATCAGCAGGAAAACAGCAAACTCCAGGTTACGGAATTTATCAGCGTCAGTGAGCTGGCCAACCTGATCGACGTTAGTTATGCGGATATTATCAGTAAATGTATGAGCCTGGGTATGATGGTTTCCATTAACCAGCGACTCGAAGCCGACGTGATTGAACTCGTGGCGGGTGAATTCGGATATACTGTGGAATTCATCGGAATTGACGATGCCCTGGAACTGGAAGAAGACGAAGTTATTGATGGGCCGGAAGACCTGGTTCCCCGCTCTCCCGTGGTTACGATCATGGGTCACGTGGATCATGGTAAGACCTCCCTATTGGATTTCATTCGCGAAGCCAATGTGGTTGCAGGTGAAGCCGGAGGTATCACCCAGCATATCGGGGCTTACCAGGTTACAACCGCAAACGGAAAGAAAATAACGTTCCTGGATACTCCGGGTCATGAAGCCTTTACGGCTATGCGTGCACGTGGTGCCAAAGCGGCTGACATCGCGATAATCGTGATCGCAGCAGACGATGCCATTATGCCACAGACCAAGGAAGCCATTTCACATGCGCAGGCAGCAAACCTTCCGATGGTTTTTGCGATCAATAAAATTGATAAGGACGGTGCCAATCCGGAAAAAATAAAAGAGCAGCTGGCAGGTATGAACCTGTTGGTCGAAGACTGGGGAGGTAAATACCAGAGCCAGGAGATTTCGGCCAAGAAAGGATTGAATATTGACCTGCTGCTGGAAAAGATTCTGCTGGAAGCCGAAATCCTTGACCTGAAATCCAACCCCAACCGGGAAGCATCCGGTACCGTCATTGAAGCCTCCCTCGACAAAGGAAGGGGTTATGTGGCAACCGTCCTGGTTCAAGGCGGAACACTGAAAAGTGGCGACCTCGTTGTATCCGGACAATATTTCGGCCGTATCAAGGCAATGTTCAATGAAAGAAATAAAAAAATTGAGGACGCGCCGCCTTCGTCACCAGTCTTATTACTGGGTCTGAACGGAGCACCGCAGGCCGGAGAAAAATTCAAGGTATTTGCTGATGAAGGCGAAGCCAAGGAAACGGCCAACCGACGTGGGCAACTGGCACGCGAACAGGGCATTCGTACAAAAAAACATATTACGCTGGATGAAATCGGCCGTCGTCTTGCGCTTGGGAACTTTAAGGAACTCAATCTCATCATCAAGGGAGATGTGGATGGTTCGGTTGAGGCCCTCAGTGATTCATTGCAAAAACTTTCAACAGAAGAAATCGCCGTAAGAGTGGTGCATAAGGCAGTGGGTGCGATTACGGAAAGCGATGTGTTGCTGGCAACCGCATCAGATGCCGTTGTCGTGGGCTTTAATGTAAGAGCATCCGTTCAGGCGGCGAGACTCGCAGAAAATGAAGGCGTACAGATCAAAACGTATTCGATCATCTATAATGCCATTGAAGAAGTAAAAAGTGCGATGGAAGGGATGCTCGAACCCAAGATCCAGGAAAAAGTGGTCGCCAATGTGGAAATACGCAATGTGTTCAAGTTTGATAAGGCGACCGTTGCCGGCTGTTATGTACTCGACGGTAAGATTTACCGGAATTCCAAGATCAGGCTGGTTCGCGATGGTATCGTCATCTATCCGGTCGGTGAGGGTGCGACTGCTGAACTGGCCTCTCTGAAAAGATTTAAGGATGATGCCAAAGAAGTGCCTTCCGGAATGGAATGCGGACTTACCATCAAGAACTATACGGATTATCACGTAGGCGATATTGTTGAAGCCTATGAAGAGGAGGAAGTGAAGAGAACGCTTTAAGCCTAACGCCCAAAGCTTAAAGCCTAAAACCTTCTAACGCAATTCCATTGAAAAAGAAAAAATAAACAGGAACCCGCTCTTATAAACAGGGTTATGATAGTCCAATAAAATAACAGTTTTAGGCTTTAAGCTTTGGGCTTAAAAAGGCTTTAGGCTTAGAAAGGTTTGTTAAATCCCCTTTGCCGGGTCCTGGAAGAAGTGAATGAGCGTATTTTTGAACGTTTGAGATTTCCGATTATGAAAAAATTGCTATGTGCTGCCGTTCCCCTGCTCCTTGTGATCGCCGCAACGGCTCAACAAAAGGTGGTTGCCGATAAAATCATCGGTATCGTGGGTGATAAGATCATCCTGAAATCCGAAATCTCTATTGAAAACGAGGACATAAAACGGCAGGGGGGACAGGAGCGGGACGTGTGTACGATCCTGGATGGTATGCTCGCCCAGAAAGCCCTGATATTGCAGGCAGAGAAAGATTCCATCCCGGTAACAGACGAAGAAATAGATGCTGAGATCGATCAGAAAATACGTTATTTCGTTTCCCAATACGGCAGTAAGGAAGCACTTGAGCAAATTGCGGGAAGGTCAATTTACCAGATGCGGGAAGAGTTTCGCCAGCCCATCAAGGAACAGCGTATGGCCACGGGTATGCGGAATAAGATTGTAGAAGGCGTGAAAATAACTCCGGCAGAAGTACAGGAATATTACAATAAAATTCCAAAGGACAGCCTCTGGCTTTATGAGTCCGAATTACAGATCGGGCAGATTGTGGTGTACCCGAAAGCCAGCCGGGATATTGAATTACTCGCGATTGAAGAGCTAAATGGGTACAAGACACAGGTAGAAAACGGCAGCAGACGTTTTGAAACCCTGGCTTCCTTATATTCTGATGATCCCGGCAGCAAGGATAAAGGGGGAATGTATCAGATCAACCGACAGGAAAAACAATGGGATCCCGTTTTTCTCGCAGCCGCTTTTCGTTTAAAAGACGGCCAGGTCTCTCCGGTAATAAAAACAAAATTCGGATATCATATCATCCAGATGGTTAGCCGCAACGGGGACGATGCCGTTATCCGCCATATTCTCCGCATTCCCCAGATCACCGAACCGGAATCTGCAATAGCTGTTGCCAAACTGGATTCCATCCGGCAGCTATTAGTTGCGGGTTCAATAGGTTTCGGAGAAGCCGTTGCAAAATATAGTGACGATGAAGCCGCCAAGTTTACGGCCGGTATTATGATGGCCCGCGACGGATCCAATTATTTAAAAATTGATGAACTGGATAAAGAGATGGCGTTGCTTCTGAAAAAATCCAATCTGAAAGCAGGGGAATACTCACAACCGTCCGTATTTACGGATGAACGCGGTAAAAAGGGAGTTCGTATCATTTTTTTGATTTCCAGATCCGAACCACACCGGGAAAATCTGAAGGACGATTATAACCGGGTAGCCCAGCGTGCCCTCGAACAAAAAAGGAATAAGGTCCTCCAAACCTGGTTTCAGGCCAAGATTGCCACTTATTATATTATGATTGACGGAGATTACCGTGAATGTAACAATCTCACCAAATGGCAAACCCGCCAGTTTACGAGCTCAAACTGAATTTTGGAGAACCGGATGGAAGAAAAATCGGCCCCTACTGTTTCAATTTTCACTCACTTATAGTATATTACAAATACGTATCGCGAAAACGATGCCCAAATCCAGTTGAAGCCACTTGAAAACCCCCCGGAAATGATCAGTATTTTAATAGCAGATGACCACAAGCTGATAAGAGAAACCTGGACTTTTATTCTGAATCGCGATTCCCGGTTTAAGGTTATCGGATCCTGTGCGAATTCGGAGGAAGCCGTGAAAATGAGCAAACAAAAACATCCGAATGTGGTGCTCATGGATATCAACATGGTCCCTTTTTCAGGTATTGAAGCGACCCGCCAGATCAGGGAAGTTTCCCCGGAATCCCGCATCATTGGTGTTACCATGCATTCACAGCCCGCTTATGCAAAAAAAATGTTGCAGTTGGGTGCGAGTGGCTATGTAACTAAAAATTCATCCCGCGAAGAAATGGTAAATGCCATCCTGGAGGTATCGAAGGGAAACCAGTTTGTTTGTGAAGAAATGAAAGATCTGATTTCGGAAGATGCAAAGGATTCTGATTCGCAATTAGCCATCAATACCCTCACCGAAAGAGAAATGGATGTTATTAATCTGATCAAGCAGGGCAATTCTTCCAAAGACATCTCCGCTAAACTGGAAATTTCAATCAAAACCGTTGAAGTCCACCGTCATAATATTCTGAAAAAACTGAGGCTTAAAAATGCCGCATCCCTGATTCATTTTATGAATACAAGTACTATGCTGGGATAAACTTCTCCCCTTATACCCCGTCCCTGTTTCACCCCACATGTAGATGATAACCAGCCTCTTTCTTCCCCGGCCTGGTTTTAACCATTTCTGCATCTCCTTCTTTTCCGCATTCATTCAAATTCGATTACCTTTGCGCTTCACTTTCGTTCAAATGCCAATAACCGAAAGGTTTTTCGCAAAAAAACGGAAAATTGAGCGACGGGTCACAACACAATCCGGCGCCCTAAAAAAGAAAAAATTGAGCGACGAAATTAAACATGAATGCGGATTGGCATTCATCAGACTTCGCAAACCTTTCTCCTTTTATCTCCAGAAATATGGTACGGCATTGTATGGCTTAAATAAGCTCTACCTGCTGATGGAAAAA
>Ga0209863_10000232_pt1 | contig 34241 bp, 35 predicted proteins | sample OrgsoiDNA2013046_FD_185796 | JGI IMG/M metagenome (GOLD analysis project Ga0209863, IMG submission 185796) | Permafrost soil microbial communities from the Arctic, to analyse light accelerated degradation of dissolved organic matter (DOM) -... | ecosystem: Environmental > Terrestrial > Soil >...
GACAATCAAGAGACGTTTGTTGCCAATCTCGCCGGCGATGGGATCGAGCACCATGCGACTGAGAAGTGCGGCGGTACGCTGCGTCTCGCGTTGAGCGAGCTGCGCCTGGGCTGCTTTGGAAGCTACGTCTTTTGATGCCGCCTTTGCGGCGGATGTGGCGCTTCCCTGAGCAGAACCGCTGCCATCATTTTTCAGCAGTCGATGCAGCCGCCGCGCAGCCTGTTCAATTTTCAATCGGCTGGGAAGTTCGTGGGCTGTCAGCGAATCGGGTGTGACAACGAAGGCGTAGCTGCGCTTCTCGCCGAGCGAATATTCAACTAATACTGTGTCTTTGTCCAACAGTTGCTTCTGGATTTCTTGCGTGCTCAGCGGCTTGGGCTGTGTGAGGGCCGAGTAGTTGGGACTGGTGGAGCGGAGATTCTCTTCTACTTCATCATATTGCCGGGTAAGGTCCGCTATCTCAGACTCGAGCGCTTTCATCTGATCAAGCGTGTGCTGCTGGGTGAGCATGTGGACGCGATGGTCAGACTTGGCTTTGATCTCGGTTTGAAGAGCTCGTTCGCGCTTGAGCAATTCGGGGTCGGCGCCGTGGTGAATATCTACGGCCGCAGCTGACAGTGTTTCTAAAAGCATCCTTGCACGGGACCGTTCCAAAAGCTGAAATGCCTCCTCTGTCTTGTGGTGGAAGACAAGAATATTCAGATAGTCACGATAAAACAGCTCATGGTTTGCCCGATAATTAGCCAAAGTGATTGGACTGACACCAAGTTTCACCATTTGGCTGTCAAGAGCAGTGAGTGCTTTTCGATAGTAATTTTCCTCAGATTCCAAATCGTGAGTATCTCGCGCTATTTCCGCCAGAGCAATCAGCGACGCCGCTTCATCGACGCTGCCTGAAGACAAGTTTCGTAGCAGATTGTATGCATCCAGGAAGTACGCTTTGGCACCGTTCAAATCGCGGCGGTGGCGGGAAAGTTCGCCGAGCGTCATTAGGGCATCGGCTTGAAACGGGCTTGGAGAGTTATACTTGGTTTCTACCAATAACGCCTGTTTCAGGATTGTCTCGCTCTCCTGTTTTCGATCAAGCGCCATTAAAGCTTTACCGTACGTGGCCAACCCAGCCGCATAGACCAGGTCGTGTGGCATGGTCCGTAGTATCTTGAGACAACGCACACTGTACGAAGCGGCTTCACTGGTTCTGCCTAAACGAAGTAACACCTCAGACAAGTTGCAAAGGGTGGTCCCAGCATTAATACTTGTTGCGCTGTTCATGCGTCGTTCAATTGCGAGTGCCTGACCAAAGTAGTCCAGAGACGCCTTTAGATCATCCCTCCCGAAAGCGATGGACCCAAAGCCAACCAGCACGTTTCCCATATCAGAATCGTCGGTCTTCCAGATCGATTCAGTGAGCTTGTAATAAGATTCGGCCGCAACGAAATCTCCCTGCAGGAGTGCGATTCGCCCCAACCCGTACAGAGTTAGTGCATGATCATGGCTTAGAGGAGCATATTTTTCCTGGATTGGAAGAGCTCTGTGAAAGTATTCATATGCCAATCCCTGGTTACCTCGCTCAAGTTCAAGTTCACCAAGATCAGACAGGGATTTTGCAAACTCAAGACCTCCGGGAGAAATTTCCTGGCGAATCCTGATTGCTTTCTGGTGAGAATCGATAGCTTCATCGAATCTGTTTTCCACCGTTTGTACGGCACCAAGATCGTTCAGATAGAAAGCTTTCATCAGAGTTGTGTCGTAAGTGGGCGGCAGGGAGTTGGCGCTTTCGCGGAAGTGACCTTCGGCTAACTTGTAGTCGCCACGATGGCAATACATTCCACCCCAGGAATTGAGGATTCTTGATTTAGCCACTATTCCCGCATCCGCTGCCAGCTTGACGGCGAGTCGATACGCGTCATCAGCCCGCACAACGTCATCAGATTGCCTGAATAACAACGCCGCATAAAACTGTGACCACGCCGGCAACCACTTCTCATGCGGCAGCACACCACAGTTTTTCAACCAATATCTGGCTGCATCTGATTGGCGACCACCATTGGCCAATTGATTCGCCTTTGCGTAAATCCCTTTCAATCGACCGACGAAAATCGGATCCGCCGTCAGACCCCACTCGCCCCGGCCCAACATCCAAGTCATCTTCTGGTCGGCGCGCATGCCGTCCAGCGTGACTTCGCCTCTGGGGCGCTGTTCGATATCAATCCAGATGTAGTCAAACGGTGACTCAATATTCCCGGTAGCATCGCCGCGCGACCAGCCAAGGATCACGTCGCCGACTTTCAATCCTGCCTTGTCGCCTTCGCGTCCTGCTTCAACTTCTTCCACCACGACGCCCGGCTCGACCGTGCTCTTTTCGTCAGGCTTTTGCTCAGCGGCCACCAGTTTGACTTTGGGTGCGTGAGGCTTCTGCGCATAGGACGGCAATGACAGGTAGCACAGCGCGATTGCGAGAAAGACAAAGGCAATCGACCGCACAGCGGTGCAGGTTTCTGGAATGCGATGGATCATATTGGGAAAGATGGAAGTTGGTCCGGACAGAGGCCTATACAAAATATTTTCCATTCTTAACGATGCGCCGGCCGGATCCAGCACGCGGAACCGACTCTAGCCTGAGTTCTAAAGTAGTTTCCTGCTAACGTTGAAGTTGTTCTTGATGGAGTGATCTTATCGCGCGCAGATAGTTCGCCGCAACAGCTATTTACCTGAATAATTCGTAGCTTTCACATCACATTACGATAGTGATGAAGGCTGCAAAAGTTTGCCTATGCCACGGTGCGTTTCAACTGTCCACAGGCAGCATAGATATCCAGACCTCGCGGACGGCGGACAAAGGCCGGCACGCCGCCTTTCATCAGGATTTCCTGGAACTCGCGGACGCGGTGCTCTTCCGGCGTCTTGTAATCAATGCCGGGACCGGGATTCAGGGCGATCAGGTTGACCTTGCATCGGATACCGCGCACCAGTTCCACCACCTGGCGGGCATGTTGCGCCGCGTCATTCACGCCGTTGAGCAGGACATATTCAAAGGTGATGCGTTCCCGGTTGCGTAGAGGAAAGTCCCGCGCCGCCTGCATGAGCATTTCCAGGTTCCACTTTTTATTGAGCGGCATCACCTGGCTGCGCAGTTCGTCATTGGGCGCGTTCAACGAGATGGCCAGCTTGGGCCTGACGCTTTCAGCGCCAAAGTCATGAATGCGCGGGATAATCCCTGACGTTGACACCGTCATACGCGACTCGGCAAAGCCAACGCCTTCGGTAAGCAGGCGCACGGACTTGATGAAATTTTCATAATTCAGGAACGGCTCGCCCATTCCCATAAAGACAATGTTCACTCGCTGGCGTTCCATGTCCACGGAACGGTCATTGAGCACGGCCAGAATCTGGCCCACGATTTCACCGGCACTCAGATTGCGTTTGATTCCCAGCAGAGCCGTGAGACAGAACTGGCAGTTCACGGCACAGCCTACCTGGCTGGACACACAGATGGTCGCCCTGCGCCAGTCGGCATCGTCTTCATCAGTACCATCGCCGGTTTCGCCGCCGTCACCTTCGGGCATCCAGACGGTTTCAACGGATTCGCCGTCGGACATGGCGATCAAATATCGGATGGTGCCATCCACCGACTGAAACTTTTTCTCAATACGGGGATGAACGATCTCCAGACCTTTATCTTTCAGGTCAGCCCGGAACTGTTTGGGCAAAGTTGATATGGCTTCCAACTCGGCGATGCGCTGGGGATAGATGGCTTCAAAAAGCTGGCGTGCGCGATACTCCGGCTGCCCATGTTCCTGCGCAATCCGGCTAAGTTCTTGAAAATCAAGACCAAGTAAGCCGGATTGGAGTATCTGCGCCATCCTTATATAAGCCTCAAGGATTTCATTGTACAACCGCCCTGAAAGACGCCCAAAAGCCGGAGTTGCACGTGGATGACGGCTGCAAGTTGTTGATTCTTATAGACATATAAATAGACAAGCGACCAATCAGGGTGTGAAAGAATCAAATGCATACAGAGATGATGGAAACCGCAGCCCAAAAACGCAGTTCTACTGAAGCAAGAAACATCAAAAGAGAAGTTCTTCCTAACGGCCTCATTGTGCTCAGTGAGGAAATGTCACACATCCGATCCATCTCCATAGGTATATGGATGAGGACCGGTTCGCGCGACGAGACGCCCGAAATCAACGGCATTTCACATTTCACTGAACACATGGTCTTCAAAGGGACAACGTCACGAACAGCCCGTGACATTGCCCGCCAGGTTGATTCCATCGGCGGCAACATGGACGCCTTCACCGGCAAGGAAACAATCTGCTTCAACATTAAAGTGCTGGATGAACACCTGCCCATTGCCATCGACATTTTGAGTGACCTGGTCCTGAACCCGATCTTTACTCCCAATGACATCACGCGGGAAAAAGGCGTGATTCTGGAAGAGATCAAAATGGACGAGGACAATCCTGACTACCTGGTCCATGAAATCTTTACCCAGAATTTCTGGAAGGACGATCCTCTGGGCAAGCCGATTCTTGGCACCAAGGACACGGTGAAGTCGTTTGAGCAGGAAAAGCTGTTTGAATTTTACCGTCGCCGCTTTGTGCCGAATAACATGATCATCTCCGGTGCGGGAAACCTGAACCATGAGCGCTTTGTTGACCTGATCAAATCAAGGTTCATGGACCTGAAGGCCGTACCGAACGGCTTCCATCATCCGACACCGGAAGTTACGCCGCGCATTGTTACGCGGAACAAGAAGTCACTGGAACAGGTGCAGATTTGCCTGGGGGTGCCATCGCATCCAATCTCGCACGAAAAACGTTATGTTTCCTATGTGCTGAATACGGTCCTGGGTGGCGGCATGAGCTCACGGCTCTTTCAGAAGATCCGCGAAGAACAGGGCCTGGTTTATTCAATCTACAGCGACTTGAATCCTTACCGCGACACCGGCTGCCTCTCAGTCTATGCCGGCACGTCCACTGAGGCGATTCCCAAGGTTGTGGGCTCCGTGATGAATGAATTTCGCGAGATGAAAGGTGCGCTGATTCCTGATGAGGAACTCCGCCGCGCGAAAGACCAGCTCAAGGGCAGCTTGATGCTGAGTCTGGAATCGAGCACTTCCCGCATGTCAAACCTCGCCCGGCAGGAGATGTACTTTGAACGCTTCTTCAGCCTGGACGAGACGATTGACCAGATTGAAGCCATTACCTCCGAACAAGTCACGGAGATGGCAGGCTCACTGTTCCAGACCGATAAGATCGCAGTCACAGCGCTGGGGAACCTCGACGGGCTAAAGATCTCCCGTGATGAACTGGTATGTTAACCAGCAATCGATAAAGAAAAACAGAGTCCGCACGGAGAGATTTCTCGTGCGGACTTTTGTTTTTAACTTCATCGACCCTTTAAAGTGCCGCTAACGCTCCAGCACTGACTCCAGCATGGTGAAAAATTCTGGAAAAGAGATGCGCGCGGAATCGGCGCCAAGGATTTCACTTTCTCCTTCAGCACGCAATGCAGCCACCGAAAATGCCATGGCGATGCGGTGATCTCCGCCTGAATCAATCTTCGCTCCATGCAGCTTCTGACCGCCAGGCACTTTCAATCCATCTTCCCGCTCTTCACACGTGGCGCCCATGGCTCGGAGGTTTCTGGCAACCAGGGCGATGCGATCGGATTCCTTCACGCGCAGCTCTTTGGCGTCACGTATCTCAATACCATCGCGTGTATAAGGAGCAATCGCGGCCAGCACCGGCAGCTCATCAATTAAAGCTACCGACATTCCGCCTTCAATCACCGATCCTGTCAACTTGCCGTACTCAACCTTTACCGTTCCGACCAATTCGTTGTGGTGCTCTTCCAGGTTAATGACAGAAAGGCGCGCTCCCATCTGCTTTAAGACGTCCAGCAAGGAAGCACGCGTGGGGTTGAGCAGGAGATTTTCGATGAGGAGGTTGGAATTCGGAAACAGTACGGCCGCACACAGGAAGAACGCCGCGGATGAGATATCACCGGGAACGGGGGCTTCAATGGCCTTTAACTTTTGTCCGCCACGCACCGTGATGCGATTGCGACTTTTGGTGAGCTCAACTCCAAACGCCCGTAGAGCCTGCTCAGTATGGTCGCGTGTGCGGTAGGGTTCTTCGAAAGTGGTCTCGCCTTCGGCGAAGAGTCCGGCAAATAGCACGGCTGACTTCACCTGTGCGCTGGCAATGGGAGAAAGATAGTCCATTGCTTTTAATTTCGCACCTTCAATATGCAGCGGGGGCCGGTCACCAGCCGCCGAGCTGATCTTCGCGCCCATCAGCCGCAGCGGTGTCATCACGCGCGCCATGGGACGCCGTGACAGGGACTCGTCACCGTGGAGATCGCAAGTTACTGGCCGCCCGGCGAGAATCCCGGCCATCATGCGCATGGTTGAGCCGGAATTGCCGCAATCGAGGCTTTCGGCAGGCTGCTGAAATTGAGGACGCCCAACTATCTCCACCAACCCGGCGTCCGTCTTCGTCACCGCACAACCCAGTTGGCGCAAACAGCTCAGTGTGCTGGCACAATCGGCGCCGGTAGAGAAATTACTGAGCCGTGTGGTGCCCTCCGCAATGCCGCCGAGCATGGCATAGCGGTGCGAGATTGACTTGTCTCCAGGAAGGCGGATGGAGCCAAGCATGTTTTTAGCAGGACGAATAATCAATTTCAAAAGCCTCCACGGCAAAAGAAGGTGCGAAGCAAGTTGCCCAGCTCTGGAAAAATATTGTCGCACCGTGAAGCACAGCACCAATACAACTCTGATACGTAGTCAACATCTTAATCCTTAGCGCGTGCTGAAACGCATGCACAGGCAAAAGGAAAAGAAGCAACAGACTTCGGCCGGACTGCTGCCCACGATTCCTTTTGGAATATACAGAACCACAGGTAACTCGAACATGAAATCCCGGGCCCGCATCTTCACCTTTGCTCTTGCTGCTCTTTCCACCCTCACGCTGACCCATCCCGGCTGTTTACGGGCACAAGTTCCCAGAAATTTCGGGAGCATCAACTCAACACCAGGTTCATCCTCCTTCCAAAAGGCCGCTTCGTTAGAAGGCACGGTTAAGAGCGTGGGCGGAAGCCTGCTGAAAGATGTTCGCGTTGATTTGCATGATATCAGTGGTGGGAATGTAATTGCTTCTGCCTACACAAGCCAGTCGGGCACATTTCAATTCAATTCCGTTCCGGATGGTTCCTATGAAGTGGTGGCAGTCTCCGGCGTGAACCAGGCGTCAGAGCGCATCCATGTGGCCTCTTTCAATGCGACTGTGAGCCTGCGCCTTCCTGTGGCCGATGCTCCGCACGACATAGCAGGAAGCAACAGTGTTTCGGTGGCGCAATACAAGGTCCCAGCCAAGGCCCGCGAAGAGTTTCTAAAATCACAGGAAGCCGGCCGGCGATCAAAACCGGAGGAAGCCGCCAAGCACCTGGCGCGCGCGCTGGAAATCGATCCTGATTTTTCTGATGCGCTCACCGCTCGAGCCCTGGAGACGATTAAGACCAATCTTGCGTCTGCCATCGCTGATTTGGAGCACGCCATCAAGACTGATGGCAATAACTCACTGGCTTTAACAATTCTTGGCGCGGCCATGAATGCGCAGGCGAAGTTTGACGAAGCTGTGCTCTACCTCCAACGCAGTGAGACGCTTGCGCCTGATCGCTGGCAGACGTATTTTGAACTGGCCAAGAGCAATATCGGTAAAACCGACTACGCTTCCGCCCTGCGTTATCTGGATAAGACCGTTTCCATGCTGGCGCAGGACTATTCGCCGGTCCATCTATTGCGCGGACGCGCACTGTTCTCCATGCACCGCTATGCGGAAGCTACAGGTGAGTTGGACGCGTATCTGCAAAAAGAGCCCAATGGGGTTAACGCCGGCGCCGCGCGTGACATGCGCGCCCAGGCACAAACCCTGATCGCCAAGAACTAACAAAGAATTATTGACGTTAAGACTGTTCAGCCCCTGGCACTCAGAACGTAAGATCTGAGCTGCTCAGGGGCTGACGTCATTTAGAAATTGGCGGGGCGGTTCGGTTCACCCACCGGAACCGGCAGTGCCAGAGGCTCTTCGGGCATAATGATCCACGCAGCCACATAGGCAACTACTCCCAACAGACCAAAAACCGCACACACGATCCAGACAATCCGGACCAGGGCCACGTCCCAATCAAAGTAGTTGGCAACGCCTTTGCAAACTCCGGCTATCTGGCGGCCTTCCCTCGCCCGCAGCAGGCGCCTGGTTGCCGACGGCAGCGTGCCGCCCAAACGTTTACCGCAATAGGCACAAAGCTGTGCGTCATCTGGAATTTGCTTGCCACAAAATGTGCAATACATATTTCCCTCCACCTGGAGCTGATCAGCAGCTCTCTTATTCGTTGCTGGTATTGCTTACTCATAATGTTATACGAAGGAGAGAGCGGAAAAGTTTACTGTCCGGTGTAAGGGTGAGAGAGATATTTTCGAGCACTGGCGGCTTCTTCAGTATTGGCATCGATCGCGATAGCCGCCCGATACTGGCCAACTGCATCCTCCCGCCTGGACAGCAGGTCTGAAATCTGCCCGGCCGCAAGCAAGGCGCGCTGGCGATAATCCAATGTGCTGCTGGTGGTGGCAGCGGCCGACTTTTGAAAATACAGCAAGGCTTCCGGCAGTTTTCCCTGACCGCGCTGGGATTCACCCATGGCGTAATAGGCAAGTTCCAGATGGGGATTGGGATACTTTCCTTCCTTGCAATCATTCAGCAACCGGTCGATCAACGTGGCGGCGTCGGCCATTTTACCCGCGGCATTGAGCAGATTTGCCTCTTCTAAAGCGAACAGGAAGCTTCGTGGATGGTCCCGGGTGAGGCTCCGGACAACATCTACGGCATCCATAAATCTATCTTCGCGACGTAGAAACAAGGCCAACGCGATGCGTGCATCGGCGCTGGTTTCGCCGTTTGCCCTGCCCGCTTCCGCCAGCATCTCCAGTCCCTTGTTTTTGTCTCCGTGAATTCCGGCCACTCCTGCCATCGCCTTCATGGGAACAGTCAGGCTGCCGACCACATAGTTGTGAGCACCCACAATTGTCTTGGCATCCGCCCAGTCAGGGCGGAGTCTTAAGACCTCCTCATGGTCATGACGGGCTGCAAGGGCATTGCGCAGAGCCGAAAACCAGGAATGCTCCACAATCACCTGATAGCTGGACCGGAGACCTTCCGTTACTCCCCTGCTGTACAGCGCCTGGACATCCCTAGGGTCCGCCTTAAGGCGTTTATCTGAGAGAGCCAGTGACTCATCAGTTAACTCTTTGATCCTTTGCTTTAGAGATGAGTCAATAGGAACCTGTTTACTGTTTATAAAGCCCTGCTTACTGTAGAGACGGGTATCAAGCGCGTTGTAGCGATAGAGTTCGCGATAAATCATTGCATCCAGAACGTGATTGAGCGCGTTTGCATCGTCAGGACGGGCCTGCCGCACCTTTTCAAAATCGCTCAGGGCTTCGTCATATTCCGAACTGTAAAAATGGTTCCAGCCATCACGGGTGAGGGCGTCCAAATCGGGCTTATCCGGAGCGGCCAAAGCATGAAAAGGGGTTACTCCTAAGACAGTAACCAAAATCAAGGCCAAAACTTGGTTACCAGGTGGCCTGTGGATGGGGTGACGGTAAGGTGTCATCTCTGGTGGTATCGGGAAGTTTACCTGATTTCAGGTCAGAGCTGGAAAGGATAAAACATCATTCGCTCCCCCGCATTCTCTGACACGGGACAAGGAAGAAAATGACAAAGACATTGAAGCCGGCAAAGGAATTCTATACAGAGGTTGAAGCCGCAGCTTATCTGAACATCCCTATCAAAGAGTTACATGGCTTGCTGGACGAGAACATCTTTACTGACGGAAACAGGCGTCCTAATGAGCTAACCTTCTGTGAGGCCGATCTGGTGTTGCTTGGCTTCTGGGGTAAAGGCAGAGATAGGGACAACCCTAAAGTCCTGCGCATGCCTCGGCGCCGCGAAGCCTGAACCTTTTACGCGTAATAATTGCTCCCCTAGGCCATCCACAAACGTACAACTGACTATTAAATTGTTTTTTATCAATAGTTTAAAGGATTTCTGAAGTTTGGAACTCCATGTGCCTCTATTTGAGACAGAACCTCATCTAGTTATGGCGCATCTAGCCCCAAATTACGAAGAACGGCAGGAATTCTGGAAGCCAGCGGTCACGCCGCACGCAGATGGCTCACCGACAGCACTGGCAGCGGAACAGCTCTGCCAGAGCTGTGGTACGGGCTATGTCCTGGGTTCCAGGTTTTGCCATGTCTGCGGAACTGACCGCCACGTGAACCTGGCGGACGCCACAGATGACAATTCGCTTCATGACTGGTTTGACTTCGCCGGAATCAGGGACCAGCTGGGGCAGAACACTGCATCCATGGTCGCGTTTGTGCTCGGCGTGGTTTTTCTGCTCGCGGCTGCGCTTACCGGTTTTCTGTTCACCGCAAGTACCCTGCTAGACTGGCAGGCAGTCCAGCTCTGGCGCATTGAATGGTTGCTGGCTGCCAGTGCTGTGTTCATCGCCGGAGTTCTTCTCCGGAAGAAGTAAATAACTATCGCCTAACGATAGTAAATAAAGTCTTACTACCTGTATCAAAGTCCCAGAGATGAAACACATCCGCACTCCCAGGCAGTGCGGTTTTGGAACGTACTTCCGTTCCAGCCGCGATGGAGGCTCAAGGCAGACGGCGCTCTTGTTGCTCCAGCAGCGGGGCGTTGAGATTTTCAATGCACGTTAAAAAGAACGGCGAAGCCGATGTGGCTTCGCCGTTCGCATTGATTCTGTGGGACTAGTTGTTCACATGCAGAATGATCTGCATGGGACAATCTTCACACTGGAAAAACATCTCATAGCGCTGGCCGCCGCGCAGCGGGTGGACATGGTAGTCTGCACCGCTAATGGTAGTGGGAACTGAGAGCATGCAAGTGTCAGCGATTAGCGGAATGCGAGACTTAAAACTTCCCGCCACCATATTGCAAACCTCGCCCAGCGCATCCATTACTTCACCGGCCTTTTCGTCCGGCTCAATGCCAAGCATGCGCGTTGCCAGCTTGACCGCGGTAGCGCGGCTGCAGCGAATGCTGAACAAGCCACACAGCGATCCAGCCAGGCCGACGATGGCCGTCATTTCAGGAGCAATGACAACATCTTCGACCCGTGAGGCTTGCATTCCGAGCATCATTTCGAACACTTCATGCAGAGCTTCCTGAACGTGTCCGGCCCACTCGGTATTTGGCTTCACGACGGTGAACGCGGTTTTCACACTCATTTTTTAACCACCAAAGGAAGCACATGCTCCTTGACCTGTTCAGGTGTAAACGGTTTGCGTATGTAGCCCTTGGCCCCGTAAGAGAGCGCTTCCACAACGTGGCTCTCGCTGGCTTCAGTGGTAATCATCACAACAGGAACATCTTTCATGCCCGGCACGTCCTGCAGCTTTTTCACAAACTCCAGACCGTTCATAGCCGGCATATTGATATCGCTCAGGATCAGGTCGGGTTTTTTCAGTTCGATGGCTGCCAGGGCCTCCAGGCCATTGCCGGCTTCCATAACTTCAGAGATGTCGAGGCCAGCCTGCCTCAATGACCGCTCCACAATCTTTCTCATAACGGATGAATCATCAATAATCAATGCGCAAATAGGACTCATTAGTTGCCTCTTGGGACTATTACCAGGTTTCGTGATACCGGATCGCTGACCGGCGCAGCAACCGCCATGGAGCGGTCCTTTGTTGCGGGCTCGTCTGCAGTTGTGGGTGAGGCAAATGAAAAGTCCACGGCCACCCCCCAAAGCAAACGAATCCAGCAATTCAACTCAATAAAATCTGTACCAAACAGTTCGCGCTGTAACTGCACAGCTTCCGAGGAAGTTCCCAGCCAGTCAGGCACGCGGTCAGTAAGCCCGCATGAATCAATCATCGGCAGGAGGCCGACAATGGATAAGGCTCCTTGCACAAATGCCTGCTCAGGTTCTTCATGCTCTGACCTGTTGGCCCTATCCAGAAGATTACCGGCAGTCTTCAGACCGAGGTCCGCCACTTCTTTCTGGGTCAGGGTTGACCACGGACTGCCGATCTCCGCCAGTACAAATGATGTAACCGCCACAGACCAAGTCCGTCGCTTGCCCAACAGTATTACCAGGTGATCCAGAGGCAGGCGAATCGGCTGTGCAGGCTCTGCCATGCTTCCAATGCGAACAAAGTTTTCGCACACCGCGGGATGGACCTTGAGCATGTTCACCACCCGCTCCAGGTGAGTACTTCCATCCTCAAGAGCGCAACGGAGTTCCCGCATAAACCAGGGAAGTCCCGGCAAATGGGCGGTAAGTAACTCGGTGAGCAATGTAGTTTTGGCGTAGGCAAAGCTATCACGTTCGGTTGTGGCCAAGCCTTGATCAGCAAGCAGTATCATCATTATGTCCTGACCAAACATCGGCCCGGAAATGAAAAATCTTTAGCTGATGGCGTGGCGCTCGACTTCGAACGAGGAAGGATTTTCTGCGGTTTCCGGCGCAGAAAACATGAAGTGCGTGGCGGTCTCGCCTTTGCCGACCGTACGTGCCCAGATCTGGTCATGGCAACGGGTGGCGGTAACACGTTCAGCATGGAGGCGTATGGCATAGCCGGCCAGCATGCTCACTAATTCTCTTTGCGTCATGCTTTTCAAGACGTACTCGGCAGGCCGTTCGTCCTGGCCGGCCAAGCTAATCAATCGCGTGATGACCGATTCATCGGCAATACAGGATTCAGTATGGACCCCAAGCATCTTCTCGATGGAATACAGCACGGAATGGTCCACGGTCTGCGCAAAAGCAAGATGGAGCCGCTTACCTTCCTTATTGAAATGCACCGGGATCATGCGATAACGCTCCATGAGGTAGAACGGGATTTGCAACGCTGCGGGCGGCACTTTATCTGGATTCAGCTTGAATACCGGTACAGACCACTGCGACGCCACGGCATTGGTCACCTGTCCCTCTGACACGGCCGACATTTGAATGAGAATCTGTCCCAAACGCCTGGAAGGATCTTTTTTCTGTTGCAGCAGAGCAGCACGGAGTGTTGCCGTGTCAATGTCACCACGAGACACCAGCGTCAAACCCAGAGGTATGCGGTGCTGCCTGCGGATGGTGGCACGCATAGGGCGCATGATGAGTTCTGATAAGTGAGAGTCCAGGCCTGTCTGCAGGCAGTCCGGTGAACAGAACCGCTGGCCGTCAAGGTATGCGCCGCTGCATACGAGCCGTGTAGCCATGCGAGCGGACTTGCAAGCGGGATTGGCACAGTTGTACCAGAATGACAATGATTTGATGAACGACATTTTATGCTATCTGCTCCAGCCGTTGCCGGCGGGACATAATCTCAGTGATACGAATTCCATAGTTACCGTCCACGATGACGGCTTCCCCTTTGGCAATGACTTTTCCGCCGAGGACAAGCTCAATGGGGTCCCGGACGCGACGATCGAGTTCCACCATGGCGCCGGAGCTCAATTCCAAAACGTCCTTCAACATCATTTCACGCCGCCCGAACCGCACAGATACTTCCAACTCAAGATCCAACAAGAGATCCAGGTTCTTGTCATTGATCTTTGTCTGAGAGTTTGTTTCCTCTTCCGCTACGGCGGCCATGGCCGGCTGTTCGACTTCCGGCTCCGTTACTTCCTGCTCCCCTGGTTCGTCCCCGACGCTCTGTTCGGTTGCCGGCTGTGGCTCTTCCGCTTCAACAGGTTTTACCGTGTTCAATGAATTCAACAGACCTGTATCCATGCGCAGGGCGATGCCAACCTGCGTATCTGTGGTGACCGAGAAATGGGATGATTCCGCACTGGCCCAGGCTGGAACGTTGGTGTCTTTGAAGCATACGCCGATCTCCGTACCGAGTTCGCCCTTGAGATTCACCGCGACAATCCCGGCAAACTGGCGGAAAAGTTCCGCGAAAGCATCTGCATGGTCCGCCGTGAATTCAGCTTCAGGATTGGGAGTCTCTCCCATGAGCAACTGGGCCAGCACCAAAGCGTCAGTTTTGGATGCCGAAAGAGCCTGTTCGCCCAGCAGAAGCTCGCCAAAAGTAAAAGTCACCCACAGGCGGTCATCCGCGCTGTCATCGACTGGAGGTCCCACCTCGATCGAAAGGGTCTTGCCGGAAAGCTGGGATAGCGTGGAGGAGACCGCTTCTGACCAGATCCGATAGTAGTTACCAACGCCAAACACGTTTTCACTCGAAGACATTGTTTACTCCCCCTCTTTTTCGTGAATGGGTGTGAGTTTTTGTATATATGCCGCGCGCTTATCCTGATGTGCGACCGGGAATGCGGTAAACAAGCTTGAACCAGAAACCATCAGTGCGAGGGGCTGATGTACCTTATGATCCAGCATCAATACACCGCCAGGATCAAGGTCCAACAGGTCACACGCGGCCACTTTCACGGGTGGCATGATCAATTCCGTGGAAAACAAACTTTCCATCAAGCGATGTCGAATGTGTGCGGCCGCAGCAGGGCTCCGATGGCGGCGTCCACCCTTTTGCAATGCCCTTTGCATCTGCACAGCCACAGCGGAGGAAAAGACGATGTTCAACATTGCCTGAACTTCCGGCAGGCGAATTTCAAAACTGATGGCGAGAACGCGCTCCGTTGGTGAAATAAGTTCAGCCGCCTCGTCCATCCCGTGGCGTCCTTCAAAAGCGAAACTCAATCCCATACCATTCCAGCAGGCAGTGAGCTCTTTCACCATGGTGGCCGCAACGCTGCCCAGAATCTCCTGCTCGATCTCGGTGAGTTCACGAATTTCCTGGCCGGCACGACCGCGTCCGCCGAGGAGAAGATCCAAAATGGGATAGGCAATGGGTAATTCGAGCGTGAGTCCAGCCACCGCGTCCAGTTCATTTACCCTGATGCCGCCGAAGTAGGTCATCTCCGGCATGCGGCCCATAAATTCCTTGTAGGTGAGCTGTTCGACGGACACTACTGCCATTTCGAGCGCGATGCGCAGATAGGCACCGAGGGAATGAGTGATGTTGCGGGCAAAAGTGTCATGCAGGCCAGTGAGCAATCGCAATTGGTCTTTGGTGATTTGTCCGGCGGAACGAAAATCACAAGTCACCACGTGCCGGGCAGCTTTTTTGCTGCTGGAAGCTTTGCCGCCCCGAGCGCGCTGAAATAATGCGTCAATCTCTTCCTGATTTAGAACCTTTTGCATGCACCCTCCTTGGCCTGAAGAACAGCACCGGGAACAGGCGGCCGAGATGAAAGCAGGTCCTGCATGCGCGAACGCAAACGCATTAACGCCGCGGACCGAAGCTGGCTCACACGCGACTCCACAACTCCGATGATCTCTCCAACTTCGCGCAGCGTAAGCTCCTCATAGTAATAAAGAACGAGCACTTCCCGTTCCTTCTTGGGCAGTTCACCCAGGGCCTCCACCAGAATTTCTTTCATTTCCGTCTTGGCGCAGAGGAAGAACGGATCCTGATCAGGAGCATAGGGTACATAAGTACTGAGTTCGTCACCGTAACCGCCCTCATGGTCCGTGCTGTCTTCCAGAGAACCCAGCGTTAAGCCATGGAGCGTGTTCAGGACGTCATAGTAGCCATTGAGGTCCAAGTCCATCTCTTTAGCGATCTCTTCGTCCGTTGGGGCGCGCTGCAGCGTGTTGCGCAGATCACTTTGCAGCTTTTCAATCTGGCGGGCCTGGCGGCGGAGATCGCGGGGTCCCCAGTCACAATCCCGCAGACTGTCAAGAATGGCGCCACGGATGCGGAATTTTGCATAAGTCTTGAGCTGGGTGTTTTTGCTGGGATCGAATTTGTCCACGGCATCCAGCAAACCGACGACCCCGGCCTGAATGAGATCATCCAGCGACACGTGCTGTGGCAAACGATCATGGATGCGCCGGGCAATGTATTTCACCTGCACCAGCATTTCTTCAATCAACTTGTCACGGTCCATAGTGTGGAGTTCCATATCAGCTTGATAGTTCTTTGCGGCGTTCATTTTCGCCTTCCCTCTGAGTACATTCATCGGCATTTCGGCCGGTACTTTTATGCCTATTTATCGAACCGTACCGATGGCTTGAATGGCCACCCGGGACGGCACCTCACCCGGCGACAACACGACGATCTTGGGCAGAATTGGCTCCAGTAAACGCCTTAGATGAAAGCGCGCCGGGCTGCTGCAAATCAGCACTGGCGAGGCCGCCGCAAAGTCTTCACCCAGCAACGCGCGCAATCCATCCACCAGCTTGCGCAGGACGGAAGGTTGCAAACCAGGAGTCTGGTTTGCCTGCGCCTGGGCTCCAAATGTCCGCGCCACTTCTTCTTCTATTCCGGCTTCCAGTGCCACCACGCGCAGCTTTCCGTCTTCGCCCAGCAACGGACGCACCAGGCTCCGTCCCATAGCCTGGCGAACAGCTTCCACCAGAAACACGGGATTCTTGGTGATCGACGCTGTGTCCACCAGCGTCTCCAGAATCAATGTGAGATCGCGCACGGAAACTTGTTCACGCAGCAGTTGCTGCATCACCTTTTGAACTTCACCAAGGCTGAGAAGCTTGGGCACGAGTTCTTCCATGAGCTTGGGCTGGCTCTCTCCCAGTGAATCCAAAAGACGTTTGGTTTCCTGACGGGTGAGAAGTTCATGTGCGTACTGCTTGATCACCTCAGAAAGATGGGTAGCCATGGCGGACGTCTGATCAACCACCACGTAGCCCAGCGCCAGAGCCTGATCCTGCTGAGCAGGTGAAATCCAGCGGGCAATTACGCCGAATGCGGGCTCTTTGGTTTCAATTCCCGCCAACGGAGGCGGTGAACTTTCCGAACTGATGGCCAAAACGCAATCAGGTTGCATTTCCCAGCGCGCCACTTCCACGCCACGCAACGAGATCACGTACTCTCTTGCACGCAGTTTCATGTTGTCAGTAATGTGGACCGGCGGCACCATGAACCCCAACTGCACGGCGAGATGGCGGCGGAGTGCTTTGACTCTTTGCAGCAGTTGCCCGCCCTGCTTCTCATCGACCAGTGAAACCAGACCGTATCCAACTTCCAGGCTCAATTCATCCAGCTTGAGAAGAGCATCAATGGAATCGGCTACAGCCACTCGCGGTACGTCAGCCTCAGCTACAACCACTTGTTTGCTTTCCATCTGTTCTACCTTGGAACGATGTCTGGCCATTAACCCCGTGGCAAGCGCGACGGCGAAGAAAGAAAACTTTGGCAATCCAGGCATCAATGCCAGACCGACCATCACGCCGGTGGCGATCCAGAGCGGCTTTGACTTGTACAACAATTGCCGGGTCATCTGTTCACCAAGACTCTTGTCAGAGCCGGTACGCGTGACGATCATGCCGCCTGCAACGGAAACAAGGAGTGACGGGATCATTGTGACCAGGCCGTCACCAACCGTGAGTACTGTGTAGGTCTTGAGTGCGTCAATGAACGGAATACCGAGTTGGAACACACCGATGAGGAAACCGGCCACAATGTTGATGGCCGTAATCAGGATGGTTGCGAGCGAATCTCTCTGACTGAAACGGGCAGCGCCGTCCATGGCGCCGTAGAATTCGGCTTCCTGCGCGACGGCTTCGCGTCTTGCACGAGCCTGCTTTTCATCGATCAAACCGGCATTCAGGTCGGCGTCGATGGCCATCTGCTTGCCCGGTAAAGCGTCCAGGGTGAAACGCGCAGAAACTTCTGCTGTACGCACAGCGCCGTGTGCCACCACCAGATACTGGATGGCAATCAGGGCGAGGAAAATGACAAAGCCAACCACGTAATTTCCGCCGACAACAAACTGACCAAACGCTTCAATCACGCTTCCGGCAGCGGCGGCGCCTTCATTTCCATGCAATAAAATGCGACGGCTGCTGGCCAGATTCAAAGACAGCCGGAACAACGTCATCAACAACAATAAGCTTGGGAAGACGGAGAACTGTACCGGCTTGAAAATGTAGATGGCTGAGAGCAACACCAGAACCGACGCCGTAATACTGATGGCCAGAAGCAGATCCAGAAAAAATGCGGGTATTGGAATCAGCATGACGAACACCATTGCCACAGCCGAAACGGGTACTATCCAGTCAGTACTCGAGCCCAATATCTTCTTTAGCTTATTTAGTACACCCACTATGCCCTACCTCCATTACGTCTTGCTGCTTCAGCCTGTGCTCGATAAACGAAGGCCAGGATCTCAGCCACCGCCACATAAAGTTTGCTGGGAATGATGGTCCCGACATCCGCCGATCGATAGAGAGCACGGGCCAGCGGCGGGTTCTCCACCATTGGTATGCCATTCCAGACTGCGATCTTCCTGATTTGCTGCGCGATCAGATCGCGTCCCTTGGCGACGACAATGGGCGCGCTCGACTCTTCCATGTCATAGCGCAGAGCCACGGCGAAGTGAGTCGGGTTGGTAATCACCACAGTCGCTCTCTCCACATCCTTCATCATGCGTTTTTTGCGCATGGCGCGGCGCAGGCCTTTTTGCCGTCCCTTGACATCAGGGTTTTCCGCCTCTCTACCCTCCTGGCGGATATCCTGCTTGCTCATCTTCATGCCGTTCTCAAAACTTCGCTTCATCAGGACATAATCCACAACGGCCCAGAGCGCAAAAACAAAAGCACTCTTCCACATGATTTCCCAGGCGTTGCTAATGAGCAGCATTGGAAGCGCGGATATACCGGCAGTGGAGGAGTGGATAATGGAAGACCACTGCGCACTGAAAATCAGGATGGTGACGTAGAAGATGACGAACAATGGAACCAGAGCTTTCAACAGACGGGTGAGCCCACCCAGACTGACGAGACCTTTGAGGTTGGTGACTGGGTTGAGCTTAGGAAATTTCGGTATGAGCGTTGTGGGGACGAATACAAAACCACCCTGTGCGAACTGGGCGGCCACCGCGATGCCAAGAGCAAGGGCCCAGGCAGGCGCGATCCATCTGACCGCCATCATGCCAGTCCAACCGATGACGGCGCTGTTTAAGTTGATGTCACCTTTGCTTGCGGCATCCAGCAAACTCGCAGTCAAGGCATGCCATTGCTCGATCCATCCCGGCCGATACCAATGCAACAGGCAGATCACACCCATCAACGCGGCAGACGAAGACATTTCACGGCTTCGGGGTACCCTGCCCTCTGTGCGGGCTTTTTCCCGTCGTTTTGGTGTGGCTTTCTCTGTCTTGTTATCTGCCATATCGTTTACGAGTGCATCGCGTCAAGCAGATGCTGCGCGCCCAGAATCGCTCCGTGAAACCACTTGGCCGCCAATGTGGGCCAGAACACAACCGAACACCAGATTGATGCATACCCCACCAGCATCTTGGCGGGAAGGCCCACGGCCATCACCGGCAGTTGCGGTGCGGCCTTGGACATAAAGCTCAACGATATGTCCGTCATTACAGTTGCCAGCAGAGCAGGGGCGGCCAACTGCAAACCAAGAATGAACACAGTCCCCGCAGAGGAGAAGAGCATGGAAATTACTTTGGTGGAAACGATCACTGTACCTGGAGGAGCTACATCAAAGCTGTGCACCAGCAAACGGAAGAGCCAGTGATGCACGTTGCCCTGAAGAAAAATCAGCATCAGCATGGTGTAGTGGAAAAAATTCAAGACAGATGTCTCCACCTGGGACTGGGGATCGATTACATTCACGATGGAATAACCAAACTGAAATCCCAGAAGCTGTCCCGCGAAACGGGCGGAATCAAAGACCAGTTCTATCGTCATTCCCATACCCATTCCAATGAGCAGTTCACCGGCGATCACCGCAACCATGTTGTCTGGAATGTTGTGTCCCATGCGCGCGGTGTATGCGGGGGCAAGCAGCGCGGTCAACACAAAGGTCAATCCTGATTTCACCTTGATTGGAATGCTGGGATTGCCGAGGAAGGGCGCAAAGGTCATCAACCCGCCCAAGCGGACGCCCAGCAGAAACGTAGGAAACATGTTGTTGAAGTCGACTTGGGGAAGCATGGGCGTTGTCATTGGTTACTTAATGAACGGGTGAAAATCTCCGAACAATTGCACGGTAAAAGTGATCAGGTGGCGCAGCATCCAGGGCAGCAGAATGAACAATGCCGCGGCTACGGCAGCCAGCTTGGGTACCGTGCTGATACTTACATCCTGCACGGACGTCATTACCTGAAGAATGCTGATGATCAAACTGCTCACTACACCCACAATGAGCATGGGACCACTGACGAGCAGAACCTCTTCCAGCGTGCGACGAGACAACGCGATAACCAGTTCCATATTCATTTGATTAGTAGAAACTCCTGAGAATGGACCCAACCAGCAGGTTCCATCCGTCTGCCATGACAAACACAAGAATTTTGAGCGGAGTTGAAATGACCACTGGCGGCAATTGCATCATGCCGACTGAAGTGGTAATGGAAGCCACAGCCATATCAATCACAAGAAAGGGGAGAAACAGCACAGCGCCAATCTGAAAACCGGCCTTGAGCTCGGAGATGATGTAAGCGGGTATAACTACCCGCATGGTAAGGTCTTTCGGCTGGTTTGGCCGCGGCTCTTTGGCAAGCTCAACGAACAATGCCAGGTCCTTCTCACGGGTGTAGTGAAGCATGAAGTCTTTTACCGGGACCGTCCCCCGGTCCAGCGCAGTTGAGACTTCAATTTTGCCGGCCTGCAAAGGCACGATCGCATCCTTGTAAACCGTGGCGCATACGGGCTGCATGACAAAGTAAGTCAGGAAAATACACAACCCAATAATGGTCTGGTTGGTGGGGATTGTCTGGGTACCCAATGCCTGACGGAGAAAGTGAAAAATCACCAGCAGCCGCACGAAGGGCGTGACTGCCATGAGGATGGATGGCAGGAGCGTGATCGCCGTGAGAAGAGCGATAATGCTCCAAGGTGTGCTTTGCACCGTTTTGCCGATGTCGAGAACCAGCGGCTGCGGCGGCAGTTGCGGCCCCTCTGCATATTTCGGTTCGCTCGCTTTGAGCGGAGCGTTCTTTTTCTGATTAGCTCTGGGCACAGGCGCCTGGGCGAATCCCTGTCCAGCGGGCAACAGGAAAGCCAGCAGCGTTGCGCAAATGATCAGACGATCCCTCACTGGATGCTCCCTTGAAACTCGCGAAGCAACTCTGCCGCACTCGGCGTCCTGAGGCTCAAGGCACGTTTCTTTCGCGGTTTCCGGGCGACCTTCACTTCCTGCGCCGGCACGTCTTGCACGGGCGTGGGGAATTCTGCAGAAAACTCACGCGTGCCGAGGAGAACCAGATTTTCACCGCTGCAACCAACCACAAATTCCTGCCCATCGAGGCGCAATAGCAATACCGATTGCTTGGCGCCAATGGAGACACGCTCCAAAACTTCCATCCGCTTGGTGCGCCGCTGTATTCTCGCGGAACCCACCCACCCAACCAGATTTTTCCAAAACTGACGCAGAATGGCCTGAAATACGGTTCCCTGGGGCGCAACCGCTGGAGCTGCTGAAATAACCTGTGCCTTCTTCAGGCTCATAACAACTCCATGAGTCGTACCGCCAGCCGGTCACCAAGGAGTTCAAATTCCACCAGCGCAATGTCCTTCCCGTTAATGAAGAGAGGAAGATTAGCGGCCTGCTTGCAGTGGGTATCTACCACGGAGCCTTTGGCGAGTTGCAAAAGGTCGCGGACGGTAAAACTCAGGACTGGCAGTTCAACTTTCAACAGGCAGATGAGATACTGCGCCTCATTCCAGAGGATGATCGCATGTTCGTCGAGAATTGGAGTGGGAGCTACAATGGCGGTTGACATCAGCGTTGCACCAGAAATTCGTTGAAGTAGATTTCGCGCACGTTGCCAGCGGCAGCGCGGGTATTCAGTTCCTTCAGCAGATCGACTTTCAGCTTTTGCTTGCCGTCGGCCGTGGAAAGGTCAGCAGAATGCCGGGTGCTGAGCACAGAGATGATTGCATCACGCATCACGGGTATTGAGTCATCCCGGGTTTCTGTCTTGTGCTCCTTCGCGACTGCTTCCACGCCCAGATCCATGCCGACCCGCAAGTAATCCTTCTCATTCTCGTCCGCCAGGTTAACCACAAATGGCTCCAGGTGAACGATGGCCATCGACTTGGCAGAATCCGCATTCACCGAGCTCGCGGTGTTCTTATTCGAGCCGTACATCCAATACCCAATGCCGCATCCGGCGATCAGAAGCACTACGGTAAGAACTTGAAACGTTTTTCCCTTTGCAGGCTTTGTCATGACAGCACTGGTATGTGCAATTGATATGCCTAGGAAGCAGGCAAACTTTTCCTCATGGGAAACTATAGTCACCAGTGGTAAGCAGCAGAAAGAAAGGAGGTTGCAGTGGGCACAAAACTGCGAGAGGAAGAAAATTACAAATGTACTGAAGTGTACTGCGGTGATTCTAAATGTGGTCTTAGAAATCGGCGCCTCTTTTAGACCTGCGTCCGTTAGCCGGACGCAGGTCTAAGAGATTTCTGTTTCAGTCTAAGAGTTTACTGTTTCAGGTTGATGGTGTCCTGCGTAACCTGGTCAAAGGTGGTTACGCTCTTTGCATTGGCCTGATAGCCACGTTGCGCGACGATGAGCCGGGCAAATTCTGTGGCGATATCCACATTGGAGAGTTCAAGCGAACCGCCGATGATCGATCCTTTTCCACCGGTGTTCGCAACACCGACGTTGGCGGCTCCGGAGCCGATGGTCGCTTCGAAGGAATTTGAGCCAGCTCGGTTCAAGCCTTCCTCGTTGCCAAAGGTTGCCAGCGCCAGTTGAGCGAGGGCACGTGACTGACCGTTGCTGAAAGAACCTTGCACCACACCGTTTTGGTCAACAGTGAAATCAGTAAGTGTTCCACTGCTAAACCCATCCTGCGTTGAGTTGCCTTGAGCGGACGCACCGGCGAATTGAGTGATGGTCTGGCTGGGGGCGGCAATACCGTTCCAATTGAAATTGAGAGTCGCGGCGCCGTTGACGAACCCGGTAATCGGAACGGGACCGATGTTGGCGGCAGGTAAAGTGAGTTGTCCTGCAGAATTGAAGGTCAAAGTGCCGGTTTTCAGGACGACAGGTACTGTTGGAGTTGTGCTTCCCACGTCCGCACCGGGGATCGTGACGTTGTAGCCCCATGTGTTAGCGGTCGCCGATTTGGTAAACGTGATGGTGAGAACGTGAGTGGCGCCCAGCGAATCGTAAATGGGAGTCTGAGCATTGAACGTGGTTCCGGCGGCCGCCGTGGCGTCAAGATTGATGCCAAATTGAATGTTGGCGGTTGCGCTGGCAGGCGTGGTTGAACCTAGAGGAATGTTGATTGGACCGACAGCGCCTTGCGCGTTGATTACACCATTCACAGCCGGGAAGCCCATCACATTGGCGCCATCCTGAGTCACCAGGTCTCCGTTTGGAGCTTTGGTGAAATTGCCCGCACGCGTGTATTCCTGCAATCCGTTCTTGTTCGTGACGAAGAAACCTTCGTTCTGAATGGCCATATCAGTGTGTACGCCGGAGTTCTCGATACTGCCCTGTGTGAAAACTCCTGCGTTTGAGCCAATGGTCACGCCAGCGCCAATTGCAATGGGTTCGCCCGCACCAGTGGAGCCGATCTGCTGGTAAAACAGATCTTTGAACTGCATGCTGGTGTCTTTGTATCCAACCGTGTTCAGATTGGCCAGGTTGTTGGAAATGGCGTTGAGCGCTTGTGAATCGGCACTTAACCCTGACAGAGGTATTGAAAATGAAGGCATCTTGGATAATCTCCTGGTACGAAAATGAATGTCGTTTGTGTTTGATTTAGCCGTTGCTGGCAGTTGGCGGGACAGCGGCCGCCGGAACAGTGGTAGCCGGTGGCGTCAGGTCCTGGTTGATCTGGATCAACTGCTGCAAGCTGTTGAATTGCACAAGCTGCGTTACGAATGCTGTTGGGTCCTGTGGCGCGGTTGGGTCTTGTGACTTCAACTGTGCCGTGAGCAGCGTGAGAAATGAGTTTCCGTCCAAGCCACTCTGGGCCTGGCTGGTGACGCTTGATGCTGCTGTCTGCGCGGCTGCCGCTACTGCCTGGATATTCATGGGTTCTTCCTTATGCAAGCAGGCTTAGTGCCCGCTTGGGTGTTCCACTGATTCCTGTTTCAACGTCTTCACTTTTAAAGTTGTCAGTAAAGACCGGGTCTTTTCTATTCTGAAAATATTGTCTCGGCTTCTGAGCGTCGGGCTGTTCATGATCACTGGTAGCGCCGCGCTGGGGTTCGTTCTGAAGTGACGAATCTTTAACTTCGAATGTGCGCAGTTTAAGGTCGTCACGTGAAAGAGACTGGTTCAGGTCATGTACGTTGGCGACGAGCCAATCGCGAGTGGCGCCGTGCTGGGCTGCAATGGTGGCGCTAATGTGATTGCCTTCCAGAACTGCGCGCACGTCCATGGTGCCTGCGGATTCCGTCTTTATGGAAACCCGCATTTCAGCCTGGCTGGCAGCCTGCATCAGGCTGGCCTGGTTCACGCTTCTGGGCGCGGCCGGAGCTTCCGTCGGGTCGATATGCATGGCCTCACGGACTGCTGTTGCCGGTGAAGTTGCAGGAGCCGGCGAATTATGACTCTGATCCACAATCACATTGCGGGCCACCGGCTGAAATCCGGTAACACCGGGATTCTGTTCAACTGTCGCACTTGCACCGCCGGACACGCTTTGAACAGTGAACTTTTCCGAGGTCAGGTCAGGCTGTGCATTCTTACGCGAATCGCCTGAAGAACGGCTATCGCTCGGTTCCTGCGACGCTCCCTGACTGGTCTGGTTCTGGTTGTCTGATTTTGCGTCACCGACGGCCGGCGCGACTGCTGGTTGAACCTGTGGTGAGCGATCCGCATTTGCCGGTGCGTTGACGGTTGGAGCGAGAGATTGAACCTTGCCATCCGGTTTGGGCAGATCAACTTTGGTCGCCGCGTTCACCGACGAGCTAGTGGCGATCTTTGAAAGTTCCGCCGCCAGCGGTTGCTGAACTGCGCTACCATCCGTCTTGACTGCAGGAGCTTCGGTACGAACAGTACTTGAAACAGCCGGAGTTGCAGTGGCCGTCGCGGCTGGAGTTAACGGGGCTGTTGCGATGGATGGAGCAGAAGGCGAAGTTGGAATGGCAAACTTATCGGTAGTCTCTGTGTCAGAGGAGTTGGTCTTAGCTGGATTGGCTGCTTGACCGGACAACTGACTCAGAGCTTGCTCTAACGCTTTGAGAACGCGCGGATCCGGCGCCGAACCGCCCAACTGGCTTTGAATTCCTGCCAACAGCTTTGCGGTAGGATCCACCTGAACGCCACTTCCAGAGTCCTGAGGCTTCGGCTGTTGCTGCTGCAGAGCCGCCAGAGAGGCCAGCCATACCGCCAACATTGGATCCGAAGCATTGGAGTCATTCGCGCCTGCGACACCGAAAGATGGAGAAACGTTGCTCTTCCCCAGTTGCTGCTTGATGGCGCTAATCAGTGAGGCAAGGGTCGAGTTGGCCGGCAAGCCTGAAAAATCATTGGGAGACAAGCCATTGGTTGAAAAATCAAGCGATGGCTGATCTCCATTGTTGAAGTCAGTCATTGCTGCTGTTGGCGACATTTTCTGCATCAGCATATTGGCAAAGAGCTGATTGCCAGCGGGAGAGCCTTGCTGGGCAGCCTGTGGCGACTGGTTGGCCGTCGCGGGCGCCTGAGCGAGGAATGCGAGATTGATTCCGTTGTTCACTGGCCTGTGTAATTGCATATGGCTGGCCAAACTATTTTCTGGATTGGATTGTTGAAATTAAAGGATTTCCGTGACGTCGCCGATAGGACTTTGCTTTTCCAGAGAGCCGGCCGGAAACGCTTGCCTAGTGAGGGTAGGCAACGTTAGCCGTTGGGCTGGGAGCGGCGCATGGCGAAGAGATCATCCACCGCCTGCTGTTCGCGACGATTCTGATCAAGCACATACTCTTCATGACGGCGCTCGCGGATGCTGGCCACCACTTCACGGTCGCGCCGCGCCTGGAGAAAGCTGAGACGCTGTCCCTCCCAGGAGTGACGTGCATCGGCCGCTGTTTTATGTGCTTCAACCTCAATGGTATCGAGGCCGGCCCGGGTGGATTGATGAACATGGAGGTTTTCACTGGTGACACCGGAGAGCATCTTCGCGCGGAAATCTTCTTCCATCTGAAGCTTCTCTTTGCGCAAAGACTCACAACGCTCCTGGGCTGTGAGCATGAGCCTGGCAGCAAACTCAAGACGAGTCTGCTCCTGGCGCTCGATACTTACACGCAGGCGAAGCACGGATTCAAGCGAGAAGCGAAATCCCATTAAATTGTCATTGCCTTCAATGTCGCCACCGTCTGAGCCAACGGTGCTTTTTCATTCTTGGTCTGCTGGAGAATCGCATTGATCGCGGGAAGCGCCACAATAGCTTTATCAAGGACCGGGTCAGCACCTTTTTGATAGGCGCCAACGCGGATCAAATCTTCCGAACGGGCATACGCCGCAAGATAACGACGAATCTCCTGCGCCTTCTTCTGATGCTCAGGATCAACCACGGTGGACATTAAGCGGCTGAGGCTGTCGAGAATGTGAATGGGAGGATAGTGACCTTGTGCGGCAAGTTTACGATCGAGAACAATGTGACCATCCACCAGCGAACGCACGGCGTCCACCAGGGGATCCTGCTGGTCATCGCCTTCCATAAGAACGGTATAAAAAGCTGTAATGCTGCCATTGTTGAACTGGCCGGCCCGTTCAACCAACCTGGCCAGAACATTCCAGCAGGAAGGGGTGTAGCCTTTGGCGGTGGGCGGTTCACCCGCTGCAAGGCCAATTTCACGTTGCGCCATGGCATAACGCGTGAGTGAATCCACCACCAGCAGAACATTCTTGCCTTTGGAAGCGAAGTATTCGGCGACTGCGGTAGCAGCCATGGCAGCACGTATACGCAACAGCGGCGATTGATCAGATGTTGAAGCCACAACCACAGAACGCATCAAGCCTTCCGTGCCCAGCATCTCCACAAATTCGCCGACTTCACGGCCACGCTCACCCACCAGCGCAAGCACGGTCAAGTCAGCGGCGGTACCGCGGGTCATCATGCCGATCAGCGTACTTTTTCCCACGCCGCTGCCGCCGAAGATGCCGATTCTCTGCCCTCGACCGCAGGACATGAAGCCATCAATGGCACGAATACCGCAGCCAAGAGGTTCACGAATGGGTACACGATCCATGGGCGAAGGCGCGCTGTTATCCAGATCCCACGTACCCGAAGGCTGGCATTGACCAAGGTTGTCAATGGGTTTGAGATTGCCGTCCAACACACGGCCAAGAAGTTCATCACCTACCGCGACGGAAGGCGTTGAACCCCAGGTAAAAATTCTGTCGCCAAAGCGGATACCGCTGGGTTTGTCCAGGGGCATGCTGAGGACATTGGGTCCGCGGAAGCCGACGATCTCGCCAGGAAAGCGATTGCCTTCGCGGTCAACAATCTCACAGGCTTCTCCGACCGAGCAGATAGGGCCAACCGATTCCACGACCTGCCCGACGACATTGCTGACAGAGCCTTCCCATCGCCATGCGGGGAACTCCTGCAAGTGCTGGAAATAACCGCTTAGCAAGCCGGGCGTCATTGGCGCATACTCCGCCGCTTCTGCTGAACAAGGTCAGTGAACCCCTTTTCAATTTCCTTAAGCTGCGCTCCGATGCCAAGGTCGGTGCTGCCATGCGCAGTTTTCAGAACCAACTGATCAAGCTGCAGAAACGAGTCCGCGACAATCTCTGGCAAAGCGCCGATGTCGAGTTGTTCGCTGATGTATTGCCTCCAGGCGTCTGCCGACGAGGGGTGTACGTGCAGTGCGACATGTCCGTCACCCGAAATCTTTTCCAAAGCCACGCGCACAACGCCCGCCAGGACAACCTTATCGACCTGAGCTTCACGATGGAGGACTTTGCGAGCGACGGCCAGAGACAGTTCCACGATCTCCACTTCCATGTTGCGGAAATAGAGTTCGCGTTCCTGAGCAAAAGTTTTCAGGTTGTCAGTGATCTGTTTTCTATCTTCATCGATCGTCTGTTGTGCGGCAGCACGGACTTCATTCCGCCCGGCATTCAACCCTCGTTCATAGGCTTCGGCCTCGCGACGCGCGGATTCCGCTTCAGTCAGGGACCGCGTGTCCTGGGCTAAAGGAGAGGACTCCGATGGAGCATCAGCCAGCCCTGCCTCAAAAATACTGGGACGGAAGGCCGGTTTGGTGGCAGGATCAGAACCCATCACCTGCTGATAAACAAATTCCTGGATCACGCCAAAACCAACGGGTGGCCCGGGTTGACTAAACAACGAATTCATCGTCACCGCCCATCTTCAGGATGATCTTGCCCTGCGCTTCCAAGGTGCGGGCCAGGCCCACGGCCTCCTGCTGGGCACGGGTAATTTCTGTTGAGCGAATGGGGCCGAGGACTTCCATATCCTCTTTCAACATTTCGACCGCGCGTGAAGACATGCACTTGAAAAAGTGTGCTTTCAATTCTTCAGAGCCGCTCTTCAACGCGATGGTGAGGGTTTTCTTGTCGAACTGGGAAATGAGTTCTCGGATACTGGCTTCCGGCGCGCCCAGGAAATCTTCAAAGGTAAACATCAGGTTGCGAATGGAAAGCGCGATGTTGGCGTCACTGGTTTCGACGTTCTCCAAAATCGCCTTCTGCATGTCCGGATGCATCCGGTTCATCATGTCAGCCACGGCCTTCACGCCGGCATAACCACGCTGGCGACCTTTCACCACTCCCTGGAGCTTTTTGTTAATGAGCAAGGACACTTTCTGCGCCATGTCCGTGGAGAACTGGTTCATTTCCGCCAGACGGCGCACAACGTCAGCCCTTACCTTCTCGTGCAACAGCGCGACAAGTTCTGCCGCCGGTTTTGCGTCAAGGTGGGCGACAATCAAAGCTATGGTCTGGGGATGCTCACCGACCAGAAATTTTGCGAGCTGCACGGGATCTGCGCGGCGAAGCGAGTCCAGATGGCTGGCCTTGGCTTCATGTGCGTGTTCCACCTGCTCCAGAAGTTTCTTGGCGGCTTCCGCACCAAATGCCTTGATGAGCAACTTCTTGGCAAAATCCTCGCCGCCCTGGGCAATGTACTCCTGCGTCTTGGACAGGCGGTAGTATTCGTTCAACACGCCAAAGCCAACTTCGGGCTGGATGTATTCAAGGGTGGCGATCTCGTGTGTGATTTCCTGAACATCCCTCTCAGGCAAATGGCGATAGAGTGTGCTGGCAACGTCATCGCCAAGCATAACCATGAGGATAGCGGCTTTCTGCACTCCGCTCAGTGACTCAACCTGGGCCTTCATGAATTAGCGGCCTCCGAGGGCTTGTGCATCCAACTCTGCACCAGGCGACTGGCAATTTCTGGTTCTTTCTGCACCTTCTCAACCAATTCCTTCCTCAGATTGACCGCTGGATTCGGCGCCTCTTCTTCAAGTTCAGGCGCGCGTGCAGAGACGGCACGCGCGGACTCGGTTTTCCTGGATCCCATTTCCTTCATGCTGGTGAGTACCTGTTTCTTCACGGGCCGAAGCACCAGCATGTAAACCACAAGAAACAGGGCCAAGATTCCCGCTACACGGACGGCACTTGACCAGTTCTGGAAAATCTTTGTTGCTTTATCAACCGCAGTTGGCTTTCCGGGAACTTCCGTTTTGATCTGCTGGAAGGATATTCCTTCCACAACGAGTGAATCACCGCGCTTAGCGTCAATGCCCAACGCCGCGCCGGCGATGGACTCAAGTTTCTTCAGCTCTTCGGGCGGCCGCGGCTTGCCGGCATCATCGACCAGGACCGCAGCGGACACTCGCTTAATCTGCCCGGCGGGTTGATTCACGTGCGTCAAGGTTCGATTCACGACGTAAGTTGCGCTCTCTGACTCTGAAGACGAGCCGTTATCGGAAGAGGAGAAGCCTGGTTTAGGCACCGCCGTTGCGGTGGTGGTACTGGGAACGTTGCTGGCAGTGCCCGGAATCCCGTTGGGTGAAGCGCTGCCTGAATGTTCCTTAGCGGATTGATGAGTGATGGCAACGGCAGAAGCCGGATCATAAACCTCTTTGGTCTGATCACTGGTGGCCGTGTCATATTCAATGCGGACGTTGGCGCGTACGTGGCCGGGCCCAAGCACCGGCTCCAGGGTTGCGACAACCTGCTGCGCCATGGACGCTTCCAGATCAGCGTCACCGCCGCCGAACGGAGAATGCTTCGGCATGAGCGGAATGTGTCCGTCTGCGCTGAGAAGTGTCACGTTTGCAGCGTTAAGTCCCTCTACCGCACCGGCAACCAGTTGCGTGATGGCATTGGCGGTGTCAGGGGACAGAGACTTTTTCAATTTGAGTACAACGGAAGCCTTGGCTTCTTTTTCGTGCTCAGTGAAAAGAGATTCACGTTCCAGCACGAGATGAACACGAGCGGACTCAACTTCCTGAATGCTTGAGATGCTGCGTTCCAGTTCGCCTTCCAGTGCGCGTTGATAGTTGACCTTTTCAGCAAAATCACTGCCCATCCAGTTTGGCTTGTCAAAGATTTCAAAGCCCATACGCCCGCCTGAGGGCATGCCTCCACTGGCCACTTCCAACCTGGCTTTGTCGAGCTGGTCTGATTGAACTTCAATTCCAGTGCCATCGGGAGTGATCTGTGAATGGATACCCTTGGTGGTGAGCTTTGAGTTCAGGGACTGTGCGTCTGAGGAAGACAGGCCGCTGACCAGCGGCTTGTAATCCGGCTTGCTCATCAGATTCACGAAAAAGAAAAGGAGGGCGGCCACCAGCACAGCGCTGCCAGCCATCACCATCTTTTGTTTTGATGTGAGTCCCTTGAAAAACGCGCCGATCTGGCTGGTCGCGCCGCTCAGTTGTAGTGGTTCTGCCAAGTGGCCCCTCGAATCCTTTCAGGATGAAAAACTAGAAACTCATGTGTGAAATTTCCTGGTACGCCGCGACAATCTTGTTGCGCACCTGGAGCATCATCTGGAATGAAAGGTCAGCCTTTTCTACGGCGATCATGGCTGAATGCAAATCACTGCCATTGCCCTTCATTACGTCACCAATTTTCGCCTGCGCGTCAGCCTGGGACTGGTCAACCTGTGAAACCGCGTCCTTAAGCATCTGGCCAAATTCACCGGACTTTTCTGACGGCTTGGCCGCAGTACTGTTCAGATCGATGTTGCTTAAAGGTAATCCCTGTATGTTCATAAACACAGCCTTTGTTAAACCTTAATAATGTCAATTGCCTGCGAGATCATGCTCTTGGTGGCCTGTACCGCGGATGCATTCATCTGATAGGAGCGCACGGAGCTCATCAGATCAACCATTTCTTCCACGGGATTAATTGCAGGGTATGCGACGTATCCTTCCGCGTCAGCGTCCGGGTGTCCCGGATCAAAGCGCTTGATCGGCGGCGTGGTGTCAGGAATAACCGCCGAAACATGCACACCGCGAACATCGCGCTCCATAGCCGAATTGAGTGCGGTACCAAAAGTGGCCACCGGCTGGTCAGCCTGAAAGATAACGTGTTTGCGAACATAAGGTCCGCCCTCCGGCGTACGCGTGGTCTCCGCGTTTGCCATGTTGGCAGTAACGACTTCTGCTCTCTGCCGTTGGGCGGTCATTGCACGACCGCTCATATCAAGTACGTTAAATAGATCCATGGTTATTTCACATCCTCAATTGCCAGCTGTACACGATGCAACTGGTCTTTGACTAATTGCACTCCCATGCGAAATTGAAGCTGCGTTTGTGCCAGCAACATTCCTTCACGGTCCATGCTGACGTTGTTTCCATCCGGCCGTTCCATCAATCCCTGAACATCCTGTGCTTTGGGTGTCACGTGATTTCCCGAGGATTCCAGCACCCGCTGCATTTCGCGTTGAAAATCCATATCCTTGGTGCGATATCCGGGCGTATCGATATTGGAGATATTGCTGGTGATCAGCGCCTGACGTGCAACAGTCACGTCCAGAAAGCGCTCCATCAGATTAGTTCCCTGTGTTTCTATAGGACTCATGCCGTGCGCTCCCTTAATCCATATTCGCGGATCTTGTTACGAACAGTTCTCACGCTAACGCCGAGCATCTCCGCGGTACGGCTGCGGTTGCCGCCGGTGGCTTTGAGCGTGGACTCAAACAACTGTTGCTCAACGTAACGCAAAGACATTCCCGCTTCGGTGAGGGTTGTTGTGGGTCGAGATAGAACTGGCTGGGGCACCTGTGAAAGCTCAGTATCTTCGAGCAATTCCACGCCAAGCAGCGACGACGTAGACATGGCCAGCAGGCGACGGATAAAGTTTTCCAGCTCACGAATGTTGCCAGGCCACTGATATTGTGTGAGCCGCTGCACCAGCACGGGAGAAAGCTTTGGCCTGGTTCCCGACTGCGCATATTTGGTGACAAAATGCTCAGCCAGCGCCGGCACATCTTCCAGCCGCTCACGCAACGGCGGCAGCCGCAGCGGGACTACATTGAGGCGATAGTAGAGATCTGCCCGGAACTTGCCTTCCTTCACCAGCTCAAGCAGATTTCGATTGGTGGTGGCGATGACGCGGACATCGATCGGGATGGACCGCGTGTCACCCAAACGATCAACCTGACGTTCCTGCAAAACTCTCAGCAATTTGGGTTGAAGATTCAGAGGTAATTCGCCGATCTCATCGAGAAGCAAGGTTCCGCCATTTGCCATTTCAAAACGACCCTGCCGGGTAGCGGTGGCTCCTGTGAAAGCTCCGCGAACGAACCCGAAAAGTTCGCTTTCCAGTAAAGTCTCAGGGAACCCGATGCAATTGACGGCGATGAATGGGCCCTTCACGCGGGGGCTATGCTGATGAATAAGGCGAGCGAACATCTCCTTGCCGGTGCCGCTTTCCGCCTGCATGAGAATGTCTGCGTTGGCTTTGGCGACATGGATGGCCCGTTCAACCATGGTGCGGACCGCGGCTGAGGAGCCGATGATAGCGTCAGACTTACGGTCACCATTGGATGGATTGATGATGTCATCGGCAGCGGCAATGATCTGCTCCATGGATACGGGTTTGATCAGATAATCAAACGCGCCACCACGCATGGCCTGAACCGCGTCTGAAACTTCACCATGGGCCGTAAGCAGAATTACAGCAGTGAGTGGCGCCATGTTGCGGATGCCATCCAGAACCTGGAAGCCCGTGCCATCCGGCATCCTCACGTCACTGATCACCAGTGGAAATACGTGATTGCGGAACTTGAACAGTGCTTCCTGAACTCCGGAGGCTGTCTCAGTAAACCAGCCACTACGGCGGAAACCCACTTCGAGCGCAGCTCGTATGGCGGCATCATCATCAACGATCAATACTTCTTTCATTCCATGTCTCCGATTACGGGAAATTCGAGAGTGAAGGTTGAACCAACACCCCTTGCGCTGAGCACAGACAGTCTTCCGCCATGTTGCTCAACAATACGTTTACAAACTGCCAGACCAAGTCCGGGACCTTTGTTGCTTCCGGAATAGCCAGGCTGAAAGATGCGATTGATCTCTTCTTCTGCAATACCGCATCCCTGATCACGAAATTCAACGGCAAGCGCGCCGGCATCACGCTGGTTGACTGCAATCGTCAACTTGCGCCCCGGCGCAGTGGCGCGAAATGCGTTCACGGCAAGGTTGAAGAAAACCTGCTGCAATTTGTGGGAATCGCCATCAATGGTGCCATGGGTAACTTCCGGTTCAAAAACGATCTCAACCTGGTGCTGGCGGGCAATGGGATTGAGCAGGCTGATTGTGGTCTTGATCAGGTCCGAAAGCTGAACAGGAAAGAGCTGAACCCTGACTTCCGAATAAAACTGAAGGACGTTATTGACCGTGGCCGAAAGCAGGCGCAAGCCGGCTTGTATCTGCTGCAACCATTCTGATTCTTCAGATTGATGAGGAAGCGAATCACCCAGCAATGATGCGAATAGTTCCATACTGGCGAGTGGATTGCGGATTTCATGGGCCAGCATGGCTGAAATTTCCGCCAGGGCCTGCATTTTGCGATTCTTTTCGCGTTCTTTCTCAAGCCTTTTTTGTTCAGTGATTTCGCGGACGATGATCACTGACTCTTTTTGTAACGTACTGCCTCCGGCGAGAGGAGCTCGCCTGACTGATATGGCGTATCCGCCTTTGGCATTTGGAATTTCGTATTCCTGCTCACGGTCGCCAGCATTGCGAAGCGCATCAGAAAAGATCCT
>Ga0209863_10000233_pt1 | contig 34025 bp, 34 predicted proteins | sample OrgsoiDNA2013046_FD_185796 | JGI IMG/M metagenome (GOLD analysis project Ga0209863, IMG submission 185796) | Permafrost soil microbial communities from the Arctic, to analyse light accelerated degradation of dissolved organic matter (DOM) -... | ecosystem: Environmental > Terrestrial > Soil >...
CATACTGTCGCCGGAGGCATGCTTGAGCACTGCGGAACTCTGTTCTACGCTCAACCAGTTGCCGGAGCGAAACCCAAGTTGCTTAACGCCTTTCACCCGGCTGATTCCGGCAGCCAGTTCGGGGCTGAGCAAACCTGAGTCGGCGGCTTCGTGAGCGAGACGGCGAACGGCTGCGAGTTGCTGGTTAATGGTGTTCGCGGCCAGACGTCTAGATTCGAGGTACATGCGGTAGCGCACGACGACGATGCGATTGAAGGCGAGCCGAGGTTCGGAGGAGTACCAGTCGATGAATTGGTCGATGGCATACTCGTAAACGCGACGAGACGCAGGCGAGCCGAGGCTATTGAGCACCGCCAACTTACAATGATCCAGATCGGGCAGGCGAAGCACCCGTCGACGGTAATTCGGCTTGATTCTGTTTTTCTTCATTGGCGGCGGCCTCCCATGCCGTAGCAAGGGAAGTACGGCAGACCGCCCCGAAAATGCAAGTACTGGCGGGGAATGCAACCAGCGATGGTTTTGTGCGCTATCGCCTGCTCACAACACTCATCTTGAAATACAACGCCGTCTTGTTGTGCAATTACAGGTATGGCGCATTTCACGCGGGCCAGGGCAGTACTTGCGCTGCTGGCTATTCTCGTAGGATTAGGCACGTCCTGGGCTGGGCAAACGGCACGATATTTTAGAGCCGAATGCGGAACATCCGCTGGTTACATAAAGCTAGGTAGTGACGGGAAATATGTCGTGATCTGGCGCGAGCATATGGGCGTAATTCTTACAGAGAAGGGACAATGGAATCAGAACGGCTCGGCCATCGCGTTCAGCCCAACAGGACAAGGAAGAGGGCCATACCAAGGAACAGTGAACACCGACGAAGGAAGGAGCTTTCTTTCTTGGGCATCTGATAACGCCCCCGGGATCGCAATTCCGGTTGCGTCAACCAAACACGACCTTGATCAAGACCCCAAAGCGGTGCCGCTCTACGTGTTCTTCGAGACTACCGAGCAGATGTATCGAACAGAAACGAAGAGGACATATCCGTTTCATTATCTCTCGACGCGGCCTTAATTCTCCCACTGTCAACCTGTAGCTGTTGCAAAATCGCCTTAGTGCTCAATGACCAGCGGTCAAAACGTGCAATCGCCTGCTTACGCCAATTGAGTGTGTCCCTACCGGGGCTGACTACGTTTTGTAACTTGCCTTGGCTCCGGTGCCCTGCTGGAATATGGTTAGATGGTTACGGTCATGCGTGGATTGAAGGTTTTCGGCCTCTGTATCGCAGCGGCTTTAGTCTGTGCGTTTGTTTTTGTCGCAATGCTTCACTTTAGCCTTGCCCGGTCAGATGGTGCATATGGGCTGCCTATTGCGAAATGGCTTTCCGACCCCTTTGTCTTCTTTGGTGCTCTTTATGGAGGCGCGGTTTGTGGAGTCCTCTCATTCCCGTTCGCCTACTTTGGGACTCTGCACCGGCGACTGCTTAGGTCGGCTCTTTTCGTATTCGGGGTCGTGATCATGGAAATTGTGTTGGTTACACCATTCGCGGGGTGGAGTGGTCTGGTGGGTTCTATACCCGCGCTCGGTTTAGGGCTTATGGTCTGTCAGCACTCGGGCTGGAGGGGGTTTGCGGAAACTGAGATTCAGTAAACTGCCTGCAATTTAGTAGGTTCACGGCTGGCGATAAATCGCCGTTGCACTCACCGTGGTCAAAACGCGCTATCGCCTGGTTACAACAGTTACGGAGTTTGTGAAGTTTTATGTACACCTGGATACCTGATGCCGGAATTGCGGCAGTCTCCGTCCTTACTTGTAACTTGTAGGGGTCCTCTTTGGCCGCTATACTGCGCCCGAACGGGCGAATTGGAATCCAGGAGACTACGCACGATGAGAATCGATCAATCGCAACTTGACCACGCGATGTCGGAATTAGGGTTCACTCGCGAGCAATCCGCGGTGCTTTGGGGGAAGCTGGACTCTACACCAGGCGTGGAGTCACGTTTCGAACCCGCACATGTCGGATACTTCTTTGGGGCCCTGCTGGTAATCGGCGCGATGGGTTGGTTTATCACCGATGGTTGGGATCGGTTCGCTGGATGGCAGCTTACGGCCATCGCTCTCTTTTACGCCGGTTCGTTCGTGATGGCGGGATCGCGTGTCTGGCGCGATTCGTTGTACCGAGTTCCGGGTGGATTGCTGATCACAATGGCAGTATGCATGACGCCGCTTGCTGTGTACGGCATGGAGCGTCAGTTCCATTTGTGGCCACAACTCGATCCTGGCTCGTATACGCGCTTTCATCCGCTCATCGATGCAAGTTGGGTTGGAATGGAGGTTGGCACCGTTCTCGCCGCGCTCGGAGCGCTACGCTATTTCAAGTTTCCGTTCCTTACAGCGCCGGCGGCGTACGCGCTGTGGTACCTGTCAATGGACCTCACCGGCCTTATCTTCGGAAAAGCCTGGAGTTTTCGCCAATTGTGCATCGTGTCCCCGATCTTTGGGCTTTTGATGTTGCTAACCGCTTATTGGGTGGAAGGAAAGAGCGACTTGGATTTCTCGTATTGGGGCTATCTGTTCGGTCTACTGGCCTTCACCGGAGGGCTATCCTTCATGGAGAGTAATAGCGAGTGGTCGAAGTTCGGCTATTTGCTGATTCATGTTGCGCTAGTCGGTATTTCGCTGTTTCTGAAACGCAAAGTGTTTGTCGTATTTGGAGCTATCGGTATTTTCGGGTACCTGAGCAACGAAGCCTACACGCATTTCCGCAACTCCGTCGGTTTCCCATTTGTTCTTAGCGCGATTGGGATTGCCTTGATCTTCCTGGCCATGCAGTACAAGCGCAACGAAACCGCGTTACAGAAGAGGGTGAATGCCTGGCTGAGAGGACGGGCAGGCGAAGCGTCTGGGCATGCCTAGAATGGTCAGCATTGCTATCTGTTGAAGTCAACTGGTGAAAAATCGCCGTTACGCTCAATGACCATGGCTCAAAACGCGTAAACGCCTGATTTCGACAGTTAACATCCGGATTGCAAGCGTTCGGGAGGAATCTCCGCAATTGTCAGAGTCAGACTCTCCCAGAAGCCGACTTCTGGCCCGCAACAACTTCCGAATTTCCCATCAACCGTTAAGAACATAGGATTCGGGTCTACTCACGGACCTTCTTGAGGTTTGATCCCGGCGGCTTTGATGATACGAGCCGCCCTTTTACTCTCGCTCAATGCGAAGCGTACGAACTCAGACTGCGTCGTGATCATGGGTCGGCCCCGTGCTTCACCAGCCAGTCGCGCATATCAGGCGTGGCCAAAATCCGGGCGACGACCGGACAGGCTGCACTCTCAAGATACGCCCCTGCCAAGGGTGAGGTAAGGGGGACTAGCGAACGGGTCCCATCACTTGGCACATATTTCTGAGGACAACCGATCATGAGTTGCCCCTTACCCATCTCCGCCCTTGCAGCCCGCCGGGGGTAAGGCACGGCGAACTAGCGAATTGGTCCCATCGCCTGAGGAAATATTCCCCGACACGGAAAGTGAGCTGCTGGCCGCGAATACGGCGGCCTCGTTATACGCTACCCCCTGAAAGTCGTGGTGCGCTTGGAGTTGGGCCTCATCAGGCAATCCTCAGAAAAAACTCATCCCCAGCAAATTGACTGGAACGCGGAAACAGGCCACCTTGCTGACTGCGACCGGGTGCCGGGCGGCTCCTCGATGGAGCGTGAAAGGCAAGGACTCGCCAGGGGAAATCCATGCGTTCCACACCAGAGAAGCATAAATCGTCCTGCATCTTTTGCAGCGTCTTGCTGGGTCTTGTTTCCGCGATGCCGCTGATGGCGCAGGCGCCGCCAGCCGGCGACACCTTTATCAGCAGCGCGACTCCCAAGGTCAACTATGGCGCGGGCATCACTTTAGCCGTGGGGTCTGGGACGAACGCCTATGTGAAATTCAATCTCAGCGGAATTCCGGCCGGGGCCAGCATCAGCAAAGCTTCCTTGCGGCTGTATGTGGATGTGGTGGCGAAGAGCGGAGCGTTTGATATTTACCAGGTGAATAGTAACTGGAGCGAGAACACGCTGACTTATAACACTCCGGCGCCGGTTTTAGGGGCATCGGTTACGGGGAACCAGCCAATCGCGCTCAGCCCGGCCAGCGGAAATCAATTTCTGTTGATCGATGTGACGGCGCTGGCGCAAGGCTGGCTGAACGGAAGCATTGCGAATAATGGCGTCGCGCTGGTGTTAACGACGACGAGCGGCAGTTTTGCCTTTGACTCGAAAGAGAGCCTGCTGACGGGGAATGGTCCGGAGTTGGAATTCGTGATGAGCGGCGGTGCAGGAACGCAGGGTCCGCAAGGTCCACAAGGACCACAGGGTCCGATGGGATCTATCGGTCCGCTGGGACCACAGGGACCGGCTGGCGTGCCAGGACCAGTGGGTACAACGGGCGCGACCGGACCACAGGGTCCGATGGGAGTGCCAGGGCCTGTGGGCATAACGGGAGCGACCGGGCCGCAGGGGCCAATGGGATTGCAGGGGTTCCTTGGGCCGCAAGGACCTCCGGGTGTGGCCCCGCCGAATGTGGCGGTGACTACTGCGGCGAACACATTTGCAGCGAGCCAGACGATCAACGGCAGCCTGATTCTTGGTGCGGGCGGCGGAATTCAGTTCGCCGACGGAACCGCGCAGACTACGGCGTCGTCGGGTAGCGGCGGGGGTGGCGGGAGCTGCTCGGGGGTTGAGGTAACAAATTTCTCGCCAATTGTTCCCCCGGGATATGTAGCCGTGGGCACTCAGGCGGCGGGCAATGTGTGGTTCTCCATGGCTCCAATGCCGGTTGCGACCTCGGTTTTAGCTGCGGCGGCCGTGAACGGGAAAGTTTATGCCATGGGCGGATTCAGCGGAACCATAGCGCTGTCGAGCGTTCTGGGTGCGGTTCAGGTCTACGACCCAGCTTCCAATACGTGGACTGCAGCGGCGTCCATGCCGACGCCGAGGTACGGTTTGTCTGCGGCCGCCGTGAATGGAAAAATTTATGCAATGGGTGGGGCTCTAGCCCCAGCAACTTTCAGCGTCAACGAGATGTATGACCCGGGAACGAATGCCTGGGCTGCGGCTGCGCCCATGCCAACGGCACGAAATTCATTTGGCGTGGCAGTATTAAACGGAAAGGTTTACGCGGTCGGCGGTGGGAATTCTTCTGGTCTCACATCTGCTGTGGACGTGTACGATCCGTCTAGCGATTCCTGGAGCGGAGCGGCAGCCCTGCCAACAGGAAGGGTTGCGCTGGCTGTAGCTGCCGTCGGCGGAAAGATTTACGCTATCGGCGGACTCAACACCGGCCAGTATCTCAACATCGTCGAAGTTTACGATCCCGCCACGAACATCTGGACCACCGCGTCTGCCATGCCTACGGCGAGGGACAATATCAGTGCGGCGGTGGTGAATGGCAAGATTTACGTCATTGGGGGATTCAACGGTATTGCCATCAACACGGTCGAGGTCTACGACCCGTCCACCAACACCTGGACCACTGCGGCCCCAATGCTTGCCGCGCGCTACAACATGGGCGTGGCAGACGTGAACGGCCTGATCTATGCGGTTGGGGGCCAGGCATTGCAAAATCAGATATATAACCCCTCGACCGCAACCGAGCAGTATTCGCCGGCAGTGAATCTCTACACCTATTTGAAGTATTGAAGACATCCCTGTTTCGAAAATCATTTAGAACTCATAATAAATGAACTGGAAAATAGGGGACAGCGGAACTGACCCCAATTATTCCTCGAATTCGGTTTGTCAGGTTTAGCGGGCGGAATAAACATCGGGTCAGTCCCTACCCTGCTTCCGAACATGTTCTTCGTCGGCCTCGTTTACTCTCACCCCTCTCGCTAGCGCGCCCGGCCCCGGCCTCTCTAAGTCCAGTTTCCTGCCCAGGGGGTGAGAGTGCGCGAGCGGGAGGGATTCTGAGTCTAATCGCCTGTTTGCAACAACAATCGTCTACGACAGTCAGTAAATGCTGATTCCTCCGGTCATTTTTTGAAATGCGAGTTGTACACTAGCAGTCCATAATCCCGATATGCCAATTGATGACCCTCGCAATCTACTCGACCGAATCATCTCCGAAAATCGGAGGACACACCTTCGGTTCGAGTCGGCAGATGGCTCTCTCATTGCGAAGATCGAAGGATTCATCGGGCGCAATGCCATCGGCGAGCTACTGGTTAAGTCGAATACATCTGGGATGACTGCGTCTTTTGAGCTAAAACTTGGGCTGGATTTCACTTGCGATTACGCCGACGTCAGCCCTGCCCTTCTAGAATTCCCCTCTGCAATTCGTCTCCGGTTCACAAACGGGGACATCCTCCTCCTACTGGGAGATCGATAACGGGATGGAGGAATCAAATTGCTCACAAGAAACGTGATGTCTGCGCCAGTACGCTTTTTCACGATTGAGAAAAATCGCCATGTCACGCATTGACCAGCCGTCAAAACGTGAAATCGCCTGTTCAAAACAGGCATCGGCGGAAGACTGGTTGCACTGCACGATGTACGCGTGAAGTGGTACCTAATTCATAGGCGGGAAGGCGGACGCAGTGAAAGCCGTTGCTCACATCTCCGGCGCTGTAAGTATTTTGATTGTGTCGTTTTGTTTCGTGGGCGCTCTTCTCGGAGGAAGGTATTGGGGCCTTCTCCATTCGGCGTCACAAGCCGGATTTTTTGCTTGGATGGTTTCGGGATTAGTGTTAGCTCTTATCGCTACGTTTAAGGGATCGCGCTGGTGGTTCATCGCAGTTGCAACTGTGCTGGCGTCGATGTATTTGCTCCATCCTGTGGTCTTTGCCTGAGCCACCATTTTCGGTGGCTGGCAATAAATCGCCATATCGCTCACTGACCCTGATCGGCGGGTATTTTGAGCGCTATCGCCTGCTTACAACAGTCAGGAAAAGGCCTAGGATTTAACTGGCAGAACTATGCGGACTGCGTGCGCTTGTATTCTTTTGCTGATTGGTTGTGGATTCGTCCGAGGTCAGGACGGCGTGACCTCCACGGAGGCTACTCTGTGCGACCTCTACCAGTTTCCTGAACAATACGCAGGCAAAATCATCAAAGTGCGTGGGGGCTCCGTAAGCGGGTTAGCCATTGATGATTCGCGACACGACTCACAACCGGCGGTGTGTCCAGCCTACATGCGGATCGTGGTGGTCGTTCCAGATCAAGTGAGGCCATCGCCAACATTCGACCTCGTCCGAGACGATTCTTACAGGAAGTTGCACGACGCACTTCACTACGGCGGGGCAATACACATCGACGCCACCTATGAGGGCCGCTTCGACGCACTGTTTGCATGGCGCGATCACAAGCGCATCAGAGTCGGTGACAGCACTGAGGAAGGCTTCGGCAAACGCCACGAATACGACGGCCGAATAGTCCTTCGCCAAGTCTCCGATGTGTGGGCGAAACCGCTTCCTCGCAGGTGACAATCGAGCACCTGTTCAATGGTTGTTGAAATATCGCCTTTACACTCAAAACCCTCAAAACGGTCGCGGTAGGGCCGACCATCGCTGATCACGACCCCTAATTATCCCCGCGGTTTTCGCAGAGGAGACCAAGATCTGCAAGGGCGCGGTTCGTCATTTCGAGACGCTGCGCTAAATCAAAGGGGCCGTCGTATGCCAGCCCTCCTGAGCCCTGAACCAGCGCTTTGTGGGTGCGCCAGTGCATTCCCTTCGGCTTGGTAGAGAATGATTGCGTGCTCCAATCTGTCCCGAGCCGAAGATAAAGTTTCTCAGTCCTGCGACTCAGTCCGCGGAACCTTTCTTCGCGGTTCCACAGAGCTTTAAGGGGACGTTCGACCGTCTCGTAGAAGTGGGACCCCGATTTCTGCTGCGATCGGTATGTGAGGTCATGACATTGGCGGCAGCCGAAGTAGTCCGCTCCTGCGGGCAAGTACAGGAAGCGGCAGCGGCGGTTGCAGGGCTGTCCGTCTGAGATAAGGGGACAAACGAACCAATAGCGCTGCGCGAGTAGCCGGTTTCGGCCTGCACAGAGGGCAACCGCAAGATGGTGGGAATCGCCCTCGATACAGCAGTGTCCGGCGCAATGGACGGATCTTCTGAGGGAGCCAGTCGCGCTCCAATGGAGATTGCGGGGCTATTTTCTACCGAGGACCTACGGGATACCACACGATCTAAGGTCATCCAAGTCTCCTGCGTTGTAGGAAGACTCGCAGGCTTCGGGACCATTTTGAAGGACAAAACCACTCTTAAATTCTGTCCTATTTGTCCTAGACAAAGAAACTTGACTGGGCGGAGGATGGTCGATTCAGCATCGACGGGCTAAGGCCCCTTTTTCTTTGAGCGCTGATTCAATTTGGCCAGCGCCTCTTCATTGAAAAACGCCGGAAGGCGGTCCTCGGTACCGCCGGCCGCAAAGAATCCAGCGTTTAGGAGATTCGAGACGCGTTCGGATTGAGGCCCACCCGTGCGCTCCTCAATGTACTGAAGCAAGCGAAGCGTTGCGACGTGCGCCAACGTCTTACGCTTGAATCGTTGACGGCGCAACTTCCAGACGCTTTCTAGACAATTGGCATACTCCTCAATAATCTGAGGAAGCACATCCCACAAGGAAGCCACCTGCTTCCGAACTAGATCCCGGCGAACGTCTGCCGAACCCTTTAGAAGGGCGTGCTTTGGGTTTAGTGGCTTGTCTCTTAGGATGGACAAACGAGTAGCCACCGATTGCATGTCCTTGGCGAGTAGGCGTACTTCCGTCTTCGACATCCCATGCAAGTCCAACAATGTTGGCGGAGCGATGGCAGGAAGACTGCACACGGCAAACAGGAGAGGTAGGAGTTCCTGTTCAGAACAGCCCATCCGAACTAGTTCTAGGACTAGCCGTTGGCAGTTGTGTTCCCTCGCAAAAAGCTTCTCCCGGAAGCGACCCACATGTTTTTGCGTATTATCTTTTGCGGGCTCTTCCATTGCTTCGCCTGAAAGACGCGGCCTAGCATTCGATACCACGAACGTAGAGAGAGGGCCAGAACGTCTCAGACTCCTTCTTTGGGCTTTCGATTACTCTACTTGGGCGCACGCCTACTGGTCCATTCTATGGATGGCTAGCAAAGCCAGGGAACCATCTTAGACTTTGTGGGTTGTTTTGTGGATTGCGAGAAGCATAGGAGCGCTAAAACTATTCTTCTCATAGCGATACAACTAGGAACTGGCGGAGAGGGAGGGATTCGAACCCCCGATACCCTTTCAGGTATGCCGGTTTTCAAGACCGGAGCCATCAACCACTCGGCCACCTCTCCGGATCTACTACAGTTTTACTACAGTCGGCAGTTTTCTTGTGACCAGCAGAAGGCAGTTTCTTCTTGTTTTCAGCGGGATACCAGCAGCCAAAATCTCTTGTACCTAGGCTTTCAAGACCGCTTGTTTCAACCACTCACACATCCTCAGCGTGAGAAGTATCAACAGTTTATCAGCACTATCGAGTGAGCCGTTCTGGAGATCTTTGCGGCAGTCGTGCGCTTACACCAACGTCGCACGCGCGAGCGTTCGGGCGCGGCCGTCCGGGAATCCTCCCCTACAGAAGAAGGCGGTTCTTCTGTCAAAGCGATGTGACCAGTCGAGTTGGCTTGGGTTTTCGGTGGAATGTCTTCCGCCAGGAGGTGTACGACAGAGCGCAATGCCGTCGCTGCCGCTTCCAAACCATTAATTTCCAGGGCCAGTTCCGCCAGTTGCACTCGCTTGTTTCGCAGCACAAGATCAATGTCTTTCACCGTCTCCCCCTCTGCTGAATCTCTGTAGAACGCAGGATCAAGCCTGCATTTTGTCTGCCACGATTTACCCACGTTTTCCTCGCGCTCTTGAAATCGCAAGCGTAATCTGGAAATGCTTGCAAGGATTCGACAGACCAGGATGGAATGCCCCCGCGTTGCCAGGCCAAATGCAACGTCGGCGCTGGTGTTAAGGCGCATCTGGGTTCCACACTGGTCCGTCGATTCCAAAATGGTCCCAACCCCGAGCGACTTTGGGACATAATGTGCACAGACAATGAATCTTAAAGAAGCAATAACGCCCCCAAGACGCAACCCTCTCAGTCGTTCCAACGGACCCCGTCCTGAACCCGGATTCCGGCGCTGGATGGAATGCGTTCTTGAGGAAGCAAGACGAGCCGGGCAGGGTTTCGATCCGGATCCAGTTCACGATTTGCGCGTCGCCCTGCGGCGGTGCCGATCCATGGCCGACGGCTTTCGAGCCTTAGATCCTGACCCCGCGTGGAAAGCGATGAAACGTGCGGGTAGGCGCGTGTTCCGCAGCCTCGGCGATCTCCGCGATGTGCAGGTAATGCGGGAATGGCTGCAGAAACTGGCCCCGCCCGAAGATCCTTTGCAGCCGTTGCTGGACCAGGCGCTCGCTACCCGGGAAGACGCGTTGAAACGAGAAGCGCAAGACAGTCTTAGCCGCCTGGATCACAGCCAATGGCGCGCCTGGGCTGTCCATTTGTCAACACGTGGGGCGCGCGTGCGAATCGAGAGTCCGGCGTTCCAATACATAGCCCTCGAACGATGGCACGAAGCTCACGAACTGCACCGGCAGGCGTTGCGCAATCGCAGCCAGGCTGCGTGGCATAGTCTCCGAGTTGGCATCAAGCGCTTCCGCTATACCCTCGAGAACTTTCTGCCCCAAAGGCACGAGCGCTGGGGCAAGGATTTAAAGACTTTGCAGGATGTCCTGGGCGAAGTTCACGACCTCGACGTTCTGTGGGAAGGAATTCGCACCTTCGGCTACTCCGATCGTGAAACTGTCGCGCGCTGGAGGATGACCATCCTCGAAGAACGCGCTCGCCGCGTCGAAGCCTATCGCAAAAAAATGGTGGGCCCATCGTCTCTCTGGCGAGTGTGGCGCAGCGAACTGCCAGAGGGCGCGGAACAGCACGGAGCCTTGCTCGCTCGCGCCCAGACTCTGGTTGCCTTGAGCGGAGCCAGCGTCACCCACGCGCGGCATGTGGTTCGGCTTGCATTGCAAATGCACGACGGTTTGGTCGCCGCTGGCGTATTCGCCTCGACCGTTGCGAATTCCCGTGACGCTTTGGAACTGGCGGCGATGCTTCAGGATGTGGGCCGTTTCCAGGCCAAGCGCGGCCATCATAAGCGTTCGTACCATATTCTGGGACGCATGGCAGCGCCTCTCGATTGGGCCGAAGACAACTGGGAAATGGTCGCCGGACTGGCGCGCTACCACCGCGGAGCGTTGCCCGAAACGGGCCACGACGAGTACAGTAGCGTTCCGGCCGGGCGCCGCAAACGCTTTCTTCGTCTGGCGGCCGTATTGCGGCTAGCCAATGCCTTGGACGCCGGTCATGGCGGCACGGTGCGGTCGATCAGGGTGATGCGCACTCCGGAAACCATCACCTTGGAGTCAGCGGGCTATGTGGCAAATTCCGACGCCGCCCCAGGGATTGCCATCGCCAAATATCTGCTGGAGATAGCCTGCGGGCTTCCCGTCGTTCTACGCTCCGCTGAGCCAGGGGAGCGCAACTTGTTTGAAATGCCCGTTCCAAAGACTATTGGAAACTCTTATCAGCGTAGCGCCCACGGCCACACCGCTATCGGCAAAAGACGCGCTAAGTTATCATAAGAGATAGAACTCATCGAACTCGATTTGCAGGCAAGCCATGCTCAACGGGAAACGTATAGCCGTCGTTCTCCCCGCTTACAACGCGGAAAAAACACTCGAAGCCACGATCCGGGAGCTTCCGGACATGGTCGATATCCGCATCCTCGTAGACGACCATAGTAAAGACGGCACCGTCGCCTTGGCCGAGCGTCTTGGTCTCCAGGTCTACGTTCATAATCAGAACTACGGCTACGGCCGCAACCAGCAGACCTGCTATCGCGAGGCTCTAGCCAACAGCGCGGATATTGTCATCATGGTGCACCCGGATTATCAATACACGCCACTGCTGGTGACCGCCATGGCCAGCATGATCGCCTATGACGTTTACGACGTAGTCCTAGGCTCCCGCATTCTCGGCGGGCAGGCGCGCCAGGGCGGCATGCCGCTTTGGAAATACATTGCCAATCGCCTCCTCACGCTATTTGAGAACACTTTCCTGGGGGCGAAACTTTCGGAGTATCACACCGGTTACCGTGCCTTTAGCGGCAGAGTCCTCAAAGATCTGCCACTTCTGGAAAATTCCGACGACTTTGTGTTCGATAACCAGATGCTGGCTCAATGTGTCATGTTCGGTTTCCGCATGGGCGAGGTTTCCTGCCCAACAAAATATTTCCCCGATGCCTCCTCCATCAATTTCCGCCGCAGCGTAAAGTACGGCCTCGGCGTGCTGCTAACTTCAGTCCAGTTCCGTCTCCAGAAATTAGGCCTCGCCAGCTTCCGCATCTTCAGCCCCAAAGGCCGCTGCCTCGAACCAGGCCTCGACCCAACCTACTACGCCCCAAAAGTAACCAACATCCGGTCAGCCAGCTAGATTTTGGCAATGCGCCACCGAAGTTTTTAGAGTTTTCAAAGTTTTTTGTGTCATCTTGAGCGAAGCATTCGCGCGCGCAAAGCGCGGGGATGCGAAGTCGGAAGACCCCTATTGCACCCGCCCCGTCCGGCTCTCGCAAGTTTTCTCACCGTCAACCTCGGCACTCTCGACAGCACGCGCCAGAAACTGCCCGAAGCGCATCCGAACCCGCTAAGCTAAGTTAGAACCAGCAAAACACTGCGGAGAACGATTGACAAAATCAGTTCCATCACCACAACCCATCCTGGCCCTCCTCACAGTGGCAGCCTTCCTAATCCACGGCTACCACCCAGCCGCCGAAGACGCCGCCATCTATCTCCCCGGCATAAAGAAACTCCTCCATCCCACGCTCTACCCGTTCAACGCCCAGTTCTTCGCCGCCCACGCTAGTCGCACACTCTTCCCCCGCCTCATCGCCACATCCATCCAGTTCACCCACATACCATTCGACTACGCCATCCTTCTCTGGCATTGGCTGTCCATCTTCTTGCTGCTGCTCGCGTGCTGGAGGCTCGCCTCCCTGTGCTTCCCCAACCATGCTGCGCGATGGGGCGCCGTAACTCTGGTCGCGGCCACGCTCACAGTCCCGGTCGCAGGCACCGCTCTATTCCTCCTCGATCCCTATCTCAACCCCCGCTCGCTCTCCGCCCCAGCTATCCTGTTCGCCCTCGCAAGTGTCTTGGAACGCCGCTACACATCCGCCGTCCTCTGGTTAGCCTTCACAGCCCTCATCCACCCTCTCATGGTCGTCTTCGGCGTAGCCTACTTGATGGCCTTACACCTTCCGCGGATCAGAACGACCGCCCTGGCCGCAATACCCTTCGGCCTCTTCGTTCCAATATTGCAATCGGGCGCCTACCGCGACACCCTCGACATCCCAGCCCATTCCTTCTTCTTCCTTGCCCGCTGGCAATGGTATGAATGCATCGGAATTTTCGCGCCCCTAGCTCTGTTAGCCGTTTACAGCAGGATCGCCCGCAAGCAAGGCTGGCGAACCTTCCAAACCCTCGCCTCCGCCCTCATCGTTTACGGCCTCGCCTTCTTCGCGGTAGCCCTGGTCATCACGATTCCCAAGAGCATGGTGCCATGGGTTTTTCTGCAACCCATGCGCTCTCTCCATCTCCTCTACATCCTCTTCTTCCTCTTCACCGGCGGATTGCTCGGAGAATTTGTACTTCGCCGCCATATCTGGCGATGGCTGGTTCTGTTCTTGCCGCTCTCAGCAGGGATGTACTACCTGCAACGCCAAACCTTCCCCGCGACCCCCCACATCGAGTGGCCCGGAGTCGTTCCTGCGAACGACTGGCTCCAGTCCTTTGCCTGGATTCGCGGAAATACCCCTGAAGAAGCCTACTTCGCCCTCGATCCTGACCACATGGATTTGCCAGGAGAAGACGAACACGGCTTCCGCGCTCTGGCCGAGCGCAGTATGCTCGCGGATCGCGTTAAAGACAGTGGCGCAGTAACCATGTTCCCCCGAATGGCGGAGGAGTGGAGGCGGCAGGTGCAGGCGCAGTCAGGCTGGCGGGACTTCCAATCTTCCGATTTTCGGCGCCTCCAGAAGGAATTTGGAGTAACGTGGTTTGTCGTTTCCCAGCCCGGAGGGCCGGGGTTATCTTGTGTTTATCAGAACGCGACGCTGAAGGTATGTCGACTCGAGTAGAACTTTCGGGGAACGGCCGCACCAGACGAACGACGGCGTCGTACTGCCGCAATCGGGCGTAGCATCTAAGAATTCATGCAGGTTCCACAACAACTGAAGCCGAGGCTGGCACTCGGGGAGATCCTCGCCTTTTCCTACGAGACCTTCCGCAGCAATAAAGTCCGCTTCGGCCTCACCGCCCTCGGCATGGTCATTGGTACCGCCGCTCTCATCCTCGTCGTCACCATCGGCTTGTCAGGCCGCCAGTATGTCTTGAATCAAATTCAGGCAATCGGCGCCAACATGATTTCCGCCGAGTATTCCAACGCCGGAGTGCGGATGGGCACCTTCGACCCCCTCACCGTCGACGACGTCCGTGTCGTCCGCGAGCAAGTACCCAGCATCGTGGCCGCCTCCCCTTTCCTTGCCCTCAACGATCGCATCGGTATCGGCAACGGCAAGCAACAAGACATTCTCGTCCTCGGCGCATTCCCCGAGTACAAGATCGTGCGCAACCTCCAAGTTCTCTCCGGCCGCTTCTTTGACGAGCAGGATGAACAAGCCCGAAACAAGGTCGGAGTCGTCACCGAAAAGCTGGCTCTAAAACTCTACGGATCAACGGAAGCCGCCGTAGGCAAGGAGACAAAGATCATCGGTCTCCCCTTCACAATTGTTGGCACATTCAAAGAGGGCGGGCAGACCTTCGGCCAGTCCGAGGTCGAGGACAACACCGTTTTGATCCCTTACACCGTGTCGCGCTTCTTTACCTCGAGCCCGGCCGTGAAGGAAATCTACTTCTCGACTGCCGATTCCTCCCAAGTAGTCGCCGCAACCGATGAGGTCCGTCGCGTCATCCAAGCCCGTCACCGCCCGGAGTCGGTTTATAACGTTGCCAATCTCACCGAATTGCTGGCCGTAGCGGATCGCTCAGCCACGGCCCTCACGCTGGTCTTAATGCTTGTGGCAGCCGTCGTTTTATTGGTGAGTGGCATTGGAATCATGAATATCATGCTTTCCACGGTGAGTTCCCGCATCCGCGAGATCGGAATCCGCAAGGCGCTTGGCGCGACCAATCGGGAGATTCGCTATCAGTTTCTTTCCGAGGCTGTATTAATCTCCTCTGTGGGTGGAATTATTGGAATTATCATTGGGCTCGCCATTCCTTTCTCGGTCCGCTTCCTCACGGATTTTCACGTGCCCATTTCGGGCTGGTCGGCGATTGTTGCCATTTTCGTCTCTACCCTCGTCGGAATTGTCTTCGGTACGGTGCCGGCGACCCGTGCGGCTCAACTCGATCCCGTCGAAAGCTTGCGCTACGAATAAAAGCGGAAAGCTTAACGTGAAAGGAACGTCAGCACACACGAACCATCGGTACAATTGATCCGCACACAACATAGACTCCAACATGCCATCAACCGACGGGCCGGCGCCGAGTTCTCCGCCCGACTTCCAGAGAAGAGAAGCCGACCCCGCAAGCACAAAATCGCTGCAAACCGCGCTGCTCGTTCCGGTGCTCGTCGCCTTCATTTTGCGTCTTGCCGTAATTACGTTCCTGTATCCGGAACAACTGGACCCCGCTCGTGATCATTGGCATTTTGCTTATGAAACGGGACGCATCGCTCGCTCCATCGTGCTCGGGAAGGGCTTCAGCAGTCCGCTCTTTGGAGATACAGGACCCACGGCTTGGATGACTCCGGTGTATCCCTGCCTGGTCGCCTTGGTCTTCAAAGTTTTTGGCATTTATACCAAAACCTCGGCTCTCTTCCTGCTCTCCTTGAACGCCATCGTCTCGGCCCTAACCTGTGTGCCCGTGTTTTTCATCGCCAGGAGGACTTTTGGAGAACGCGCCGCGCGATGGTCTGCTTGGGCTTGGGCACTATTTCCCTACGGCATTTATTTCCCCGCCGAACGAATTTGGGAAACCTGGTTGGCCACCCTCCTCCTGACGATCCTGTTTCTCTGGGGCCTGTACATCGAAGACGCGACCAGTCTCAAAGATTGGGCAGGATGGGGCTTTCGCTGGGGAATCGTGGCCCTTGTCAGTCCTTCCGTCTTAGGCGTGCTCCCCTTTTGGGGGCTGTGGATTCTCTATCGGCGACGCCAGAAGGGCTTAAGGTCGCTTCCCCATGTGGCCATGGCCACCCTGCTTTTTGTTGCCGTCGTCACCCCATGGTTCGTCCGCAACTATCTGGTTTTCCACCGTTTTGTTCCCTTCAGGGACAACATGGGAATCGTTCTCCTCATGGGTACGCGCGGAAACTCCGACTACTGGGGCCCCTACGAACTGGGCCCTTGGCATAACGAAGCCGACTGGCAGGAATTCCAACGCCTGGGCGAGATTCGTTACATGGACGCCAAGAAGCGCTACTCCATCGATTTCATCCGCGCGAATCCGGGATGGTTCGCATGGACTTCCCTCCGGCGCGCCGTTTACCTGTGGACCGGATACTGGAGTTTCGATCGCTCGTATCTACAACAAGAACCGCTCGACCCACCCAACATCCTCTTTTCAACTACTTTTACCGTTTTAGCTTTGCTCGGTCTGTGGAAGGCTTTCCGCCTTGGATCGCCCGTCGCCATGCCTTACTTGCTGGTCCTGTTTTCATTTCCTCTGATCTTCTACATTACAAGCCCAGAAATGTATTATCGGCGGCCCATCGATCCCATCATGGTGGTATTGGCGGTGTACGCCGTGATCGGCAATAAGCTGATCGGAAGTAAAAATGAAGAACAGCTGGAAAACCGAAAGCCGGGCAAGTTCGCCCGGCTTGCAGAAACCCCCGAATCGTAAGTCCCCAAATCGAAATTATGGGTCGTCGCTTGCGCTCAGTTGTGCCACCTTCAGTTCAAACCCGGCGTCAAGGGTGGCAAGCCTGCGCCGCGAGCTTTTTTCGAGTTCGTCCTACATCACCAGCGCAAGACGCTCGAGTTCCTTCCGAATCACATCCATGGAGCAGCCGGAACCCTCCACGCGGCAGGCTGAATCCAACGCCGCCGTCGGGGACACACCGTAGCCACGGCCCATGAGAAATACCTGCAATACTTCTGCCGCATCGCGCGAATCCATCCCGCCTTGCAGGAGGTCGTTCCGGAGCGACGCTACTTCCATCACTGAGAACCTGTCTGCCATCATCGTTGGGTCACCTCCGACCCTACTTAACTCATTGGACTACGCAACCTGCTGTTTGGTTGCATGCAATCCACGTGCCGTACTGCGCCTACTCTCCAAGTACGTGAAAGAAAGCGTTTTGGTTTCCTAAACCCTATCGGCACGATAAGTTGCAAGGAATTCCACGGCTCTGGCACGAAGGTGCCATGCACCTGATTCGTCATCACTTTGACACGATGTGTCGTTTTGGGATGAGAAGAAAAGACAGTTTGGCACGCGAAAGTAATGAGGAGGGACAGCAACTTCCGGGCAGAACGCCCTCATTGCGCCTGGGCTAAATCGCCTGCTCCACCAACAAAATAGGAATCCCATCTCGAACGGGATAGGTCTTGGCGCAACCCTCACACTGAAGCGCCGCGCCGTTCTCCCGAACCGCCAACGATTGTCGGCAGGCGGGGCACACAAGAATCTCCAGCAGATCGGCAGGGATCATGCCGAGGATTGTACCCCCTCCTCGTTTTCGCCGCTCGCCGTAGAATGGTAGCGAGCCTTTTCCCGAGGAGCTGTCATGTCCGCCTTAATACTCGATGGGACCAAGATCGCTAGTCAAATCCGAGCCGAACTGGCTGGAGAAGTCATGGCCATGACTGCCTCTGGCATGCGGCCTGGACTCGCGGTTGTGTTAGTCGGCCACAACCCAGCGTCCGAGGTTTATGTTCGCGGCAAGGTGAAGAGCAGCGAAGAACTCGGCGTCTATAGCGAAAAAATTACGCCGCCCGTGGAGAGCACTACAGCCCAGCTCTGTGAAATCGTCGAAGAACTGAATCGTCGCGACGAGATCGACGGCATCCTGGTTCAACTCCCGCTGCCGGACCACGTCGATGCCAAGAGAGTCTTGCTGACCGTCGACCCCACTAAGGACGTAGACGGCTTCCATCCTGTGAACGTGGGTTATCTTTCCACGCAGCGGCCGGGCCTGGTCCCCTGTACGCCCGCCGGAGTCATGGAGATTCTGAAACGCAGCGGAATCCCGGTCGCCGGCCGCGACGCGGTAGTCGTAGGCCGCAGCGACATCGTAGGCAAGCCGGCGGCGATGTTGCTCCTGAACGCCAATGCCACCGTAACCGTCTGCCACTCGAAAACACACGATCTTCCCGCGGTGTGCCGACGCGCCGATATCTTGGTCGCCGCCATCGGTCGCGCCGGAATGATCACCAGGGACTTCATTAAGCCAGGAGCCGCCGTGCTCGACGTAGGTATCAACCGCGTGACCGATCGCGCCGAATTCGACAGATTCTTCGCGGACAATAAGAAGCGCGAAGAATCTTTCGCCGCCAAGGGCTCAACGCTGGTCGGCGATGTCCATCCACACGTGGCCGAGATCGCAGGAGCCTTCACCCCAGTCCCCGGCGGCGTTGGTCCGCTAACCATCGCCATGCTCATGAGCAACACCGTCAAAGCAGCCCGCATGCGGCGCGGAGCCAAACAGCCGGTGGCGGTCTGAGGCACCCTTGCTCAAACTAGGCCTCACTGGCGCCATCGGGACAGGGAAGTCCACCGTCGGCAAGCTGTTGGCCGCCGTCGGGGCCCACGTCGCCGAGGCCGACAGCATCGCCCGAGAGCTCATGCAGCCCGGCCAAAAGGTCTTCAAAGACGTCGTGAACAGCTTCGGCCCCGAGATCCTGGCAAGTGACGGAACCATCGACCGCAAAAAGCTGGCCGACGCCGCCTTCGGGACACCCCAGCATCCGAAAGGTCGAGCCCAGGTGCTGAACCACTTGGTCCATCCGGCAGTGGGCCAAGCTCAGGAGCGGTGGATGGCCAACATTGCCAGGGCGGACGGGCAAGCCATTGCCGTCGTGGAAGCAGCTCTAATCTTCGAGGCTGGCTTCGAGAACCAGTTCGACCGGATTGTGGTCGTGACTTGTGCATTCGACACGCGTGTCCGTCGCTGGATGTCGCGCACGAACGTGGACGAACCCTCGGCTCGCCGCGAGCTGCAACGCCGCATGGCCGTGCAGTGGCCGGAGGAAAAGAAGATCGCCGCCGCGGATTTCGTCATCGATAACTCAGGCACGGAAACGGAAACCGAAAGAACGGTAGGGGAGTTGTATAAGCGGCTCGAATTGGAAGCAGTTCAGAGGGCCGGATAGAATCTTTGTAGCGGGCTCTACAATGCACCGCATCGAACAACTTGTCCGTGTTTTCGTAAGGAGTTCACATGAAGCTACTTCGGCCTTTTCTTGCGGGTGTCCTGATTGCTGGCGGATTTTTCTACTTTACGACGTGGCGGCACAATACTTCGAACTTGCTGAACACGGTCAGTCAGCCCTCCCGTCTGGAGATCACCGAAGCCGCCTCTCCTGAGTCGCCCGACGAAGAAGAGCAAAACAACATCGGCGTCTACAAGCGGGCCCTCCCCTGCGTCGTCAATATCACCTCGCGCGCCATGGCCTTCGACTTTTTTTACGGCGCAGTTCCCCAGGAAGGCCAGGGATCGGGTTTCGTGATCGATAAAGAAGGCCGCATCCTGACCAACTTTCACGTGATTGCGGACGCGCAGGAAGTTTGGGCCACTCTCTCCAACAAGAAGAAATACCGCGCCACCGTAGTCGGCACCGACCGGGCCCATGATTTGGCCATCATTCAGATCAAGGCGCCAGAACTCCAGCCGGCGATTTTGGGCGATTCGCGCCGCCTCCAGGTCGGACAAACCGTTTATGCGATTGGCAATCCTTTCGGTTTGAGCGGAACTTTGACCAAAGGCCTCGTCAGCTCCATTCGCCAGATTCGCGAGCCAGACGGTTCGGCCATCGACGACGCCATCCAGACCGACGCCGCCATCAATCCCGGCAACTCCGGCGGCCCTCTTCTCAATCGCGGTGGTGAGGTCATCGGAATCAACACCATGATCGCCTCCAGCGTAGGCCAGAGCGCCGGCATCGGCTTCGCCATCCCCATCAATACCGCCAAAGCCGTCCTCGATGACCTGGTCACTCTCGGCCGCGTCCGGCGTCCGGCCTTAGGTGTGCGCACCCTGCCCATCGGCCCCGAGCTCGCCGATCAACTCGGCTTGGCTGCGGACTATGGCCTTCTCATCGTGCAGGTAATTCAAGGCGGCGCCGCGGAACTGGCCGGACTGCGCGGAGGAAGCGAACGCGCTTACATCAGCAACTATCCCGTCATGGTCGGCGGCGACTTATTGGTGGCCGTCGATGGAGACCGCATCGAGAGCCAACAAGACCTCGCAGAAATCATGAACAAGCACCGCGCCGGTGACACCGTCCACATGACCATCTACCGCGGCAAGCGGAAAATGGAAGTCAGCGTGGCTCTGGGAGAAGCCAGAGAACAAGCCTGACGCGGCCGCTTATCCACACGGCCTTAAAAAGAACACTGTCATCCCGACCGAAGTGGAGGGATCTGCCTTGGCCCGCGCGATCGTAGCCTCAACACTAGGGTCAACTCTCAAGCTCGAACCATCAAACAACCCTGGTCGGGCGATCGGCACCGCTCTGTCCGCCCCAAAATTTGACTCCCTCACTCCGGCTACGCTAGCCTCAAGGGTCAATAGTTACCCAATGAAAACGAGATCGAAACTGTGCCCCATCAACTCTCGAGCCCCTAGGAAAGCGGCCCACTCCTAATGCTGCGCGGCGTTTCCACGCTCCCCTTCGTCAAAGAGCGCCTGCACCCCGGCCTGCTCGACCAATTAGTCCGCGGCGGTGCCCAGGCCATCGAAATTCACGCCGCCCGCCACCACTTCGACTACGCCAACCGCAAACAGCACGTCCGCGAAATCGGAGACTGGTTCCGCGACGGCGCCGCTAAACTGCTCTCCGTACACGCCCCGCAGTTCACCGACTACGAATCCGGACGCGCCGGCGGTCCGCCCGTGAACATCACCTCCAGCGACCGCGCCCAAGGCATTCAGGCGATGGACGAAATTAAGCGCGCCATCGAAATCGCCGAGCAGATCCCCTTCCGCTACCTCATCCAGCACATCGGCGTCACAGGCGACGAATTCGACGAGAAGAAGAACGACGCCGCCATGACCTGCATCGAGCACTTGCGCGCGTTCGCCAAACCCCTGGGCGTCCGCATCCTGCTGGAAAACATCCCGAATGAATTTTCACAACCGGAAAAGCTCGTGGAGTTCATCCGTGCAGCCCATTTCGAAGACGTAGGCATCTGCCTCGATCTCGGCCACGCCCACTTAATGACCACGGTGGCCGAAGCCTTCGAGACCGTAAAAAACCACATCGCCTCCGCCCACATTCACGACAACAGCAAAGACCGCGACGCGCACCTATGGCCCGGGAAGGGAACGATCGACTGGAAGGAAGCAGTCGATCTGCTCCGCTCAGCCCCCGACGACCTGGCTCTGGTTCTGGAAATCGAAGCCGAAGACCAGAAGAAGGACATCTCCGCCGACATGACCGCAGCCTACAAGAAATTGGAACAGCTCTAGAACATCGCCCGAAAACCGCCTTATGTCCGCACCCATCACCACCATCTCCGAAATCGGCAAGCACGACGGCCAGACCGTCACCCTGCGCGGCTGGCTCTATAACCTGCGCGAAAGCGGCAAACTCCTCTTCCCCATCTTTCGCGACGGCTCCGGCACAATCCAAGGCGTCATGCCGAAGAACGCCGTCCCCCCGGAAGTATTCGATGCCGTCAAAAACCTCACCCAGGAATCCAGCGTAATCGTGGAAGGCAAAGTCCGCGCCGACAAACGCGCCCCAGGCGGCTACGAACTCGACGTCACCCAGGTCCAGGTCGTACAGCGCGTTTCAGAAACGGATCCCTACCCCATCACCCCGAAAGAACACGGCGTCGATTTCCTGATGGAGCACCGCCACCTTTGGATCCGCTCCCCGCGCCAAGCGTCCATCCTCCGCGTCCGCGCCGAAATCATCAAAGCCGTCCGCGACTTCTTCGACGAACGCGGCTTCACCCTCACCGACCCGCCCATCCTCACACCCGCCGCCTGCGAAGGCACCAGCACGCTCTTCCCTGTCGATTACTTCGACGAGCAGGCCTACCTCACGCAGTCTGGCCAGCTTTACATCGAAGCCACAGCCATGGCGCTCGGCAAAGTCTATTCCTTCGGCCCCACGTTCCGCGCTGAGAAATCCAAAACCCGACGCCACCTCACAGAGTTCTGGATGGTCGAACCCGAAGTCGCCTACGCCACCCTCGACGACCTCATGGATCTCGCCGAAGGCCTGGTCACTTTCGTAGTCAAGCGCTGCCTCGAGCGCCGACGTCCCGATCTCGCCGTTATCGGCCGCGACGTCACCAAACTAGAGAAAGTTGATGCACCGTTCCCGCGCATCACCTACGACGAAGCCGTGCAGATGCTCCAGGAAGGCCACGCCCAGGGCGCCCTCGAACACAAGTTCGAATGGGGCGGCGATCTCGGCTCCCCCGACGAAACCTACCTCGCCCAAAAATTCGATCGCCCCGTGATGGTGCACCGCTATCCCGCCAAGGTCAAAGCCTTCTACATGGAGCCCGACCCGCTCAATCCAAAAGCCGCACTATGCGTCGACGTTCTCGCGCCAGAGGGCTACGGTGAAATCATCGGCGGCTCCCAGCGCATGTCGTCCTACGAGCTCCTAGTCCAGCGCATCCGCGAGCACGGCCTGCCCGAAGAAGCCTTCAAGTGGTATCTCGACTTGCGCAAGTACGGCAGCGTCCCTCACGGTGGTTTCGGCATGGGCATCGAACGCGTAGTGGCATGGGTTTGCGGCCTGGAACACGTTCGCGAAACCATTCCCTTCGCCCGCATGCTCCACCGCCTGTACCCGTAACCAAAACCCATGGCAACCAACACCACAGAAATCCCCGCTTCCATCGGCCCCCGCAAAATCCAGATCCTCGGCGTCCCTCTCGATCTCGGCCAATCGCGTCGCGGAGTCGACATGGGGCCCTCCGCTGTCCGTGTCGCTGGCCTCGAAGCGCGCCTCGAATCTCTCGGCCACATCGTCGAAGACGGTGGCAACGTCTCCGTAGCCATGGCCGAACTCAAGCAGGAAGGCGATCCCGCCGCCAAATACCTGAAAGAAATCACGGCCACTTGCGCCAAGAGCGCTGAACTCGTCGTCAAAGCTCTCGAAGCCAAGAAAATCCCGCTAATCCTGGGCGGCGATCACTCCGTGGCTGCGGGCTCGGTCTCGGGAGTGGCGGAATTCTATCGTCGCGACAACAAAAACATCGGCCTCCTCTGGATCGACGCCCACAGCGACATCAATACCCCTGACACCTCCCCAAGCGGAAACGTCCACGGTATGCCCCTGGCCGCCCTCCTCGGTCTCGGTCCCTCAGAACTTGGAAATATCTATAACTTCTCACCCAAGGTGAAGCCGGAAAACTGCGTCCTCTTCGGCGTCCGCGACATCGACGCTGCCGAGCGCGCCAATATCCTCCGCGCCGGCATTCACGTCTTCACCATGCGTGACATCGACGAGCGCGGCATTCGCTCCTTAATGGAAGAAGCACTATGGATCGTCGGCAAGGGCACAGCGGGCTACCACGTATCGCTCGACATGGACTGGGTCGATCCCGAAGACGCGCCCGGCGTAGGCACGCCCGTCCGCGGCGGCGCAACTTACCGCGAAGCTCATCTTGCCATGGAAATTATCGCCGACCGCGGCGGCATGTTGAGCTTCGAAATTGTGGAAATCAACCCGATCCTGGACGAAAAAAACCGCACCGCGGAATTGGCGGTAGAACTTACCGCCTCCGCATTTGGAAAGAAAATTCTGTGAAGAAACTCCGCGTAGGCGTCCTCTTCGGCGGTCGATCCGGCGAGCACGAAATCTCCCTGCTCTCCGCCGCCTCGGTCCTCAACGCCATCGACAAGACTAAGTACGACGTCGTGCCCATCGGCATTACTAAAGAAGGCCTCTGGGTGACCGCAGGCCACGCCGAAGCATTACTGCAAGGAAAACAAGAGCCTCGCGCCCTGCGTGCCGGTGACCCAGACACAACATCCTCAGCCGCAGTCTTAGCGCAAGGCTCAGCGATCGTGATCCCACCAGTTCCCGCCAAGACTTCGCGCGCATCCATAGCTCCGTTCCAAACCGGTGCCACAGAGATGTCCCGCCGCTGGACCGACCACAGCATCCAAGTCGATGTAATCTTCCCCGTTCTCCACGGCACCTTCGGCGAAGACGGCACCATCCAGGGCCTGCTCGAACTCGCTGACATCGCCTACGTAGGCGCCGGAGTCCTGGGTTCCGCCTGTGGAATGGACAAGCACATCATGAAGGAGCTATTCCGCGCCGCAGACCTACCTCTGGTGAAGCACGCAACCATTCTGCGCAGCGATTGGGAAGCAAGCCCCGCGAAAGCGCGGCGTCTCATTGAAAGCAAACTGAAGTATCCAGTCTTCGTAAAGCCCGCGAACCTCGGCTCCTCGGTCGGAATCTCGAAAGTCCGCAACCGCGCCGAACTAGCCCCAGCCATGAAAGAAGCCGCCCGCTACGACCGCAAGTTGGTCATCGAACAAGGCGTCGGCGGTAAAAAACGCAAAGCCCGCGAAATCGAGTGCTCCGTCCTCGGCAACGACAAACCCGCCGCCTCCATCGCCGGAGAAATAGTTCCAGCTACGGAATTCTACGACTACGACGCGAAATATTTAGACGAAGGCTCCCAGCTCATCATCCCAGCCAAGCTGACAAAAACCCAAACCAGGCAAGTCCAGCAACTAGCCATCCAGGCCTTCCAGGCGGTCGATTGCTCAGGCCTGGCCCGCGTGGATTTCCTGATGGATCCCACCACCGAAAAGTTCTACGTCAACGAAATCAACACCATGCCAGGCTTCACCGCCATCAGCATGTACCCCAAACTCTGGGCCGCCTCAGGCCTCACCTACCCTGACCTCATCGACCAACTCATCCAACTGGGAATCCAGCGTCACGAAGAAAAGAAACGCAACCAGTACACCCGCGAATCGTAGCCAAGAAAGAGTCGTCATCCCGACCGGAGTGGAGGGACCTCTTTCGCGAGTAGATTGCTAACGCTCGTGTAGTCGCGGGCGCCCCCGCCCGCGCGGTCTAGCTCTAAGTGGGTCAACCCAATCTTTTCGGCGGCGCTGCGATTCAGCGCTGCGATTCAGCATTGCTCAGAAGTGCGGCTTCAGCCGTTGAGTTAAGAATTGGGTGTGAGTTCGCGATCAAAGCCACGCCTCGACAGCGAGATGAAGCATGACTTCCTGGCTTTGCTTTCGGGTGGAGCAGCGCTTGAGCGCTGCATAAAATCAATTTTGGAACCGCGGCTTCAGCCGCTGAGGTGAGGTTTCGGAACGATAGCTCAAGTCGAAGGCTGAAAACCTAAATCTCTTCCCCCACCCCCCGATACTTCCCATGAAAATAAAGCAGCGGCTCCCCCTCCCGCACCCGCACATCCTCCACTTCCGCAATAAAAATCGTATGATCCCCAGCCTCCTCCGCATGCCGCAAATGGCACTCCAAATAAGCCAGCGCCCCGCGCAATACCGGGGTTCCATGCGCAGTCCGGTCAAACCGCGCCCCAGCCGCCTCCGCATCCTGATGTGCGTCAGTCGCCCCGGCATAAAATTCCGAAATCAGCCGCTGGTCGGAAGCCAACACGTTAATCCCAAACCTCTTCTTCTCCTGCAAATGCGCGTGCGTCCGCGCCTGGTGATCCACGCAAACCAGCACCAGCAAAGGATCGAGAGACACCGACGAAAACGCATTCGCTGTCATGCCATGCACTTCGCCTCCAGCTTCCGCCAGCGTGATCACAGTCACGCCGGTAGCAAAGCTTCCCATCGCTTGCCGAAACTGTTCTCGTGTGACGCCTGCGGCCATAAGTGGTTGGCGATCCCAAAGCTAGGGAACAACGAACAACGATTCTAGCGCGTACGGGTTGGAACCGTAGCCAGGAGGCCCAGCGGAGCCGGGAACCTTTTTCCCGCGCCGGGTTCCGTATATGCTGGAGGTGCTATGACGTTGATGGACGCCACGGTCTACGACCCAGCCCCGGCTCGCCGCCGCAAAATCCGCGTCAGCATCGGCATCGTGCTGCTCATTCTCACCGGCTTCCTGATCTGGCTTTTCCGCTACTGGCCCGAAGAGCACGTAGCCAACAAGTTCTTCGCCGCCATCGAACAAAAAGATTTCGAAGCCGCCTACGGCATCTGGATGCACGACCCCACCTGGCAGCAGCACAAAGAAAAATATCCCAAGTACCCGTACCGCGAGTTCTACACCGACTGGGGCCCAGGCAGCGAATGGGGTTTGGTCAAAACGCACAAAATCCGCGCATCCGGAGAATGCCGCGGCGGCGGCACAGGCGTGGTGGTTGAAGTAACCGTCAACGACCGCTTCGAACCAGCCCGCGTGTGGGTGGAAAAATCCGATAAGACGATGAGCTTCCCGCCCTGCTGATTTTAGGGAAGAGGTAGAATCACATCCAGTACGTCAGTGCAGAACAAGACTGTGCATACGGCTCACGAGCGATTTTCATCCTCCACGCTCCGTCGAATCGACTTGAGGATCTCTTGTCTTTGGTGGATCACTGTATCCACGAAATGCTCTCGATCAACCCAGGACAAGTGGTAAGGGTAGGGTAGTGATATTCGATTTGAAATCCCCACACGAAAAGTCTAGACGAACCCCGCTACGGCCTTCTCCAGCGCAGCCTCATCCGAAGTCTGCCAACTAGTCTTCGAACGATCAATCTGCCGCATCAACCCCCACAACACCTTCCCGGGACCAACCTCGACAAACGTCTCGGCCCCGTCAGCAATCAACCCACGCACACACTCTTCCCAGCGCACAGTGCCGGTAACCTGCCGAACCAACGCATCGCGGCTAGCCGCGGCCGTCTCGACGAATCGGCTATCCACATTGCACATCACGGGCACAGCAGGGTTCTGTATTCGCAACGAATTCAAATCCAACGCCAACCGCTCCTGCGCCGGCCGCATCAGTGAACAATGGAAAGGAGCGCTTACCGGCAGCAACACGGCCTTCTTAGCGCCTTGCTCCGTAGCCAGCGCGACGGCCCGCTCCACCGCGCCCTTGTGTCCGGAAATGACAACTTGCTCCGGCGAGTTCATATTCGCCGCTTCGCAAACTTCTCCCTGCGCAGCATCCACACAAATCCCGCGCACTTTGTCCGCCTCCATGCCGAGGATCGCAGCCATCGCGCCCACGCCCGCAGGCACAGCCTCCTGCATGTAACGCCCGCGATTGCGCACCGTCCGCACCGCATCAGCAAAACTCAAAGTCCCAGCCGCCACATGCGCCGAATACTCACCCAGGCTATGCCCCGCCACCCACGCGGGTTTCACCCCACGCTCCGCCAGCACGCGCCACGTTGCCACCGAGACAGTAAGAATCGACGGCTGCGTAATCTCGGTCCGCCGCAACTCTTCCTCAGGCCCCTCAAAGCACAGAGTCGACAGCGCGATACCTAGCGCTGCATCAGCTTCTTCAAACGTCTGCCGCGCAACGGAAAATTTGTCCGTCAACTCCTTGCCCATTCCCACAGCCTGCGATCCCTGTCCAGGAAAAAGAAATGCGATTGCAGTTGTCATAAAAGATCTCAGTTCTTAAACAGACAATTCTTGAGTCAAGTAAGGTTCAATCCGGCGCACCTTTTACTACCCACAGCTCAGGCGTCGCTCTGTAGTTTCGCCATCAAGTGTCGCTTTGGGGTGGCGCAGGGCTTCCAGCGCTGCAATCAATCCGCTCACTTACGAGTGGCTTTTGCCACTGAGGTAAGGCTTAGGCATCGAGGGAAAATCCCTGCACACCCACCTTAGCAATTGAAACAGAACCGACCAGGGAGCTACTCAATCGAATGCGCTACGGCGATCTCAGGCACCGACACCGTTTTCGATGCAGCAGCACGCTTCGGAATTGCCGCCAATCCCGCCTCAATATGCTTATTGATATTCCCCGAAGCCACCTCCGCCGCCACCCGAATCGCATTCTTAATCGCATTGGCATTCGAAGATCCGTGGCTCACTATGCACGCACCCTTCAACCCCAACAACGGTGCGCCGCCCGCCTCGGAGTAATCAAGACGCTTCTTAAAGTCCGCAAAGGCGCTGCGCGAGAGCAAATATCCCACCTGCCTCGTAATGGTCGCACGCAGCGATTCCTTCAACGTAAACCGCACCAGATTCACCACGCCCTCGGAAATCTTCAGCGCAACATTGCCCACAAACCCGTCGGCGACAATCACATCCACCTGCCCGCCATACAAGTCGCGCCCTTCCACATTCCCCACAAAATTCAATGGAAGCTGCTTCAACAACTGGAACGAAGCCCGCGTCAGCTCGTTGCCCTTGCTCTCTTCTTCGCCGATGGAAAGCAATCCAACCCGCGGTCTCTTTGTTCCAAAAATGCTACGAAAATAAATCTCACCCATCACCGCGAACTGCTCCAGATTCTCCGGCTTGCAGTCCACATTCGCGCCAACGTCGAGCATGATGGACCAGGTCCCTACCGCATTCGGGAAAACCGCCGCCAGCGCAGGACGATCCACGCGAGGCAGCGCCCCCAGCACCATTTTCGCCGTAGCCATCGCCGCGCCAGTATTGCCCGCAGTTACAAATCCAGCTGCGCGCCCCTCGCGAACCAGCCGCAACCCCACACGCATGGACGAATCCCGCTTCGCGCGCACTGCCTGCGCCGCTTTGTCGTGCATGGTGATCTGTTCACTGGCGTGAATGACTTCAATGGGCAGCTCGCCGCAGGAATGCCGAGCTAGCTCCGCGCCAATAGTTTCCTCGCGCCCCACCAGCAACACCCGCACCCCGAACTGACGCGCCGCTTGCAGGGCGCCTTCAATTTCAGGTTTCGGCGCCTTGTCGGCACCCATCGCGTCGAGCGCTATGGTGCACCCAGCTATGCTGGACCTAGCTTGGGTGCTCGGGGCTAAGCTGCTCGCCATGCGCTTTTGGAGAAGGACTTACTTGGCTTCTTTAACGGCCACAACTTCACGGCCTTTGTAAAAGCCGCACTTCGCGCAGGCGCGGTGGGGCGCTTTCTTCTCGTGGCAGTTCGGACAATCCGACAGCGAAGGCTGGCTCAGGAAATCATGCGCCCGGCGTGTGCTCGTGCGCTTCTGGGAATGACGGCGTTTTGGATTAGGCATGGTAAAATCTCGTTCTTCCTGGCTGCCATCGCAGCCTCGATATCAAATCTTCAGTTGCTTGCGAATATCTTGCAGTCCCGCCCAGCGGGGGTCTTCATTTATCTCCGCGCAATCGCAGGTTTCCACATTCCGGTTGCGCCCGCAGGAAGGGCACAATCCCTTGCAATCCGCTTTGCATACAATCTTCAGCGGTACCGCCAGCAGCACCTGCTCCAGCAGCACATCCGCCAGCTCCAGCCCTTTGCCCGGATAATAGCTGATCTCCGCTTCCGCCGCCGTTACGCTCAGCTCTTCTTTATCCGAATCCGATCCCTCGGGCCGGTAGAGCAAATCATAGCTGTTGCGGACATCCGTGACTACCGGTTCCAAACAGCGCGCACAGGCCACTTCCAGGGTCGCCGAGAAGTCCCCATGCACCCGGATATCCAACAGCCTCTCGTGCTTGCCGTGATGCTCCGGAACCAGCTCAGCGCGTCCCGTAGTCTTCAAGGGAGTGCGCTGCGTGTAGTCCGAACCCAAGTCCAACACGCCCGGCGCGAACTCTTCCGCGAAATCCACGGGGTGTAACTCCAGCTCGTGGATATCGATAAACATACAAACCTTGTGCCCCCAACACTTTACGCCCGCTTGGCGACCAGCTGGAGTCGGCAGCGGCAGGTCGCAGCAGGACAATCCACTAGGATAATTGCCGAGTCGATTGAGTGTCAAGAAAGCCGACTCCAGAATTATGCTAGACTTTCCTAGGAAACACCAAAAAATTTGGCCAACGTCCTCGCCGCTCTTCTCCCGGTGAGATGGCTGGGCGCGCTCTCATCTTCGTCGGAACCTGTGTGCGTTGACCCCGCTTCTCGCCAGTCGCTATCCTGAACCTTCCGATGAAGCGCACCCCCCAGTCCACATTCGCGATCCTCTTGCTCCTGACCGCCCTAGCCCTCGTCGGCTGGGTCCTCACCGACAATAGCGCCAAGTTCCAATCACAGAAGCCACAAACGCAGGATATCCCCGAAGAATTTGCAGTCGACAAGACCCCGCTCACGGCCGCTCGCGACTTGGCAGCCTGGGCCGCCACCACCGATGATCAGGATCTCGCCCGCGACGCCGAGCGTGTCGCCGACCACGAAGTCGATCTGGATTTCGCCAGCGCCCTCCGCCGCGTCAGCGCCCTCCCGCCGCAAACCCCGCCCGAGGCCAAATCCCTCGAAGACCGCGTCCGCCAGATGGAAGCCCAGATCAAGAAAGATCAGGAGATCTCTCTCGATCTGCAAAAGAAAGCCGAACAGGCCAGCGATGCCGGCAAGTCCGATCTCGAAGGCCAATCCGAGCTAGCCGACGCTCAACTCGCACTCGACGAAGACGAAATCGCCGACGCCAAAGGCGATCTCGAGCGCGCCGCCGCCGATGTCCAAAGCAAAGTCGTAAAAGCGCGTGAGCAGCACGAAAAGCTCGAAGACGCCCGGGGCCAAATGTCCTACGGCGGCGCCATGACCCGTGGCTCCGCGCCCCCTAATAGTTTCCGCGCCCACGCCCAGGAGTGGTTCCAGCTGCGCAGCGCGCTCGCCCAAGTTCGTTCAGCCCAGCAGGACGCCACCAACGCCGCCGCCCGCCTCTCGGACAAGCACGACACCCTCGAAAAGCAGGTCCAGCAGGAACAAGCTCGCAAGCAATCCCTGACGAACGGCGCCGCACTTCAATCCGTGCAACAGCTTTCCCTCGACCAGCGCAGCATGGCCGAACTCGACAAGCGTATCCAGGATCATCAGGAACTCGCCGGCATCTACGGCCGCTGGATCGATTCGCTCCAGATCCGGAAAATGGTCGCTACTCACTCCATGATCCAGACCTTGCTTTGGATCATCATCATCGTTCTGCTCAGCTTCCTCCTGGGCCGCGTCGTCGAGCGCTTCCTCGGCGAAACCACGCCAGACCACAAGCGCCTCCTTACCTTACGCACTGTAATTCGCTTCCTGCTCAAGACAGCCGCCCTCATCGCCGTCCTCTATGTGCTTTTCGGCGCACCGGAGCAAATGCCCACCATCCTCGGCCTCGTCGGCGCCGGCCTCACCGTGGCACTGCAAGGCTTCATCCTCGGCTTCTGCGGCTGGTTCATCCTCATGGGCCGCAACGGCATCCGCGTCGGCGACTGGGTCGAAATTAACGGCGTTGGCGGCGAAGTCGTCGAAATCGGTTTACTTCGCACTGTTCTATTGGAAACCGGAAGCGCTACAGGTTCAGGCTTCCCCACCGGGCGCCAGGTGGCCTTCGTCAACAGCTACGCCGTCTCCGGCCACTACTTCAATTTCTCCACTTCCGGTCAATGGCTCTGGGATGAGCTGCTCGTCCAGGTACCCGCCGGCGAAGACTCCTCCGCCATTCTCGACAACATTCTTCAGATGGTCACCAAAGAAACTGAAAAGAACGCGCGCATGGCGGAACAAGAATGGGAACGTGTCACCCATCGCTACGGCGTTAAATCATTCTCCGCCGCCCCATCCATCAGCCTCCGCCCCGCCAGCCTGGGAGTCGAGATCGTAGTCCGCTACATCACCCGCGCCCAGGAGCGCTACGAGGTCCGCTCGCATCTGTATCAAACAGTCGTGGAAATCCTGCATCAGAAGAAGACTCTTCCAGCCGAAGTCCCCTCCCCCGCGGCCCCACCACCCTAGTCCGTGCCGGCGAGAAATGAAACAAAGATTCTTATCGGGGGGTGCCTTCACGGCTTGCGGGAAAATTTCTGGCATTTTTGTTTTTGGGTGGCGCAGGGCTTCAGCCCTGCATCAAAACTGCTAGTAGGGATGGGCTTTAGCCGCTGCGATAAGGTTTGTATCAGGGCACGCCTTCAGGCGTGCCGCAAAGATGCCCCTGCCCATGCGCCTTTAGGCGCTGGCGGCGGAAATTCAAGCTTCGGCTGCTCAATGCTTTCGTCATTCCGATCCGGTAGAGCGGCGCTTCAGCGCCGCGTCGCGATCGGCTAAAGAGAGCGGCTTCAGCCGCCGAGGGCAAGTGGTAGGTTTAGAAAAGCCCAACGCGTGATCATCTTCGTTCTAACACCCGAACTGCCGCAAATGATGGTCCATATGCAGATACCCCCACCGCAACCATTCCTCGCCTGACATTCTCCCAAAGAAAGGATGCCGCGCGGTAGCTAGATACGCCGGCTTCCCCGCAAATGTCTCGGTCCGAGAAGCTAGTTCCTGCCGATCCGCCTCAAAGTCTCCCGGCGGCGAGCCCCCAACCAGCTGATCCATCTCCGGCATGGTCTTGAGCCCGCGAGCCCAGGGAATGGGCAGCTCAAGCGCCAGCCATTTCACCACCGTGCGCGTGAGAAAGTTCTCCACCGAACCAGTCGACTTCTCCCCCGACACCGACCGGTAGGAATCACTCAAATGGCACACCATTTGCCCAGCCGTCATCTTTCCCCAAACACGAGCACTATCGCTGCGCAAGCTCGCTAGCCGCTCCAACAACTCGTTTTTGTCCGCAGGATTTTCCAAAGTCTTCTTCATCACCACGCCCCAGGGAACCTCTGATTAAGTCCGGAAACTATCTTCTCCCTGTCATCTTGAGCGCAGCATTCGCGCGCGCCAGCGCGGGAATGCGTAGTCGAAAAGCCTGCCCTGAGCTTGCCGAAGGGACCCCTGCACACTCCCAGATTCCACACTCGCCAGCTTTCTGCTGGGCCAGCTTCCCCAGTATTCTAGGTGCTTCCTCCGCAAAGCTTGCTCGTAAGTTCCTCGACACAGAACCAGAGCTTCCCTAGCAGCGGAATTGCCGCAAATGATGGTCCGTGTGCAGATAACCCCAGCGCATCCAATCCGCGATGGACATCTTGCCGAATACCGCACTTTTGTTGGACGCCAGGGACGGCGGTTTCGTTGCGAACCGCTCCACATAGGCGCACAACTCGAGTTTGTCCGCCTCCAACTGCCCCGGAGGCGTCCCCGCCGCCAGCGCATCAATCTCCGGCGGCCCCTGGAAGCCATGGGGCCAAGGCACAGGAACCCAAAGCCCGCCCCACTTCAAGAGCGTGCGCGTAAAAAGATTGTCTTGCGGAGTGAACTGCCTCTCACCGAGCGCGACCCGAAACGCATCACTCAGATGGCAGATCATTTGAGGAGCGGACATCTTCCCCCACGCGCGGCGGCTGTCGGTACGAACCTTGCCGATGCGGCTGAGAATACCCTGCGTGTCTTGAGGATTGCCGAGACTCTTCATCTCACGGCGCTCATTGAACGAAGTTCTACTTCTTAACCAGTTCCTGCAATTTGGAGGAAGCTATGGAGGCGATTTCGGTATTGGGATTGTCCTTCTGGAGCTGCTCGTAAATCTTCCGCGCGTCCGCCGTCTGCTGCTTGCCGGCGTACAGCCCCGCCAGTTCCATCTGGGCCGCCGACTTCGACACCGTCAACGAAGGCTTGTTGGTGAGCTGCTGATATAGCTCAATCGACTGCTGGTCGCGGTTGGAGTTGTGATACAGCGAAGCCAGCGCCATCTTCGCCAAGGCCGAAAGATCATTGCTGCTCGCATCGGCCGTCTGCTTCAGCGATTTCTCAGCCGCCGCATTGTCCCCCAGGTCCACCGAAGTCAGTCCGGAGAAATAGCGCGCAAAGTCC
>Ga0209863_10000234_pt1 | contig 33970 bp, 30 predicted proteins | sample OrgsoiDNA2013046_FD_185796 | JGI IMG/M metagenome (GOLD analysis project Ga0209863, IMG submission 185796) | Permafrost soil microbial communities from the Arctic, to analyse light accelerated degradation of dissolved organic matter (DOM) -... | ecosystem: Environmental > Terrestrial > Soil >...
GGCTCCTTTCGTTCCGAGTCTTGGTCTTTGCAAACTCAAGTTTACTCGGCTCTCGCGAGGGGCCGTCGTTGTTATGAAATCAAGCGCAGCCGGAGCGCATGCGACGACGGAGTCGAGAGATCCCGAGGACGCGAGTCGTAACCATGCCGCTACAGTGAATTCTCTCGAAACAAATCTCGAACCGTCTTGACCCAACCACGCCGCCCGCGTAATACAAGGCCTCGCGCCGACCACGCGCGGCGAGGCCGCTGCAACAAGCGCATGCACACAGCGACCACCCACAAGGCACTCCGGTGGTTTGGTCGCGCAGCGACCGTAAAGGGAAGGTAACGAATCCGTAAATTGCCTCCGACGTTCTCAACGTGGTCTTGATGTGCAGGGCACTGTGCTGGTAACGTTGGCTTAACACCTTCAGCGATTGTGGTTTTACCTGAGGTGAACAGCTTAGCCTGCGGAGGCTACGTCTTTCAGGCAGTGTTACACTTTGGACGCGTTGGCAAAACAGGGAACATTTGGGGTAGTGAACGGCTAAAACCGTGTAATATCGAGTGTTCATCGGCGGATGGGCAAAAAACTGCGTGTGGTGAGCTTAAATTTTGGACATAGCGGGAGTCTAAGTGGCAGCATCCATTGTGGATCGGCTGGAGACAAAAACGCTGAATAAAGAATCGGCATCAAACACCCACGGTCTGCCGAATGCAGTGCCTGAAGAGCTTCGTTCCTCGCGTTTCGCATTGCTGCTCAAGCGCCTCATCGACATCACGGGCTCCGTAATCCTGCTCACATTGCTTTCCCCGATTCTCGCCGTACTCGCTCTGCTGATTAAATTGCAGGATGGCGGTCCCATCATCCATCGCCGCCGCGTTTTCGGTCCGCATGGTGACTTTGACGCTCTCAAGATGCGCAGCATGCGCGTTGACGCCGATGACATCCTGAAGAACGATCCCACGTTGCGCCGTGAATTTGAAATCAACTTCAAGCTGAAAGTTGATCCGCGCATCACACGGCTTGGCGCATTCATGCGCAAGACCAGCCTTGATGAGCTTCCGCAACTGCTCAACGTCCTTCGCGGGCAAATGAGTCTGGTGGGCCCGCGCATGATCACGCCCGCTGAGCTCAGCAAGTTTGGTGACGCTGCCTGGATTTTTTCTGCCGTGAAGCCTGGGCTCACCGGCTACTGGCAGATCTCCGGCCGTCAGGAAATTTCTTACGACCAGCGTGTTGCCATGGATCTGTATTACGTCCAGCACTGGTCTCTGTTGCTCGATCTTAAAATTCTGGTGATGACGCCGGTACGTGTCGTCCGTGGCTCGGGAGCGTATTGAAGATGTCCACCATTCTTGTCACCGGAGGCGCTGGTTACGTCGGTTCCATCTGCTGTGCGGAACTTCTGCGCCTCGGACACAAAGTCACCGTGGTTGACGACCTCTCCACCGGATTCCGTGACGCGGTTTCTTCCGGCGCTGCCTTCGTCAAGGCCGACATCGGTGATCGCGAAGCCATGACTGCCATCGCGCAGCAGACCAAATTTGACGTTGTGTTTCACTTTGCCGCCAAGGCGTTGATTCCGGAATCAGTCACCAATCCGGGATTTTTCTTTGTACAGAACGTTGCTTCCAGCATCACTTTGCTGGAAGTCTTCCGTTCAGTGGGCCTCAAGAACTTTGTCTTTTCCTCGTCAGCCGCCGTCTATGGAACACCCACACAGGTGCCCATCGACGAGGACACCCCTAAGCTGCCCGTGAATTCCTACGGGCGCACCAAACTTATGCTCGAAGAAGTGCTGGAGTGGTACGCGAAGGCCTATGGCTGGAGCGTGTTTGCCTTCCGGTATTTCAACGCCTCTGGCGCCACCGCGGAGCTGGGCGAACGGCATGATCCTGAAACGCATATTATTCCGCTGCTGCTTGAGGCCGCTTGCGGCGAGCGGGATTTTTTCAATATCTACGGTGATGACTATGCAACTCCAGATGGCACCTGTCTGCGTGACTACGTGCATGTTCTGGATATTGCCAACGCGCACATCTGCGCGCTCAAGAAAATCAACCAGCCGGGCATGCGTTCTTACAACATCGGTCTGGGTGAAAGTTATTCCGTCCGGCAGATATGTAACGCCGTGGCGGAGGTAACCGGGCGCAAAATTCCATTACGCGTGGCTGAACGCAGGCTTGGTGATCCGCCAGTCCTGTGTGCCAGCCCCAAACGCATCATCCAGGAACTAGGATGGAAGCCGGAATACTCGTCATTACAAAAGATATTGACGTCTGCCTGGCAATGGAAGCAGAAGCAACTCGCCGTTTGCAAATAGGCATCACCACAGTAGGTCATTGCACTCTTGATTACTGGAGCGGGGTTCTCAGGAACTGTTTCTGTGATATTTTCGCAGGATACATAAACAGTTTCTTAGCAACTTTCTTCCGGGCTTGAGTTTTTAGGATCACTGAGGATCAAACAAGGCTCGTATGAACCCTAGATCGATACGACATATTATTTTTGCCGCCGACCTGGTATGGATCATTTGCTCAGCCGTTGTGGCCTATATGCTGGGAACGGGGTCGTCACTTTCTCTGCAGCATCTGCAGGTGGCGTTCCATGAATCCATGTTTCTTGTGACCTCCGCGGGTATTGCGTGGGTCTTTGTGTTTCATCGCATGAAGCTGGATGGATTTTATGGCGGCTATGAAGCGTCCGCTGTACTCTCGCAGCTTTTTACCGGAATTATTTCTCTGCTGGTGCTGATCGCCTGCGCCGGTTTCCTTCTGCGTGAAGAAGCGTCACGCACCGTGCTGTTCACCTTTGCCGGACTGCTCTTCGCTCTCACCTTCGCCGGACGCCTGGTGGCGCGCACGTTTGCGCACCGCGTGTCTGCCGCCGGCAAGCGCCATCGCGTTGTGGTGATGGGTAACGGCAGAATCGCCCGCGAACTCGCGGAGCGTATCCAGAAGCATCCTGAGATGCGCTGGGAAGTGGTTGGTTTTCTTTTTCCGACCGGCGATGATTTTATAGAGCCACTCCTCCACGCCGGATCCAGCTCACAACTGAACTCCCTGCAGATTGAAACTCTTTTGCAATCCAACGGCGTGGATGAGCTGATCCTTACGTCGCGCGTGCCTGACCAGAGGGAAGTCCTGGACCTGATTGCCAATTGCCGCCAGCGCGGCGTGCGCATCAGCGTGGTACCGAATCTTTATGAGCTGTACGTAAACCGTCCTTCACTCATGGACCTGGATGGTCTTCCGCTGCTGCGCCTCAATGAGGGTGAAACCACCACGTTGCAGATGGTTTTGAAACGTGGTGTTGACCTCACGCTGGGTGCGGTGCTCACCATTCTGGGATCGCCCGTGCTGCTGTTCACACTGGCGTCGCTGTGGATCCAGAAGGGCAGGGCCCTGGCATCAGAGATGCGCTGCGGATACAACGGGCGCCCGTTCCGCATGTACCGCTTCAATGTGGATCGCTTCGCCTCCAACCTGAGTGCCACGGAAAAATTAATCGCCCTTCTCAGCATCAGTGAGCTGCCGCAGCTTTTCAACGTGCTGCGTGGCGATATGAGTCTGGTAGGACCGCGACCGGAACCTTTCGATCGCGTGAAAAGATATTCTGACTGGCAGCGGCAACGTCTCTCCTGCAAGCCCGGCGTCACCGGACTAGCACAGGTGCACGGATTGCGTGAAGAGAACTCGTCAGAAGATAAAGCGTATTACGACCTGCGTTATATCCAGGACTGGTCGCTATTCTGTGACCTGTCACTGGTGTTGCAGACCATCTGGACCATTACCCGTAGATTTGTGTCCGTCGCGCCGGAGACATTGCAGTTGGGTGATCCTGTTACACAAAATCCAACAGAGTTTGTCGAGCTGGCACATGCTGATCGTTCGTAGCCCGGTAAGAATCAGTTTTGGTGGCGGAGGCACAGACCTGCCCGCCTATTTTGAAAATTATGGCGGAGCCGTGCTTAGTACCGCCATCAACAAATATTTCTACACCATCGTCGGAAAGCGCTCTGACGGTAACATCCAGATCATCTCCTCTGACCTGCGTGTCTTTGAAACCTGGAAAGACATCAACAACATGTCGGTCAAGGAAAGCGGCAGCGCCCTTGAAATTCCGCTGGCCGTGCTGAAAGAGCTGGGTTGTGAAGTTTCCGTCGATTTGTTCCTGGCCTCGGAAATTCCTCCGGGCACCGGACTCGGTTCATCCGCCAGCGTTTGTGTGAACGTGCTGCAGGCTATCTCTTCATACCTGCATCTGCCACTCTCCAAGTATGACCTGGCAGAAAAGGCCTTTCACATTGCCGCCAACGTGCTGGATAAACCCGTCGGCAAGCAGGATGAATTTGCCGCAGCCTTTGGTGGATTGAATTTCATTACCTTCCACAAAGATGGTTCCACCAACGTGGAGCCTCTGCGTCTGGATCCGGCCGTGACCACCGCTCTGCAAGGCAAGCTCATGTTGTTCTTTACCGGAACGGCGCACCATTCCTGGTCGATCTTGAAAGAGCAGGAAGCTTCGTCCAAGAAAAAATCCGGCGTGGCCGTGGAATCGCTGCATCGCATACGCGACCTGGCGGAACGGATGCGCCAGGCGCTGGAAGACAGCAACCTGCACCGCTTTGGCCAGCTTCTGCATGAAGGCTGGGAGAGCAAGAAGAAGATTTCCAGCAAGATCTCCAACCCTGCCATTGACCGCATGTATACGATTGCCCGTGAGAACGGCGTGGTGGGCGGCAAGATCACCGGCGCGGGCGGCGGCGGATTCATGCTGCTCTACTGCGATGAAGACAAGCAGGCGCGCGTGCGTGAAGCCTTTGCCGAAGAAGGCATCCGTGAAATGCGCTTTGCCTTTGACTTCAGCGGATCGCGCATGCTGGTCAACGATCCGTTCATTGATCAGGACGAAAACTGCGCGTCACAATGGACATTCGTTACGGCTCCGCAGCACGCGCAATTTCCACGGAAGTCCTTCGGATAATCTGAGTCGCGAATGCGAGAAACCATTTAACCGCGAATGAACGCGAATCAATCATTGGCAATTCAAAGTGGCCACCAGACAAGTATCAGGTCGTGCCAAGAATCCACTCGCGTTTTCATTCGTTTTGATTCGCGTAAATTCGCGGGTAATCCTGCATTCGCGGCTTACCATCCATGAAAGCCTTCCTTCTCGCCGCCGGCAAAGGCACGCGACTGCGCCCACTGACTGATACGTTGCCCAAATGCCTGCTGCCCGTGCAGGGCGTTCCACTTTTGAAGATCTGGCTGAACATCTGTGAGTCTGCCGGCATTCATGAAGTGCTGGTAAACGTTCACGCTCATAAAGACAAAATCCGTGAATTCGCCGACCAGGAAAATATCCACAACCGCGTTCGCCTGCATATCGCCGAGGAAAAGGAACTGCTGGGAAGTGCGGGTACGCTGGCTGAAAATAAGGAATTTGTCGCCGGAGAAAAGGATTTCTATATCCTCTACGGTGACGTGCTTACAAATGTACAATTATCCGGACTCATCCAGTGTCACCGCGAACACCAGCAGATCGTCACGCTTGGCATCCATCAGGTTCCAAATCCCACACAATGTGGTATTGTTTCCACGGACCAGAACGGCATCGTGCAGAGCTTTATTGAGAAGCCTGCGCGTCCCAATGGCAACTGGGCGTTCTCTGGTGTAATGGTGGCCAACCAGCAAATATTTGATTACGTGCCCGCGCCGGACCAGCGCCCCGCGGACATCGGTTTTCATCTTCTGCCGCGTCTCATAGGGAATATGGCAGCACATAAGATTTCAGGGTTCCTGCTCGACATTGGTACACTCAATAGTTACAACGCCGCGCAAACATCCTGGCCGGGACTGGGTTAATACTTACGCAAGGCGCAAGACCACTTCTATTTTTGAGGACATGGAATGCTGGAGGGAGTAATTTTTGACCTGGACGGCGTGATCGTTGACAGCCATCCGGCACACAAGCAAGCGTGGCGCACTTTTTTCAAGTCAATCGGGAAACAAGTCACTGAAGACGATCTGCAATTTGTCCTTGAAGGCCGCAAGCGGGAAGATATCCTTCGCCACTTTCTCGGCGACCTCAGTGAAGAGCAGGTCAAGCATTACGGAGCGGCCAAGGAATCGCTGTTCCGTGATTCCGTGCAAGAACTCAAAACCATCCAGGGCTTGAACCTGTTTCTTGACCAGATCATGCAGGCCGGCATTCCCATTGCTCTGGCCAGCTCCGCCAGCCGCCATCGTGCGGAATACATGCTGGAAGCTCTCGGTCTCCGTCCTTTGTTCAAGGCCGTGGTCACCGGTGACGATGTGGTCAAGGGCAAGCCTGATCCCGCGTTGTTCGTCCTTGCGGCCAAGGGGCTTGGCATTCACGCCGCGCATGCTCTTGTTTGTGAAGACGCCGTAGCAGGCGTCCAAGCCGCTAAAACCGCGGGTATGCGATGCCTCGCCATCGCCTCCAACGGACGCGGATCACTGCTGACCAACGCCGGAGCAGATATGGTGATCCCCGATTTCAGCTCCATCAAGCTGGAAGAGCTGAGGCCTCTCTTTGCGCACGCGCCTATCTCACGGTGAACAAAGCGGCCGATTTTGAATCGCAAATTTGAAATTGCCGATTTGAATGCTCATCCCGTCCGTCATCCAGAGCGCAGGCAATAGATCCCGGTGCAGCACGTGGTAGCCATGATGCAGCCGGGGTTCCACCAAACAAACCGAGAATCGATGAGGTCGCGCGGAACAAATTCTCGGAATACCACTTCTTTCTTTTTCCAACATGCGGAGAGAACTTCGGCCACGTAATTGTGGAAGCGAGGGGTGCGGGCTGCCCTGCAATCATCAGCGACCAGACGCCATGGGTCGATCTGGAACGGCAGGAAGTCGGCTGGAACCTTGCCCTTGACGACCGCGCTCGCTGGCAGCATGTCCTGCTTAAGCTGCGCTGAATGGACGGCCTCTTGTTGGGCTTTTCGAAGGTTCACGGTACGATCCCGCTAAATCGCTGAATGTAAGAAGGGAAATTGGGGTGGGTAGAGGGGGTCGAACCCTCGACATCCAGAGCCACAGTCTGGCGTTCTGCCACTGAACTATACCCACCACATTTGGTAGAGCTTTATTTTACACGAAGGCTTCGTTTCCTGTCGCTTCGCTCCAAACCGCCTTGAGTGCATTGCTCGTGGTTGCGTCATCAAGCTCCTATCGCAGCGGGCTCGGCACGCTAGTCGGCCTCGCCCTTTCGCCCTCGCTCCGACGCGTTCGGAATGACGGAGGGGGGAGGGTTTCGTCGTCGCACAACCCTGCACAGCCGAGGGCGGCTGTGACACACGTGCATCGGCACCCGAGCGATAAGGGCGAGGCCGCCCACGCGCCGAGGCCACCGCAACAGGAGCCTTCATGGAGCAACCACAGGATTTGCTTTCAAAGCGGTTTGGAGCAAAGCGACAGGAAACGAGGAACCCCGAGGATGCGAATCGTGCCGATGCCGCAACAGGGAATCCTTTCGAAACAAAAATAGCCACGTCATCCAATCACCACTCGCAAAATCACCAATCACAAATTCCTCGCTCACTCTTGTAAAATTGAATCACCATTCATGTCCCCAGAGCCCATCACCTTTCCGGCCTTTGTCCCGCGCCGATACCTCAGCAATCGCCATCTGATGACGCTGGCCGGGAACTTCCTGCCTCGCGTGAGCGGATTGCCTGAGCCCGAAGAGCGGCTCTTCCAGGTCGACGAGGATGCGCAGGTGCTCTGCCATTGCCATTGGCAGCCCGAGCCCGCGCAGCGTGGCACGGTCATCATCGTTCACGGACTTGAAGGTTCCAGTCTCTCGCAATATGTCATCGGCACCGGCAGCAAGGCGTGGGCCGCTGGCATGAACGTGGTCCGCATGAACATGCGCAACTGTGGCGGCACTGAGAATCTTGCGCCCACGCTCTACCACTCCGGACTCTCATCTGACATTGGTTCCGTCATCCGCACTTTGATTGAGCAGAAGCATCTGCCGCATGTGGGTGCCGTCGGTTATTCCATGGGCGGCAACCTGGTCCTCAAAATGGCCGGGGACTGGGCGGCCAACGCCCCTGCTGAACTCAAGGCTGTGGTCGGTATCTCTCCGGCTGCTGATCTTGGCCCATCGGCTGACGCCATGCATGCCATTGACAATCGCATGTATGAGTGGAAATTCCTGCTCGGCCTCATGCGTCGATACAAGCGCAAGCGACTTCTCTTTCCTGATCGTTACAAGCCGCTCCCGCGCTTCCCGCGCACCATACGGGACTTTGACGGTCTGGTCACTGCGCCGGCCTTTGACTTTACCAACGCTGATGACTATTACACGCGAGCATCAGCCGCCCGCGTTGTCGATCGCATTGCCGTGCCCACGCTTGTCATCAACGCCAAAGATGATCCCTTTATCCGCCTGATGCCGGAGACGCGCAATAAGATGAACGCCAACCCCTGCATCACGCTGCTGGAAACCGAGCATGGCGGCCACTGCGCCTTTCTGGCCGAACCCAATGGCTATGACGGCCGCTGGGCCGAAGCGCAAGCCATGACCTTCTTCCGCGCTCACGGGCTCATCTGATGTACGCCGACTGGTCCGTCGAACTCGGAGCGGATGATCCTGTGTTGGACTTTCCCTGGACGGCAGAGGCCGCTTCTGATGTTTCGCCCCTTGCCGGTTCTGATGTCTTGAACAACGTTGCGAATGCCGCCACTCTACGCTTCTACGATCTCAAAGCCGATCCCGCGCTGATTGATCAGATCCCTGAGGCGCAGTCGTCGGGCGAACTGAGAAAGTTTCTTCAACGCGTGAATGCCGCAGGCTTTCCTCTCCAGACCGCCAAATGCGACCACTGGTTCACCCACGAGATATCAGACGAAGAAGAATTTTTCGGTAAGCCATGTAAATACGGATCGTATGTGGATCTTCTGTTCACCAACCCTGGATTGCAACTCTCATTCCCCAGCCATGAAGAGTTTGCAGAGACGCTCTGCAATCTGCTGAAACTTGCGCCGGACATGAAGGCCTCAGCCGAGGTGATGGTGCGACGTTGCTTTTACGCGACTCATGCGGACTCCGATTCAAATCAAGACGCCGATTCGCCCGCCAGCGGCTACTACTTCACAGTCTATGTTTCCGGCTTCGGCGAAACCGAAGCCAGTGGCCGCCAGCAGTGGGGCATCGCGCTCGCGCTGGCGCAGCATGCGCTGGTTCAGAGCGTCAAAGGCTCATAGCCGGCGAAGACCAGTGCCTGGCTATCCCCGCGAATAAACGAACCCCTGACAGTTCTCCCGTCGTACAAAACGATGTTGCCTTGAAACACTCGCCGCATTTGACGCGGTGATGAAGGCTTGGAGCATTCTGGTTGTTCAGCAACTCTGCTTTCCCAAAATGAAACTCAGGAAAAATGATTCTTTCTTGCGCTGGTACAGGCGCTGGACCTCGCTCGTAATAACTAGGGAGTTCAGTTTAAGGAGAAATTCATGTTTCGTGTACTGCGTGTTGTCCGCCCGTTTGTGGTTGCTTTGTGCCTGCTGCTCTCCGCCTCGGCACAGGATTTCAAGAAGCAGGTGATCTACCAGATTGTGACTGACCGCTTCTTTAACGGTGACACCAGCAATGACAATCCGGCCCAGAGTTCCGGTCTCTTTGACGCTACCAAGACCAATTGGCAGTTGTACTGGGGAGGCGATCTTGCCGGAATCCAGCAGAAGATTGCTTACATAAAAGGTCTGGGTGCCACGGCCATCTGGATTTCGCCGCCGGTGGACAATTTGAACCTTAATATTCCGGATAGCTCTGGCAATCCCACGGCGACGTATCACGGTTACCAGGCGCGCGACTTCAAGCGCATTGAAGAGCATTTTGGGGCGGCCGCGAATAGTTTTACGGCCTTTGACAACCTGATTTCCACTGCGCACACCAACGGCATCAAGGTGATTGTAGATTTTGCGCCCAATCACACCAATGCCAACAATGCCGGTGAGTTCGGATCACTCTATGATTCGGGTACGTTTCTTGCTGCCTATAATAACGATCCAAGCGGATACTTCCATCACAACGCCAACATCGCTGACTTCAATGATCGCTACCAATTGCAGTACTTTACGCTCTTCAGCCTGTCTGATCTGAACCAGGAAAACGCGAGCGTCGACAGTTACTTGAAAGCTGCCATGCAGCAACTGCAACAGCATGGCGTGGATGGCTTCCGCATTGACGCAGTCAAGCACGTGACGTGGGGATGGGAATACAGCATGGCGAACTCCGCCTTCAGCTTTGGGCCGAGCTTCTTTTTCGGCGAGTGGTTCATGGGCGGCACAGGTGATCCGCTGTATCACGATGCTTACAAGTTCGCGAACAACAGCAACATTTCTCTGCTCGACTTCCCGGTGAACGCGGCAATCCGGAACGTGTTTGCCAGCAACCACAACTTCTCCGAACTCGACAGCACCATTGCCCAGGAGAATGCGAACTTTACATGGCAGAATGACCAGGTCACGTTCATTGATAACCATGACATGCCGCGGTTCCTGTCAGTGAATAACAATACGAATCGCCTGAATGAGGCGACTGCATTCCTGCTGACGTGCCGGGGAATTCCCATCATCTATTACGGCGACGATCAGTTCCTGCACGTCGACACAAACGGCGGCGGCGATCCCTACAATCGCAACCAGATGACCACATTCAGCACCACCACAACGCCTTACAAACTGGTGGGGCAGCTCTCCACGCTGCGCCAGAATAACAATGCGCTGGCTTATGGCGGATTCCAGGAGCGCTGGATCAACGCCGATGTTTATATCTATGAAAGAAAGTTTTTTAACGACATTGTTCTCACGGCCATCAACAAGAGTGACACCACGGGATACTCGATTGCCGGCTTGAACACTTCTCTGGCGACCGGAAGCTACTCTGACTATCTGGCCGGGCTGCTTGGCGGGTTTGGCATAACGGTGAGCACCGGAACGGGCGGAAACAATCCGGTGACGTCGTTTACTCTGCCAGCGCATACGGTAACAGTGTGGCAGGCGACAGCTACACCGACATCGCCTGAAGTGGGATCAATCGGCCCAACCGGAGGACAAGCCGGGGTGAAAGTGACCATTGCCGGTAAGGGCTTTGGCGTCTCCACGGGAACCGTTCTGTTTGGCACGACTGCTGCCACCGTCACGGGTTGGTCGGATACGCAGGTGACGTTCAACGTGCCGAGCACTGCGGCGGGCGTGTATAACGTTCAGCTCAAGAACTCAAGCGGTGTAGCGGCCAACACGATCCAATTCAAAGTGCTCACGGCCAAATTGATTCCAGTCACGTTTACCGTGAACAACGCATCGCCGACGAACGTGGGCGACTTTATCTTCCTCACTGGAAGCACGATTGAGTTGGGAAACTGGGGCACCACGTTTGATACGTCGATTGGCCCCATGCTTGATCCGAATTATCCCAATTGGTTTCTCAACACGTCCATGCCTGCCGGACAGACGATCCAATTCAAGTTTATTAAGATCGCGGCAAACGGCACTGTAACGTGGGAGAACGGAGTCAATCATTCGTATACCGTTCCCACCAGCGGAACCGGCGCAGTTACGGTGAACTGGCAGTTTTAGTTCAAATATTGCCGATCGCTCGCAATACAGGGCACGCATTCCGGCGTGCCCTTTTTTACTGCCTATCCATTCACCACAGCTTTTGCAGGTCCAATTGCGTCTTCTATGGCTGCGACCAGATCGGGATACTCAAAAGGTCCATCGTGGCGGCGGCCGTTGATGAAGAAAGTCGGAGTGCCATTAACTCCGCTTCGCACTCCGCCGCTGAAGTCACTGCCAACGCGAGTGGCAAACTCGCCTGATTCAAGCGCGCTCTCCATCGCGTCAATCGGCAGCTTCAGCTTCTTCGCCAATTGCAGAAATAGAGAGTCGCTAAGCTGTTCCTGGTTTTCAAAAAGGAGATCATGCATCTCCCAGAATTTTCCATGAGCAGCGGCAAACTCCGCGGTCTCCGCCGCGCCTTCAGCTTCGGGATGAATCTGGCTTAAGGGAAAATTGCGGAACACGAAACGCACTTGCTTGCCAAAATGCTTCTGAACGCGTTTTACGATCGAGTGTGCATGGACACAGTGCGGACACTGGTAGTCTCCGTACTCCACCAGGGTTGCCGGCGCATCTTCAGGTCCCTGGGAATGGTCAGTTGGCGTAACTGGATTTTTCAGATTCGACACAAGCAGCTCCTCCGTTATTTGGGTAAGTCTTCCAGCGCCTGCAAAATTCCATCCGCGCCGGGATTAACGCCAATCGGCGAACAGTAACTCCATGCTATGACTCCGTTTTTGTCGATCACAAACAGAGCACGCTCTGTAATGCCGTCGCCGTCTCGATAGGCTCCGTACTTTTGCGCCACAGCGCCCTTGGGTTCAAAGTCCGCCAGCAGGGGAAAGCGCAGCTTGCGGGCCTCTGAAAATGCGCGGTGGCACCAGGCTCCGTCAACCGAAACACCCAGCAACTCAGCGCCATACTTGTTAAACTCCGGCAGGACCTCGTTGTAGAGCGCCATCTGGTCGCCGCAAACCGGACTCCAGTCTGCCGGATAGAAGGCCAGGATCACAGGCTTGCCGCGCAACGCGCTGAGAGATATTTTCTGGTCAGGCTTGCTATTGAGGGTGAAGTCCGGAGCCTGAGTTCCGGCAGGCAGAAGTTTGGATTTTACTTCGTTCGTTGTTTGCGCAGGCATCGCTATTTAATAACTTCCTTTCTGGGAGTGGCTTCTACTGAGAGCAGTCAAGGGAATCTCGTGGTTGCATCGGATTCGTTTCACTTACACAACCAGTTTTGCCTGACCAAGGTGATAAGCCATGTGAGACGTTCTGCCAAGCAGGATGGTGAAACGGTTACGATGCGGTTCTCTGGCGAAGTCCGCGTCAGAAACGGATGTATGTTTCTGGAGCCATTCCGCTGGCGTCCATTTGGAAAATGCTGTCCAGAGCTTTCCGTTGATTTCTTCCCATTGCGTCTTCAACTCTTCCACGGACGGCAGCTTTGACTCAGTCCGGTCTGGATTGGTCAGGAATATGGGATCAAGTTCCGGATGCAGTCTCTCTCCTATGCCGAGTAGAGGCAGGAGCGCATCATTCACTGCTGCCAGATGTCCCCATATGTAAACGAGTCTGTTCTTTCCCGGAGCAATCTCCTGCTGAAGTTGGGCTTCCGATAGACCGCCGAACAATTTTCCAGCACGGTCGATGTTCTGCTTCCACGTGCGAAGTGCTGAGTCAATGAGCGAGACATCTGCTATCATCAAAGTATCCCTTCATGTGCGGTAGTTCAGATGACGGCGGATGTTCGCACGATTCAGTTATTGTGAAAGCAATCCTTATTTCTGCCCCGCAGCCCTGGTCTTCGACGGAGTGAATGCGGCCGCTGGATACGGAAATCCTTGAGGAGCTGCGATTGTCTGGTCTACATGCGCGCGCAGTGCAGCGTCCGTAACCGCATAGCCCCAGTTCACCAGGCGCTGTTTTAGATTCAATCCCATGGCTTTCAAACGGGTTGGAGTGCAGGCCAGTTCCATGGTCTGGTCAATGGGGCAATCCATTGCGTTCGGGAGTTTGTACTCAGCAATGCCGGTACGGATGCCCCAGTAGGCGCCGGCGCGCTCCTTGTTTTGAAATGAGCCAATCAACCAGCGTTTGCGCAGGCTTCCCACCTGATTATCAATTAACTCAAGAATGCGGACCGCGTGCAGCACCCAATCTGAGTGCGGTGAAGGCTCGTCTGCCGTTGCACCGCCACCATCGGATACAAGAACTGTCTGATATTCCTTCCATGCTGTTTCCAGTCCAAGATTGTCATATACGCCTCCATCGCAGAGGACCACATCCGTATTAAAGGGTGGTTTCTGCAAGTCACCCGCAGTGTTTGGATCAAAATCCTGAGGATGAACTTTTAACTGTACGGGCGACAAAACAGGCGGAAATGCCGACGATGCGCCGACCGCAACCGCCAGTTGAAGAGTTGGATTTTTGATCAGACCAATGCGATAGTCGCCCATAAATGGCCGGCTGAACCGCCAGAGAACCTTGCTTTGCACGTTGGTGGCATTGATGACGAAGCGCGGGCCTTCGTTGTCGGCGGGCAGATCCTGCAGCGTTGCATGGCCAAAGAGATGGTTGCGATAAGCGTCCGCCACTTCTTCCGCAATGCTCTTGAACGGATTCACAATACCTTCCACGATGGAATAGACATCAATGGTGTGGCCGGCCAGATCGAGCACGGGATTAATGACGAGATCCACCAGGTTGGTGGCGACTCCCTGAGAATTAAAAGTAAGCTTCTTCCACTGCAAGCCCAGCATGCCGGCGGTGATGGAACCGCCGGAGACGCTGGAGACACGGTTCAGCTTTTTCAGCAGGCCGGCTTCATTCAAGCGCCAGATCGATCCCAGGTGGAAAACCATGGCGCGATAGCCGCCACCGGAAAGACAAAGCGCAATACCGGGAGCAGGTTGTTTCGCGGCGTCGCCGGGTATCTGGCGAACTGGTTGAAGATTAGGGTTGTCCATATGTGCCTCCTGCGTGGACCGGATAGTCTCGATTTATACAACGGGCTCTGATGCAAACTCCCTGTAAAAAAATCCCTAGTACCCTACGTAGTAAGAAACAAGCAGCGCCGCGGCGCAAAAGAGGCCCTAGGGCTTGTATTCAAAATCGACCAGGCCATTCTGGTAATCAATCATCAGTTTCATCTTCTTTAACGTGGCGAATCCGATAAAGCCCGAAACTTCAACGCCCAGGTCCTTGCTTAATTCATGTACGTCAAAGGTGACGATGTTTTCATGGGGCTGCTGAAATCGGCCAAACTGCAAAGTTGTACGGTCAGCCGAGTACACGTTTTTCACCCGGCCACTCATCCCGTTTACCGGGACGTTGGAATCGCGCACGATGCTCACCTGCCGTGCCAGTGCAGGAGATATCGAGTTGGTGGAGGAACCCGTGTCCAGGGCGAACAAACCGTGGGCCGTGTCACCAACGCTCGTGGGCATCAGCAGGATATGTCCAACGCGGAAGAACTGTAGCGGATCGCCAGGATCAGAGGTGCGGGCTTGAGCCTGCTGCCTTGGCTTGCTGAGGTGCAATTTGCGTTCCGGGAAATCCACGGTCACAAGGTACTGCTCAAAGATGTCAGTGCCGATGAGGCCGTCATAATCTGCGTTCATGTTGGGCGAGACATGCACGTGACAATCGTGAAATTCGAAATCGCCGATGACAACTTTATCGAGCCATGCTTCGTAACCCATGGCTCCGCCGGCGCTACCAACGCCTTCCAGGGAATGCTCTGACAATTTGCGAACTCCAGCCTTCTCCGCCAGTTTGCGGCTGATGGTGAGACCGGAAGCGCCGGTATCCAGCATCACGTTGGCGCTGGTGCGGTCATTCAAGCGCACGCTGAGCGAGTACGCCCGCGGGCCGTCTTGTAAACGAGTGATCACCGGCTGCAGGCGGACATCAGATTGGTCAACGTCATGGGCCAGCGTCCAGACCTTGCGCCCGGCCAGCGCTTTGAGAAATGCGATGTATTCCCGCTCATGCCGTTCACGTTCCGGATCATTACGAAATTCAGCCAGATGTTTTTCCAGGCCATTCACATTCTCTGGATACGGCTGCCGGACGGACCAGTAATAAAGTGCGTCGCCATCTTCTGGATCGAGTTCATGCGCGCGGTCAAAATCATCTTTGGCTTTAGCGGAATGTGACAGGGCCGATTCCACGCGTGCCATTCCCAGCCATGCGCGGGCATTCTTTGCGTCGAGCTCCAGTGCGGAGTGGTACAGCGCCTGCGCTTCCGTGATCGCGCCGTTGCGGAAGCGTACGTCGGCGCGCGCAGCTTGTGTTATCGCCGATTGCGGGTAGGCTCTCATGCCAATGGCAGAAGCTTCCTCTGCTGCGGAAACCTCGTCCAGCTTCAGCAGACTGTTTGCCAGTCCGGCGTGCGCCTGCGGGCATGGTTGCAGCGAGATCAGTTGCCGGAACATTTCTGCTGCTTCTTTAAATTTCCCTGACCTGATGAGCGCCTGCGCCGACTTTAGCGGCGCTGCCTGGTTGGAAGGTTGGGAGGAAAGAGGCTTTGCGTCTGCGGGGGCTGGAGGTGTTTGGCTGATGGCACATCCGGCCAATAGCGCCATATGTAAGGATAGCCGGAATACTCTCACAGCCCAGGAACGCATGCAGAGAAGATTATATGCATTCCCGGGTGTGAGAGATGTAGATTATTCGTGTGCCTGCTTAAGGTTATATGGTTCCAGATTGACCAACCCATCACGATAGTCAATGGTCATCTTGGTCTGAACCAGGGTTCGTATGCCGATCAGACCCGCTATTTCTGTGCCTTCATTCGCACTAGTGTTGTCGAAAGGAAAAACAGGAAGATCGTGGCTTTCAATCCGCATTTTTGCGAACATGAGGATGGCCTTTCTTCCCGTTAAAACCTCCGTGACTCTGCCGCTAACGCCTTTCATCCTATACTCATCTTCCGCCGTCGCTTTGGTTACTCTTTGGGCGAGTTTGGTGTCCATGGAGTTGAGGTCGGCACCCGTATCGAGAATGAAGTTGGCTGTTTCCTTGTCATTCACGATTACAGGAACCAGGATGTCATGCCCAAAGCGATAGAACTTGGTGAATGACTGCATTTCCGGTGCGATATATCTGTCCTGGGGGCCCTCATCATCTGTAGCGGCCAACGCGGGGTTCTTGGGAAGAGGAGACAACTGTAGTCTCATTTCCTTGAAGTCCAGCGTCACCAGAAACTTCCTGAACACGTCTGCGCCGATCAATCCAGCTTCATCGGCAACATCTTTCTTGGACGAAACGGTCACAATGCAATTGCTGAACTGGACGCTTCCAATCGTGATCTTATCGATCCACGCCCGGTAGCTTCGGATCGGACCCTGGTCGCCTATGCCGCCGATGAAGGTGTCGGCAATCTTTACCGCATGGGCTCGTTCCGCCAGCTTGTTCCCAATCACTATGCCGCCGGCGCCGGTATCCAGCAAGAGGACGGCGCTGGCGCCGTCATTGAATTTCACCTGGAGGCCGTAACCTTTGCTGATAGTCATAGGGCCACTGCGTCTAATGTCTTCCACACCCACCAGATTACGCCCGTAGGGTTGCATTTTGATCTCAGTAGGTTTCAGCTCGCTATCAAGGACCCAGGTTTTCTTGTCGCCTTGCGCTTCAAGATATTTCTGGTAATTGTCATCGCGCTCACTGGGATGGTCAGCCACAAATTTCTTCAGCGCGGCCAGTTTCTCCGTCCGCGGCAACGTCGCCAGCCAGGCGTGAAACATTTCGCTATCGTCCGGCGCCAGTTCATGTGCTTTGGCATACATCATGCTGGCACGTCTGTTCATGAAAACCATTTCCATCATTCGTGCAATACCGAATGTGGCCTGCGACGAGCCGGCGTCCAGCTTAAGTGCGGTTCGGTATTCTGACTCGGCCTCGCCGAAGCTGCCGGCCCTGAAGTGGATATTGCCGGCTGCGGCATGCACCAGCGCGGACTGCGGCGCGGCCGCGATCGCTGATTTCATGGCGGCTTGCGCTTCTTCAATATGCTCTGAACGCAACAGGCTTTCCATCAGTCCGCCCTGTGCGTCAGAAGACCCAGGATTCCTTTCAACCAGGACCTGAAAACTTTTTGTGGCATCGGCATACTTGCCGGCCTTAATTAGTGCTCGAGCCGCTACTATCGGATCGTTGGCGACAGCTTCTGGCTTAGCAGTAACGGCGGGCGCAACATTGGGGGCCTCCACCGATGCGTTGTTTGGAGTTTCAGTTGAAGTCTGCCCGACCATCTGCGTAGCCAGACATAGCAGGAAAAATGCTCTGAACATGGATAGCATCTTACAATGAGCAGCTCTGAATTTGAACTGGAAAATGGTTCCTGATCGAAAACTTTAGTTCAAATAACTAGTAGCTCGTTCTAAGTTCAGCCTAATTATAAGTAGAAATACCGATGGTGGTTTCCGCGCGGTAGCTGAACGTGTAGCAAAAGGTAGTATTCGGCAGCGAGCGACCTGTCAGGCCACTCGCTGCGGGATGCTACTTTGACTCTACCAGACGTGGCAGGCTGAAGCCCGAACCATGGGCTGTCCGGCTTTGCAGCCGAACGCTTTCTGGAACTCAGGCATATTCTGCACAACGCCGTTCACGCGCCACCTGCCCGGCGAATGCGGATCCGTGCGGGCACCCATGCGCAGGAGTTCCGGCGTAATGTTCTCACACCAGACACGGGCAAAGCCCAGGAAGAAGCGCTGGTCGGCTGTATAGCCGTCAATCTTCTTTTCCGGATCCTGTTTGTTCTGGGCCATCAGATCATGCAGTGCCATCAGTGCAATGCGCGCGCCGCCGTTATCAGCCGTGTTTTCGCCCAGAGTCAGGCGGCCATTCAAGTGCAGATCGTCCACCGAAACAAAGCTGGAGTACTCGTCGGCCACGCAACTGGCGCGCTGTTCAAACTCCTTGCCATCTTCTGCCGTCCACCAGTCACGCAGATTGCCTTCAGGATCAAACTTACGGCCTTCATCATCAAAGCCATGGGTAAGCTCGTGACCAATCACCAGGCCTATACCCCCGAAGTTGACGGCATCATCCATGCTTTTATCGAAGAATGGCGGCTGCAGGATTCCGGCAGGGAAGACGATCTCATTTTTCTCGCCGCTGTAATAGGCATTCACCGTGGGCGGCGTCATGCCCCATTCCAGCTTGTCCACAGGCTTGCCAATTTTTTGCAGTTGCCGGTTGGACTCAAACTGGGTAGACCGCCAGAGATTGCCCACCATGTCTCCGCGCTTGATTTCCAGTTTGCTGTAGTCACGCCACTTGTCGGGATAGCCGATCTTGTTGCGGATCGCTTTCAGTTTGACGAGCGCTTCCTTCTTGGTGGCGGGCGTCATCCAGGGCAACTCACTGATGTCACGATTCAGTGAGCGCTCCAGGGCGTCCACCATCTTCAGCATGCGCTGTTTACCCTCTACGCCGAATGTTGCGTCAACGTAAGGCTGGCCCATTGCCTCGCCCAGTGATCCATCCGTTGAGTTGATGCAGCGTTTCCAGCGCGGCGCAAGTTCTTTCTGGCCGCTCAACGCCTGCTGCATCCTGAAATCTTCATTGACGAAATCATCTGACAGCCATGCCGCCACACTATTTAACATTTGCCAGGTCAGGTAGGTTTTCCAGTCTGCGAGGGGAGTGGATTCAATCAGCGGGTTGACGTTCTTGAAGTAGTCCGGGCTGGTCAGGTTTACTTCCTTGAACGCAGGAACGCCTGCGGCAGCAAAGTAACGGTCAAGATGGAAGTTGGGCGCACTGGCCATGACTTCACTCACCGGGACTTTGTGGTCAAGGTTCTTGGGATCGCGGCGGGCCGTGCGGTCCATGGAAGCCCTGGCCATTTCGGTTTCAAGCTTCAGGACCGTGGCAGCGCTTTTGGCTGCATCTTCCGGCGATTGGCCTATCATGGTGAACATCTTCTTCATGTGATCGAGGAAGAGTTTGCGCACGTCCACCATGTCCGCGTCGTCTTTAATATAGTAGTCGCGGTCGGGCAGGCTGAGCCCGGCCTGATCGATTTGCGCAATAGTCATATTGGCATCATGAAAGTCAGCACCGGCGCCGAACGCGAAGATCGGGTTCGGCCCAATCACCCCTTCATGAGCAATCAACTCCATCATCTCAGTCTTGTCTTTCAGAGCGGAGATCCTATCCAGTTCTGGCTTCAATGGCGCAAATCCAGCCTTGTTGACCGCGGACTCATCCATGCAGGACGCGTAGTAATCGCCAATCTTCTGCGTGACGAGGTTCCGTTTGGGATCATTAGCGGCAGCCTTTTCCAGAATGCCACGCAACACGCCAAGGTTGTGTTCGTAAACTTCACTGAAGCTCACCCAATCAGGATAATCAGCCGGGATGGGATTGTTCTTCATCCATTTGGAGCAGGAGAACGCGTAGAAATCCGTGCAGGGATCCAGCGACTGATCAATGTTTGCAATATCGAATTTTGGCTCTTTTGCTGCCACTGCGCTGGCAGGGGCTTTCGTCGTTTGAGGCTCCGGCGCTTTACTGGATTTCTTCGTGCCGCCGCTGTCTTTAGGCGCCGGGGTAGACTGGCTCCAACTCATGGTTGCGGCCATCAAGATCACGCCGCCAAGCTTTAGATATCGATTTAACATACTGTCACTGTCCTCCAATAATTGCCGAACACCGAATGGTTCCTCGAAATCGACCGATCATTGTATAAGACGCATTGAACGCGCGGGCGTTACCTGCCTACTAATGTGGCTGGTTCATCTGTACGAACATGGCGTCCAGTTCCTGACGAGAGGCCTGGCTGGATTTCTGGGCAAAGCCGTAGGCGATTTCCACTTCATCGCCCTGCAAGCGGCTGAAGATGGAATCAGAAAATTCATCCAGGGGAACGCCAAAGTCGTGCAGCCCCTTGCCGCCAAGATCGGTGTTCACCGCAGGCGGAATGATCTCAATCACCTTGATCGGCGTTTGTGACAGGTGATGGCGCAGTGAGAGCGTAAACGAATGCAGCGCGGCTTTGGTGGCCGAATAGACGGGAACCATGGCAAGCGGAGCAAAAGCCAGTCCGGAGGTCACGTTGATTATGACCGGATCTTTTTGTGCGCCCAGAAGGGAAGCAAACAATCGGGCAAGATGGATGGGAGCTTCCAGGTTGATCGCGATCTCTTCGTGCATCGACGCCCAGTCTTCCGTCTCCGCCAGATCCACACCGCGACGCTGTATGCCGGCGTTGTTGACCAGCACGTTCAGGTTAGGCATCTCTCGTCGCGCCCACTCCAGCAGAGCAACCCGTTCGGCCGGACTACCCACATCGCAGACATGCGTTTTGAGTCCAGGGTTCTTAGCCTGTGCTTCGCGTAAGGCCTGTTCGCGGCGTCCGCAGACGGTAACCCTGCTACCAGCTTTGAGAAAGCGCTCAGCCAGGGCAAGGCCTATCCCCGTGGCCCCGCCAGTGATAAGGGTATTATTTCCGATGATGTTCATAAGTTAGTCATATTACTGCGAGTTCGGGCTCCAAACTTCGGCTAGAAGGCAATCCCCAGATCGGTCAATTAGGAGGCCCTGTATGGACTGGCACATCCCTGACAGTTTAGACCGGGCACATCCCTGACACTTTCTGTTCCACATGGTTGAGGGGATGGGGTGCAGTGCATTTCGCACTTTCTGATCCGCGACCATCCGCGTTAATCCGCGGTACGTTTTTCCCGATCATCGCAAATCAGTGTTGATCTGTGAAGGTTTTTGTCGAAGTTGGTTGTTCAATACTTACCCAACTACCAAATTACTCATTTACAAAATAGATCATGCCTCATGTTGGACGAGGAGGCAACTAAACTAAAGTTCGCGCGATTTGTTCTTGTCAAAAACGGAAGGAAAGGGCAGTAACTGGCATTCTCTTTTTCGATTGCGCAACTCATGATTTCATTCAGTAGGCGATAACCAGGTTTCACATCGTCTGCGAACTGATCATTGGCGCTGGATTACCGCGATCGCCCCGATAGCTGCGTATCCGCCGGACGGCCTGATAAGCATAGACAATGATCGCAATTGTCAGTGCAGTTGCCGTAATCCCAAAGCTCCATGCAATGCCCTGATTCAATCCGTGAATCAGGTTCACGTACTGAATGCTCTGGGCTGATTGTGCTTTCAACACCAGCCAGGGTTGCAGGCCGTAAGCCGATTTCAGAATTCCCAGAACGCCGGCCGAGCTCAGGGCGCGCACCGTGGGTGGTAACCAGATCCATTGCGGACGAAAGAATGTGGTTACGTTGAGGGCAAGGTCCATGAACATCAGGAGCATCACGGGAAAGTAATAAGCGCTCAGACCGGGATTGAGAGTGAGGTCGGCAGTGTCTTTTCCGATGATGGCAACGCCATGGTAAAGATTGGTCCAGGCGATAAGCACCACCAGGTCAGCCAGAAATCCCGCCAGCGATTCACGGCGAGGTACTCGCTTATGCGTTTCCCGCTTCACCACCTTGGGTAGCTGGCCAGGATTCCAATTCGCGAAATACTGCTTCTCCGCCAGCACGCGTTCGGCTATCACGAACCCGAGCGTGGCGCCGCCAAAGAGATAAATGACCAGGTTCCACAAGCTATCCAGCGCACTCGCCAGGTTGATGCCGTGCGAGGCACGGTAGGAGGGAACAAAGCTCACCAGACAAATCCAGACCAGCAGCCAGGGCAGCAGATAAAACAGGCTGATCGCCTTCAGTGCCATCAGGTATACCGGAAAGAGCACTGGTCCAATCAGTTGGCGCTGCGGCTGGTAACGGCTGGCTACGATCATGGGATGGCCGCACTGCTTGATAATGGCAGCAGCTTCTTCCGCGTTAAGGCCGCGATTGAGCCGGCTCTCTTTGTCTTCAATCTGTGAGTTCAGGTCTTCGCGCAGTTCAGCAATGATGTCACGCTGCTGTGAGCGAGGCAGCCAGAACTGTACGGCCTGCAAATAGCGTTCCAGAATATCCATGACAAACTCCTATGAAGTTCCGTTGGATCGATGAGTAAAAGCTGTTTCCGGCCGCAGGCGGCCAATCAGTCGTGTGGCTTCAATCAATCCGTCCACAAAGAGGACGATAAGAGTGATGAGAGGGGGAAGACCGGCTGCGTAGTTGATGAGTTGGCCCTTCGTGATCACGACTCTGCCAAAATACACGGGATCGCTCATGGTCAGCGTGTCCTGCAAAATCACAAATTTGCTAGCGCCCAGGAAGAAGTAAAAGGTAATCACGCCCACCACGTCACTGAGCAGGCGGAGCACAATTCGTAAACGCGGCGACTCGGGACGGAAGAGATGAACGTAGGCTGCAGCCATGCCCAGCGCAACGGTCAGCAGCATGGGAATTTCAAACTGGTACCAGACCGGAGCGAGGTGCACGGGAACGAGTGCAGCAAACGATGGAGCCGGCGCATGCAGGAAGATCAACCAGCCCACAAGAAACAGGCTGCCCATTACCAGTTCCGCCACGGAATTACCGCGGACCGGAGCCGAAGCTTTTTGCAGTGCTGGCAGGTCTCGCGGCTCAAATGTATCAGTCAGTGGAATTTTCCCTTTTCCAAAGTACTCGATCAGGGCAAAGCAAATGGTCGTCGCGCCCAGCGCGGTGATTGACCAGAACCAGAATGAGGTCCATGTCTCAATCATGATGTTGAGCAGTCCGCGCGAACCGAAGAGCATCACAAACGCCATCATCAGGTGGAAGGCCGCCACAAATCCGACGATAAGCTGCACGGCATACCAGAAGATGGGAAACAGGGTTGGGCCAATCAGGTATTGCAAAGGCAAGCGTCCGTATCGCGCCGCAGCCACCACGGGATGACCGTGCTGTTTCAGGACGTCGCTCTGCTCGGCGTCTGTCAGCGGGCGTCCCAGATCTGCGGCTTTGTCTTCCATTTGGGAAAGAATGTTGTCGCCTAGTTCTTTCACAATGTCGTCTTTGCGGCGACGCAACAGATATGTGCGTACGGCTTGCAGGTAGCGATCTAAAAGTTCCATGACATTATTCCTTGTCTGAAAGCTGTAATGCTGATGATTTGAATCCGCCCGTGTTTTGCTTGACGGCCATGCGTCCAGCCCTGTCACCGGTTGGCCCGTTGCGCTCGACGCTAAATAGATCGAGAGAAATAAAGATGAGCGTGACCGTAAGGAAGTGGATGGCGTTGAGTAACGCAAAATCGCTGCTCGAGAATGCTCCATTGCGCAGAAATGCAGCCATCAACAGGACAAAATTGGTGATTCCCAGATTGACTCCAAGAATTTTCAGGTAGAAGACGAACATGGCTATGCTTCCTCCAGGATTCGCGTCAGAGAGTTGTTGATGGTCTGCCATTCTTCCAGCAACTGCTTCAGGATCTGTTTGCCGGGCGACGAGAGACGGTAGAAGCGCTTGTTGCGCTTGTTCTCTTCCCGCCATTCACTGGAAAGCAGACCCTGGGTCTCCAGACGGCGAAGCAGCGGATACAAGGTGCTCTCATCAATCGCCAAACCAAGCTCATCGAGTGCCTTACGCAGTGTGTAACCGTAATGCTCTTCCTGTAACTGGGCCAGTACCGCCACAATCAGGCAGCCGCGCCGCAGTTCGAGCTTCAGATTCTCAAAGACCTCAGGATCGATGGCTGGGGTACTGTTCTTCATACAGTGTATGGCGCATACTGTATGACATACAGTATAAGTTGTCAACAGAAATTTCGATGTTTCTTTCAGGTAAGACGAAAAGCATAAGGGCAAGGCCGACTCGCGCGCCGAGCCCTTGTGCAACAGGAGCAATGGCAGCTCTCAAGGAATTTGATTCAGCAGGGCGGTCTTGTCGCGAAGCGACACGAAAAAAGCCCGGAGCGACATTATCTCGGTGACGGAGCTGGCCCTGGAGGCAGCACTTCTGAACCATCGTCCTGTCTAAGCTTGTCTGGCTCGTTGGCCGCGATCTGCCGGAAGGTCACATAGAACACTGCCGCCGTCCAGGTTGGAACCAGATCAAGTCCGGGTACAAGTTCCGCGGTAAATGTTGGCAGAAAAGCCCAGTGCCAGCCAAGAAGTTTGGTCATGGCTGCCGCAACAATCAGGTCCAGTCCGGTATCAAGTGGCGAGATTCCGCCTTCGGCAAAGAAGGGAAAGGCGGCGATTTGCAGCGTGTCGGCAATGATGGCGATCGCCCAGGCCATCCGGTGCTCTGGAGTCCTGGCCGTTTCCTTGATCATCTTCAGGAATTTCGGTGTCCACATAATCGCCAACCTCCGCCGTTGAAACTCGTAACGCTGAACTTGTCACGCTGGACTGATAAACAATGAGCAACTTATAACAATATTGGATGCAATCGCCACAGAACCGGCGCTTTTTCCGGGCCCGAATTTCGCGTTTACGCCGTCAGCTTTCCGGCGGACAGTGACAGCTTGCTAGAATAGAACTTCTTTTTCAAGATTGCTTTCTGAGGGTGCGAAAACTTCATGCATCGATGGTCAAAATTGTTTATTCCCACATTGCGCGAGGCTCCGGCAGACGCGGAAGTCGCCAGCCATAAGTTCCTGATCCGTTCCGGCTACGTGCGCCAGCTCGGCGCAGGAATTTACTCCTATCTGTTCCTGGGACAGCGCGCCGTCCAGCGCATCACCGGCGTGGTCCGCGACGAGATGGACAAGATCGGACAGGAGTTTCTGCTGCCCGCCATTCATCCGCGTGAAGTGTGGGAAGCCAGCGGACGCTGGCAGGTCATGGGCGACAATATGTTTCGCCTGAAAGACCGCAAAGGCGCTGATCTGTGCCTGGGCATGACGCATGAAGAGATCATGACGGAAATTGCTCGTAAGGAACTGCGCAGCTACAAGCAGCTTCCGCAGATCTGGTACCAGATCCAGAATAAGTTTCGTGACGAACCGCGCCCCAAGTCTGGCTTGATCCGTGTGCGCCAGTTCACCATGAAGGACGCCTACTCCTTCGACATTGACGCTGCGGGACTGGACGTAAGCTACCAGAAGCACGACGCTACGTATCGCAAGATTTTTGACCGCTGCGGGTTGAAGTATGCCGTAGTGGAAGCCCATTCAGGCGCGATGGGCGGATCGCAATCGCATGAGTTCATGGTACTCACTGACGCCGGTGAAGACATGGTGGCAAGCTGTGAGAAGTGTGGTTATGCTGCCAATCTGGAAAAGGCCACATCCACGCTTCCTCCCGCTGTGGATCTGCCGGGCGATGGCGCTCCGGAGGAAGTTCACACTCCAGGCATGAAGACGATTGAGGACGTGGCGAAGTTCCTGGGCGTTCTACCTTCGCAGACCATCAAGACACTCGCGCTCATGCAATTGGAGGAAGACAAAAAACACCCCGGTGAGACCCGTGTTCGTCCGGTAATCGTCCTGCTGCGTGGCGATCATTCGTTGAATGACGCCAAGCTGTCCAGCGCGCTCGGGGGTAAAGAGTTTCGTCCCATGCACGACGAAGAAATTCGCCGCGTCTTCGGGTCCCCAGCGGGATTTCTCGGACCGGTGAAAATTCCGGCCACGGCCAGTGGGGAACAACTCGGCTCCGCTACCCAGGTGCTATTGCTCGATTCTCTGCCGTTGGTTTTCGCGGACCTGGCGCTTAAAGAGCGAAAGAACCTGATTCCGGGAGCGAACAAAGAGGATTACCACCTCAAGAACGTCACGCCGCTACGGGACTTTCATCCCACGGAGTGGGTTGATCTGCGCAACGCGGCTGCGGGTGAGGGCTGTCCCAACTGCGGTCATGCGCTGGTGGTCGGCAAGGCCATGGAGATCGGCCACATTTTCAAGCTGGGATACAAATACGCGAAATCCATGGGCGCGACCGTGCTTGATAAAGACGGCAAGGAAATGAATCCCATCATGGGCAGCTACGGCATCGGCATTGAACGTATTCTCACCGCGGCTATTGAGCAGAACCATGACGCGGACGGTTTCTGGCTGCCAATATCCATAGCGCCGTTTCAAGTGGTGGTCACGCCAACCAACGTAACCGACACCACGCTTATGAAGACGGCAGAAGAGATCGCCGAAAAGCTTGAAGCGGCGGGTTTTGATGTGCTGCTGGACGACCGCGATGAGCGTCCCGGAGTGAAGTTCAAGGACGCTGATCTAGTGGGAATACCTTACCGAATCAACGTTGGCAAGAAGGTTACGGAAGGGAAAGTTGAGCTGGTTACCCGCTCGACACGCAAATCAGAGGATGCTAATATCGCCCGCATCGAAGACCAATTCAAGCAATTAGTCCAGTCGTAGTGGACTGGTATGGGTGAGACTAATGGGAAAGTTAAAAGGCCTGCTTTTTCTGGCCGTAGTAGTGGGCGGCATATATGTCGCGTGGAACATGATTCCCCCATACTTCAACAATTACAAGCTGCAGGATGATCTGGATGACATCGCGCGCCGCGTCAGCTATACGCAAACCAGTGACGAGGGCGTCAAGCAGATTGTGATCAACAAGGCCAAGTCCGACGACGTTACGTTGAAGGAAGAGCAGATCACCGTTGCTCGCGGCAGTGAAGGGTTGTCCATCTCCGTGCATTACAGCATCCACCTGGATATGGTTGTCCGTCCGGTCGATTTGGACTTTACCGCCAATTCCCTGAACAAACGGATATAATGGGGGAGATAGACGAAAACTCCTCAGCACCAGCAGGTAACGCTCTGGCCCGCCACGTCTGAGAGATCAATGGCGTTTCCGCCGGAGTTTTGAGCTTGGCTATAAAAGTAAAAATCCCTCGCGTGAAGGGCTTCCGTGGAGGCCTGAAGAGTCCCATTCTGCGTGCCGGAGTGGCTGCGTTCCTGATCATCGGTTTGGTGATGTTCGGGATCTTTTCTTACTACTACATCAAGTATCAAAAGATCGTAGATAAACGTTTTTACGGTCCCATCTTTGCCAACACGGCCAAGATATTCGCCCAGCCGCGTGACGTACGCATTGGCCAGAAGGCCGATGGCCGCGAAATCGCCAATTACCTGCGTCATGCCGGCTACACTGAAATCGGTGAGCAGGGCCAATCCAAGTTCGGCACCTATCGCCTGCTAAATAACAACAACGGCATCGAAATCAAGCCAGGCCAGGAATCGTATTACAACGCGGAAGGCGCCGTGGTTCGCATCTCCCAGGGTAAAGTCGAAAAGATCGCTTCACTGGGCAATGCTGGCGATAATCTCTCCGCCTACGAACTTGAGCCGCAGTTGGTCACCGGACTTTTTGACAGCCAGCAGCGCTCCAAGCGCAGGCTCGTCAAATATGACGACATTCCCAAAATCATGGTGGATGCTGTTACCTCCATTGAAGACCGCCGCTTCTTCCATCACAATGGCGTGAACTATCTGCGCCTGATGCAGGCTGCGATGATTGACGTTCGCCAGGGCGGCAATCGCCAGGGCGGTTCCACCATTACCATGCAGGTGGCGCGCGGTTTCTTTCTTACCCGCGAAAAGAAATTCACCCGCAAGCTTACGGAAATCCTGATCTCCATTGAACTGGAGCAGCGTTTCTCCAAGAAGCAGATTTTTGAGCTCTATGCCAACCAGGTCGACATGGGCCAGCGCGGTTCATTCACCATTACTGGATTCGGTGAAGCAGCCAACGCCTACTTCAGCAAAGACCTGAAAGACATCTCTTTACCGGAAGCAGCCATGCTGGCCGGAATGGTACAGGCGCCCAGCGGCTTGAATCCTTACCGTCATCCTGAACGCGCTACGGAACGCCGCAATCTGGTGCTGGAATCCATGGCAGAGACAGGCACTATCACTCGGGCCCAGGCGGACGCCGGCAAAGCAACTCCGCTGAAGCTGGCACCGCAGAACCTTGAGGCCAGTGACGCGCCTTATCTGATTGACCTGATCCGTGAGCAGCTCATTGCCAAGTATGGCGAAGATGATCTGAATCGCGAAGGCTATCGCGTCTACACCACCATTGATCCTGCGCTCCAGAAAGTCGCTGCGGAATCGATTGACGTTTCAATCAAGGAAGTGGACGCACAGATCAACAAGCTGCGCACCAAGAAAGTCAAAGTCGGCAAGAAATTTGAAACCAGGATTGCTCCCGGACCAATTCCTCAGGTCGCGCTGGTAGCTCTCGATCCGCACACCGGCGAAGTGCTGGCATTGGTCGGAGGACGCAACTACGGTTTCAGCCAGTTGAATCATGCTGTCGCCAAGCGACCGACCGGCTCCATCTTCAAGCCGTTCGTCTTTGCCGCAGCCGTCAACAACGCCATCACCAATGAGCAACCGGTGTTCACGCCGTCTACGCTTGTAGATGACTCACCCACGGCCTTCATCAACGGTGATGACGTTTACACCCCGCGCAACTATCAGGACAAATACAACGGCCAGGTGACCGCGCAGTACGCGTTGGCCCATTCGTTAAATAATGCCACGGTGAAAGTTGCCGAGATGGTCGGTTATGACAAGGTTGCCAATCTCGCTCGCACGGCGGGAATCGCGTCTGTGAAGGCAACACCGGCCATGGCGCTCGGATCGTACGACGCAACGCCCTTGGAGATGGCCTCTGCCTACACGGTATTCACCAACGCAGGCCAGCGAATTACACCGCTGATGATCAAATCCGTGCGTGATCCAAATGGTGACGTGGTCGACAACTATCAGCCTCTGAAAAGTCAGGTGCTGGATCCGCGCGTCGCCTACGTGATTACTGACATGCTTCAGGGAGTGATGAATACCGGCACTGCCGCCGGCGTTCGCGGACGAGGCTTCAACGCTCCGGCTGCGGGCAAAACCGGCAGCTCGCATGACGCATGGTTCGCCGGCTTCACTTCCAACCTGCTCTGCATCGTCTGGGTGGGCTACGATGATTACAGTGACATTAAGCTGAGTGGCGCGGCTCTCGCCCTGCCTGTCTGGACAGAGTTCATGAAGCGGGCCACTAACCTGCCTGAGTACTCTGACGTGAAACCATTCACTCCGCCAGATGGCGTAGTTGAACTGACCCTGGATAAGGCTACCAACCAGATTGCTACCCCGTCCTGTCCGGACGATTATAAGACTGCGTTTATAGAAGGTACTCAGCCCACTCAAACATGTGAGCAGACTGCTTCCGACCATGGAAACTTTTTCCAAAGGATGTTTGGCGGGGAACCCAAACAGCCCCCTCCGGTGTCTAACACCAACGGACCACCTGCCCAGAGTACCGGGCGGCCAAATTCAGTGAACCCGGATTCGGCCAGCACATCAGACGACGACAAGGGCAAGAAAAAAGGTTTCTGGGGACGCATTTTTGGCGGTTCCAAAGACGACAAGAAGGATGATAATAAGGACAAGAAGCCAGCGACCAATAGTCCTGGTGACCGGCCGCCGCAGTAAGGAGAGTCCAATATGGCTCGCTTCAGCTTGTTCGGTTGTCTCGTAGTCCTATTTGCCTTAACGCTATTAGCGCAGCAGACGCCTGCTGCGGAAAGCCGCAGTACGCAGCAATCGCCTGCGCAAACTCAGCCCGTCCAGGAAAAGGAAAAAGATCCGTCACTTCCTCCTGACCTTACATTAACTCGCGTTGCGCCCCCTCCTGAGAACGCGTCTGCCATGGAACTCGAAGAGCAGGGCGACACCTTCCGCGGACAGAAACTCTATCTCGATTCCGTGGACTACTATCGCGCCGCTATTAAGAAGGCCGATTCCGCCGCGCTCCATAACAAAGTCGGTATCAGTCTCCTGCTCTTGCGACGCGATGGAGAGTCACGCCACGAATTTGAACGCGCGCTCCACATGGATAAGAACTACCCCGAGGCATACAACAATCTGGGCGCTCTCTATTACAACGGACGCCGTTTTGGCGCCGCCGTCAGGGAATACAAGAAAGCCATCAAGCTAAGCGGAGAAAATGCCAGCTTCCATAGCAATCTCGGGACGGCGTATTTTTCTCAGAAGGATTTTGACAACGCTACCCGTGAATATCAGCGGGCCATGCAGATCGATCCGGGCATCTTTGATCGCCAGACTTCCGGCGGAGTTTCCGTCAAGCTGATTACGTCCAACGATCTTGGGCACTTTCACTATGTAATGGCGCAGATGTATGGCCGGCATGGAAACGCTGATCGGTGCCGATATTACCTGAGCAAGGCGAACGAGGAAGGCTACCCGACGAACGACGCCTTGCATGATAGTGTTTTCGCGGGCTTGCGCAAGGATCCCGAATTTGTTTCCTTCGTCCGCTCCTTGAAGAATCCACCTTCGTCGAATTGATTTTTTGGCTTCGCTCCCAAACGCCTGAACTTTGGAGCGGGAGACGGGAATCGAACCCGCGACCAACAGCTTGGGAAGCTGTGACTCTACCACTGAGTTACTCCCGCTCACTTCGGCTGTAACTTCCGCTAGTCTAACATTTCACACCGGTTCAGCGCATTCCCTCCCCCCGTCCATCCCAAGATATAAAGGACTTAGCCAAAACATCCCAATCGCATTCCAATCATGGCTTTTCTGATCCGCGACCATCCGCGGTAGGGGGTTGGTTTTTCCGATCTCGGCGATGTCGCGCGATCACGGCGATGTCGACGATCCCTGCCCACCCCCCTCCATCCCAAGATCTAAAGGACTTAGCGCAAATCATCCCAAGGGAATGGATCCCAACGGAATGAATTTGCGCTTCATCCGACACATCAAACGATGCTATTTCAGCAACAGCCCGCTCGCCAGGCAAAGGCTGTTGCTGCTGCAAGCAAATTGTCAAAGAACTTCTGTGTCGCACCCCTGAGAGCTGGATTCACTATGACTCATCTCAGCAGCAGAAACAACTAAACTTTGGTTTAAAAGTCGAGCTCGCTTCGAGCGTGCTCAGTCAAGATTTTCAGACTGAATGAATGCCTTGATCTTCCGTTCAATATCGTCACGGATAGATCGCGTTCGTTCCACTCCCTGCCCTTTAGGATCAGGAAATGGCCAATCTTCACGTTTAAGACCGGGAACGTACGGGCACTGCTCACCACAGCCCATAGTGATGAGAAGATGAGCGTCTTGAGCCAGTTCTGCCGTTAACTTCTGCGGCTCGGCTTTTTCCAGGTCAATGCCGATTTCGCGCATTACCGTCAGCACTTCCGGATGCACATGCGTGGCCGGATTTGTTCCTGCCGATATGGCATGCGCCTTGGTGGGATCGGCATAGCGGTTAAAGAAAGCGGCCGACATCTGGGAGCGGCCCGCGTTATGTACGCAGGCAAAAATTATTTTCTTCATTGGATTGGTTCTTCTATTAACTTGTCCGTGACACCGGTAGCGCCGTGGCGATATTGTCCGCGCCCGTTGCGAAATAGCGGCGCTGGAACCAGAAAGCCACACTGACAAGACCGATCATGACGGGCACTTCAACCAGCGGTCCGATCACCGCTGCAAAGGCAGCGCCGGAATTTACTCCAAATACGGCCACGGCAACGGCGATGGCAAGCTCAAAGTTGTTACTGGCTGCCGTGAATGCCAGTGTGGTTGTCTTGCTGTAATCAGCGCCAACCTTCCGGCCCATCCAAAAGCTCACAAGAAACATGATGACAAAATAGATCAGAAGGGGAATTGCGATTCTAACCACGTCAAAAGGCAACCTGACAATCAGATTACCTTTCAGGCTGAACATCACCACAATGGTGAACAGCAGCGCGGCCAGCGTGAGAGGGCTTATAAGCGGAATGAAGCGACGGGTGTACCAATCCAGCCCCTTGGCTTTCAACAGGACAAACCGGGTCAGCATTCCGGCCAGAAAGGGAATGCCAAGGTAGATGAAAACACTCTCGGCAACCTGTCCGATCCTCACTTGAACCACGCTCCCTTTCAATCCAAGGAGAGGTGGAAGCACCGTGATGAACAGCCAGGAATAGACGCTGTAGAAAAGCACCTGAAAGACACTGTTGAAAGCAACCAGACCGGCGGCGTAATCAGAATCGCCTCTGGCCAGTTCGTTCCATACAATCACCATGGCAATGCAGCGGGCCAGGCCGATGAGTATCAGGCCGGTCATATATTCGGGATAGCCGCGAAGAAACGTGACTGCCAGCAGGAACATCAGTATTGGTCCAATCACCCAGTTCTGCAACAGAGACAGGCCGAGGACTTTGCGGTTGCGGAAGACCTCACCCAGCCGTTCATATTGAACTTTGGCCAGGGGCGGATACATCATCAGGATCAGACCCAGCGCGATCGGAATATTGGTGGTGCCGCGCTGAAAACGCCCAACAAAAGATGTTGTATCCGGGATAAAGTGTCCAAGCGCTACGCCCAGGGCCATCGCCAGAAAAATCCACAACGTGAGAAAACGGTCCAAAAATCCAAGACGCTGCCGCCTTCCCGGCGCGCAGAGATCAGAACTGCTGGTGGAATTTGCTTGCCTAATCATCGGGCTTTTGGTCTCCTCGTCTGCGTTGGTTGTTGGGACCGGCTGGCAATTGCGGCAGGTTTCGACTCGCTTACGCGGCAAGCACCATTCTTGATCGCTTCTCGAAGCTTCTTCGTGTCGGTTAAAAACAGTTTGTCCTTTAGTGCGACTCTCAGATAAGACACGAGAGCCTGTTGTTCCTGATTGTTGTCTTCCACTAATCGGTAATAAATACGGTATCCGGCCCGGCGATCAGCAACCAGCCCGGAGCGCTTCAGATACGTAAGGTGACGGGAGACATTCGATTGCGAGGCCCCAACCACGTACTGGATATCGCATCCACAAAGCTCGCCCGCGAACAGCAAGTTGATGATTCGCAGCCGGTTAATGTCCGCGAGCCCTTTGAAGTACGTTTCTACGTTCGCCATGGTATGAGTCTATTTGACAATCGATTCTCCCAGCTCTATTATCCCATACGCATTCAAGTATATGCGTGTAAGCGCATAAAGTAATTCAAATGAAGACAATCTACCAAATGCGGGTGTTCGCACAACGATCTGGCCGAATGCGGTTCGTGCTGGGTTGCATGCAGATGCTCAGTGCCAGCTTTGCCATTGCGCTTCTCGTTCTCTTGGGCGTGAACCCCGTGTCTTTGTCGGCAGCCGTCGTCGCTTCCGTTTTAACCATGTTGAGCGTCCTCCTGTTCAGGAAATGAGGTCCATGATGGGCAATCCTAAAGTGTTGTTCTTGTGTACGGGCAATTCGGCCCGCAGTCAGATGGCCGAGGGATATCTTCGGCATGTCGCAGGAGATAAGTTCGAAGCCATGAGCGCCGGGATTGAGCCGAAGAGCCTGAATCCTATGGCGGTCGAAGCCATGAGAGAGGTTGGCATCGACATCGCTCACCAGCGATCTAAAGACGTGGTCACGCTCCTGGGGCAGCATGTGCCCTACGTTGTAACGGTTTGCGACAACGCGAAGGAGCGCTGCCCGATCTTTCCCGGAACATGGAGATTCGTGCATTGGAGTTTTGAAGATCCGGCTGACGCGACCGGTAGTAACGATGAGAGGCTGCAGGTGTTCCGGCGTGT
>Ga0209863_10000235_pt1 | contig 33903 bp, 26 predicted proteins | sample OrgsoiDNA2013046_FD_185796 | JGI IMG/M metagenome (GOLD analysis project Ga0209863, IMG submission 185796) | Permafrost soil microbial communities from the Arctic, to analyse light accelerated degradation of dissolved organic matter (DOM) -... | ecosystem: Environmental > Terrestrial > Soil >...
AAAAGAGGTAAGACGGGCACTGTGCAGGTATCATTTGACGGGTATCTTTCCTTTCAAAGCAAACCGAAGGAATATAAAGTACTAAGCGCCCAGCAATTCGCGACGATGTCCAACCAGGTGGAAGCATCGGACCCATTAAAAAAATATACTTCTTTTGCTCCCTGGCATAACCCGGATTCCCTGACGAATGTTGACTGGCAAAATGGACTTTACCGTACCGGTCTGACGCAAAACTATGACCTCGCAATAAGGGGAGGCAATGAAAAAGTTCAAAGTGCCGTTTCTATCGGATACTATGACCAGAAGGGCATTGTTCAGGGTTCTTTCTTTCAAAGACTTAACCTGGGTGTTAACCTGGAATACCAGCCAGTCAAATGGCTCAGATCTTCAACAAGCGCCAAGTACACCTATCAGAATGCAAATAATCCATTCAGTACTGCAAACTCAGCCCTCCTCACGCTGGCCCAAAATCCACCCACCATGGATGGCGGTAACAAACTGACCAATCAGATAAAGGATGGTGCCGGTAATTATGGTTATTATAATCCGATCTGGACCTATGTATCGAAATATAATAACCCGCTTTACGGCATAGAAACCAACCAGTACCAGAATGTTACCAATTATTTCCTCGGTAATTCTTCATTGGAAGTCACCATTTTTGACGGACTCAAGATAAAAACACTGGGTGGCGTAAATATCAGCATGTATTCCGGCTCTTATTATCAGCCGGAGGATGACCGGAAAGTAAATCAATATGGCGCCGCAGCGGGTGCGAGTCAGAATGCTTTTTATAACCAGCATTTATATAACAGTTTTGACTGGCTTTGGGAAAACACCATTTCCTATGACAAAGTTTTTGGAAAACATGCGATACATTTTGTTGGCGGAGTTTCTGCACAGGAAACAACCAACGATTTTATGGGCGGCAGTGGTATTCCACCCAATACTGTTATCAGAGACTTATCTCAGGTTACTAACCTGAAACTGGATACCTATAATAGTACCGGAGGACCAGGCAACGGGCAAACCGTGGCTACCTTATCATCGGAATTTGCCAGGTTGAGTTATGGTTTTGAAGACAAGTATCTGATAACAGGTACGATCAGAAGAGATGGATCTTCTAAATTTCCCACAAACAATCTTTATGGTGTTTTTCCCTCAGGAGCCGTTGCCTGGAGGGCGAAACAGGAGTCCTTTCTGGAAAATGTTGACTGGCTGTCTGATTTAAAATTCAGAGGAAGCTACGGCCAGGTGGGTAACCAGGGTCCGATCGGTTTGTATCAGTTTGAAGGAGTATTTTCAACTGGATACGGACCAACAATCAATCCCCCTGATAACCTGGGATATCCCTTTAATAAGGTATACCAGTACGGTTATGCACAAGTCCAACCGGCTAATCCCGATCTGAAATGGGAAACGGATATCCAGACCGACATTGGTATGGATGCGGCTTTTTTAAATGGCAGCCTTACTCTTACCGCTGACTGGTTCAGGAGAACCTCCAACAATTTCTTATTAACGCTTCAGGCTTCCCCACAAACGGGATATCTCTTTATAACCCACAATGTGGGCAGTATGGAAAATCAGGGCATTGAACTGGCATTAAATTATAATCACACTATTAGCAAGGATTTCCGCTATAACCTGGGGTTGACATTTACGGCAATAGCTAACAAACTAACAAGTATTACCTCGGGAATAAATTATGTTCAAAATTTTGGTGGCCTGACCCTTACGGGAAGTGGCTGGTCGGATTTTTCGCAGACGTATATAGGACAGCCGGTAGGAGAATTTTATGGGTATAAATCTATAGGTATTTTCCAGTCGCAAAAACAAATTAATGAGCTGAACGCAAATTCGGCGGCAAAAAACCCATTATTTCCTAATTACCAGAAAGCTGGCAATCAACCAGGGGACCGCTATTTTGCAGACATGAACGGCGACGGCCATGTGGATGCAACTGATCAGACCAGCCTGGGAAGTCCGCTTCCAAAATTTTATGGAGGTTTCAATGTGGACGTCAGCTTTAAACAATGGGATTTCAACCTGTTTTTTTATGGAGTCTATGGAAATAAGATATTAAACTATGTCCAGAACAGTCTACAAACATTTGAGAATCGTGGTTTTGCCGGGGTTGAAAATGTAAGTCAGGAATATTATGCAAATGCATGGACCCCTTCTAATCCTTCCAATAAATATTCCAGGGTTTCCTATAATGATGATGCAATCGGCAGTGCCGTTCCCTCAAGCGCATGGATTGAAGATGGTACTTTCCTGAAATTAAAAAACCTTACCGTCGGATATACTCTGCCTGCATCTATAGCATCTAAAGCTCATATTACGAAACTCAGGATATATGTTTCTGCTCAAAACCTGTTCACGATAACCAGTTACACGGGTCTTGATCCCGAGATAGGCTTGCAGAACGGCAATCCAACCCAGAATGGAGTGGACAATGGCACGTACCCGTCATCTCATTTTTACACCATTGGTTTAAATGTAACGCTATAACAGATAGATATAAAACATGCATGTTATGAAAATGAACAAGAAATATATTATCCCGATAGCTCTGTCTGTGGCGCTGATCCTGCCGCTCGCTTGCAGCAAGAATTTCCTGGAGACTACCAATACTTTTCAATCCACAACAGATGCTACTTTTCAGAAATCATCTGATGTTGTATCACTGATAAACAGTATTTATGATACATACCAAAATAGTGATCTACTAAAGAAGTCGCTTTGGTATTATGCCAATTTCCAAACGCACGACTGGTTTAACTGGGGGGGCGACGTACAATGGAACCAGTATCAGATTTCACCAACTTTTGGTCAGCTTCCATCATTATGGAATAACGCCTATATCGCCATTGTCAGGGCCAATTCTGCTTTTAAGATTATATCAAATGCCAGAACAAAGGGGATCGTTACTCCGGCACTCGCGGATCGCCTGACAGGCGAGACTTATTTTTTGCGCGGCATGACCTACTATTACCTGGCGGGTACTTTTGGCGGGGTCCCATTAGAATTAGATACATCCGGTAATGTGTCACCCGGTTTAACTCCAAGGACAACACAGGACTCGGTATTTGCCCAGGTAGTTTCTGACATGCAGCACGCAGAAACCTTGTTGCTATCCAAGGCGGCTTTACCTGCCAGTGAACTGGGCAGAGCTACGAAAGGTGCCGCATATGGTTTTGAAGGCGCTGCGCAGATGTGGTTAAAAAATTACCAGGCAGCTTTAGCGGCATTTAATAATGCTGAATTAACCAGTAATTACCATCTGCTTCCCAAATTTATTGATGTGCATGAATACAGTCATCAGAACAGTGATGAATCGCTTTTTGAAGTTCAGTTCAATGCAGGTGGTGGTTCCCAAAGTTGGGATGGAAGCTGGAACCCGCCTGGTGGAGAAATAGCATGGATTGATGCGTTCAGCTGGCCGGAAGAAATTACCGGACAGGGATATGACTACGGTAACCCGGGACTCTGGCTTTCCTATCAGGGGGGTGATTTACGTAAGTTCGCTACGATCGTTGGGCCAGGCGATACGCTGGTTAGTCCGGGCATTCTTGCCAAATGGGGAGGTATAAAAGGTTATCCGGTAGTAAAAAGCAGCTTTACAGGTGGTAACGCACATTATGTGGGGGATGATGGAAAGGTCATAAATACAGCCGGAGCGCTGAACAATCCCTGGTATGGACAGGACGGTCTGCGTACCGGTTATTTTTGTGCCAAGAAGTGGAGGGATCCAAGCCTGACAGGAAGCAATGCAGATAATAATGGAAAATCAAATATTTTCGGAGATCAGAATCAGATCCTGTTACGCTACGCGGAAATTCTGCTGGACAGGGCAGAGTGTAAAATCAGGACAGGAGACATTCCGGGTGGATTGGCTGATATCAAGCTGGTGAGGGACCGTGCATGGGGTGGAGCGTCACCTGCTGTTATGCAGGATAGTGCCAATTATGATGGTAGCGCATCTGCGCCTATCACCGATCCTTTGCAAATGGTATACAGTGAATACCGGCATGAATTGACTGGTGAATATTCACTTTTCTATAATCTTCGCAGGGCAGGCGCACAGGACGCAGCAGATTTTATTAATAAGACCTACGGTACGGCAAATAATCTGTTACCTATACCAAATCCTGCACCTGGTCCGACGCATGATGGTCAGGTTCATGGTATGTATAATGCCGCTCTCACACTAAGTCATGAAATTCTACCTATTCCCCAAAGCGCGATAGGTTTAAATCCGAACTTAAGTCAAAATCCTGGTTACTAATAGTGAGTGGTATAAGCAAAAAGGCTTTCTCGTCTGGGGAAGCCTTTACTTTTTACTTATGTTCTGGTTATTTTTAGAGAACCAATCAACCATATGAAATGTTTTTTTTGTTCCTCGATGATTTGTTTATCTGCTTGGCTACTGACCGCATGCAATAAAAAATCATCCACTTTATTTGAAAAAATTTCGGATTCTCATTCCGGAATTACTTTCAACAATAAAATTATTGAGAATGATTCCATCAACCCACTGACCGTTGTCAATATCTATAATGGTGGGGGTGTTGGTATCGGTGATTTCAATAATGATGGCCTGCCTGACATTTATTTTACCGGCAATATGGTACCCTGCCGCCTATATCTGAACAAAGGCAATTTTACATTTGAGGATATTACAGAAAAAGCCGGCGTGGCGGGAATGGGCAGATGGGCCAGGGGCATTTCTGTAATTGATATTAATAACGACGGGCTGATGGATATGTATGTATGCAATACCATCTATGCCGATTCTCTTCGAAGACGAAATATATTATATGTCAACCAGGGGATAGATAAGGATGGGATCCCTCATTTTAAGGATATGGCTGCTGAATACGGTCTGGATGTTCATGTGCAATCTACCATGGCCAGTTTCTTTGACTATGATAACGATGGCGATCTGGATATGTATCTTACTGTTAATGAAGCTTCGAATGGAGATAATCCTTCTGTTTTTCTTATTCGCAATCAAAAAAAAGTCCCGAGTCTGGGAAGGTTATTCCGTAACGATTGGGACAGCAGCCTGGGACATCCGGTATATCATGATGTTTCGGAGGCAGCGGGCATAAAATTCGAAGGGTTCGGCCATGCAGCCACCATTTGCGATATCAATCAGGACGGATGGAAAGATATCTATGTTTCAGATGACTTTATATCGAATAATATTTTATACATCAATAATCATGACGGAACATTTACCAATCGGCTGAAGGACTATTTTAAACATACCAGCTTCAATTCCATGGGGCAGGACGTTGTGGATATAAATAACGACGGCCTGCCCGATGTGGTCGAATTAGATATGAGTCCCCCCGACAACTACAGGAAAAAAATGATGTCTTCCTCCGAAAGCTATGTCACGTTTCAGAATTTCGATGCCTACGGATATGAATACCAATATGTGCGAAACACCCTGCAATTAAACCGCGGACCGCGGGTCTTACAAAATGATTCCATTGGAATTCCTGCTTTCAGCGAAATTGGATTTCTGAGTGGAATATCACAAACTGATTGGAGCTGGTCGCCCCTGATAGCTGATTTTGACAATGATGGATTTCGCGATATGATAATCACCAATGGGTTTCCACGGGACGTATCAGATCATGATTTCATTGCCTATCGCAATCAAAATAAAGGATTAGTTAGTAATAAATCAATATTGGATCAGATACCAGAAGTGAAACTGCATAATTACGGTTTTCAGTATAATGGAAACCTTAGTTTCAGCGATCAAACTGCAAGCTGGGGATTGGAGCAACCTACTTTCTCAAACGGAGTTGCCTATGCTGATTTTGATAATGACGGAGCGCTCGATATGGTCATCAATAATATAAATGATGAGCCATTGCTCTACCGGAATAATTCCCGTGATAAAGACAGTACTAAAAAACACTTCCTGCAAATTAAATTCAAAGGAGACAAACAAAATGTCAACGGACTGGGTGCTGTCGCAAGTATTTATTACGATCACGGAAAACAGCAGGTTTATGAGAATAACCCATATCGCGGATATTTATCCAGTATGGAAGGTATCGTGCATTTCGGATTGAACAGTATACTTGTACTTGATTCTGTGGTGATAAAATGGTATAATGGGAAAAAGCAAATCCTCCAAAATGTGAAATCCAACCAGGTGATCACAGTTAATATAGCGGATGCTAATATTCCATATTCCGTTGAGCAACCGGCTATTGCCACCGATGCCCTGTTCAAAGAGGTGACCAACTCGGCGGGGATCAATTATCGTCATAGCGATTACAACTTCATAGATTTCGACATCCAGCATTTACTACCTCATAAACTATCTGAATATACACCTGGTCTGGCCTCAGGCGATCTGGACGGAAATGGATTTGATGATCTGGTTATCGGTGGCAATGCGCAGTTACCTACCTGTATGCTATTCCAACAACCGGATGGAAAATTCATTCGGAAGAGCCTGTTGCCGGGCATACCAAATTATCCAACTATTTCTAAGGATGAGGGCATCCTGATTTTTGATGCGAATGGAGATGGCAAGCCGGATATTTATATCAGCAGCGGAGGTTATGGATTGTCTCCGGGTAATAGCAGTTATCAGGACAGGTTATTTATCAATGATGGTAAGGGAAATTTTAAGATGGATACAGCGGCCATCCCGGTCAATCATAACAGCAAGTTTTGTGTGCGCGCGATGGACTATAACCGCGACGGGAAATTGGATCTGTTCATCTCAAGCCGTGTAGATCCCTGGAATTACCCCCGGCCCGTCAGCTGTTTTATCTACCGGAATGATTCAGAAAACGGACATGCAAAATATACAGATGTAACAGAAGAAGTGGCTCCCGGCTTGAAAAATATTGGAATGGTATGCGATGCCTTGTTCACAGATTTTGACGGCGATGGTCAAACAGATCTGATCGTCGTAGGTGAATGGATGCCAGTCAGTTTTTATAAGAATGTAAACGGAAAATTTAAGAATGTTACTGGTGCTTCGGGTACCAGCGGAAAGAGGGGATGGTGGAATTCAATCGTGGCGGGCGATTTCAGAAACACCGGCAGGATGGATTATATCGTCGGCAATCTGGGTTTAAATTCCCTTTATCAGGCAAGTGATTCTTTTCCTGTGTACATGACAGCGAAGGATTTCGAAAATAATGGAAAATATGCCGGCATACCTTCTTTATTCCTGCCTGATCAGCAGGGTGTAAAACGTGAATTCCCCGCACAGGGCAGGGATGATATCACCAGGCAACTAAACAGTCTTAAAAAAAGATTCAACAATTATAAAAAATATGCCGTCGCTACGATGGATGACTTGCTGACCCCGGAGCAGCGTAATGGTGCATTGAGACTGGAGGCCAATATGCTTCAATCCTGTTATCTGCGAAATGATGGTAATGGGAAATTTACTATGATTCCTTTACCCATTGAAGCACAATTCTCGACTATTAATGGAATGCTGGTGGATGATTTTGATGGAGATGGAAACCTTGACGTATTAATGAACGGGAATGATTATTCAACATCGGTCGGTATTGGCCAGTATGATGCGTTCTACGGCTTGTTGTTGAAAGGAGATGGAGCGGGTGGCTTCAAACCTTTGTCCATGTTGCAAGCCGGGATGTGTATATCGGGTAATGGAAAGGCATTGGTGAAATTAACAGGAGCTACAAATAAATACCTTGTCGCTGCCAGTCAGAGAAATGGCAGGTTGGAATTATTCGAACTGAATAAGGACCAACGGACTATTCGTGTTGATCCGGCAGACCGGGTTGCTTTATTGAAACTGACAAATGGTAAAGTTCAAAAGCAGGAGCTGAATAACGGTTCATCTTTTTTATCTCAGTCAGCCAGCTTCCTGAGTGTGGGAAACCATGTCAATTCGGTTGAGATTACCAATAGCCATGGCGCTGTTAGGAATATATTTTTTCATGATCAGAAGGAAAAATAGACGTCTTCACTTTAGATTTTTGTAACAATGGGCCGGAGGGAAATTTTAATAATTATGACGATCGTTTCCATTGTATATTTTTTTACAAGGTGTTTCCGGGATCAGCAAAGCACTGATCCAAGGGGTAATGCATATGCCGGATCTGATAAATGTTTGAACTGTCACAAAACGATTTCCTCTTCCTATGCACATACCGCACATTTTCTTTCCACACGTGTTGCCAATGAAACATCAGTTGAAGGGAGTTTCTCCAAAGACTCCAATGAACTTTTTGTGAATGACTCCACTCACATCAAAATGGAAAAAAGGGACTCAGGTCTGTATCAGGTGCTCTATGTAAATAATAAACAAATGATTTCCCGAAGATTTGATTTAGTCATGGGCAGCGTCAAGGGACAAACCTACCTGTCCTGGTATGGCGCGGGATTGTATCAATTACCTGTATCCTATATTTCTGCGCTGAACCGCTGGAGCTCCAGTCCCGGATATGCGTTGGCCGATTTAAAATTCAACCGTTCAATAACGAAGGATTGCTTTGAGTGTCACAGCTCATTTGCAAATAGAGATGACCACGGACTTTCAGATTTCAGATTGAATCAAAAGAGCTGGGTATTTAATATAGATTGTGAACGTTGTCACGGACCAGCAGCCGCTCATGTTATGTTTCATGAAGATAATCCGAATGAAAAGAAAGCTCGTTTCATAGTGACCTTCAATTCACTAAGCAGGCAACAGAAAATCGATCTCTGTGCAGTTTGCCATTCAGGCAACAATAACATCCTTTTAAAATCCCGGTTTGCTTTCAAAATGGGGGACACCCTGACCTCTTATATGATTCCCATTTCCAATGGGAACCAGCTTGACGTGCATGGAAACCAGACTCAATTACTATCTCAAAGTAAATGTTACAGAATGAGTAATCTGGATTGTTCTACCTGCCACAATGCCCATATTAGCGAACGGGGTTATGTTCAGGTCTTTAATGAACATTGTCAGAACTGTCATTCCCGGGGAAAGCATTTTTGCAGTATGGCAACCGATTCAAATTTGGTTTTTATAAAAAATAATTGCACCAGCTGCCATATGCCGGTGCAATCATCAAAAGCCATCAGGGTACAGGCAACAGCAAATTCTACACAGGCAATCCCAACGACAGTTGTAAACCACCGGATCGCTATCTATCCGGAAGAAACCGAAAAAATATTAAAAAAGGCGATGCTATACCCGTAAGCCCATGTAGTAAACTTTAAACAATAAAGATTGACTTCATTCAAACAAAAAAAAATAAAAAACATGCCCGGCGATTCCCTGAATATAAATAATAAAGCCACAGTACAAAATACTTATGATGCCATCGTAATTGGTTCCGGTATCAGCGGCGGCTGGGCTGCGAAAGAGCTGACTGAGAAGGGCCTCTGTGTTCTTATGCTGGAAAGAGGTCCGAAGCTCGATCATATCACTGGATATAAAACAGCAAATTATAGTCCCTGGGATTTTCCGCATCGTGGGGCAGCTACCCTGCAGCAAAAAAAGGATAATCCGGTGATTTCCCGGGATTGGGCCATGTATGGGACCGCAGCGCAGGAAGCTATTATGGATTATTGGGTGAATGAAAAGGATTGTCCCTATGTTGAAAAAAAACCTTTTACCTGGTGGAGAAGCTACCAGATGGGCGGCCGCTCCATTTTATGGGGCAGACAAAGTTATCGCTGGAGTGATCTGGATTTTGAAGCGAATCTGCGTGATGGCATTGCGATAGACTGGCCACTTCGGTATAAGGAAATGGAACCCTGGTATAATCATGTGGAAACTTTCGCAGGAATCAGCGGATCGGAAGAAGGCCTGCCGCAATTGCCGGACGGCATTTTTCTGCCACCGATGGAATTGAATTGTGTGGAGAAAGATGTTGCTGACAGAATTAAACAATTTTATAAAGGTCAGCGACATCTTTTTATCGGTCGCGTGGCAAACCTGACCGCACCCATACCGGGAAGAACTCAATGTCAGTTCAGAAACAGATGTTGGGAAGGATGTCCTTTCGGTGGTTATTTCAGCACACAATCTTCCACGCTTCCGGCAGCGATGGCTACGGGGAAATTAACCGTCAGGCCGTATTCGATTGTAACGAAATTATTGTATGATAAAAATAAAAGAAAAGCTACCGGTGTGGAAGTACTCGATTCGGAAACTAATAAGACTTATGAGTTTAATTCCAATCTTGTTTTTTTAAACGCGTCCACATTGAATAGTGCCTGGGTACTCATGAATTCAGCAACTGATGTATGGCCCGAAGGTCTGGGCAGCAGTAGCGGGGAGCTTGGCCATAATATCATGGATCATCATTATATGCTCGGCGCGCAGGGAACAGTGGAGGGTTTTGAAGACAAATACTATTTTGGAAGAAGGGCGAATGGATTCTATATTCCGCGATTTGCCAACTTGTTTGGAGATAAAAGGAATTTCCTGCGCGGGTATGGTTACCAGGGAAGTGCAAGCCGGCAGGGATGGAGCCGGGATGTGGCGGAATTGAATATCGGTGCAGAATTTAAGGAAGCACTTTGTGAACCTGGCGGATGGGCCATTGGTGCAACCGGATTTGGAGAAATCCTTCCCTATCATGATAATAAAATCAGTTTGAATAAAGAAGTGAAAGATAAATGGGGACTTCCTGTACTTACAATGGATGCAGAACTAAAAGAGAATGAATTAAACATGAGAAAAGATATTATTAAAGAACTTGTCGCTATGTTCGAAGCGGCAGGCATAAAAAATATAACAACCTGGGATAAAAATTATGCTATCGGTCAGGGAATACATGAGATGGGATCCGCCCGGATGGGGAGAGATCCGAAAACCTCGGTTTTGAATGCTCATAACCAACTGTGGGATGCCAAGAATGTTTTTGTAACTGATGGTGCCTGTATGGTATCCAGCGCCTGCCAGAATCCTTCACTTACTTATATGGCACTCACCGCGCGGGCAGCCGATTTCGCGGTGAACGAAATGAAGAAAGGAAATATCTGATTTTCTCAGGCAAATTCGTCAGCTCTGTCAGGTGGTAACTATTACGATAGCATACTGTCAGATAATTACTGATTTTTGTGCATTTAAAACAAAATTGACATTTTATTTTACATCTATCATTACTGTCTGAGAAAAGTGGCCGGACTTAAAATTTACTAAAATCTAATATATGTATATTTTTTTACGTATTGTATTTTTTTCTGTTTTTGCAATCACATGCAACGGACAATCCGCCAGTCCACCTATACCACATCTTGAAAGACAGGGAAATGCGATGCGAATGGTTGTCGACGGCAAACCGTTGTTACTTCTATGTGGAGAACTCCATAATTCAAGTACGGGCGGACTGGATTATATGAAGCCCATCTGGAAACGGATGGCTAAAAAAAATCTAAATAGTGTGATCGCTGCAGTTTCCTGGGAACTCATTGAGCCTTCAGAGGATGGTTTTGATTTCACCTTAGTGGACAGTGCCATTGCAGGAGCCCGCGCTGCGAATCTGAAGCTCATTCTTATCTGGTTTGCAAGCTGGAAAAATGGAGGTTCCATATATATGCCGGCCTGGGTAAAAAAAGATAATATGAAATTCCCGCGGGTAAAGGCCAGATCCGGAAAATCACTTGAAATTCTTTCCACGTTTGGCGAGGCAACCATGAAGGCTGACGCGAAGGCATTTGCTGCCCTCATGCGTCATATTAAAAAAATAGATAGTCAGTACAGGACGGTGATCATGATGCAGATTGAAAATGAAATGGGAGTACTCGATAACCCCGGCCCACCAGGAAACGCGACACGTGATTACAGCCAATCTGCGGATGACGTTTTTCAGGCTGAAGTTCCTGAAACGCTCATGCATTATCTAGAACGGAATAAAGATTCTCTATATCCGGAACTAAAAAAAGTCTGGGCTGAAAACGGCTACAAAAAAAACGGAAGCTGGGAAGACGTTTTTGGAAAAAGTTTTCTGAAATCCGATCTGAAAGAATGGAAAGCATTTTCCTTTTATACCGAAGAATTGTTTTCAGCATGGAACTATGCCAAATATGCAGGACAGGTTGCAGCGGCAGGGAAGAAAGAATACCCGATACCAATGTATGTCAACGCTTGGCTGAAACAACCCTTCAGTTATATCCCGGGAAAATATCCAAGCGGAGGTCCGCTTCCACAGGTATTAGACATTTGGCGCGCAGCTGCTCCTGCGATTGATTTTATTGCGCCCGATATATATACTGACGAATTTATTTGGGTCATTAATGAATATGTCCGGAGTGGAAATCCGCTATTCATCCCGGAATCCGTTGGAGGTGCAACAGGTGCTGCAAGGGCCTTCTACGCCATCGGTGGATTTGGTGCGTTTGGTTTTGCACCCTTTGGCATCGACGGTCCTGAATATGAAACTAATGATCCGCTGAATGAAACTTATGCTGTACTAAAAAATCTCTCGCCGCTCATTATGGAAAATCAGGGAAAAGCTTCTATGCGCGGAGTGTTAGTTGATACGATTCACCGCTTGCAGGAACTGGAATTGGGTAATTACCGGATCGAAGCCAGACTCGCGGACAAAAACACTTTGATGGCTGGTGGCCTCATCATTCAAACAGGTCCTGACGAGTTCTTTGTTGCTGGCAAATCTTTGGATATCTTTTATTTCCCTAAAGATTCATCCCAAAGGATTGGTGTACTTTCGGTGGATGAGGGATTTTTTAAGGGTGAACGATGGGTCAACCTGCGCCGGTTGAATGGCGACGAAACACACGCAAGTACCTGGGATGGCACAGGGAATAAAATGCCGGCCGACAAACCCCGTATACAAAAAATTATTTTATATCACTATCAGTAATTTGAATCAAAGTTTCATTTAGGGACGTCACCACTTCTTCCAAAGCCTGTTACTAACCACCTTGTCGATTACCTGGTCGCGATAAAGCCGGCCTACGGGAATACGAAAGGATTGAATGATGATCTCATTGTTTTCAATGGCTTCGATTTTGGAGATCGACACAACATAGGATTTATGCACGCGAATGAATGACCGCTCTGCCAGATTTTCCTCTACATTCTTTAATTGCAACAGGGTAACATATTTTCCTTTGAGCGTGAAAATGGTTACGTAATTCTGCATGCCTTCTACGTATAAAATATCCTTATAGTAAATCCGCTCGAAACGATAATCACATTTTATAAAAAAATAGTCTTCAGTCGTATAGTCTGTAACTGATGACCTCATAAGAAGTTGTTGATAGTCTTTAGCCTTACAGACGAGGACCAAGATCAAGCAATTCCATTTCTTTCCTGGAATAAGCCGATTTGCTGAACCTGTTAAAGAATGCTGTATAGTATGCAGCGCTGTTGGTTTTCCCCAGGGTCACCTTTTGAAACTCGGGCATCAGCCTGAATTCTTCTGCCCAGTAAGCGGTCATTATATCAGGCTTTTTATTTATCATACTGCTGATATAATCCGATCTGAACCGGTTTAATTGCCCGATGACTTTTTCATTGGGCAAAAGATTGTTTTGTGTGTAAGCAAAGTGTACACTGATAAACAGGACCAACAAACAGGAAATGGTAATCTTTCTCATTATGGGTATTTATTTTTCAGATTCAAAAAACGAGGTGGCGGGAAAGAAAAGGCAGCACTCTCAGATAATACCTGCCGTCATCTGTCCATGTTTTATTAAATGGATTGCCCCTGTATTCCTCCGCCTCAAAATCTATATCCAGATCTTCTAGTTTGCGGCTGAATTCGCGGTTAGCGTAAACATGATCCTGGATCTGGTCGAAGCGTCCCCAGTCAAATGCAATGCCCCGCATGGTTTTCAGATTGGCAGCCGAGGCATTAAGAGATTCGTCAAGAGCAAAACCCTGCTTGGCCCGGATCATATTCGGCACATTCGTCTTCGGAGTTCCATCTTCAAGGTCTACAAAAAAATCGCAATATAATGGAGGACGTGCCGGATTCGGCAGATATGCCTGGCATACTGTAAGAAAGATCTGTGCGATCCGGTTACCCTGCAAATCGGCTACCGATTTGGCAGCCATGACCTTTTCCCAGTCCAGGTTAAGTTCGGACCAGGGCAAATATCCCATGCCGGTAGCTACCGGATGCATTGCATATACGACACTGAATATTTCCGGATGAACAATGCCATTTTCAACGCACCCCTGCCACCCATAAAATCACCTACGATCGCGCGACTGTCGCGGCTCCGAATGGTACGGAATTTCTTATCGACAAAAGGGACCAGCTCATTCACGGTAAAATCCAGCCACCGACCGCTGACAGGAGAATTTTCATAAATGCTTCCCGCTGCCTGAGTGCTGTAGTCGGCTGCAACAATAATGAATTCCTTTACCAGCCCGGATGCAAAACCACGTTCGGATAGTTTCACGATCCTGCCATCCTCAAACATCTTTTCAGGACTCCAGAAAAGATTGCTGAGATAATACACAACCGGGTAAGATTTGCCTGACTTGGCATAGCCAGGAGGCAGGTAAATTTTAACCTGACGATTTGGGTTAAGGCCAACTTTATTATCGCGCAGTATGACGGAAGCGAGATTCTCTGTAATTACTTTACCGCCAGCTGCCGGGATTTGAGAAAAGCCATTGATAACTAACCCGCAGAGCAGGAGGACCAACAGGAAGCATTTTACTTCTTTCATGGGTTATATTGACTGATAATTTGTCAAACATAACCAGCCACGTCAAATATAGAAAATGAGATTGATCATCTGTATTACAATATGTACCAGTGACAGGATTTTATTGACAAGGCGTATAGTAAACAGAACGCATCGCTACTGCAATCTTTTTTAATTTGTATTTATTGCGGCTGAAGCAATAGATAAGAAAAGAATAGTTTACAGCTTTCAAAAAGCGGTAATTCGCCTGAAAGTTTTTATCTGCCGGAAATTTATAATATTCAACGAAGCAATCGGTTTTTTTGCTGAAGGTTGAGACAAATTGATCAACTATTGATAATAAATGGTTATACCTTTTATTATTATTTTATTGACCCTGTCAAATTATACTATGAGCAAAAAAGGAGTTAAAAAAATCGTGATCTCTATTTTGATGTTGATCTCAATAAAGTCGGTTTACGCTCAGCAACTTTCGATTCAATCAGGACCTTACCAGCCGACTGAAGCTTCGCTGCAACAATACCGGTACCCGGAATGGTTTCGGGATGCTAAATTTGGCATTTGGGCACATTGGGGACCACAAGCTGTTCCGCGTCATGGGGATTGGTATGCAAGACTGATGTATCAGGAAGGTAGTAGTGACTATAAAGATCATTTATCGCGTTACGGACATCCTTCAAAGTATGGATATAAAGATATTATTCCTCTCTGGAAGGCTGAAAGATGGGATCCTGAAAAATTAATGGCCCTTTATAAAAAAACCGGCGCCCGGTATTTTGTAAGCATGGGTAGTCATCACGATAATTTCTTTTTATGGAACTCCAGGATCCATAGATGGAATGCGGTAAATATGGGACCTCATAAAGATGTGGTTGGGATCTGGCAAAAGGCTGCGAAAAATGAAGGTCTTTATTTTGGTGTCTCGGAACATCTGGCAGCCAGCTATACCTGGTTCCAATCGGCTCATAGCTCCGATACAGCAGGTCAGTTCAAAGGAATTCAATACGATGGCAATGATCCCCGTTATCAGGATTTATATCATTCCCGGGCAGAACCCGATGACAATGGTTGGCTTACCACTGATACGGAATGGATGAAGGAATGGTATAACGATGTGAAGGAACTGGTAGACAATTATCATCCGGATTTATTGTATTCAGATAGTAAACTTCCTTTTGATTTGGTGGGCCGTAGCATGCTGGCAAACTTTTACAACGGCAATTCGGATTACCATCGCGGAAAACCTACGGCCGTTTATACCTGTAAAGCACCTTCCAAAGGAGAATGGGTGCAGGATCTGGAACGCGGTGTGCAGGACAGCATCAGCCCGTATCCATGGCAAACCGATACCTCAATCGGTGACTGGTTCTATAACACGGGTCAAAAATATAAAACGTCAACTGACATATTACAAATGCTGGTGGACATCGTAAGTAAAAATGGAAACCTGCTCATTAATATTGTACAAACACCAGAGGGAGATTTAGAACCAGACATATTGAAAACGCTGGACGAAATCGGGAAGTGGATCGCGGCCAATGGCGACGGTATTTATGGTTCAAGGCCGTGGAAAATTTTTGGTGAAACACCCGATCGCACGAATAAAATAAAAGCCGGTAATTTTAATGAGGAAAAAATCAAATACAGCAGCGAGGATATTCGATTTACGACAAAAGGAAAGACTCTGTTCGTTTATTGTCTCAATATTCCCGATAAAAGTTTACAAATCCGTTGTTTGGGAAAGAATTCCAAATTAAACACTGAAAGAATCCTATCTGTCAAAATGATGGGTAGTGATGAAAAGATTAACTGGAAACAGGATGACAATTTTCTGTTTATTGAAAAACCGACTCAGTTCCCCGACTGGAAAGTTTTGGGATTTGAAATTTTGATACAATAAAATAAAAATTAAAAATTAGACTTGAATAGAAAATCTGGCTGATTTGAGTAGAATTGATTGATCATGAAAAAACACATACAAAACAAAATAAATTTTGGATTCTGTCAATCTTTCTATTTATCTCAATGATTTGCCGGGATTAAAAATCTTCAGTTTATTCGATCCTCGAATATGGCGCCATCGGAAATGGACAAACGATAAATTGAAAGCCATCAATACAACTATCTAAAAATGTAATGGGGAGGGCGGAGGAACCGTTTGAGTTCCTGCCGGCGTATTCATAAGGGGGACAATTCAATTAATGTAAAATATCAATCTATACCTCGAACCGGGAGCTGTTTTGTCAGGAAGTAAGGACACATGAGATTATCTTCCGCTTTCTTCAGCGATTTTTAATGTAGGTTATACACACTATGGGATGATCTATGCAAAAAACGCTGTAAATATATCAACAACAGGGCAGGAAGAAAACAATGGGAATGGCACTTATTTTATGCATGATATAAGCCAGGTGAATAATTTTTTTTCTCTCGACAGATCAGCTACCCGGCAGGGACTATCCTATATGGCAGAGGGCACTCCATCTGAAGATGGTCCTCTTTCTTACAATTATCGTCCGGGTATGATCTTTACTTTTGACCATTGTGAAATTATTCGACTTACTGATATCACGATCAAAGATGCAACTGAATGGACCATGCGCATCGGCGACTGCGATCAGGTAAACATACGGGTCATTAGTATGTAACAGGAGCGGCCATAATGCCTGCGCTAATCGCGGCCAAAGGGATGGAGCAGGGATGTGGCAGAATTGAATATCGGCGCTGAATTTAAGGAAGCACTTTGGGCATAAAAAATATAACAACCTGGGATAAAAATTATGCTATCGGTCAGGGAATACACGAGATGGGATCCGCCAGGATGGGGAGAGATCCGAAAACCTCGGTTTTGAATGCTCATAACCAACTGTGGGATGCCAAGAATGTTTTTGTAACCGATGGTGCCTGTATGTTATCCAGCGCCTGCCAGAATCCTTCACTTACTTATATGGCGTTGACCGCGCGGGCGGCCGATTTCGCGGTGAGCGAAATGAAAAAAAGGAATATCTGATTTTCTCAGGCTTTGGATTTTATTCAACTCCTAATGGTATTTATTAACTTACCAGAGAAAATTTCATATTATGCTTATTTTGATATTGATCTTATTGCTTATATTATTGAATGGTTATTTCTCTGCAGCAGAAATAGCTATTGTATCAGTAGAAAAGTTTAAGATTCAGGAAGAAGTGGACAAAGGAAATAAAAGTGCAAAAAATATTCTTGAATATATAAAAGATCCCGCTCAGTATCTGAGCACGATTCAGGTCGGACTTACATTGATTGGTTTGATTGAAGGATTGTATGTAGGCGAAGTTTTTGAGACTTACCTGGAGCCTAAATTCACTAGCTGGGGAATGTCGGCCTTGTGGTCGCACGTGTTTAGTATTGCAATAGGTATCGGACTGATAACCTATATTACCATCGTCGTTGGGGAGTTATTACCAAAATCCCTGGCGCTGCGTTCGCCACAGAAGCTGGCATTGAAAATTGAACCCTCTTTCAGAATATTTACTTTCATTTCTTATCCCTTCGTTCAGATTCTTACAGTAAGCACGAGATTCCTGCTTAAAATTATTCATGCCAATAAACCGGAAAATCAAAATCTGACAGACGCAGACCTCAAGAGTCTGTTAAGTCAGGCCTACCGACAGGGAACCCTGGAAAAAGAAGAATTAAAACTCCATGAAAATATTTTTACTTTCTATGACCAGCAGGTTGAGTCTATTATGACACAACTGCCGGATGTTATTTCAATTCGCATAGATATTACTATAGAAGAGGCTGATAAAATCATGCGGGATAGTTCACATAATTATTTTCCGGTCGTTGAGGGGCAAAATGTTTTAGTCGGTTATTTGTGCGCGAGAGAATATTTCAGAGATAATGGAAAAAATATCAGGGAGCATACCAAATCTGCCTGCACGCTTAAGAAAAATCAAAAGGCTTCGGAACTACTGAAAAAATTTAAGGAACATAACCAGAATTTTGGAATTGTGATCACCGATAAAGGAGAATTATTCGGTCTGGTTACAATGCATGATATTGGAGAATCCCTGATAGGTGAACTTCCCTAACTGTAATGAGACAGTTTAATTGAGTTCTTTTTTTCATATAGATTACACCCTTAAGGGGGCTATTATTATTTCTGTCATACCGGAAACTGCTTAGCCTGCCCAATTTAATTGACCTGTTGATAATTAAAAATTAAAATATGAACGGCATGGAAACCTAGCCGAAAACGAATTTCTTTTGCATGAAATAATTGTAACTGACACCTAGTATAATCGAAGTGATCGTTTTGGAAACGATATAATTGATCCGTAAATAGCTTGTAAAAAAATAAACACCGGCAGCTGATAATAATAAATTACCTGCAAAAACAAGAACAAATTTTGTAACCTGCATCCGCATTTTTCCTTTGCTGTTTTTAAAGACCCAGTTCCTGCAAAGGAGGAATTGAACAAATCCGCCCAAAATATTACCGGTTAAACTGGAGATAAGGTACCAGTTTTTGAAGACCTCCGTCATCAAAATGGTTGTCAGGTAATCAGCCACCGACCCTAAAATGGATGCAATCTGGACTTTAATAAAGTCCGACATAGGCTAAAACCGGATTAAAACTGGTTGTTTTGGATATATTAATCGGACCGGCATTATTTTTCGGACTGTTAAATCGAACGTCCAGTATTTGCGCAATGGTTGATGCAATTTGTTTTTGATATGCCTGCTGCGACCTTTTAATTTCCCCGTCAGGCGGAATATCTGGACCCATAACCGCACACCAGGTTTCACCAGAACCCTTTGTCAGGATTCCATGCTTGTACCATGTGTCCGACTTATTGCCTCTTCCATGGTCTGTTGTGATGATAAATGTTGTCTTATTCCTGTAGAAAGCAGATGTTTGGACAAAGTACCAGAGTTCTTCAATCATTTTGTCAATATTCGTGGCCTGTTGCAGATACATATCGTATCGTCCGCTGTGCGCAAATTCATCTGTTTCGCCAAAACCGATCAGTACAACCCTCGGATGCCTGCTTTCTATATACTGCCTGGCACTAAGGAATGTCAGCAAATCATATCGGGTATGTTTTTTCTGTACTTCATTGTCCTGCGCCTCATTGATAATCTCATTGTTCACAGTTTTGTCGTCCGGAAGGCGTTCGTAACCACAATTGCCCGGGAGGTGGTTTCTCCTTTTATTCAGTATGGCGGAAAAAATATTCCAGGAACTAAAAGCTGCTACTTTTCCGCTAAATTCTTTTTTGGAATTCAGATATTCCAGGATGTTTATATTCCGGTTTTGTATGGGAACATTTGGAATGAAAAAGGGATCCGGATAGCCGGTTAGCATTTCATTATAGCCGGGATAAGATATTTTGTAAGCGTTGGCTACATTCATCTTGTTTTGGTAAGCCCTGTTACCGTGAACCTGCCCTTGTTTTGCAACAATATTCCATAAAAAGGGCATGAGCTTTTCCCTTCGGAGTTCCGCCGTTGAATCCCAATATAGCTGATGTAATAGAAGGGTATCCTGAACATACCTGGAATTGTTGACCAGATCCGGATCTGCGCCGGTGAAGACTTCCTGCCATCGGAAGCCGTCTAAAGTGATAATAAAAATATTTTCGTTGTCCGGATCAGATTGGGCGATGGACGCACCCGAAATAATCAGGAGAAAGCAACAGAATACGAATTTCATTTCAATGGGTTTGTCAAAAATAGATCTCGATTATAAACCCAACGTTAAGAAGAGATGAAATAATTGTAAAGAGATGATATTCTGCATTCCAGGTCGGTTATGTAAATATATGGATGAAAGTATAGCCACCATTTTCATCCTGTAAAGACTGCGCCTGCCAAAGGTTGGTAGTGGCTTATAAATTCGATCCCCGGTTTTTATAATTTCAGTCCGATGATTAAAAACAGGGAGCTGAGTATCAACAGGAAAAATAAATAGGGGAAAATAAATCGCCACCAGGCTTTATAATCTACATGGGTCAGTGCCAATGAGGGGAGCAGCAATCCCGTAGGAGAAAGAAAACCCATTATACCCATACCGTATAAATATGCGTTGACGATTTCTTTTCCCGGGATTCCAATAATAAAAGCCAATCCTCCTAATATAGGCATTGTCAAAACGGCCATTGCTGAGCTGGATGAAATAAAAATAGTCAGGAGAAGGAAAAGGCACAGGATAATCAGAATAAAAAATACAGGTTGCAAATGACTCACTGATAAGGCTGCGTAATATAATATGGTGTCACTGATATTTCCGTCTTTCAGCAGTATGGTAATTCCCCTTGCCACACCGACTATAAAAGCTACGCCCAGCATACTTTCTGCTCCTTTAATAAATTTTTCAATAAATATGTTTTCATTCATTCTGGTGATCACGCCGAATAATAGCGACGCTGTAAGGATCAGGGTGGACATTTCAAGAAACCACCATTCCCAGAATATCACACCTGCGATCATAATTAAAAAAGTTGCCAGAAATGAAAGCAACAACCATTTTGTTCTTAAGGAAAATTCCGGAATCCGGTCTGAATCCACAACGATAAAAGCCGGAATGGGTGTTGGGATTCCATCTTGCTGATAAACCAGTGAAGAAGATGGATTTTGTTTTATTTTTTTTGCGTAACGAACAATATACCATGTAAAAAAAGAAGTGGACAAAATAAAAATGACTATACGTTCATAGATACCATCGGTCCAGTTTACTCCCGCTGCATTGGAAGCAATGATCGTGGAGAAAGGGTTTGTGAATGATGAAAAAAAGCCAAGCTGGGTACCACCAAAAATAACAGCAACAGGAATGACTAAATCAAAGCCAGCTGCAAGAAAAATGGGCGTTAAAATGGGATAAAAAATCAGGGCTTCTTCCGCCATACCATACGATGAGCCTGCAAATGAAAACAGAAATGTGAGAATAACGATCAGCCAGTTTTCCCTTCCTTTCATCCGGTGTGATAAAAAAGCAAGTCCTGAAATCAATGCACCCGATTCCTGAAAAATAGTAATAAAAGAACCAAGTAGCAGAATAAAAAGAAAAATATCTATTGCCTCATAGATTCCTTTTATGGGAGCCTGTAATATTTCGGTGATGCCTTCCCTGTTTTGAATAACCTTGTGAAAAGTGCCGGGAATCGAGACCGGTTTTTGAATGCTGCCATTCTTAAATTTCTGCAACCCGATAAGAATATGAAGACTGTCTAAGGTTTTCTGCGTAAAAGGGAGATCCGAACTTCTGGTATCCGTAATAAGAATAAACCGTGTATTTTCCTTGTTGCTTAATTTATCATATTTTCCAGCTGGCAAAAGCCATGTAGAAAGGGCTGCAATTACAGCAATAATCATGAGTACGGTTATGGGCGAGAGTGCCATTTTTTTTGGAGGCATGTAATTTTCCAATAACATGAATATACAAAATGCGGACTATTGGATTCAATCTCTGGAATTAATATTACATCCCGAGGGAGGATTTTATAGGGAAGTTTTTCGGTCAGATATAGAGATATACAGAAAATCTTCACCTGTTTTGAAACAGGCTTGTACTTCTATTTACTACTTGCTGGAGAGTGTTGATTTCTCAGGTTTTCACCGGATTGCTTCGGATGAATTGTGGTATTATCACAAAGGAGAACCATTGCTTATTTATGAATTTAACGCTCTTGGTTTGCTGGTCACTCATGAACTCTCTGATCAGGAGAGCGGTCGCTTGTCCATCGCGATCGCAGCAGGATCCTGGTTTGCGGCAGCCATTCCATCAGGAATAGGATTTTCACTGGTCAGTTGCGCTGTTGCCCCCGGCTTTGATTTTGCTGAGTTTGAATTGGCAAATAGAGACGATTTAAATAGTTTGTTTCCCGGACATACCGCCATTATTGATCGTTTTTGCAGGTTAAGGGGCTGATTTAACTGTTACATAATCATCCTTATTCAGGGATATGAACTTTATAACCGGAATTAGTCGAATTTTAGTGTCCTGTTTATTTTTATTGTTATTGTAAGCATGAGAAACATTAATACATTTAAAATTTCCATTATGAAAAAGTTTAGTACGGGTATTCTTTTGATTGTTCTGATCGCTTTTAGTTCCTGCAAGGCCAAAAAGGAACTGGCTGCAGCTAATGAGCAGATTCAGAAAATGACAACTGATCTGGCCAGTTGTAACACTAACCTGACCAATACAACAAACAGTTCGAACTCCAAGATAGCCGACCTCAATAATCAGATCGCGAGTCTGTCCAATCAAAATGCTTCGTTGAGTAAGGATGCCATGGCATACAGGGAACTGAGGGATGACCTGAAAGCAAGACAGGCTATGCTGAATGCTGCCCTGGCTGAACAAGGTACTTCACTGAGGGAAATCAAAGAAAAAATAATTACCGGATTATCGCAGCTCGCCGATTCAGGTATTGACGTGGAATTTAAAAACGGATTTCTTTATGTGAACCTCCCTGAAAATTTACTTTTTCCTTCAGGAAGTGCCACATTAGGACCTAAATCAAAGAGCGCCTTATCTCCACTGGCTTCTGTTCTTAACAATTATCCAAGAGTTCAGATTTACGTGGTGGGACACACAGACACGCTTAAAATTCACAATGCACGTTTCTTTGACAACTGGTCTTTGAGCACCGAAAGAGCAAATAGTATAGTGCGCGTATTAAAAGACAGTTATAGTGTTGATCCTTCCCGATTGCTGGCAGGCGGAAGGAGTAAGTATAATCCGATAGCAAGTAACGATTCAAAACAGGGAAGAGCAATGAACCGCCGTATTCAGATCATACTGAATCCGGATCTTAGTAAACTTTGGGATATGATGGGTCAATAGTTTCAGGCCATCAAATTAAATTCATGATCACGGTTAAAGCAGCCCGGGAAATTGCGCTCAGTTTCGAAGAAACGGACGAAAGGCCGCATTTTGACCGGGCAGCATTCTTGGTGAGAGGCAAAATCTTTTCTACACTTTCCGAAGAAAAGAAGGATGTCAATTTTAAGTTGTCCATTTATGAGCAATCCATTTGTTGTGAAAATGCCGATCCTCTGGTAATACACCCCGTTAACGGTGGTTGGGGAAGACAGGGATGGACCACGATTCATCTTCCGAAGACGAACAAAGCTTTTTTTATTAAGGTAATTACTATCGCATATTGCAATATTGCACCAATTTCTCTGGCGGAGAAATATAAATCGTATCAATGATCCGCTGCACAATTCCCATCAGTCACCTTAAGCCGTGCTGGTTTTAATTTTATATTGGTTAATTTCATCATGGATATTTATTATAAACTGAGCAATTCAGGTAAAATACAATGAGAAATATAGTGATCCTGGAAGGTATGGCATTGGCAGTTTTTTTTGCAGCTTGTCATCAGCCGGAGCCGGCGAAAGATGTCGTAAGTAGTATGGATAAGGATAAAATTTCGGGTGCCGTTTCCTGTACGGCAACCGGTTTGCCAGTTCAGGACAGCGCTTTGTATATGTCTGGTGGAGGTTCTGAATTTCAACCAACAGAATTTGGTGATTTAAGAATACCGGCAAAAAGAATAGAAGGAATGGTGTGGATTCCGGGCGGCGAATTCAGTATGGGTGGTGTAAATCCGATCGGTATGATGGATGGCGGCCATGAAGGAATGGGAGATGCAAGGCCTGTTCACCGGGTTCGGGTGAACGGATTTTTCATGGATGAAAATGAAGTAACCAACAAGGAATTCGCAGCATTTGTAGCCGCTACGGGATACATAACTGTTGCGGAAACAAAACCTACAAAAAAGGAATTTCCAGATGCGCCGGAGGAAAACCTGGTTGCGGGATCCGTGGTGTTTACGCCCAATGCCACCACCGATTTAACCAATAGCTATAACTGGTGGAGTTATGTACATGGTGCAAACTGGCGACATCCGACAGGACCCGACTCCGATTTGACAGGTAAAGAAAATTATCCTGTGGTGCACATCGCCGCAGAAGATGCTGAAGCTTACGCGAAATGGGCCGGCAAACGATTACCGACCGAAGCGGAATGGGAATTTGCTGCACGTGGAGGAAAAACCGGGGAACTTTATTCCTGGGGAAATACGTTTAAAATGAATGATAAATGGATGGCCAATACATACCAGGGCAAATTTCCGCAGATGGACCTGGGCACAGATGGTTTTCCAGGTGTTGCTCCGGTAAAGCAATTTGCTCCCAATGCCTATGGGCTGTTCGATATGGCCGGCAATGTTTGGGAATGGTGTAGTGACTGGTACAGGGCTGATTATTATCAGAAGTTGGCTAAAAATAAAATATCTGATAATCCAAAAGGTCCTGATGATTCACTGGATCCGGCAGAGCCCGGCCAAAAAAAGAAAGTTCAGCGCGGCGGCTCATTTTTATGTACAGATCAGTATTGTACGCGATACATGGTTGGGAGCCGGGGTAAAGGTGAATTCCGCTCCTCCTCCAATCACGTGGGCTTCAGGTGCGTTAAAAAATCAACCTAGTGCAAAAGCATGTTGGCAAAATGGGATCATGGCTATTTTGCATAACCATATGTATTTTCATTTTTTCCAAAACATCTGCCCAACAGAATATTGATACGCAATTACCACCCGATATACACAGGGGTAGGGATATGACTCAGTTTTTTTCGAAAGATGAAACGGTCGGAAGCATTTACCTGACCAGGAATTGGGCAAAAGGAGTTGTTGAATTATCGAACCATACACGACTTCCTCAACCCGATCAACCCTTGTTATTTAATTTTGATAAGATTAATAATGTCGTATATACAGTAAACAGGGAAAATAAAGTTGTCTTTTATCCATCTGATTCTGTTATCAGTTTTAATCTGGTGGATGACAATACCGTTTATTCATTTGAAAAAATTTTCTGGATCAGTGATAATTTTTTCCTGATGCCGATTCTTAAATCGGATAAAGGATATTCTCTTTACAAAAGATTATTTACCAGATTCCTGCAGGCAGATTATTCCAGCGAAGGGTATTATACCAGGGGCAGAAAATTTGATGAATATGTCGACTATTATGAATATTATATTACATATCCCGGAAATAATTTATCCAGGAAATTATATTTGAAAGAAAAAGATATACGACGGGGACTCAAAGATGAGTCCAAATTGCTGGATGATTTTTTTATTATACACGATCATGAAATCAATGAGCAGAGCCTGATTTCAATTATCCAGTATATAGATGACAAAAAATTTCCTGATTGACAAACGAAAACTGTTTTAATTTTATACACAGAACTGCTAACTTTTTAAAAATAATTACATGAAGTTTTTAAGATCTTTCCTGCTCAGTTTCCTGCTTCTGACCGGTTTTAATTATGCCTTTTGTCAAAATGCGGGTGGAAAACTGCTTACCGGTCAGCTGGCCCCAAAACCTCCGATGGGTTGGAATACATGGAATACTTTTCAGACTAAGATCAATGAAAATATGCTCAAGGAAATGGTGGACGTATATGTCAATTCAGGTATGCGTGACGCAGGATATCAATATTTTGTACTTGATGACGGGTGGATGACTATGGAACGCGATCAGAACGGAAGCCTGGTTGCGGACCCGGTGAAATTTCCAAATGGTATGAAGGCGTTTGCAGATTATGTACATGCAAAAGGATTGAAATTCGGAATCTATAATTGCGCCGGATCAAAAACATGCGCAGGATATCCCGGCACGCGTGGCCACGAATATGAAGATGCCAGGTTATATGCATCATGGGGAGTTGATTTCTTAAAATATGACTGGTGTAATACTGACAGCCTCAACGCACCCGAGGCCTATAAAACAATGAGCGCAGCGTTGAGAGCGACCGGCAGGCCAATTGTATTCAGTATTTGTGAATGGGGCGATCATAAACCCTGGCTATGGGCAGGGGGAATCGGAGAATTATATCGGTCCACAGGAGATATCAGTGCAAGTTTCACACTTCGTAAGCCGGTAGGAAACTGGACACCGCAATCAGTGCTGAGTATACTGGATTTACAGGAAGCAATTCGGAAATATAATGGTCCGAATCATTGGAATGATCCGGACATGCTGGAAGTGGGTAATGGAATGAGTGTCGTCGAAGATAAGTCTCATTTTTCTCTTTGGTGCATGCTGGCAGCGCCACTTGCTGCCGGAAATGACCTGCGTAAAATGACAGCACAAACACGCGAAATCCTGACCAATAAAGAAATGATCGACATAGACCAGGATGAACGGGGAATAGCAGCATTTAAAATGATGATGCCCGACAGTCTGGAACTCTGGGTGAAACCTTTGAAGAATAATGAACTGGCTCTGTGTTTTTTTAACCGGACTGGAAATACAAAAAAAATTGATCTGAACTGGAAGAATCTGAATATCTCTGATCAGCAGTCAGGGCTGGACGTCCATTTTGATAAGCAGGTTTTTACTCTACGGGACGCATGGACGAAAAAGAATATGGGTAAGACTGATAAAAAACTGGAATTGTCCCTTGATTCACATGATGTACTGGTGTTGAGACTTAAACCGGCGCATTAAATTACGAGTATGGAAGAATGGAAGTCTGGAAGTATGGAAATCAACTACTTCCATACTTTCATACTTGTATTTTCGCCAGTTCCTTCCTGATCCCGATTCGTTCCGTCTCTGTATTGGCAAGTACAAGTGCCTGGTTCAAATGTTTTTTAGCCTTCTCATCATCAATTCCGGCATAGAGCCAACCCAGCAATACATGATATAAATGATTTTTAGTCAGGCCTAGTTTTTCAGCTTCGGTAATAGCAGTCTGTTTACTATAGATTTTCGACAATGCATAAGTTCTGTTCAAAGCACCAACCGGGGAATACGTAAGGCATAATAACTGGTTATACAGCTGTAAAATATTTTCCCATTTTTCGGAGCTGTCATTCTTAATTGTGTGCCAAAATGCAATTCCTGCTTCCAGGTGATACCTGCTCAGTTCCTTACCTCTGGAAGCTTTATTCAGGTAATAGTGACCGGTAGAAATTAGTTCTTCATTCCATAACTCAATATTTTGCTCATCATACCGGATGATTTCTCCATTTTCATCCGTTCTTGCATCAAAGCGCGACGCATGAAAACACATGAGCGCGAGTAATGCATCCACACGCGGGTTGTTGATTTGTACGCTCTCAGCCAATAAACCCGTCATACGCATAGCTTCCAGGCAAAAATCTTTTCTTAAAACATTATTGCGGCTCGAAGAATAATAACCTTCATTAAACAGAAGGTACAGGCTTGTCAATACCGCATCGATTCGCAGACTAATGTTTTCTGCAGCAGGCAGTCCGATTTTGATATTGGCGTTTCTTAACTTCTCTTTACCCCTCGTAAGTCTTTTATTGATAGTCTCCCTGTTAGTTAGGAACGCGTCAGCAATTTCCTCAATACCAAATCCGCATAATATACGCAGTGTAAGTGCTACCTGGGATTCGATAGGCAGGATTGGATCTGACAGAGCAAACATCATTTGAAGCTGGCTGTCTTTAATATTTTCTTCCGACAGGTCAATATCTGTTTCCGGAATGGTTAGCGAATCTTCTCTCAATGCCGGCCGGAGTTTTTCATCAAAAACAGCCTTTCGCCTGAGCAGATCGCGACTCTTATTTTTAGCCACAGTGTATAGCCATGCTACCGGATTTTCCGGCAATCCCTTTAAACCCCAGGTTTCTGCTGCAATTAAGAATGTATCACTGGCTATATCCTCTGCGATAGAAATTTGCTCAAATCCGTAATGACGAACGAGTACCGAAATAATTTTACGGTATTCGGTCCGGAATAAATGTGGAAGTAATTCTTTTTCGTGCATGATAAATACTCCATTTTGACACAGGCTAAAGGTCCATACCAATCGGGGCGCGCACTTCCACGCTGCCACCAACAGACAAGATCGGACATCCAGTGGAAATTTCGGCCGCTTCTTCCATTGATTCAGCACGAATCATTATATACCCACCTATAGATTCTTTGATGTCCACATAGGGTCCGTCAGTAATGACTGCCCCGGGCTTTACCACTTTACCGTCATCAGATAAACGGTTCCCGGAACTGACCAGTTTGTTTTGCGCGGCAATACCACCCATCCAGTTCTGCCACTCCTTCATCATGTTTTGAAGCTGTTCCGGTGAAGGCTGGGCGTCTGCGGTCCTGACATCCCTTCTAAAAATTAATAAAAACTCTTTCATTCTTAAAGATTTTAAGTGGTAAAAACCTATGACGTTTGAATGCTGGGAAATAGGACGGGCATAAATCTTTCAGAAAGTTAATCTGATGCGGGATTCAATGCAACATTTTAACAGATCGGGTGTCCTTCAAAGGGCAGAATGCGCCTATTCTGTTAAAAAACGGACAAATACCGTATCAAAACCGGTCAATTCAGATTGGGAAGCCGTGATTATTGAACTGATTATTAGTTAGTTGTCGTTCTGGCATTGAGGTGGTTATATATTCTCAGGAAAATCTTTACTCAAAGAATAGTTTTTAAATTTCATCAATTAAATATCAGATCATGAGATCCATTCTAAGTTTTCTACTAATTGTTTCGGGAATTTTTGCAGAAGCACAGAATTCCCAAAGGGGCATTCTCTATCTTAATAAACCATTAACTGCAGTTGCCATTAACCAGGTAGACGCCAGAACTTCCGGGGGCGGAATCGAAGTAACCGGTGTCAGCCTTTCTGAAGCCAGAATTGAAGTCTATGTAAACGGCAATGGCCGTCATAATTCTTATTCAAAAGAGGAAATTGAAAAGATCATTAAAAATGACTACGATTTTTCTGTGACGGTCTCGGGTAATAAGCTGTCAGCGACTACTAAACCCAAAAGAAGTTTTAATAACTGGAACGATCAGATCAGCATTTCTTACAGCATTTATGTTCCGGTTGCCTGTGCAACCCATCTCAATACAAGCGGCGGAGGGATAAGCATTTCCAACCTAAATGGAGAACAGCATTTTAATACAAGTGGAGGGGGACTGGAAGTCAAAGGGCTGACCGGCAAAATATATGGTCAGACCTCAGGAGGCGGGATAGAAGTTTCTGATTCCAAGGATGATATTGATCTGGAGACAAGTGGCGGAGGTATCGAAGCCAAACGTTGTTCCGGCCAGATACGCCTGAATACCTCAGGTGGTTCGATTGACTTATCTGACCTAAGTGGCAACATCAAGGCAACAACGAGCGGAGGCAACGTAGAAGCTGAAAAAATTAACGGCGATTTAATTACACATACTTCGGGTGGAAATATATCCATGACATCCATGAGCGGCAGCCTGGAGGCTTCAACCAGTGGGGGAAATATCGATGTTGAGATTCTGGCAACGGGTAAATATGTAAAATTAAATAATTCAGGCGGCAGCGTTCATCTCCAGATTCCAAAGGGCAAGGGCCTTGATCTTGATATTCACGGAGACCGCATCAAAACGGAAGGCCTGAATAACTTCAGTGGTTCAATGGAAAAACAGAGTATCAGCGGCACCATCAATGGAGGAGGAGTTCCCGTGGATATTGATGCCGGAAGCGGAGGCGTTACGCTGGCATTAAAATAATCTCCACATGGCAGAACGGATTAGCCTAAGTTGGCGCAACTGATGGTGATAAGGTAATTTACCGGATAAAATATATTAGTGAAATCAACGATGGATTTAAAAGATCCGTCGTTGATTTTTTTATTTAAAGTAATTAAGTTGATGGAAATAATTTTCTTCTTTCTTTGTTTCGAATAGTAAAATATACGGTTATGGTGGGAGCCAGTAAAAAGTAAATCCATCCAGCAAAGCCAACAAGATTATCTTTCAACAATGCTGCAGTTAAAAAAGAGCAAATGCCGGTGATCACCATGATCAATTCTTTGTACATGCTCGATTTACAATCAAATTTTTCAACGGCAGACAAACCCAGTTCATTTGATTTCCGGCTTGCATGTAAGTACATTAAGAAAAACAAAAAATAAATGACAATAAAACCCGCCGCATAAATCATCATGAGTGCAGGCACCTGGGTTTGTTTCATCTCATAGGGCGAATTGTTGGAACCGTAAATCATTCCCCTGAACATCAGAGTAAAAAGGAATTTGAGCGGGTAAACATAAAAAAGTACGATAAAAAGGAGAATTCCGTTCAGAGTGAGGGTCCATACATCATCCAGTCCATAATGGCGGAAAAAACGGTGTTGCTCATTCCATATCATGATAAGTATAAAAAAACTAATTCCAAAGGCAAGAAACCCACGCATCGTAGTGAGCAGTTCATCAAAACTTTTTGGAACTTCCAATGATACAATAAGCAGCGTCACAGCAAAAGCAAATACGCCGTCACTGAAAGTTTCAATCCGTTGAATCTCATAATTTCGTTTACCAACTCTTTCATTTCTGACCGAAGCTGATCGGGATAACAGTTTTCTTATCATAAGTAATCAGTTGTCACTTTAATGATCACGCGGAACCTATCCGCGCAGGTGCCATGCTTTCGGTCTCACAAAAGAATGAAGGCCGGCATGAGATAGTGTTATACCAAATCCCGAATGCCCTCTGCCGCTCCAGGGTAAGGGAGCCGATACGCGGTCACAACAGTTCCAGTAGCCTGATCCTGTATTGAGCTGAGCAAGTATTTTTTCTGCTCTTTGCTTTTCATTGCTGTAAACAGCTGCAGTTAAGCCGAATTCTGTGTCCCCCATCAGCCCGATGGCTTCTTCATCATTTTTTACTTTCATGATACCGATGATGGGTCCGAATGACTCCTCTTTCATAACCAGCATATCATGAGTTACGTTTGCCAAAATAGTGGGTTCAAAAAAGTAACCCTTTCTCTGGATACGTTTCCCCCCTGACAAAATCTGCGCGCCTTTGGCGACTGCATCCTGTACTTGTTTTTCGAGTACATTCAACTGCGCCTTTCTTGTGAGAGGACCAAAATAAACCCCGACTTCTGCAGGTTCACCGATTCGCCATGATTCTACTTCCTTTACAAATTCCCGGACATATTCATCATAAATATCCTGTTGAACATAAATGCGCTCCACTGCGCAACAACTTTGTCCGTTATTATAGAATGCCCCGTCTGCAGTTGCTGCAGCTACCTGCTTAATATCCTTGACATCATTCGCTATATACAAAGGATCCTTGCCGCCCATTTCCAGTTGACAAGGAACCATTTTATGTGAGCATTTCTCGTAAATGTATTTTCCTGTATTGTAAGAACCCGTAAAAAAATATCCGTCAAATGGGAGTTCCAACAGGAATTCTCCGACTTCTTTTGCGCCCAGTGCCAATTGAAAAACGCCATCCGGTACGCCTGCCTGTTTTAATAACTTTTCGATTTCCATTCCCGTAAGCATTGCATATTCAGAGGGTTTATACATCACGCTGTTACCTGCGATCAGCGCAGATACAAATACATTCACGCCAACGAGCCAGGGATAATTCCAGGCAGAGATATTACATATCACACCCAAAGGTTCATAAGAGATTTTTTCTTCCAAACCAGGAATCCTGGTCATTTCTTCCTCGCCCAGATATTTTGCGGCGTTTTCTGTGAGCCATTTGATCCGGGAAACTGCTCCATTAATTTCATTCCTGCTTTGCTGCAGGGGCTTGCCTACCTCAGATGTTAATACTGAAGCCAGCATTTCAATCTGGTTCTCTAATCCGGATGAAAATTTTTGGAGGATGTCGACTCGTTGACTAATTCTAAGTGCAGACCAGGTGGGTTGGGCAGCCTTCAGTATTTCGTATTTGACCAAAAGGGTTTGCTTTTTGTCCTCCTGTATCTCCCGGATGATTTCTTCTGTTGCCGGATTGATTATTTGCATACTTTTTAATAATGTTTAAAAACTAAAGCGCTTTCAGGTATAATTTTTTAAAATCCTCCCTGCTTACCGGTTTCGGATTGTTTGGATGTGCGAAGTCAGCCAATGCAAGATCGGCCAGCGTCTCAATATGTTCTTGTTTTACACCGATGGCGCTTAGTTTGCGTGGGATATTAATTTGATCGTTTAGTTCGAAAAGATATTTGACAACGGTTTCGCCGGATTCATCCTCCAAATGAAGTGCTCTTGCGATCTCTGCAAACTTATATTCAAAGCCTTCAATATTATATTCCATTCCATAAGGAATATTAACGGCGTTTGCGAGTCCGTGATGCGTATCCAGCAGGGATGAAAGGGGATGAGCGAGAGAATGTACAACACCAAGACCTTTTTGAAAGGCAACGGCACCCATAAGAGATGCAATCAGCATATTGCTCCTGGATTCGAGGTCGGGTTTATTTACTGCGCGCTCGAGCGAATTATGAATCAAAGAAATAGCTTTCAGCGCAATACCGTCGCACATGGGATGGAACATATTCACCAGGAAGGCTTCCATATTATGTGTAAGCGCATCCATCCCGGTTGCGGCCGTAATAAAAGCAGGCAGTTCCATCGTAAGCAGCGGGTCTGCAAAAACAATCCGCGCCAGCAGCTTAGGAGAAAATAGGATTTTTTTCTGGTGCGTTTCGTCATCAGATATAATGGCACTTCTTCCAACTTCACTCCCCGTACCGGCCGTTGTAGGGATCGTAATAAAATGAGGAACTTCATTCGTCACGAATACATCCCCGCCTTTCAGATCATCATATTTAAAAAGGTCTTCCCGGTGATGTATACGGAGGGTAATCGCTCTGGCGACGTCCAATGCAGCCCCGCCACCGATTCCGACGATACAATCCCGTTCTTCTTCATCAAAAACATTGGTTCCTTGGTAAACATCCGATTTCACCGGATTCTTATGAATACCATAAAACGTTTCCACGGAGATATTCCTGTTCTGAAGATCTTTTACGAGATCCGTTAAAAAATTCAATTGCGATACAACGGGATCTGTAACGATGAGCGGCCGGCTCAATCCGTTTCTTAATAAATAAGGTCCCAGTTCCATGCTGGATCCGGGGCCGAACCGAATGATCGTCGGAAAGTTGTATTGGACGATTTTATTATAATTCATTCTGTTTTTCTAAATGATTTCAAAATATCTTTTTAATTCCCAGTCTGTGACCGCTTTCAAATGTTGCCGCCATTCCCAATCACGTGTCTGGACAAAGTGATCGACAAATCCGTCCCCTAATATTTCCCTGGCGATTACGGACTGCCTCATCATCGTTGCAGCCTCATGCAGCGTGGCAGGAAGAAGGCCATGATTTTGATCCAGGTAACCATTTCCCGTTGTTGCTTTTTGTTTTAACGGTAATTTATTTTTTATTCCATAAAGTCCTGCCGCCAGCGCG